>WBZR01000413.1_pt2 | contig 39641 bp, 37 predicted proteins | sample 5204231 | NCBI WGS metagenome assembly WBZR01 (sample SAMN12412403, study PRJNA552823) | activated sludge metagenome | isolation source: activated sludge from anammox sidestream of wastewater treatment plant... | place: USA: Virginia | collected 2017-08 | reverse complement strand
AACCAATCCATGTGCCAAGTATCTTCGGTTAAGGAGTGTTCACCTCCGTGCCCCTGAACTGCACCCATGTATGATGAAAACGGAGCATTTACAAGATGAATGTTCTGCAGCCAGCCATCAGCATTAAAGAATTTATCCTGCCAAGTTGCTTCTATAAGCAATGGAACAGTGTTATTTGAAAGAATAGATGTAAAATCCCTGTCTTTTGGCAGCCAATATGCAAGACTATCCCAATAAGGTTTTGATTCATCATATATCCATTCACTCATGCGGTCAACCTGTCCGTTATATCTAGCAGTATCAGGCGTATATTCAATTGTCCATAACAATGACATTTTAACGCAGCCGTTTTCAATCCAGCTTGAAGCAAAGTTTGGGGGGGCTACAGAATTTATTATTGCCTTAACAGGTAATCCACCCGGCATACAAGAAGCCATTAATGGTAAAACACCGCCTTGTGAACCTCCCATAATCAGAATCTTATCTCTTCCTACTCCGCTTAAAGTATCATTCCTTACAAAGTTCACAATTTCCTGCAAATCCTGAGCTTCAGTTCTGCTGATGAGGTTAGATACACCGCCAGAAAGTCCCTGACCGCGTACGCTGAATGTCATAGTATAGTAACCATACTCTGCCTGCAGTCGGCAGAATTCTGAAAGTGTAACTTTATTATCACCATAACCGTGAACCATAATTACGGTTGGCCATCCGCCTTGAGGTGCAGGTGCATCAGGCACCCATTTTAAGCAGTCAATAATTATGCCATCCCGCATAGTGATGGTAAAATCTGTTTTTGAGGCTGTATATGGATTATCACCCGGAAGATGCGGAAGAAGTGTGGGTCGCCAAGTATTTATTCCACCCGGAATATTTAATGGCTGTGAAGATGTGTAAAATGATACAAATAAAAAAAGAAGCCCTGTTAAAATGCTGAACAAACGCTTCCTGTTAATTTGGAAATTAATAGCTTTCATTTATGAAATGAATCCTTTCTGAAAAGTTTTCAATTAATGTTTAAATCAAAAATCTTTTCTGCTATTACTTTCCCTACCGAATTAGTGATACAAAAATAGCATTTAAGCTAACCCTAAAACAATCATGCAGAGCAAGTAAATGGAAAATTACCTTTTAAACCTAAATTTTAGCCAAATCACTGTATCACAGTATTACGAATTATTATACCGTAAATACAGTAGAGTTGTATTTATATTTGTTTTAAAGAATTATATTAGAATTATATTAGAATTATATAAAATAAAAACTTAGCAATAAATTTTCTCTTTAATTCAATAGTAATCAGTTTTCTGTTTAAAACTGAATACTGAATCCGCCGACCGGGAGAAATTTCCATTGGTATATAGTTCCCTGTTCGTTTTTGTATTCATTCCAGAAATATGAATAAACATTATTTGTATTTAAGGCATTTTGCAGTTCAATGTAGGTTACAATGCTCAATTTTTTAAAATTCCATTTTTTATCAACTCTAAAATCAAGTCTGTTGTAATCTTTAAATCTGGCACTGTTAAAGTTATTAAAATCACTGACACCTCTGCCATAGTATGTAGAAGTTACAATATCAAATGGTGTGTATGGTCTGCCGGTTGTGTAGCGGAATTTAATTCCAATTAGCCAGTCATTTGATATCTGATAACCTACAATGATAGTCAAGCTATGTCTGTAATCAAAAGAACCCGGCTTTTCGCCTCCAACAAGTGCCGTAACTTTGCTTTCACTTAAAGAATAATTTATCATCCCGTAAATTCCGTTACCTGTAAGCTTTTTGTGCAACGAAAAATCTATACCTCTGGAAAATCCAAACCCTGCACTTACTGCTTTGCCATACATCAGGTTTGGACCATTCTCAGTACCTCCGCTTATCAGAACATAAGTAGGTATGACTGTACTAACAGGATAGTTTTTATATTCTTTATAATATGCTTCTATCTGCATTCTTAGCTCAGGGGTAAATAGATGCTCAATGCCTGCTACATAATGAATAGCCTTTATAAATTTAAGTTCATTGTTACCGGGATCAGATGAGAGCCAAAGATATTCAGGTGACTGATAATAAATTCCCGTTGAGGCGCTTAGAGTTGTTGAATTAAACAAAGAATAGCTTATGCCAAACCGGGGAGAAACTGCAGTTTTTTCTTTTATTCCCGAAAAATAATCAAATCTTGCACCTGCATTTAAAATTACTTTATTATCTGGAATTTTATATGTGTATTGAACAAATACAGAGGCTTTATTGTATTTATCTGCTGTATTTACATTTGACTCAGGCATTGGATCACCAAAATTTGTTGTATCTGCTTTATAGAAAGTTTCATTTCTGTACCTAATAAGATGCCCCGATACACCAGCAATTATGTTATTTGAATTATTTAACTGATAAAAAAACTCTGTTTTAAAATTAAAATCAGTTTGAAAATTTTTATATCTGAATTTAAGTTCGTCTGTTCGTATATCATTATTGGTATAATATGCAAAACCGGTTGAATTAGCTGCAATCATTTGCCAATACCCTTTTTTAAAAAGCTTCTTCAGATTTAATCCAACAGTAAACTGCTGCTGGTCTCCAATTACTTTTCCGTAAGGGTTTTCATCGGAAATTTCTTTTGAGTCATTAATAAAACTTATTTTATCTAATCCACCAATACCAATTAAACTTAACTTTGTATTATTGTTAAAGTCATAAACTGCTTTCAGATTAAAATCCCAATAATCGGGCACCGCTGCTAGCCTAATAGCACCTTTAATAAGATTCAGATAACTTTTCCTTGCAGAAATAATGAATGAACCTTTTTGACTGAACAGGGGACCTTCAAAAATTCCGCCAAACCCGGCAGTAGAAAGATTAATATCGCTCAGGAATTTTTTTCGGTAACCTTCGCGGAACCTGATATCCATAATTGATGAAAGCTTATCGCCATAACGGGCTGAAAATCCACCCGTTGAAAATTTAACATTATCAATAAATTTTACATTTATCATTCCAATTGGACCGCTTGTTGAACCTTCTGTGGGAAAATGATTTATGTTTGGAATTTCAATTCCATCAATTATGGTCAGGTTTTCAGAAGGAGAGCCGCCTCTTACTATAAGGTCATTTCTTCCGTCATTTGCTGATGAAACTCCGGGCATTATCTGAAGCATTCTTGAAACATCTTCTATAGCCCCGGGTGCGCGGCGAACTTCTTCAAAATCTAGGCTGTAACTGCTTGTACTTACATCGGTAGATTTTTGGAAATATTTGCCTTCAACATCAATTACAGATGTTGTTATATTTGAATTGAGAAGTTCAATTTCCACTTCTGCAGGACGTGAAGAATTTACAACTATATCAGTACGAATAAATGCCTCGTAACCCACGCATGTAACTTTAAGTTCATAGTTACCAAGCGGAATGTTTTTGAATTGAAATTTACCATCATTATCAGTTACAGTTTTCATATCTGTATTCAATACAGATACTGTTGCATTATGTACGGAACTTTGAGTTTCCTTGTCGGTTACTTTTCCGATAATTATTCCGTTATTTTGCGAATAAACTTTAACTATAAAAAAAATCAGCAGTAATATCAAGTATTTCATTTTTTTTATTTCAGTTTCTGAATGGTTATTTAATTTTGTTTAATATTTTCTCTGTTCATTCTTCCTGCTGCGTTATTATTTTTACCTTCGGCTGAGTCAATTTCTCCTGCTTTGCCAAGTCCAAAAATGGGCATATTAATATATATATTTTCATAATTTCCCTGAGAAATTTTATAGGTTTCATGCCATACACCTACGGCATTGTTTTTACTGACTTTTTTGTTAAAAGCAACCCATGCAGGAAAATGTTCAAGATTTTTATTTTTAGCATAATTTTCAAGATGTTCAAATGATCTCCAGTATTGCACTGAAATTGTATTTCTTCCGAACCAGCTTCGCTCATCCAAAAATCCATATTCGGGATTATTGTATAATTCTTTTAACATTTTTGGCATAGCTATAACAACGGGAAGCCATTTATGAATCTTCCAGAAGCTATTTATCCGCATCCCGATAAGGAAAACAACAAAATCACCCTTAATAGCTGCAAACTTTCTGCCATTAATTAACTTAGCCATAATTTATTTTTAAACCTCCTGAATCTATTACTTGCAATATAAATTCATAAGATAAATTTCTTGTTGAATATTATTTGTAATTATTTATTTGTTATTAAATGAGTTTTAAAAAAGTTAAGACTGCCGCTGAGAGTTTGCTGAATAAATTCATCAGGCATCATTGCGCACCTGCCGCGGATAATTAAAGCAGCCATACCGTGAACAAAACCCCATATTGCAAATGTAACTGCATCAACATTTTTATCGTTTATATAACCCTGTTCAATGCAATCATTTACTGTATCTCGAAGGTAATTATAAGACCGTTCCCCTGCATCCCATTCCTTTTTTTCATTAATTTTTTCTGCTATTCCTTTGGCAATAAACATCAAGTCGTAGTAATCTTTATTTTCCAGAGCAAAATTTATGTACAACTTTCCCATTTGCCCAAGTTTATCAACTGGATTTTTTATACCGTCAAGTGATCTTTGCAGAGCATATAGTTTTTCAAATCCTTCGGTGTGAATTGCGTGAATTATTTCACCTTTATCTTTAAAATAAGAATATATTGCACCCGGTGAATATTCAATTTTTTCTGCAATTGCTCTAATAGAAACATTTTCAATACCATTTTCAGCAAACAACTTCAAAGCAGTTTTCACAATCAACTGCCTCATTTCCATTTTTTCCCGTTCTTTTCTTTCCTCAGTTCCCATAATGAATAATGTTTATTTATTAAACAATGTTTAATTATTAGACGCAATTTAATATAAAGTAACTAATAATTCAAGTGATAGTTTTAAATAATTTTATAATTTCAGGATAATCAAGAGATTAAATAGAAAAAGGACAGTTAATAACTGCCCTTTTTACAGTGATAAATAAACTCTAAGGTAATGATAAGCTTATTTATACATCTTCATCTAAAACGAATCTAATTATAAAGTTATTTCATTTACTTTGTCAGAATCATTTTTTTAACATCTGAAAAACTACCTGCGTTAAGTCTGTAAAAGTACACACCACTTGAAAATTTTGAAGCATCAAAATTTATCTCGTATGTACCGGGAGCAAATTCTTTTATTCCGTCAGTAAGATTTGCTGCAATTTTTCCGGTAATATCATAAATCAGCAATGATACTTCTGACTGAGCTGCTAAATCAAACTTTATAGTTGTTGAGGGATTAAATGGATTAGGATAATTATCATAAAGTTTGAATGTTTCGGGCACTTCAGATGATGTTTGTTGAACTCCCGTTGGTATTCCCCATTTTCTTATGAACCAATCCGTTTTATTAGTTGGACCTTGATATGTAGAGCCTGCTACAACAAAACTGCGGGCGGGTCCAACTGCAACCCTGTAACCATAATCATCACCTGAAACAGGACCAAAATAAGCCTGCACCCAAGCAAGTGAACCGGAAGGATTTAATATAAATGTTGCAATATCTTTTCCAACATTACCTGTTACAAAGCCTGTAAAATATGCATAACCTGCATTATCTACCGCGATAAAATTTCCAACATCATCATGGTTTCCGCCGCTACCTGAATAATTATACTGGTAAACATAAGATGTAGCTCCGTTAGAACCATTATATTTTAATGCAACTATATCCTTACCGGTGGTTGGAGTTGTTTGATATCCGGTTACATATACATTACCAGAACCATCTATTGTCATATCGTTAGGAGAGCAATCCAAAGCTGTTTGAGGATTAAATCTGGATTCCCATAATTGGTTGCCATTGGAAGAAGCATATTTAATTGTAACAATATCAAAAAATAAGTTATTCTGGCTTTCAGCAGCACCGGTTACTACTACATTATTTGAAGCATCAAGCTCCATATCAAATGGTTCGTTGTAGTGATTTGCGGTATATCCTAAATAAACTGACATCCATTGCTGAGTGCCTGCGGAATTAAGTTTAAAAGTCCGGTAAATACAACCCGGCGGAACAAGATTATTGGTTACGCTGTAACCTGTAAAATAAACATTTTCTGCTGCATCAAGTCTAATTTGCTTTGCAACATCAACCCACGCACCCTGATATTTTCTAATCCATTGCGGCTGACCATTTAAATTATATTTTACAACTCCCATATTTACACCACCGTTGGAAATTGCATCATCTGAAAATGAACCGCAAACATATACATTACCTGATGGAGATACAGCAATATCTCTTGCTTTATCGTTTGGAGTTGTTAAGGTAGCATTTCCGTTTTCAAAAACAGTCCACAAAATTTGTCCGTTTGAACCATCAAGTTTCATAGTTAGCCAGTCTGTACCGTTTGCATTGCCGCCGTAACTCTCACCAGTTACATACACATTTCCCGAACCACCTAATGCAATTGCATAGGGAATATCATTTCCGTTTACACCTCTATCCCATTGTTTTGCCCATTGCAAAACACCGCTTGAATTATATTTTACTATATCATAATCATACGTATTTGTTTGAGACCTGAAGATTGGACCGCACAAATATACGTTTCCTGCCGCATCAATAACCATATCAGCAACAAAATCATCGTTATTTCCGGAACCATTTCCGATAATTGTCCATTGTGTTGCCTGACTAAAAATGTTAAAAGTCAAAAGTAAAAGTAATAATAGTAGCTTTTTCATAATAATTTATAAATTTAGTTATTTAATAAATTTCCTTTCTTTCCAAAATTATCACTTAAAACCCTTTTCACAAAAGAAAATTTTTATAATTTGTGAGGAAACAATGCATAATTTCCCTCAAAAAAACCATTATTTTAGTGAAATTTTACAGTATTTACTGATTTTATTTGAGAGGGGATTTTTTGAGTGTGAATATAATTAGATTTTGTTATTTATTATATTTGTATGCAATTCCTCAAGAAATTCAAACTTATCCCATTTGAATGTAAATCGGAAAATTTACATGATATATTTACAAAATTTTTTGGATCATGTATTGCATTTATAAGCATGAAACTTTACAATTAAAGCAGAAATTAGTATTATTGCTTATAGTTTTATATGGGAAAAAAATTTTTAAGATATTTTTAAATAATCAAATTAAACGGAGATAAAATCAGGCAGATGTCTGAGATTACAAATAAAAAAAAGGAAAGAACCAATTTTCAGATTAAATTAGATAACCTGCCCGGAAACCCGGGAATATATCAGTTTAAAGATAAGAACAGGAAGATAATTTATGTTGGTAAGGCAAAGAACCTGCGAAACAGAGTAAGATCATATTTTGCCTCAAAACCGGCAGGTCCGCGTTTAACAAAAATGATATCGCTTATCAGAGATGTGGAAATAATTAACACAGATTCAGAAGTTGAATCGCTGATACTTGAAATGAACCTTATTAAACAGCTAAAGCCAAGGTATAATGTAAATCTTAAAGATGATAAATCTTTTCCATATATTGTTATTACAAACGAGCCATACCCAAGGGTTTTCCCTACCAGAAAAAGAAAGAATGATGGCTCAAAATATTTTGGTCCATACACTGATGTAAGTTCAATGAAGTATTCCTTAAAAATGCTCCGCGATTTGTTTATGATACGCACCTGCAATCTTAACATCACTCCTGAGGCAATAGAAAAGAAAAAATTTAAAGTATGCCTTGAGTATCATATTAAAAAGTGCGAGGGACCTTGCGAAGGATTGGTAACACAGGCAAAGTATAATGAAATGATACGGGAAGTAGAAAAAGTACTTAATGGCAAAACCGCTACTTTAATAAAAGAACTGGATGAAAAAATGCTGGATGCAGCTTTGAATGAAAGATTTGAAGAAGCAGCTCTTTTGAGAAACAGAATTGATTCATTAAAAGTATATTCAGAAAAACAAAAGATTGTAAGTGATGATTTGCTTGATAAAGATATAATAAACTTTGTAAAAGAAGAAGATGATGCATGTGCAATGATCCTGAATATCAGAGACGGAAAGGTTATTGGGAAAAGACACTTTTATATAGATTCCGTTGAAGATAAAGAACCCGCAGAAATACTAGAAAGTGTGATATTCAGATATTACAGCCAAAATTCATTTATTCCAGATGAAATACATTTAACGGATGAAGCTGAATCAGAGGAACACGGAACAGATGCACTTACAAAGTGGTTCAGGAAGAATTTTAACCGTAAAGTAGAGTTTAAAATACCTAAACGAGGCGAAAAAGTACAGCTTCTTGCAATGGTAAAAGCAAATGCAAGATTCATGCTTGATGAGATGAAACTTCAGCGGTTAAAACGGGAATTCATTCCCAACTCAGTAACATCTCTAAAACGTGATTTACGTTTAACAAAACTGCCGCGGAGAATTGAATGCTATGACATTTCAAATATTCAGGGTACTGATACAGTTGCAAGTATGGTGGTATTTATTGACGGCAGACCAAAAAAAAGTGATTACAGAAAATTTAAAATTCAAAGTGCATTAAATGAAGCAGGAAAACCCGATGATTTCGCTTCTATGAGAGAAGTGATTTTCAGAAGGTTCAGAAAACTTGCTGAAAAGAATGAGACCTCACCCCCTACCCCTCTCCTAAAAGGAGAGGGGGAAGAAAAGACCTCACCCGCGTCCCCTCTCCCGGAAGGAGAGGGGGGCAAAGACCCCAAGATTTTGGATGAAGATGAAATTTTAAGGTTTACCTCCTTTACAAGGCAGGCACCACCTGCCCTTATCAAAGAAGAGGAAGAGGTCATAGACCAGAAAATCATCGGATCTGGACTCCCCTTCTCCTCACAGGAGAAGGGGACGGGGGTTGAGGTATACACTCCGGACCACAGTTTTGACTCAATACCCGACCTGATTGTTATAGATGGCGGCAAAGGTCAACTTTCAAGTGCAGTAAAAGTTCTGCATGATATTGGCATGGATTCATTTAATATTATTGGTCTGGCTAAAAGACTAGAGGAAGTATTTCTGCCAGGGGCACATGATGCACAGTCAATACCAAAAACATCAAGCGGGTTAAAGCTGCTTCAGCGTGTGCGGGATGAAGCACACAGATTTGCAATTACCTTTCACCGCTCACTGCGCGATAAGCGAACACTTACCAGTGGGCTTGAAGAAATAAAAGGGATAGGTAAAAGAACAGCACAAAAACTGCTTAAAGAGTTTGGTTCAGTTGAAATTATAAAAAAAATGGCAATGCAAAATTATGAAGAGTTTGAAAAGCGTGCCGGTAAAAAATCTGCACAAAGTATTAAAGAGTGGGCGGGGAATTCTTAAACATCAAATGATACTTCTGATAATTAAATTATAAAATTAATTTTCTAATTTTTCATGTATAGAACTGCAATATCCTTCTACATAAATTTTACATATAATTTTTTAAAGTATTAAATGAACTTTTATTCCCTTGACAAATGCTGAAATCATTATTAATATTACTTAAAGAGTTTAAATTTTTTAAGAACTTTACAGGAGGTTTAACGGTATAAACAATTAAGCATTAAAATATTTTTCTAAAGAGCAGCAAAGTTGTTTAGAGGCAGAAAATCATTTAAGGCAGCAATAATTGTTAATTAAATTATTAATTATATGAATAACTCAAAGGTTGCAGTCACTTTAAAAGATTATACAGATGTAACGGATATTGAACGCTCAAAATATCTGCTTTTAAATAAGTTCCAGTTCTGCCAAAAAGAACTGAATGAAACAAGACTTTATCCCACCTATCAGATGCTTATTAGCATTTACAGTCAGCTTACAGATATATTAAACAATCACAACCGAATATTTAATAAAGAATACACCGACGCACTAACCGAACAAGAATCAGAAGAAAAGCACTTGCATATTAACAATGAATTGGAAAAAAGCTTTGAGCTAATGCATTGGTCTTTTGTGCACTTAAACAACCTGCTTGAAAACGGAAAAGCTATTTATGATTTTGTTGATGAATCAATTACCATAGAATCTATTGGAATAACCAGCAGTTATAATAATGATGGATATTTTATTTTGCCTGATAACAGGGCAAGGATTTTCAGAATATTAAAGTATTCCCGCAATCTGTACAAAATTTTAAAAACAAAGGAAATTGCAAACAGGCAGATGACACTTATTACTATACCTAACGAAGTTTTAAAGAATGAAATGTTATCGGAAGATATTATAAATCAAATAATATATAAGTTAGATACAGAACTTAATTTTTCTTACAGCAGTACAATACTGCCGGTTGCAAAAAGAAAGTTTTTAAATTATCTGGAAGGCAACTATAATTTTAATTAAAAAAATTACTTAATTACATTAGCTTATTGCATTAATATAAACTTAATTAGCAGCTTTATAAGCACAAAACAGGAAGTTATAATAGATTTCATTTTTTCTGATTTTTATAGATATTTGCCTTACAAACAGTACATTTCTCAATAATTTCAGTAAACAGAAAAATTTTGGGCAAACCAAAATGTATAGGTATTTTAGGCGGGGGACAACTTGCAAGAATGTCATTATTTGCAGGCAAACGGCTTGGTTTTGATATAGCCATACTTGAAAAAGAATCCGGTTCACCTGCCGGACAGCTTACTCACTTAGAGTTTACCGGTAGTCCAATAAACAAAACTTTGCTAAAAAAATTTTCTGCCTGCTCTGATGTTATTACCCTTGAAAACGAATTCATAGATTACAAGATACTTGAATATATTGAAAACCTTGGAACAAAAGTATTACCCTCATCTGAAACAATTTCATTAATACAGGATAAACTTATTCAAAAGGAAACCCTTAAGAAAAATAATATTCCGGTTCCAAATTTTATTGCGGTTAATAGTAAAACTGATTTTAACAAAGCTGCCGAATTTCTTAAATTGCCCTTTATACTTAAATCAAGAAAAATGGGTTATGACGGTTACGGTAATGCACTGATAAAGAACAAACGGGATTTTGATAAATCATTTGATAAGCTCACACGAAGACACTCAAAACTGATGGCAGAGCAGTTTGTAAAATTCACCAAGGAGCTTGCTGTTATGATTGCCAGAACGGAAAATGAAACTGCAATTTACCCGGTTGCAGAAACAATTCAGAAAGATCATATTTGTCATACAGTAATTGCTCCTGCTGAAATAAGTACAATTGTTTACAAAAAAGCAAGGCAAGCGGCACTAATAGCTGTTAAAGCTGTAAAAGGTTTTGGTTTATTTGGTATTGAATTATTTCTTACAAACACAGGAAAAATTCTTGTTAACGAAATGGCTCCCCGCCCCCATAATTCCGGACATTACACCATTGAAAGCTGTATAAGCTCACAATTTGAAAATCATATACGTTCAGTTTTGGGTCTGCCGCTTGGTTCAACAGAAATGATTAAGCAATGTGCAGTTATGATTAACCTGCTTGGAAAAACCAATACAACCGGAGAAGTTAAAAATTACAAACAGGCACTTTCTGACCAGTGTGTACATTTACATGTATATGGTAAAAAGTTATCAAGGATTGGCAGAAAAATGGGTCATATTACTGTTACAGGAGATGATAGAAAGAAAGTACTTTTAAAAGCAAAAAAATCAGAAAGAAAAATTATTATATGAAAAATAAACCTGTTGTAGCAATTTTAATGGGAAGTGACTCAGATCTGGCCACTATGCAGGAAGCTGCAAAAGTTTGTGAAGAATTTGGTGTACAATATGAGGTTAAAATTACCTCAGCACATCGTACACCTACCTTTATGGCAAAATATTCTGAAACTGCACATAAACGCGGAATCAAAATTATTATTGCCGGAGCTGGAGGTGCTGCACATTTGCCCGGTATGGCGGCATCACACTCCCCGCTTCCGGTAATTGGTGTACCAATAAGAACAAGATCGTTAGAAGGGATTGATTCACTGCTATCTATTGTTCAAATGCCGGCAGGAATTCCTGTTGCAACCGTTGCAATTGGCAACGCAAAAAATGCAGGATTACTGGCTATGGAAATTCTGGCAGTAAGCGATAAACGGCTTTTCAGAAAAATTCAGATGTATAAAAAAAAGCTGGAAAAAGAATCTATGGCAAAAAATAAAAATTTAAAATAATAAAATAATTAATTGCCGTATTTACGGTATAGCAGAATACTCTTAATAAGCTAATATTATACTTGCTTTAATTTTAGATTAAAATTAAACGATAAATTCTATATATTTGAATTCATTCCAATAAATATTCATTTTTATGAAAAAATTAATTATATATGTATTATTTCTGTTATTGATTGGTATTTTCTCTGTTTTTAACGGCTGTACTAAAAAAAGTGAAACAGAGCTTCGCAGAGAAAAAGATTCACTTGAACAGGTTAAATATGATGAAGTAATAAGAGAACTTATTGATTCTAATGTTATAAAGATGAGGGATAGTACCGATGTTTACGGAACCGGAAATTTTGATTACAAGGATTCTCTAGAATCATATCACAGAGGTTACAGTATTCCAAGAGATAGTATCTACAAGGTATGGAATACAAAAGCATTTCAGGAACTAAACGAACTGATAAGGAAAAAGCCAACTCAGCCGGGTCCATATCTTGACCGAGGTAACCATTTTCAGAATATTAAAATGTACAGAGACGCAATTTCTGACTACAATGCATATATTAAACTGAATCAATCCAATCCTTCGGCTTATATGAACCGCGGGAATGCTTACGAAAGATTTAAGATATATGATTCTGCAATGGCGGACTACAATATGGTACTTTACTTAAAACCTGATGATACCATTGCCAACTTTAACAAAGGTAATATTTATGATATACTAGGAAAACCTGATTCTGCTGTATTGCAGTATGACACGGTAATTTTTAAAGATCCGCGTCTAGCAAAAGCTTATTATAACCGCGGAACTTCTTATCTTGCACAAAGGAAATTTAAAGAAGCTGCGCGAGATTGGGAGCAGGCAATAGCACTTAACAGGACTTATGAAATGGAATTAAGACCAAAAATAAATAAAATAAGGCCGCTGATAAAATAATAATTATTTTAATTTTCACTTAAGTCATGTACAAGGCATTAAGTGGGGAAACAAAAAAAGGAATGGCAGAAATGTCATTCCTTTTTGATTTAAAACGATTTCAAAACTTTTAAATTACTCTCTATATACAGACCAGGTACCTTCTGTTTTTACATCTAGCACATAAGCACGTGTTTCGGGAACATTTACTTTTTTCTTGCCCTTATAATCTCCCGTTACATCTGCAAGCACATCAACAACCTGACCATCGGCATACATTAATGTGCATTTAAATGAACCCGATCCCTGATGAATCAGGTCAAATGTTGCCGGACCCTGAATCAAATCAATTATTTGATTTTTATTGCCTGTAAACATTTCAGCAACCCTGTATTGATCTTTATTGATCTTAACAGTGTCTTGGCTATTTTTCTGATTTTGGGTGTTGTTTTGCTTTGACCTGTTGCTGTTACATGCATTAAATATTAATAATAAAAATAATAAAGTTAAAAATGCTAATTTTATCTTATTTTTTCCCATATTTCTAACCCTTATACGGTATTTCGGTTAAGTTTTTAATTTTTTAAACTTACTTAATTAAATCCTAAAATTCAACTTAAATATGCTTTATAAATATATAATAATTACTCTTATTTTATCGGCTATTATTTTAGGGTGTGCACAAAGAAATCCGGTTGAGTCAGCAAAACACTTAAAATCCGGAATTGAACTTCAAAACAATGGTAAGCTGGATGATGCAATGAGTGAATACAACATGGCAATAGAACTTGATAATAAAAATCCAACAGCATGGTTTCAGAGGGGTGTACTTTATTTTTCAAAAAATAACACAGAAAAAGGAATTGAAGATCTGACAGAAGCAATTGATATTTCACCGGACTCAGCAAGATTTTATGATGCACGCGGCTATATTTATATTAATTTAAAAGACTACAGCAAAGCAATGGATGACTATGAAAAAGCAGTTAGCAAAGCTCCGGATAATGCAATTTATGTGAACAGGCGCGGATATGTTTATGCTTTGCTTAAAGATTATGTTACTGCGGTAAAAGATTATAATAAAGCAATTGAGCTAAATCCAAAATATGAAGATGCATATTCAAACCGCGGGTTTTCTTATTTAAGTTTAAAGAAATATGAAAATGTTGTTAATGATTTTACAAAAGCAATTGAATTAAATCCAAACCGGGCAGTTTATTACAATACACGCGGATATGCATATTCAAACATGAAACGGCTTTTTGAGGCACTTCCTGATTACGATAAAGCTATACAGCTTGATTCAAACCTAGCCGATGCTTATGTGAACAGGGGTTACATTTATCTTAATTCAGATCAGTTTAAGTTTGCGTTAATGGATTTTGATAAAGCAATTACACTTGGTGCGGTAAATTCAGCTAACTATAATGCACGCGGATTTGCATTTGCAAATTTAAGACAATATACAGAAGCAATTAATGATTACACAAAGGCAATTGAGCTTGACCCTAATTTGACCGATGCTTATGTAAACAGAGGGTTTTCTTATTATAATTCACTTGAAAAAGAAAATGCCCTAAAAGACTGGCAAACTGCTGTTACCCAAAAGCCAGAATTAGACAGTTCACTAAAAAATTATATGGATAAAGCCGGAAGAAAACAATAAAATTTTTAAATTCTGTAAAATATATTTACCTCCAAAGAAAAATATATTTTATCGGGGTAACACCCAAAGGCAGCTGTAAAAAGCTGCCTTTTTTATTGCAATTATCAGATGTGATTTTAAAATGATTAAAACCGAATAAGAATTGATTAATTTTATTATTTAAGAATGAAATAAAAAAGAGCAGTATGCGGGGAACTGCTCTTTTTATGTTTAATTTTGCAAGGATGGCACAATAACATTTATTTAAAAAGGAGCTTCTTCATATTCAAAATAATTTTTAGCAGCATATTTGTTTGAAGTAATTTCAATATTTTGATTTACTTCTGCCTGAACCGGGTTTTTTTCATCAAGCTGTGAGCGGTCAACAATTAATAATGATCTTGAAGGATTTTCATCAAGGTGCAACAGAAAACTCTCAGCCCAGCACTCAATAGCTTTTAAAAAGCTATTTTTGTGATCATTATCTTTTGATGAATATATCTTTTCCCAGGAACTGTCATCACACACGCCGCCTTCATAACTGATAAAACCTGTATAAATCTCAAAATAATCTTCACCTATGGTAAATGAGCTGTAATCAAGTCCCCCGCCCGGTAAATGTGTATTTGCAGAAATATCAATGTATCCCGTTATTTTTTTTACGGGAAAGCTTTCTAATGCATAATATGCTTTAACAAGAGTATTAAATTTTACTGCAGATACATTGAATTTATCTGAGTGTAAGATAAGTTCTCTAATTACATTTTTACAAACATTTGCAGCTATTACATCTGCTTTATTTATTTTTATAAGTTTGCCCGAGTTATTTTTATTATTCATATTTTTTACCCTTACTTTCTATTAACAAAGTTTAATTTAAAGAGCAGATACTATTATGCTTAATGCCAGAAAAAATACTGAAAGCACTAATGTAAATTTCATAAGCCCTCTTTCATGATCCAAACGTCTTTCAATCCTTAAATCTTCTACAAAATTCTTTAGTGATACCATTTTAAAAACTCCTTCTTAAAACTTTAATTATTTACTTACACTGCAAATATATATTGCTTGTTCCGGCTATGCGTATCATTTAATGATACTTTTTAAAAAGTTCAATAATTGGCGGATTTTTCACTATAAAAATCAAGATCGTCATTTGAATTTATCCATAAAATTCTTCCCTGTTTTACCTGAAAAATGGTTTTATTTTACAAATAATGTTAGACTTCAGATTAAAATTTAAAAGGCAGATAGAAATTTTAGGACTGTGTATTTCTAAAAGCTATAATGGTATGACAGTGAGTGATTTTGCAGGGATGTTCAATGTTGAAGAGCTTACCATTAAAAGAGATTTAAACGATTTGCGTGCATCTGGAATTGCAATACATTCACAAAAAGGTTTTGGCATAGTAGTTGAAAAAAAGCCCCCCGCAGAAAAGATACGCGAACTTATAAAGCAATACGGGGCACTGATTACTTCAGGCGGATTTGTGGAAAAATCCACAGCTCTGCTTGTAACAAAGCTTAAAGATGAAGCACTTGCAAATTTAGTGGTTTTGCAAATATGCATTGATTCAAACACAATGGCTGTAATTGATTATGAAAAAGATGCCGATGTTTTTGAGCGTTCTTTGGAAATCTCTCCGCTATTAATATTTCAAACTGATAATTACTGGCGGTTATTAACAATTAAAGATGGCAGAATAAAGCAATTTCTTATGAATAAAATAATTTCTGCTAAACCTTCTCCCCGTACATTTAAACCGCCATCAAAAGATAAGATTGAAGACCTATTTAAACATTCATTCCGCAGCTGGATTGGTGAGGATACTTATAATATTAAGCTGTCATTTTCCTCATACTGGGCAGATAGACTTAAGCCCAAACAACTGCTTGATTCAGAAACATTCCGTACAATGCCGGATAGTTCAATTGAATATACAGCAATGGTAAACTCACTGGATGAAATTGCAGGGTGGATTGTAACCCGCGGAGAAGGAGTAAAGGTAATTGAACCGCAGGAGTTGAAAGAAAAGGTAATTAAGCTTGCTGAAGGTGTGCTGAAGAATTATAAATAATAATCTTGAGTAAATCTGTCATCAATAAAATTCTCACAATTCTTATATCGCTTGTATGGCTTGTAAACGGACTTTTTGCAAAAGTTCTTGGTATTGTACCTCGCCATCAAGAAATTGCTGCAAAAATATTAGGAGATGATATTTCATTTATTGCAGTAAAAATTATTGGGGGGCTTGAAATTTGTATGTTTTTATGGATAATTTCAGGGAAATTTGCAAAACTTTGTGCTATTACACAGATTGTAATTGTTATGACAATGAATGTTTTAGAGTTTTTAATTGCACCTAATCTGCTTCTTTTTGGCAGACTTAATATTGTAATTGCACTGATATTTGTTACTGTTATATATATAAATGAATTTATAATTAAGCCAAAATTACATTAATAATACAGATAAATGTTTTCGCTTAGAGATCATCCTTTTCCTGTTGAAACATATTTTGATAACTCCCTTGTAATTACATTTGCCGCACTCAAAGAAGAATTACTGAATTTTATACCATCATTTCTTACACTTGATACATATAAAAATAAATGGGCGTTTATTGCAGCAGCAATGGTTAAAACCAAAGGTCTTCGCCCAAAGGGATTTCCAAAAGCAATAGGAAATGATTTTATTCTAATAGGTTACAGAATATTTGTAAGATACCGCACTAATGCAGGTAAAAACCTGAGAGGGTTGTATATTTTAGGTTCACAAACCAATAAGAAAAAAATGGAATTATTTGGAAATATATTTACACATTATAATTACACAACTACTGATATAGAATTTGGAATAAATGAAGGTATTATAAATGTATATTCTGAAAAATCAGGAATAGATGTTAAAGTAAAATGCGGCTTATCTGATGTAAAACTTCCAAACGGATCGCCGTTAGATAACTGGGTTGATGCAAGGAAATTTGCAGGTCCCCTGCCGTTTACATTTACCGTAAATGAAAATAAAAAGGAAATATTGATTGTTGAAGGAGTCCGCAGAAACTGGAATCCTGAACCTGTAGAAATAATAAAGCAAAAAATAAAGTTCATTGAATCTTTAAAAATAAATAGTTTACGACCTGCAAATGCTTTTATGGTAAAAAATATTCCATATTACTGGAAAAAAGGACGGAAGGAAAAATTATTAGTGTGACCAGAAAGCCATTTTCAGGTGTTTTTAATATCATTAGATTCAACTGGCACTTTTACGCTGCTGCTATTGTGTTAATTTTAGCGGGAATTATACTATTCGGGTTTTTGCCTCATCCTTTTAATTATTTAATATTTGCATTATCATTGCTTGCAGGATGTATAATATTTATCAGTATATTTGTTTCATGGTATATTTATGATCATTCAAATTTATATACTTTAAAATGGATAGATGAACTTACACTTCCAATAGCGGCAAGAATTGCAAATATAAACGCCGGTTTTGATGAAACAAGTGCTTTATTAAAATATAAATATCCTGATTCATTGCTTGATGTTTTTGATTTCTATGACCCGGTTAAACATACTGAAATTTCAATTGAACGGGCAAGAAAAGCATATCCTGAATATACGGGTACAAAACAAATCAATACATCAAATACAAAACTTGCTGAAAAAGCATACGATATTATTTTTTTAATATTGGCAGTTCACGAAATTAGGAATAACAATGAAAGAACAGATTTTTTTAAGCAGCTTGCACTTGCTTTAAATCCCAAAGGCAGAATTATTGTTGTTGAGCATCAAAGGGATTTTATAAACTTCATAGCATTTAATATTGGGTACCTGCATTTTTTCTCACCGGCAGAATGGATACATAATTTTGAAAATTCAGGTTTAAGAGTTAATGAAATTAAAAAATTAACACCTTTTTTGAAAATTTACAATTTATCAGTTAAATAAATTGCAGTTATATATTAAAATTTCGGGAATAATACTCATTTTGCTTGCAATAATTCACATTATTTTTCCAAAAAGATTCAACTGGAAAAATGAACTTATTCACCTAAGTCTTATGAACAGGCAATTAATGGTAGTTCATACATTCTTTATAGCTCTAATTGTTTTTATGATGGGAATATTGAATTTGTTTTATTCAGATGAGCTTGTAAATAACCAGTTTGGCAAAGTTATTTCACTAGGATTGGGAATATTCTGGCTGATTAGACTTGTATTCCAGTTCTTTGTGTACTCCAAAGAACTGTGGAAAGGGAAACGATTTGAAACCAATATGCATATAATATTTTCAATTACATGGATCTATTTAACAACAGTGTATATATTGACATATTTTGAATTTAATGATTTACCAACTCCATGAATATTTCTCTGCCCGCCCTTGGTGTAATTGAATTTTCTGCGATTTCAAATTTCTTTACTTCAAACTTATCATTATAAAAATACTTCCTGAACCCCTCAAAAGTATCAATAAACGGGGGTCCTTCGGCAGCAGGTTCGGAATCAAAAATCAACAATCCGGCAAGTACACCTCCCGGTATCAATAGTTCATGCATTTTATTAATGTAACTGTTTCTCATTTCAGGATCTATTGCTATAAAAAAAGTCTGCTCAATAATCAGGTCATATTTTCCTGTATGTTCAAAAAAATTTTTATTAAGTAAATTTCCTTTAGGAAATTCTGGTACCCGCAAAGCAAGATTCTTCAGTGGTTTTAAAGTAATATCCAGAACAAATACATTTTTAAAACCATGTTTATATAAATATTCGGCTTCATAAGCGTTACCGGCACCGGGTATTAATATTTTAATATTCTTATCAGGCAGTTTATCAATATATGCAGCAATCGGGGGTGCAGCACATCCTAAATCCCATCCGGTCTGATTATTTTCCCATCTGTTTTGCCAAAAATCTTTATTACTCATAGTATTAAAGTTAAATTGTTTTGTTTAAAATTTTAAAACTTATTAAAAAATAGTAAGTAAAAGCTTGTTAAATTAGTAAAAATTTTATTTTACTTATTATTGGATTACAAATTTATATTTAATTTAATTAATTTGCATTCCATTGCAAAACGCACAGAAAATATTAACCCTATCAGGAAAATCGATACATGATACTGTTTTCACAGTTTTTGATGTTGAAACAACCGGCTTAAGTGCAGAGCGCTGCCGAATGACTGAAATTGGAATTGTAAAGCTGCGGGGCGGAGAAATTATTGATGAATTTGAAACACTTATAAATCCAGGTGAATTCATTCCTCGGGGCATTACACAGCTAACAGGTATAACAAATGAAATGGTTTATGGAAAGCCAAAGTTTGGTGAGTTAGCACAGAATGTTCTTGGATTTATATTTTCGGATGATTTACCTGTTGTGCTTGGCGGACATAACGTAAGGTTTGATTACAGTTTCCTTAATTCATCTCTTCAACGTGAAGGGTATAATAAGATTTCAGTACCTGCTTTGTGTACCGCAAGACTTGCCCGCAGACTGAATAAAAAGCTGCCATCCAAATCATTAGATTCACTGAAAAGATATTTTGGGATTTACTCCCGCCGTAAACACCGTGCAATGGATGATGCCAAAGCTGCCGCCCATATTCTTTCTCACTTTATTGAAATGCTTGTAAACGAGTATGAATATGAAACGATTGATGATATTTTAAGCTTTCAGTACCGGAAAATTTATGATGATACAAAAACCAGTACAAGATTTAAAAATATTAAGATAGATCTTAAATCTGTTCCAAAGTCACCCGGTATATATTATATGTATAACAGAAAGGGTGAAATAATATATATAGGTAAGGCAAAAAATCTTAAAGAGCGTCTTGGTTCGTACTTTTATCATAACACCTCTCACTCAAGCAAAGTTAGAAAACTTATAAGGTATGTATATAAGGTAGAGTGGGAAACAACAGGTTCAGAGCTTTCTGCACTATTGGCTGAAAGCCGTATGATAAAAACTCATAAACCCAGATTTAATTCTGCAATTAAATCTTACCGTAAATTTCCCTTCATCAAGATAGATATTCAGCGGTCATATCCAAGAATTCAGAAGGTGTATGAAATAATTCCCGATGGGGCAAAATATTACGGACCTTTTGCAAGCAGTTTTACTGTAAATACACTAATTGAAAAAATTAATAAACTTTATAAGCTTCGTAAATGTGATGATATTAATCTGAAACCTTCAAAGAAACACAGCACTTGCATGTATTATGAAATTGGACAATGCGGTGCACCGTGCAATTATACGATTAGCCAAAATGAATACCGAAAGGAAGTAAATCAGGTAGATAAATTCCTGATTTCTGACACAAATGAAGGTGCTTTAAAATACCTTGAGAGCGAAATGAATAATGCAGCAGAAGAAATGAATTTTGAAAATGCATCATATTTAAGGGATAATATTACTGACTTAAAAAAAGTGATGTTAAATATTGAGCTTACAAACTCAATAGTTGAACTGCAGAACTACATAATCAAATGCCGCAATGAATCAGATGAAAATGTATATGAAATATTTCTTATGGTGAACGGCAAAACTGCTAAAACTTTTTTAATGAACAGCGAAATTAAAAATGATACTCAAACAATGGAAAATATTAAAGAAGAAATTAACTGCCTGTATTTTTCAGGTACTTTGTTCAGAGATTATGTTTTTAGTAAGGCGTATCACAAATTTAAGATTGATGAAATTGATACATTAAAAATAATTTCAAACTGGGTTTACCGGAATTATAAACCCTCAAGAATAATGAAAATGACAGTCAAAACAAAGTTAGAAGATGTAATGAAGTTTTTGATAAAAAAGTGATAATTATTAACTAAACTACCAAATTTTAGGTTAGATTTAATCTGAAAAATTCATTATTTATGTACTCAGTTTTAACGTAAATGCCGGTTTTTTTAGCTAAAAAGCTTTATTTTTCTTTGAAATACCGCCCGGATGGCGGAACTGGTAGACGCGCAGGACTTAAAATCCTGTTGGGATAATATCTCAGTGCCGGTTCGATTCCGGCTCCGGGCACAAAGTTTTGTTTGATTGTTTTATTTGTAAATTAACTACAATATTTTATTTTTATAAAGAAATAAAATAATTTTTTTCTCGACTGCTTATATGAAATGGAACGCTGAAAATATCTTTATAATGCTGTTTGCAATCATGGCACTTGGTTCTGCCATAATGATGGTTACAAGAGGTAATCCTGTTACAAGTGCATTATATCTTATTGTTAATTTCTTTTCCATTTCCGGATTATTCCTTATGCTGCGCTCACAGTTTATTGCAATTATTCAGGTTATTGTTTATGCCGGTGCTATTATGGTACTTTTTCTTTTTGTAATTATGTTGCTTAATTTAAGCACTGAAAAGTTTACGGAAAACCTGACATATAAAAAGATCTCAGCTGTAATTCTTGGTTTGCTTTTCTTCTCATCACTTGGCATTACTGCTTTCTTTGCTTTTTTTGGAAAATATAAAACACTTAACCAAAACGCAGAAGTTATGGGAACAATTCAATCAGTAGGCAAAGAGCTTTATACCACATATTCATTTCCTTTTGAACTTGTTTCATTTATTTTGATAGCAGCTATTGTTGGAGCAATAGTTCTTGCACAGAAAAAATTAGATTGAAATGCCGGCATTCTTTAAAACATTAACAATTAATATCTACCGTTAATGTCAACCTCACATCATAATAAGACAAAAAGAATTCTTTCAGGAGTTAAACCTACAGGTAAAGCACATATAGGTAATTACCTTGGGGCAATGCGTAATCATGTAAATATGCAGCAAGACCATGAAAATTTTATTTTTATTGCTGACCTGCATTCATTAACAACTGTTAAAAATAAAGCTGAACTGCAGGGACTAATTATTGACCTTGCATTAGATTACCTTGCACTTGGTCTTGATCCCAAAAAGGCAGTCTTTTTCAGGCAAAGTGATATACCTGAACATACCGAGCTTACCTGGATTTTAAACTGTCTTACACCTATGCCAATGCTTGAAAATGCCCATGCCTATAAAGATGCAGCAGCAAAAGGAAATAAAGAAATTAATGCCGGAACATTTACATATCCTGTTTTAATGGCGGTTGATATACTTATTTATAAACCGGATATTGTACCGGTTGGAAAAGACCAGAAACAGCATGTAGAAATAGCACGAGATTTAGCTGGAAAGTTTAACCGCACTTTTGGAGAAGTTTTTAAACTGCCAGAACCATACATCCCCAAGGAAGCTGCTGTTGTAATTGGCACGGATGGTCAAAAAATGAGCAAAAGCTACGGTAATACCATAGAAATATTTGCATCTGACAAAGAATTAAAAAAGCAGGTAATGGGTATTATTACCGACTCAACTCCAATTGAAGCACCAAAAGCTCCCGATACTATTTACCAGCTGTACTCATACTTTGCAAATGAACAAGAAAAAGCAGATCTTCTTGAAAAGTACCAAGCAGGCGGTATGGGATATGGTGATGCAAAGAAACAACTTCTTGAAAAGATCACAGAAACATTTAAACCGTATCGCCAAGAGCGTGAGAAACTTAAAAATGACCTTAAATACGTAATGGATGTATTAAAAACCGGTGCTGAAAAAGCAAGAGAAACAGCTTCTGCTACCAAAGCAGAAGTTTGGGATAAAACCGGACTATCTATTTCATAATACTTCTGCTGTAATAAAGCTGTATAAATACAATGATAATTTTTCTTTCCGGCTCAATTAATTCCGGTAAAACCACAATAGCAAACCTGCTTAAAAAAGAAATCCCCTCAACAGCTCATATTGAAGTGGATAATATCAATGATATTTATGATTGGTTAGAGCTTAAGGAGGCAATTCCATTGAACCTTAAAAACACATTATGCATTACAATGAATCTTATTGAAGAAAACATGAATGTAATAATTACTTATCCATTAAGGAAAAATGAATATGAATTCTTTAACCGTAATCTGCCGCTAGATGTGCAGAGGTTTTTTTTTACTTTAAATCCTGCAATTAAAACTGCATTATCAAATCGCGGCAGCAGAGAGCTGACCAAGCAGGAAAAAGAAAGAATTAAATATCATTATTCAACAGGTGTTAATAACCCGGGATTTGGAATAACACTTGATACAACTATGCACACACCCCATGATACAATTAACGAAATTTTATATTACATAGAGCAGCGTGAAATAAGATATAAAATGGAAGATTAAGAATTTTAAAATATCTGTTATAATTTTTAATACAATTCTATTGCATAAAATTTGCAAAGCTGTTTCAATTGAATAACATTAATATTACATGTAATTTACAATAAAATTATATAAATAATGGGACTAGAGCAGGATATAGAAAAATATTTTTCCACAGCTGAGCTTAAACCTTCTGAAAAGAATAAAGCAATTTCAGCTTTTAAAGAAATGGTTAAGCTTTTGAATAATGGAGAAGTAAGAAGTGCTGAGAAAACAAACGGTAAGTGGAAAGCTAATTCCTGGGTTAAAAAGGGTATCCTGCTTGGTTTTAAGCTGGGTAAAAATAAGGATATGTCAATTGACAGGCAGCTTTTCTTTTTTGATAAAGATACATTACCTGTTAAGTCAATGAAAGTTAATGATGGTGTTCGTATTGTCCCGGGAGGTTCATCAATCAGAAGCGGAGCATATATAGGCAAAGGTGTTATATGTATGCCGCCAATGTATATCAATATAGGTGCTTATATTGATGATAACTCATTGATTGATTCACATGCACTTGTTGGCTCATGTGCTCAGCTTGGCAAAAAGATACATTTATCTGCAGCTGCACAAATTGGAGGGGTACTTGAACCAATAAATTCAGTTCCTGTTATTATTGAAGATGAGGTAATGATTGGCGGAAACAGCGGTATATATGAAGGTACAATTGTTCAAAAAAGAGCAGTGATTGGAGCAGGATGTATAATTACCGGTTCAACTCCAGTTTACGATACTGTAAAGGGAAAAATATACAGGAAATCAAAAGAAGAACCGCTTGTAATTCCGGAAGGAGCCGTTGTTGTAGCAGGTTCAAGAGCTCTTCAAAATGAATATGGCTTAGAAAAAAATTTATCAGTATATACTCCGGTAATTATTAAATACCGCGATGAAAAGACTGATGCTGCTACTGCACTTGAAGAAAGTCTTAGGTAAATATTTAAAATGAAAGTTGCTGTTATATCAGATTTGCATGCTAACCTTGAAGCCACTGAGGCATGTTTTAAAGAAATTGAAAAAATTTCAGTTGATAAAGTAATCTGTCTTGGTGATTTGGTTGATTATTGTGCCCAGCCAAACGAAGTTAGTATATTGATAAAACAAAAATGTGATACAGTTATACTTGGTAATCATGATGAGGCACAATTCAATTATTTACTTTCTGAAGGATTTAGTGAACAGGCAAAAATATCATCTTATCATACCAGAAAAATTATTAAACCCGAGCATATTGAATATTTAAAAACTCTTCCCCGGATATATACTATTAATGAACTTATGTTTGTTCACTCATCACCTTTTGAACCTCATAACTATAATTATGTTTTGGATGAAGACGATGCTTTATTTAACTTTGATTATTTCTCTCAAAAAGTATGTTTTATTGGACACTCCCACATACCTGTAATATTTAAAAAATCAGGAGAAAATATTTCAATAATAAATGATGGCAAGTTGGATATTAACAGCCGTTATATTATTAATGTTGGAAGTGTAGGTCAGCCAAGGGACCGGGATCCAAGATTATCATTCGGGATATTTGATACAGCTGATTTTACATACAAAAATATTCGCGTAAGCTATGATGTAAAATCTGCAAGCAATAAAATTCTAAAAGAAGGGTTGCCCGATTTTTTAGCATTAAGAATTCTTGAAGGCAGATGATTCTGATGTTTCTAAGGAGCAGAATTTATCTTTAAAAAGATAATATAATTAAAATTAATGATTTTTATCTTATTGCATATTGATTAGTATTATTTGGTACAATAGATTTACTAATTAAATTTGTATTAAAAAAATTGAGATTTCTATAAAATATTGAATTTTTTGAAATTATAATTTTAAATATGAGAAAAACCGCTAAAATTGAGTGGGCAGAAGGGTTTAAACTTAAAGGAATTACCGATACCGGGAAAGAAGTTATAATGGATTCCGGTACTGAGGCAGTTGCAGCATCGCCTGCGCAGCTTGTGCTGCAGGCACTTGCAGGATGTACTATGATGGATTGCTATCTAATCATTTCAAAGTCAAGAAAAAAAATAGATAAGTTTTGGGTTGAAGTTGATGCTGAGGAAGCAGAAGATCATCCGAAGATTTTCACAAAGATCCATTTGACATATAATTTTTATGGAAGTGAACTTAATGATGAACTAATAAAAAGGGTTATAAACTTATCAGAAACAAAATACTGCAGGGTGCATTCAATGCTTTCAAAGTCTTCTGAAATAACATCTTCATATAAACTAAATAAATAAAAGTTGTTCAACAAAACTTAAATATTTTTAATGTATAATATATTTACAATTTTAGCCGTTCTATTTATAGTTACCTGTGCAATAAATTCACAAAACAAAAATACAGTTGAAAAAGGCGGAAAAATTTGGGGCTATGTTTTTGGTGATTACTTTTTTAAAACGTCGGGAGATTCAAGCGGAAGCTCTGTACAATATGCAGGCTATCAAAATTCTTTCCAAGGGTTTGAAATTAGACGGGCTTACCTTGGATATGATTACACATTTAGCAGTAAACTATCTTCGCAAATTTTACTTGAAGGCAACGATAAAATTTTAACAAACACCCGCCTTGGACTATTTATTAAAACTGCTTTTGTTGAATGGAAGGCATTTGAAAATGTCAGTTTCGCTATCGGATTGCTGCCAACACCTTCATGGAGTAGAGCATTAAACGAAAGAGCATGGAACTACCGCTCAATTGAAAAAACCATTTTAGATATGCGCAGTCTAGGCAACGGAAGCGATCTAGGTGTTTCTGCTCGAGGAAAATTTGATAAAGCGGGGAATTATGGTTTTGCTTTAATGATTGGGAATGGTAGCGGTCAAAAACCAGAAATTAATAAGTTTAAAAAATATTATGGTTCTATTTTTGCAAAACCAATAAAAGAGCTTCAAATAGAGTTATATGGTGATTTCGAACCTAATACTGGGGATAAAAACAAATTAACATTAAAAGGCTTTGCAGGTTATAAATTTGATAAATTCAATTTTGGTATAGAAGTAATTCAGCAAGTTCAGAAGAATGCAGGAGGAAAAAATATTGACGCAATACCGTTTGGTATCAGCACGTGGATTTGGGGAAATCTTTTAGGCAAAGCAGATAATCTAATTCTAAATGCATTTGGAAGATATGATATGTATAACCCTGATGTAAAAAATGACTCAACCGGATATATTGAAAATTTTATTTCTGTTGGATTAGATTATATGCCAATTGAAAATATTCATTTTATGCCGAATGTTTGGATTAATAAATATTCAGTTAAAAGTTCATTATTTTCTAAACGTAAAACTGATGTAGTTGGCAGAATGACATTTTATTTCATATTTAATTAATGAAATTAATTTTTCATACAATATGGAATAATCACAGTGATAACAAATAAAAAAGGGACAACCTATATTCAGACTATCCCCTGTTTACCTAGGTATTAAATTTTATATTAATAATGTTCAGTTGATTCCCAAACAACCTTATTTTTCATATTCATAAATACTTTTAATGCTCTGAATGTAGCAAAAAAGTTTATTAAGTTATCAAAGTTAAGTCTAATAAGACTGAAGAAAGCATACTTTAACCCGTACCAGCTATAAGTGAAAATGAATCTATGAAGCAGCCGCCATACCATAAAAAAGAAGCATGCCCATAAGAAAAACCAAAGTGCAGTGTTTTGTTCAACTGCAGATTCAAATACTCTTATCCCTAATCCAAACCCAAGCAGGTAGAGTAAAAAGAATGCGAACACAAGATTGCTTAATAGCACCATAAAGTTACTGAAAATGGTTTTTCTATCACGCATAAGGAAATATTTTGTCCATAAATTACCTGCCCATTTGTGCATTTTCCAGTTTTGGAAACATATTCCGGCAGTCCATCTTGAACGCTGTTTAACAGCAGCCCAAAATGTATTTGGAAAATATTCACCAGTTGCAACCCTTGAGTTAGGGTTATTTTTATCTAATAGAAGATTTATGTAAGCTGTTTTATAGCCCATTTTAAAGAGTCTTAACCCTAACTCATAATCTTCCGTAAGATTTGCTTCATTAAATACCTGCGGAAAGTGGCTGTCAAGGTTCATAAAGATCTCTCTGCGGAAGCTCATTCCGGTTCCTGCAAAGGGAATGAAAACTTTTAATGCCTGTCTAACAATAAGGTCCTTTGAATGTACTTCTGCAAATGCATCGCAATAGGTTCTGTGTATAAATTTACCGCGATCATCTTTAATAGGTACTACAGGAATTTGCACTGCATCAATACCCTGATGCATTATCAGATAGTTATCTATTTTTAGAGTTAATGGATGAATAAAATCTTCACTATCATGAATTGAAATAACATCAAAATTCTTACCATTATCTTTTTCAAACCGTTTAATTGATTCATATACATTATTAAGGTTATCAGCTTTTGTTGTAGGACCATCATGTGAATTAACACAGATAACAACTTTATTGTTTTTCTGAGCAATGCGTTTAACAACTTCAAGGGTTTTAGTATCATTAGGATAAACACCTACAAAAATTGTAAAATTGCTGTAACGCATTTTACTTAAAGCATAAGTTAAGGTTCTTCCAATTACTTTATACTCGCGCCATGCACATATTACAAGTGCAATGCTGTTTTCACCCGCAGAAAGAACATCATCCATTTTTGGCAAGCTTCTGTAATATTTCCATCGGTTGAACCAGTACAGCAGGTCAACCAAAACATCATCAATTCCGCTGATAACCAGCAGTATTGAACAAATCCAAAGTAATACTGTAAAAACTTCTTGCATATAGTTTAATTTAATTTCTGCAAATTACAAAATGAAAATCAAAAACTAACATATTAATACATTTTAAAATGCTGCCTTATAGTTAAATACAAAACCAGCTTTTAACTGAAATGAATTCTTTGAATCACCAAAAAAATACACTTTATAAGTCGGTTCAATAAAAATTACAGGAAATACCATTAAATTTGGTTTAAACCTAATACCGGTACCAATTTCAAAATAATTATTGTAACCAAGCTTTCTGCCATCAAACTGCCCTGATTCAAATATGTAGTTTTCTACATAAGAGTATCCGCCTGTATGAAAGCGAAGTACCTGCTGAAGCATTCCCTGCAGAAAAGCATTTTTGTATTTATAGTCATACATAGCAGCATAATAAATATCAAAGTAAAAACTAGTTTTTGATGATGATTTGCTTTCTACATAAACTTTAGCATTGCCAAATCTGTTAAAATAAACAAGCATAGGTTTAAAGTTTATTTTGTTTGAATCTAAATCAATTTGTCTAGTATATCCAATTCTTCCTTCAAAGAAAAGGTTACGCATAATATAATATCTTAAAAACAGTCCTGCTTCAACAAACCTGTCATTGTATATCAAGTTTTTACTTGAGCGTGAATCGGTATAAACATCAAGATACGGACCTGCATAAAATCCGGGACCAATTCTGAAATTAACATGGCCTACCAGGTTTGCTATATAATTTTCCTGGTGAGTATCATAAAAATTATGAAAATAAATTTCTACTGACTTTTTAGATGTTCCGGCTAATTCATCTCTTAAAACCAAAGATGCTGATTTAGACTGTTCTTTTAACTTGAGGTTTGAAGTATGACTGCCAACATAATCAAAATGTTTAAGTGAACTTGAGTATTTTTTCTGATCATAATAAATGTAGGCAAGCTGCATTCTGGCATTGTCATCAGAAGGTTTATCTTTAAGATGCAGTTCAAACATTTGAGCTGCCTTAGTTTTGTTTCCGTTTTTATAGTAATAGTAACCTGAATCTGCGTAATTTCCGCCTGTGGAGTAAACCTGCTGGTTATTATTTACAGCAGTAATGCCATCTATATTCTGTACCATTTGTTTAGCCATCTGAACTTCATTTTCATTGGTTGAATTTTTGCTGACATAATCAAACTGCTCTCTTGCCTTAGATGTTTGTTTAATATCATAATACAGATAGCCAAGATCAAGCCTTACCTGGTAATTTGAAGGATTTTGAATAATAAATTCTTCAAAAAAACCGGCAGCTTTTTCTTTTAAACCAATTTTTTGATAATAATACCCGGAATCTGCGAGATTTTGTGAATGACTGACAGAAGTGTATATAATTGCCAGAAAAAGAATCGGGAGTAGTCTTTTTAACATTTTATTTTAAATTGTTGAAAAATAGCGTTTCAATTAAAGTGTTACTTTATTTTATAGCACTTAGTAACTAATAAACTATTACGCATACCCCCAAAACTAAAATACATAATTTTTTTTCAAAAATCAAAGTACTTTTTCATTTGGGGATACTAAATTAGGATATACCGCTAGTGTATTCAATACCGCTGATACGGTATATATACCGAATATTAAGTAGTGATTACAGTGTGATTTCTCTAAGAATTGCTAAATTTTAATAAAAATGATATTTTTGTAAATGCCAGTAATAACTTTAGCCATTGAATCTTCGTGTGATGAAACATCTGCATCTATATTACAGAATGAAAATGTTAAATCTACCATAATTTCATCACAGTATTTTCATAAAGAATATGGCGGAATTGTACCTGAACTTGCCTCGAGAGCACATATTGAGAATATAAGTATAATTGCAAATAATGCTATACAAAAAAGCGGTATAAACATAAAAGATATAAACCTTGTTGCTGCAGCTAAAGGTCCTGGTTTAATAGGTTCTCTTTTGGTTGGATATAATTTTGCAAAAGGTTTTGCCATTAATAATAATTTACCTTTTATAGGAATTGATCACATTGAGTCACATTTATTTTCCTGCTTCATCGGAAAAAAAGAGGTACATTTTCCATTTATAGCTCTGGTAGTTTCAGGGGGACATACAATAATTTTTTTAGTCAAAAGTTATTCTGAATATAAAATTTTAGGAAATACTAACGATGATGCAGCAGGTGAAGCATTTGATAAAGCTGCAAAGATGCTTGGGCTTCAGTATCCCGGCGGTCCGATAATAGATGAGTTAGCACAAACAGGTAATAAAAACTTTCATCAATTTCCCAAAAGTAATATTAAAGGCAGACCTTATGATTTTTCATTCAGCGGGATTAAAACATCTATGCGGTATTTTCTGAAAGAAAATTATCCTGATATTAAAAATAATTTACCATTAAATGATATAGCAGCTTCATTTCAGGAAGCTGTTACAGGTGTACTTGCACAAAAAACACTTCAGGCAGCAATAGATAATAATATAAAAAGAATTGCCGTATCAGGAGGTGTTTCGGCAAATACCGGATTAAGAAACAAGTTTAATGAATTGCAAAAAAAAGGTTATGAGATATATTTCCCAGAAAAAATATATTCAACTGATAATGCAGCAATGATAGGTTACAATGCATTTATAAAGTACAGGACAAACAATTTTAAAATAAATGAAGATACAATTCAAGATAGTGCTTATGCACGATTCCGGTATATTTAAGCCAAATAATAATGTCAGAAATAAAACAGCACAGAGCGGTAATTGATGTTGATGAGCAGCTATTAAGCGATATATCAGACCTGATTGAAAGCGGCTCTGATACATTGCTTAAAAATATTTTGAGGGATATTTACCCTCCGGATATTGCTCTTATTATTGATAACCTTGAGGAAAGTGACAGTCTTGCTCTCTTTAAACTTCTGGATAATAAAACTATGGCAGAAGTAATATTAGAGCTTGGCGTTCATCATAAAGATTTTCTGCTTTCAAAACTTTCAGCCGATGAAATTACTGCATTAGTTGGCGAAATGGACTCGGATGATGCTGCTGATATTATTGGTGACCTTGAAGAAAATAAAGCTGAAGACGTACTTCAGCAAATGAATGCTGAAGACCAGAGCGAGGTTAAAGAACTATTAAATTACCACGAAGATACCGCAGGCGGTATCATGCAGAAGGAGTTTGTTACAGTTCACTCTAATGACAGCATTAACAGAGCAATTGAAGTTATAAGAGAAGAAGCACCGGATAATGAACATCTCTATCATATTTGGGTTACCGATGAAAGAGGCAGGCTGCTTGGGATAGTTTCACTTAAAAAAATAATTGTAGCTCTTAACACACCTTCGGTAATAATGGCAGACCTGATGAATGAAGAAGTTATCTCTGTTGATGCTGAAACAGACCGTGAAGAAGTTGCCTCAATTATGAGAAAATATGATTTGGTATCAATACCGGTTGTTAACAAAGAACAGGTTGTTATTGGCAAAATAGTATTTGATGATATAGCTGAAATTATGGAAGAAGAATTCAGCGAAGATGTTGCCAAAATAGTTGGTTCTGATGCTGACGAACTTGAAAGCAAATCACCGTTTCAAATTGCGTGGCTCCGCCTGCCATGGGTATTGATAACACTTGGAATAGAATTTCTGGCTGGTGTGGTAATACATCATTACGATGCAACACTTACAAAAATTATCTTGCTTGCATCATTTATGCCCATAATTTCAGCTATATCAGGAAATACGGGTTTGCAAGCTGCAGCAATTACAGTAAGAGCTTTGGCAACAGGTCATGTTACACTTAATAAATGGTGGGTACCTATCAGAAGGTCAGTAGAAACCAGTTTGATAATTGGAGGAGTCTGCGGAATAGTAATTGGGATAATAGCGGGCTTTTGGGATGGCAGGCTGCTTTTTGGTGTTTTGGTAGGTTTTTCTATGTTTATTTCTATAAATATTTCAGGGTTTGTTGGTTCGGCTGTTCCGTTAATTTCTAAGAAATCCGGTTTTGATCCGGCAATAACTGCAGGACCTTTTGAAACCGCATTTCAGGATGTTGTTGGTATTACTATTTTTCTTTCACTTGCTTCTTTTTTAATGAAATGGCTTACCTAATTTTCTTCAATTAAGCACATCAAAAAATATTTTAAATATCTTTCACCCGCTGATGTTGTTACACAAAGTATGCTGATTGTGCTTAGCGGTATCTTTTTATTTTATAATTTTCGTATTGAATTCTGGTATGCCTATGCTTTAATAAATTTTTTTATTATATGGGCTATAGCAGCGATTGTTTATAAATTTGAAACCCGGGTAGTTAAAGAAGGTGAAAGCAGTATCCCAAATTCTTCATTAATTAAAATTGTAAGATATTGGTATGGAGCAGCAGCAATACTATATATATTTAAACAGGTATATATAATTGGTTATACATTAAAACCAGCTGACTGGGATCTTGTTTATATAAAATTGGATTTTGTAATTTTTGGTTTAAACCCAACTCAATGGATATATAAATATAATAATCCCTTTTTAACAGAATTTCTGCAGATAGTTTATGTTTATTACTATCCAATGATAGTGGTTTTTGGATTAGAGCTATATTTAAGGCATAGATATACAGAATTTAAATACACAATTTTTGTTTTATTCTTAAGTTTTTTTACAAGTTATTTACTTTATCTTATATTTCCTGCAAACGGTCCAAGGTTTCACCTGCATGATTTTTATTCAATAAGCAATGAGCTTCCGGGAATATTACTTACTGAACCAATTAGGGCATTTTTGAACTTCGGTGAATCAATACCTCGAGGGGTACAAAATCCGCAGGATTATGTACAAAGAGATGCAATGCCAAGTCTGCATACAATAACTGCATTTTTAATTATGTATCTTTCATGGAAATTCAAATCCAAATCATTTTACTTTTATCTTCCTTATTTTTTCTGCATGGTATTGGCAACGGTTTACTTAAGGTATCATTATGTAGTTGATATAATTGGAGGGCTAATATTGTGTGTATTTACTATAATTGCGGGTATAGCAGTTTACTGGAAAAAACAGAAATTACCTGTTAAATTTAACTGAAATTATATTTTGCCATAATAATAAGTAATTTAATTTTGAAATTCTTTATTTAACTCTTTCAATATTCTTATTAATTTAATATTCTATTCCTTTTCTTGCTTGAATACCTTTATCGAAATAATGTTTCACTTTTCTGTTTTCAGTAATAAGGTCAACTTTTTCTTCTAATCCATCAAACAATTTATGACCTGTTATAACAAGTTCAAAGCGTCGGTTTTTATCATATAGATCAAGTATTTCAAGCACATCTTTTTCATTTATAAGGTGATAGTTAGCAGCTGCAACAAATTCATCAAGTACAAGCAAATCTTGTTTACCGTTAATTATCAGGTTTTTTGTTAATTCCAGAGCTCTATTTGCTTCAGCAAAATCTTCTTGGGCATTTTTAAAACGGAAGGTTCCATCTTCATTCATTCTTTCACAGCCGGTTGAATATAGTTCAATCGGATATCCAAGTTCTTTAAGCTTAAGGAAAATCCTTCGCTCATAGTAATGCTCCTTTGCCTGATCATGTCCTTTATCAAACTCAACAATTGCAGCACTTAATCCTGCACCTAATGCTCTAAATGCAAGACCAATTGCGGCTGTTGTTTTACCCTTGCCATAACCATAATATAAATGTGATTGATGCTTTTTTTCATCAGGAAGATTTTCGTATTCTTCAAGTACCTTTTGTACTTTTTCCTTGTATTTTTTTCCGCCAGCTTTTTTTGCTTCTTCCAGCGTTAATTTTTTCTTTTCCATCTCTATTATAAACCGGCAGAAAAATCTATTGTAATGCTTTTATCGTTAAGTATCAGCTGCCTGTAAGAAACCCCTGCCATATCAAGCATTTTTTTAGACGCCTGCACGCTGCCTGTATCTTTATATTTATCGCTTAAATAAATAATTTCCAGTATCCCTGATTGTATAAGCAGTTTAGTACATTCATTACAGGGAAAGAGTGCAACATATATTCTTGCACCGTGCAGATCTTTAGTTGAATTAAGTATTGCGTTTGCTTCGGCATGCACAACATAAGGATATTTGGTATCGTTTGCATTTTCGGATGATTTGCCCCACGGTAATTTATCATCATCACAGCCAATGGGAAAACCGTTATAACCAATTCCAACTATTTTGTTATACTGATTAACTATGCAAGCACCAACCTGCGTGCTGGGATCTTTGCTTCGCATTGCAGAAAGTAATGCAATACCCATAAAATACTCATCCCATGAAATGTAATTTTTTCTTTTCATGTTATAAATTCAAAAAGGAATTTTTTAGTGTATAAATCTTATAAATATTTATTTAATTCTTCATTCATTTCTTGGAGGGAGCCGTCATTTATTATAAGGTAATCAGTAAAGGCAATAGGTCCCCCTTTATCTAAATTTTCTATTTCGCTAATATCCCTGCTTATAGATTCTTCGTTTGTAAGGGGTCTGAAGCTGCGTTTTAAAAGTCTTTCATATCTTATAGATTTTGTGGTGTAAACGGTAAGAAGTTTAAAATTTTCACCAAATTTATCTTTTAATATTTTAAATTCTTCCCAAGAATATAGACTTTCAATAACAACGTTATCTGTTTTAAAAAATTCTTCTATCAAAGGAAGAGATTTAACAGCCATTGCGCCCATACCGTAGTCATTTCGCAGGTTTTCGCGGGTTTTGCGTTCATTTGCTTCATTAATTTCCAGTCCAAGTTTTTTCATTTCATTCATAACTACTTCGCCAAAATAAACTTTTTTAAAGCCGTGTTCAACAAAAAACTTCACAGCTTCGCTTTTTCCGGAACCGCACATGCCAATAACAGCAATTATCTTTTTCAATTTTTTAGTATTAAATAATATCTTACATTAATTTGATATTTCTGTTCAGGATAGCTCTTTTTCTTTAATTTCATAACCAATAATGGGTGCAAGCCATCTTTCAATTTCTTCAACAGACATATTTTTCCTTTTAGCATATTCTGTAATTTGGTCGCGGTTTAATTTACCAACATTAAAGTATTTTGAGCCCGGATGTGAAAAATACAATCCGCTTACGGATGATGCAGGATACATTGCATAGCTTTCGGTAAGTTTTATCCCGGCTTTATCTTCTGCTTCAAGCAGATCAAAAATTATCTGTTTTTCTGTGTGATCTGGCTGTGCCGGATACCCGGGTGCCGGTCTAATACCTAAATACTTTTCAGCAATTATATCTGTATCTGTAAGGTTTTCATCTTTAGCGTAACCCCATAATTCTTTTCGGACCATTTCATGCATTAGCTCTGCAAACGCTTCTGCAAGTCTATCAGCCAAAGCTTTTGTCATTATACTGCTGTAATCATCATTTTCTTTGGCAAATTTTTCAAGGAGGGCTTCAATTCCAATGCCTGTTGTTACAGCAAAGCAGCCAATATAATCGTTAAGAGCTGATTCTTTTGGAGCAATAAAATCTGAAAGTGCATAATAGGGGTCATTATTTGTTTTTTCTGCTTGCTGCCGCAGCGTGTGCAGTACTGCTAAATTATCCTTGCGTTTATCATTAACATAAAGCTCAATATCATCTCCGGCTGCATTGGCGGGATATAATCCGATAACAGCATTTGCACTTAACCATTTATTGGAAATTATTTCATCCAGAAGTTTATTTGCCTCATCAAAAAGTTTTTTTGCTTCACTTCCGGAATTTTTATCATTAAAAATTGCAGGATACTTTCCTTTCATTTCCCAAAGCAAAAAGAAAGGAGTCCAGTCAATTTTTTCTCTAATTCTCTCAAGCGGAAAGTTACTAAATACTTTATTGCCGGTAAAAACCGGTTTTGTAATGTTTAAAGTTTTCCAGTCTGTTTTAAATTTTCTGTTTCTTGCCTCATTAATAGTAAGATACTTCTTTTCATCTTTTCTTCCTTTATGTGAAATCCTCATTCTGTCATACTCTTGTTTAACAGAATGAATATAGTTTTCGCGGTTTTCTTTATTCATAAGACTACCGGCAACTGTTACACTTCTGGAAGCATCAAGAACATGAACTGTAGGATTAGTATAATTTGGTGCTATTTTTACCGCGGCATGAATTTTAGATGTTGTTGCACCTCCAATAAGCAGTGGAACTTTAAACCCCCGTCTTTCCATTTCTTTGGCAACATGAACCATTTCATCAAGTGATGGTGTAATTAACCCGCTTAAGCCAATCATATCCACATTTTTTTCAATTGCAGTATCAAGAATCTTATCAGCCGGAACCATTACACCAAGATCAATAACTTCATAGTTATTACATCCAAGCACAACACCAACAATATTCTTACCAATATCATGAACATCGCCTTTTACAGTTGCAAGCAATATCCTGCCGTTAATATTTGAAGCCCCTGATGCTTTTTCTTTTTCAATAAACGGAGTTAAATAGGCGACAGATTTTTTCATCACTCTGGCACTTTTTACAACCTGAGGCAAAAACATTTTGCCCGACCCAAAAAGATCACCAACAATATTCATTCCGTCCATTAATGGACCTTCAATAACATCAAGAGGTTTGGGATATTTCTTTCTTGCTTCTTCAGTATCTTGTTCAATAAACTCTGTAATACCCTTAATTAAGGCGTGTTTTAATCGCTCTTCAACCTGGGCATTACGCCATGAATTATCCTGTTCTATCACCTTACCTTTTGATTTCACCGATTCCGCAAATTCAACAAGTCTTTCAGTTGCATCTGCCCTTCTGTTCATCAGAACGTCTTCTACGCGTTCAAGCAAATCTTTGGGAATTTCATCATAAACTTCAATCATTCCTGCATTAACAATTCCCATATCCATTCCAGCTTTTATAGCGTGATATAAAAATGCAGAATGCATTGCTTCTCTAACAACATTATTTCCTCTGAATGAAAATGAAATATTGCTCACTCCTCCGCTTACTTTAGCCCTAGGAAGATTTTCTTTTATCCATTTTACAGTTTTAATGTAATCAACTGCATAATTATTATGTTCATCTATTCCGGTTGCAACAGTAAGAATATTTGGGTCAAATATAATATCCTGAGGCATAAAGCCGACTTGTTCGGTAAGTAATTCATAACATCTTTTGCAGATTGCAATTCTGCGTTCAAAACTATCAGCTTGTCCCTGTTCATCAAATGCCATAATAATTACAGCGGCACCAAAAAGTTTTATCTTTTTTGCTTGTTCAATAAATTTTTCTTCGCCTTCTTTAAGACTAATAGAGTTAACTATACCTTTACCCTGAAGGCATTTTAAACCTGCCTCAATAATTTCCCATTTGGATGAATCCAGCATAACAGGTACTTTTGCAATATCCGGCTCAACAGCCACAAGTTTTAGGAATTTTTCCATTGCTGCTATACCATCAATCATACCTTCATCCATATTAATATCAATCACCTGTGCCCCTGATACCACCTGCTGCAGTGCAACAGAAAGAGCCTCCTCATAATTTTCTTCACGAATAAGTTTGGCAAATTTTGCAGAACCTGTAATATTAGTACGCTCTCCAATATTAACAAAATTAGTTTGCGGTGTAAGGTTTAATGCTTCCAGCCCGCTGAGTCTTAAATATGGCTGTATTTCAGGTATCTTTCTTGGTTTTACATCTTTTAAAAGTGAGGTTATCTGCCTAATGTGATCAGGAGTTGTACCGCAGCAACCTCCTACAAGATTAAGGAAACCGCTTTGTGCAAATTCAAGTAAAAGTTCAGCAGTTTCCTTTGGCAGTTCATCATACTCGCCAAATTCATTTGGCAGACCTGCATTTGGATACGCACTAAGATACACGTTAGCTTTTTGAGAAAGTTCTTCAATATAGGGGCGCATTTCCTTTGCTCCAAGTGAACAGTTCAGCCCTATGCTCATTAATCCTGCATGACTAATAGAATTCCAGAATGCTTCAACTGTTTGTCCGGAAAGAGTTCTTCCGCTTAAATCAGTAATAGTACCTGAAACCATTATTGGCAGTTTACAGCCGATTTTATCAAAATATTCATTAATGGCATAAAGTGCTGCTTTGCAGTTAAGTGTATCAAAAACTGTTTCAACAAGCAGTATATCTACACCGCCATCAATTAGTCCTTTAACCTGCTCAAGATATGATTCTTTTATCTGATCAAAAGTTACGGCACGGAAACCCGGATCGTTTACATCGGGAGAGAGTGAAAGGGTTTTATTCATAGGTCCAATTGCACCTGCAACAAAACGGGGTTTATTGGGAGTTAAAGCTGAAAATTTATCAGCAGCTTTTCTTGCAAGTTTTGCTGACTCCAGATTTATTTCATAAACATACTCCTCAGTGTGATAATCACCTTGAGAAATTGAGGTAGAGTTAAATGTGTTGGTACCAATAATATCACTGCCTGCATCAAGATACTCTTCGTAAATTTCAGTAACTATCTGCTGCTGCGTGATATTCAGAATATCATTATTGCCTTTAAGGTCATGCGGATGATTTTTAAATCTTTCTCCCCGGAAATCAGCTTCGCTTAATTTCCGTTTCTGGATCATTGTACCGCGGGGTCCATCAAGAAATACAATTCTTCTTTTTAATTCTTCAAAAAGGCGTGATATCATAAAATAGGAAATTACTTCTTAATCCTAGCTTCCTGCAAAGCTGTTTTGCCTGAAAACTTTATAACAAGCTCATATATACCAAACATAGCAGCAGCATAAAACAAGTCACCTGCAAGTGAATTACGGAAAAACGGAATTGCCATTGTATAACATTCAGCAAGTCCTTTAAAATTCATTTCGTAAAACATCCCGCTTAACCAGACACCAAAATTTGTAATGATAAAGAAAATTACAGAAGAAACCAATGCAGTACCAAAAATATAAGCGGTTTTAGTTAAACCTGTTTTGCCATTTATTTTTTTGCCAAGCCAAAGTCCAATAAATGCTATTACAGCAAATGAACCGTAAACCC
>WBZR01000980.1_pt1 | contig 39659 bp, 36 predicted proteins | sample 5204231 | NCBI WGS metagenome assembly WBZR01 (sample SAMN12412403, study PRJNA552823) | activated sludge metagenome | isolation source: activated sludge from anammox sidestream of wastewater treatment plant... | place: USA: Virginia | collected 2017-08 | reverse complement strand
CGACCCAGGTAATGAAGAGCAGCGGCGGCAGCGTGATGCCCAGCAGCAGCGCCAGCAGCTTGGTCCGTATGCGCCACCGCACGGGCTGTGTTGCGATGGGACGGATGGATTTGGCCATCGGCCGATTCCGGTTAACAAGAGTGTACGGCAGTTGATCGCCGCAACGTCGGGCCGCCGGCCCCGCGTTGCCTCGGAGCGCGTGCCGCCCGGCGTCCCTCAGTCGAAGGTGCCGGGCGGCAGTTGCACGTAGTGCTGGCTGTACCTGCCCTCGACCTGCGAGCGCACCCACGGCAGCGCCGATTGCAGTACGTACGGCACCTGCACCAGCTGCGGCAGGGAAAGCTTGACGAAGTCTCCGTTCGGATTGATGCGCAGCACCTGGGTGGCGGGGTCGGCGGCATCGGGCCGCACCGCGATGGCGTTCCAGTCCACCGTCTGCTTCTGCCACAGCAGGTTCTTGATCGCGTTGACGATGCTGGCGAGCTCGTTGGCGATCGCCGAGCAGGCGGCCTCCTTGGCCGGCAGGTTGGCGGCGTCCTCGAACAGGAAGTTCAGACCGTTGGTCGTTGCGTAGACCGGAGACTGGGTGTCGGTGTGGCTCCAGCGGCCGCTCACGCTGGCGGTGTGGTTCATGTCGAAGGTGGCGGTGGCCAGCGTGTCGCACGAGGGATCCAGGCACACCCGATCGATGATGCGGTTCTCGAGCACCTCCGGATTGGCGATGTTCGGGCCGCTCACGATCACGGTGCTGCCGCCGATGATCAGCAGCACGGTCCCCTCCTGCTCGATGCGCACGTCGACCGTGGCGCCGGACATGACCGATTCGCCCAGGCCGAACAGCCGGGCGGCGTAACCCTCGGTCGCCGATGCCCACCTCCTCGGGTCCTTCTCGTCGTGGCCGGCCTTGCCGGGCTCGGGCCTGTACTCGAAGGCCTTTTCCGCCTCCGCGTGAAATGCCCCGCCCATCTCCTCCAGCGCGACGCGCGCGAACTCGGCCTTCTCGGCCTCGGTGCCGCCGGCGGCCCGCCGCGCCAGGCCGATGAACGCGGGTGTGGAGCCGCCGAGCAGATTGCGCACGGCGCGCGGCTTGGCGGCGCCGGCGGGGACGTCGGGTGTCTGTGCGGCGGCATGGTTCACGGCGCCGAGCGCGAGGAGCGCGGACAGGGGCACGACGGCGGCGAGATGCTGGCCAGGGCGCTTCCCGTTCATCCGGTAGTGAGCACTGCTACGAATGCGGCGTGTGGGTGCGGGCACTTTGCCATCCGGGGTTGCGCGGCGACCGCATTCTCGTCGGTTGATCCATGCAAGGCAAGGGGCGCGCGGCCGTTAGTTATCTGGCGAGGCCGGCGCCTCCGCGACGGCGCCGGCGGTCGCGCCGCCGGTGCTGCGTTTCGCGCGCGCGGCGCGCGTCCACTCCGAGATGAGCGCATAGCCGACGGCAAGCAGCGTGGGGCCGAGGAACACCCCGATGATGCCGAAGCGCAGTACGCCGCCGACCACGCCGAGCAGCACCAGCAGGAACGGAAGGCGGCTGCCGAGGCTGATGAGATACGGCCGCAGGATGTTGTCGATGCTGCTGATTGCGGTGATTCCCCACAGGAACATGAAGATCGCCCAGCCGACGTGGCCGTCGTGATAGAGCCACACGGACGCCGGCACCCAGATGAGCGGCGGTCCCCAGGGTATGAGCGCGAGCAGGCAGGTGAGAAGACCGAGCAGAAACGGACCGGGCACCCCGGCGATCCAGTATCCGAGCCCGGCCATCACCCCCTGCGCGAGCGCGGCGAAGATGATCCCGTAGACCACGCCCTTGACGGTGTTGCCGGCCACCGCCAGCAACTGATGCGCACGCGCCCCGGCGATGCGCTCCATGCCGGCGCGCAGGTGGGCCGCGACCTCCAGCCCGTCGCGGTAGAGAAAATAGGTGATGAGCACCCCGAGCGCGAGCCAGAGCACGCCCTGGCCGAGGGCGAGTCCGGTTCCCAGCGCGAAACGGCTCAAGGGGGCGGCGAGATCGCGCAGGTACGCCACGAGCTTGCCCATGTCGAAGGCGGCCCAGTAGGCCCGCAGGGTCTCCCCGATCAACGGCACGCGCGCCAGCCACTCCGGGGGTTCGGGAGGGCCGGCGGCGGCCCAGCGCTGGATCGCGCGGGCGAGATGGGTCGTGTTCTCGCCAAGGCTGGTGGCGACGATGACGAGCGGGCCGAGCACCAGCGCCGCGAGCAGGCAGGTCATCAGCAGGGCGGCGAGGGTCTCGCAACCGCGCACGAGCGCGAGCAGGCGCTCATAGATGCCCCAGGTGCTGAAGCAGATGACCACCGCCCACAGTATCGCCGAGAGGAAAGGCGCGAGGACCAGCAGGCAGCCGACGATGACGGCGGCCAGCGCGGTCAGGGCGAGGATGTCTTCGTTGCGCTTTACCATGGAGTCCTTGCCCTCGTGGCGGATTCAGCGGCCGGCGCCGCTATACTGCGGGCAATCCGCACGCGACTCAACGGCAGGCCTGTTGCCCGTGCGGTGGCGCCGGCCGGTCCGGACTGCGGCGGCGCCAGCGCCACCACTGCCGCCGCGTGCACCGGGTCGGCCGTGCCGATGGCTGCGCATGGCGTTTCGCGCCACACGGCTGTTGCCGGCGGACCGATGGATGCGATCCCCCGCAAGCGCAGGTGCGGAGACGGCGGCGGAACCGGCAGTGCCGGAATGACTCACATCGAGAAGTACGAGGAGTTGGAATCATGACGACCAACGTTGAACCCCGCCCGCCATTCCCGCCCTACACCCGCGCAACGGCCATCCGTAAGGTGAGGATGGCGGAGGACGCGTGGAACACACGCGAACCGGAGCGCGTGGCGCTCGCCTACACGCCGGACAGCCGCTGGCGCAATCGCGCCGAGTTCATCGAGGGACGCGCGGAGATCGTCCAGTTCCTGCGACGCAAGTGGGCGCGCGAGCTCGACTACCGCCTCATCAAGGAGCTGTGGGCCTGGAAAGACGCGCGCATCGCGGTGCGTTTCGCCTACGAATGGCACGACGACAGCGGCAGCTGGTTTCGCTCCTACGGCAACGAGAACTGGGAGTTCGACGAGCATGGGCTCATGCGGCGGCGCCATGCGTCGATCAATGATCTGCCGATACGTCCGGAGGACCGCAAGTACCACTGGCCGCCCGGGCGGCGCCCCGACGATCACCCCGGGTTAAGCGACCTGGGCCTGTAGGGCCGGGAGGACGCCGCGACGTCCTCAGTCGAGGAAGCGCCGGGTGATGCTGCCGTAGGCGTCGATACGGCGATCGCGCAGGAAAGGCCAGTGCGTGCGCGAGAACTCGATGCGATCCATCTCGAGCGCGATCACCTTGACCGTCTCTTCGCCGACGGCGGCGCGGTACACGACGGAGCCGTCGGGCGCCGCCACGAAGCTCTGGCCCCAGAATTCGATCCCCTGGCCGTCGTGCGCCGGATCCGGCTCGAAACCGATGCGGTTCACCGCCACTACGTAGCAGCCGTTGGCGATGGCGTGCGCGCGCTGGGCGATCTCCCAGGAATCGTGCTGGGCCGTGCCGTACTGCGCCTTCTCGTGCGGTTGCCAGCCGATCGCGGTGGGATAGAACAGGATCTCCGCGCCGGTGAGTGCCGTCAGGCGCGCGGCCTCCGGGTACCACTGGTCCCAGCAGATGAGGACGCCAAGGTCCACGTGGCGCGACCGGAACTTCCTGAAACCCAGGTCGCCCGGCGTGAAGTAGAACTTCTCGTAGAAACGGGGATCGTCGGGGATGTGCATCTTGCGATACAGCCCCAGGCTGCCGTGGCCGCCGTCGATGACGAAGGCGGAGTTGTGGTACAGCCCCTGCGTCCGGCGCTCGAAGATCGGCACGATGATCGTGAGGTCGAGTTCCGCGCCCAGCTGCGCGAAGGTCCGCATCGATGGACCGTCGAGCGGCTCGGCGAGTGCGAAGAGGGCGTGATCCTCGGTCTGGCAGAAATACCGCGAGCGATACATCTCCGGCAGGCAGACGACCTGCGCGCCCTGCGCGGCGGCCTCGCGCACGAGGCGCGCGGCCCTGGCCAGGTTCGCGTCCGGATCGACCTGGCAGCCCATCTGCACCAGGCCGACGTGCACGGTGCGCGGACGTCTCACGGGGCGTTCCCCTCGCCCCGGTCCAGGTAGTCCGGGTCGTAATACGTGCTCTGCGCGAAGCACTGCATGTACTGTTCCAGCAACTCCACGCCCGCCTTCGGGCGGATGCGGCCCTGGTCGATCTTCTGGCGAATGATGTCGTTCATGCGCCGGTGCAGGTCGTTGGGGAAGTACTGCACCTGCGCCAGCATCTCCTGCACCGAGGTGCCGGGGATGATCTTCTCGATGTAGTAATCGCCCGGCTCGTCCGGATCGGCATAGATGTGCGCCTCGGCGACGCGACCGAACAGGTTGTGCGAGTCGCCCATGATGTCCTGGTAGGCGCCCATCAGGAAGAACCCGAGGTGGTAGGGCTCCTCGTCGGGCAGATCGTGCACCTCCAGGAAGTCGGTGTCCGAGTTGGCGGAGACGTAGTTCGACACCTTGCCGTCGGAGTCGCAGGTGAGATCCACCAGCACCGCGCGCCGCGTCGGGCGCAGATGCAGGTTCTTGATCGGCACGATCGGAAACCGCTGGCCGATGCCCCAGTGGTCGATGATCGACTGGAACACGGAGAAGTCGCACAGATACTGATCGACGAGGTGATCGTCCAGCGTGCGCAGCTCCTTCGGTACGAGCTCCGGCCGCGGCACGCGCTTGACCTGCTCGTCGATGGTCTTGCACACGGTCCAGTAGAGCCGTTCGGCCAGCCCTTTCTCCTCGATCGGGAGATAGCCGAGCGCGAACATCGTATCGGCCTCCTGGCGCTTCTCGACGGCGTCGTGGTAGGCCTCCATGAGATCGGAGATCGGAGGAGCCTTGCGGCGCTTGCCGGTTGCGGCGGGCAGCGCCCGCACGCGCGCCAGGATCTCGAACAGCTCGCGGGTGACCGTGTTGTGCTCCTCGCCGGGCACGAATTCCGCCTCGATGGTGTCCTTGCGGTAGGCGCCCAGCGCCTCGACGATCAGCACCGAATGGTGCGCGGTGATCGCCCGGCCGCTCTCGGAGATGAGCACCGGGTGCGGCACCTTCTCCTCGTCGCACACCTCCTTGACCGAGTAGACCACGGCGTTCGCATACTCGCGCAGCGTGTAATTGATGCTGCTGTCTTCCTCGCCGCCGTAGCCGGCCTCGTAATTGACACCCAGGCCGCCGCCGACGTCGAGATAGCGCACCGGGATCCCACGCTCCACGAGCTGGGCGTAGACCTGGGTGATCTCCTTGACGGCCTTCTTCAGGATCTGCACGTCGGCGATCTGGCTGCCGAGGTGAAAGTGCAGCAGCACCAGCGCATCGCTCAGGTCCTGCTCCTTCAGCCGCTGGACGAGCTTCACCAGCTCCGGGATCGAGATGCCGAACTTGGACTGGTCGCCGCCGGATTCCGCCCACTTGCCCGCACCGCTCGTGGTCAGGCGCACGCGCACGCCGAGCCGCGGGCGCTGGTTGACCTCCTGCGCGAGTTTCAGGAAATGCTCGAACTCCCCGTACTTCTCCATCACCGGCACCACGTTCTTGCCGATCTGCTGGGCCGCGAGCATGAGACGCAGCATCACCGAGTCCTTGTAGCCGTTGCAGACGAGCAGCGACTCGTCTTCCTCGATATGGGGCAGGGCGGCGATGAGCTCGGCCTTGGAGCCGCACTCCAGTCCCATCTTGAACGGCCTGCCGGCCTCGACGACCTCCTGCACGACCTCGTGCAGCTGGTTGACCTTGATCGGATACACGCCCTGGTAGTGCGCCTGATAGCCGGACTCCGCGATGGCGTCGGCGAACGCGGTGTTCAGTCGCACCACGCGCGCGCGCAGCACGTCCTGGAAGCGCAGCAGCACCGGCAGCCGCACGTTGCGCCTGCGCAGATCGCGGACGACGTCGTCGATGACGATGACCGTGTCCTCGTCACGCAGCGGACGCACGGCCATCTGGCCTTCGTCGTTGACGAAGAAGAACGAGTCGCTCCACTGCCTGATGCGGTAGAGCTCCTCGGCGTCCTGGGTGGACCAGGCGTTGGTCTGGTCGGCGGGCGTAGAGAGCGGCTGAGGCGTGCTCATCTTCCTGCTGCCTACGCCGTCAGCGCACGTCGGGTGCGAGCACGCACGCGAAGATGAGCGGCGCGACGATGGTCGCGTCGGACTCGATGATGTACGACGGCGTGTCCCTGGACAGCTTGCCCCAGGTGATCTTCTCGTTGGGCACGGCGCCGGAGTAGGAGCCGAAACTCGTGGTCGAGTCGCTGATCTGGCAGAAGTAGCCCCAGCGCGGGATGTCGTGGATCTTCAGGTCCTGCTCCAGCATGGGCACCACGCAGATGGGGAAATCCCCGGCGATGCCGCCGCCGATCTGGAAGAAGCCGATGGAGTGGTCGCGGCAGGTGGCCTGGTACCAGTCGGCCAGCATCATCATGTATTCGATGCCGGTGCGCACTGTGTGGACGTTCCTGACGTCGCCGCTGATGCAATGGCCGGTGTAGATGTTGCCGAGGGTGGAATCCTCCCAGCCCGGGACGATGATCGGCAGATTGGCCTCGCAGGCGGCGACCAGCCAGCTGTCCGCGGGGTCTGTCTGGTAGTGCTGCCTGAGCTTGCCGCTGCGGATGACGCGGTACATGAACTCGTGCGGGAAGTAACGCTCGCCGCTGCGGTCGGCGGCCGTCCACTCCTCCAGGACCGCCTTCTCGAGGCGGCGGATCGCCTCTTCCTCGGGGATGCAGGTGTCGGTCACGCGGTTCAGATGCCGCGACAGCAGCTCTTCCTCGTCCGCGGGCGTGAGGTCCCGGTAGCGCGGGATGCGCACGTAGTGATCGTGCGCCACCAGGTTGAAGAGATCCTCCTCTAGATTGGCGCCGGTGCAGGTGATGGCGTGCACCTTGTTGCGGCGGATCATCTCGGCGAGCGACAACCCGAGCTCGGCCGTGCTCATGGCGCCCGCCATCGTCAGGAACATCCTGCCGTTGTTCTCGAGATGGCGGATGTAGCCGTCGGCCGCGTCGATCAGCGCGGCGGCGTTGAAGTGGCGGTAGTGATGCCGGACGTACCTGGCAACGGCTTGCGCATCATTCATCGGCGTTCTCCGGGTCGAACTGGCGCGCGTCCGCGCGCCCTGAAAAAATCTGCGCGAAATGTAGGGTAAAGCCGCCGCCGCAGCAAGCGTTTCGTGCGGGCTACCACTGCGCTCCGCGTGCAGGCACGGATCGCGACGAGAACGCGGTCTGCCTGGTCCTGCGTGGCTACCGCCGCGCGGCCGCGATCAGACGGCCGGCACCTGCTGGCTCAGGCAGTGGAAGGTGCCGAGGCCCCACACCAGATCGGTGCAGTCGATGCCGACGACGCGCCGGGTCGGGAAGCAGCGCTGGATGGTGTCGATGGCGGCGCGATCGCGCGCGCAGTTGAATGTCGGCTGCAGGATGACGGTGTTGCCGATGTAGAAGTTGGCGTAGCTCGCCGGCAGCCGCTGCTCCTCGTAGATGACGGGCTCGGGCATTGGCAGCGTGACGATCCGCAGCGCCCGGCCGTCGGGCATCCTGAGCGAGCGCAGCCGCTCGAGGTTGTCCTGGAGCATCGGGTAGTTCGCGTCGCCCGGGTCGTCCTCGAGGACGGTGACCACCGTGTCCTCGGCGACGAAACGGGTGAGGTCGTCGACGTGGCCGTCGGTATCGTCGCCGACGATGCCCTCCCCGAGCCACCAGATGGCGTGCACGCCGAGAAACTCGCGCAGGCGCACCTCGATCACCTCCCGGGTCAGGTGCGGGTTGCGGTTCGGGTTGAGCAGGCACTGCTCGGTGGTGATCAGCACGCCGGCGCCGTTGACGTCGATCGATCCGCCCTCCAGCACCATGTCGCCGACGAAGCGCGGCACGCCGAGCGCCTCGGCCATGCGCCGGGGGATCTCCACGTCGCGCTCGAAGGGGGGATACTTGCCGCCCCAGGCGTTGTAGTCCCAGTCGGTGGCGGCGAGCTCGCGGCGGCCGCCGCTCTCGCGCACCACGAAGATCGCGCCGTGATCGCGGCACCATGCATCGTTGGTGGGGAAGTGGTGGAAGCGCACGGCGGCGGGCTCCACGCCCCGCGCCGCGAGCAGCCGGGCCACGTGCCCCTCGTGCTCGCCGTCCAGGACGTTGATGCGCACGAGCTCGCTGCCGGCCAGTGCCGCGACCGCGCTCGCCACGACCGGTTCGACGGTCTCGAACTTCCCGGGCCACGACTCCTGCTTGTGCGGCCACGACAGCCACACCGCCTGGTGCGGTTCCCACTCCGCGGGCATGCGATAGCCCAGCTGCGCGGGGGTCTCGTTCATGGTGTCCGGTCCTCTCTCAGGGCGCTCGGTGACGATGGCAGCCCGCGGTCGCCACGCCGGCGAAGCGGGGCAGGTATGATGCCCGTGCGGCGCGAAGGTTCAAGTCGCGTTTACAACCCGGCACACGTGACGTTCCGCCCGCCGGCGGCAATTGAAACAGCCCTGGTTGCCTCGCACTCCGGGCGAAAAAAAACGGCCCGGGATCACCGGGCCGTTCCTTGCCGTGCAGGCGTCGAACGTTATGTGTGCCGGCGTCAGCGCGGCAGCACGTACAGCGCGGGCCGCTGCTGGGAGTAGAAGGTTGCCACGTCGAGCATGTCCTGCTCCGAGAGGTTCTGCGCCTGGGGCGCCATGATGGCGTTCTTGCGCGCGCCGCTCTTGTACTGGTGCAGCGCGGCCATGATGTAGGATTCCCACTGGCCGGCCAGTCTCGGAAACGCGCCGCTCGGGCTGTTGCCGTCGGCACCGTGGCAGGCGCCGCAGACCTCCTTGGCCTTTTTCTCGCCGGCCGCGTAGTCGCCGCCGGCCTGCACAGTCATGGACGCCAGTGTCAGCAGGGCCGTGCCGGCGATCGTCAGGTTCTTGTTCATCAGAAATGTCTCCCGTGGGCTCGGTCACTTCGCCGCGGCGGCGGCGCCGCCCGGTGCGACGGAGGCGAAGTAGGCCGCGATGTCGGCCATGTCCTCGTCGCTGAGATTGATGGCGTTGGCGTGCATCGTGGCGTGCGCACGCTCGCCGGTCTTGTAGGCCTTCAGCGCCGCGACGATGTACTCGGCGTGCTGGCCGGCCACCTTCGGCACGTTATACGTCGGGTAGACGTTCTGATAGGACTCCACGGCGTGACAACCGGTGCAGGTTTCCGCCTTGATCTTGCCCTTCGCCGCGTCCGCCGCGAGGGCAGGATGGGTGAGCAGGCACCCTAGGCTCAGGCCTGCCACCGCAAGCCGGATTTTCTTAGTCATTGAATGTCTCCTCCAGGCCGGTGCTTTGCGCACGGCACCGAATCGCTATTGTGATTACCCGGCCCCCGGACAGGGCATCCGTCGGTGCGCGCGGGGTGCAGCTCATGGTCGGCCGTCGTGCACGGGCGCAGGCCCCCGTCGGACGGTCGCAAATGCTAACACGAATTCGGCGAAACGAAACGCGCGCACCCAGAAGGTGAACTGACTTCCACCAAAATATTGCGGATATATGCCAACTTGTTGATAATAACAGGCCACCACACATCATGGGGAACGGAGAAAAGGCGTGCAGCGTATTCGGCGTTGGGGGTGTCCGTGCGCCGCCATTGCGATCCTGCAGTTCACCGTCGCAGCGCACGCGGTGGATGGCGTAGCGCTAGAGCTCGGCAGCGGCGAGGAGGATTCCGCGCGCGGCGGCCTGGCCGTGCAGTGGGAGTGGCCGCGCGAGCTCATCGGGCTGGGAAGCTGGTCTCTCGGCGGCTACTGGGAGGCGAGCGCGAGCTACTGGGACGGCGATGAAGGGCGCTCGGGCAACGGCACGCTGGCCGAGATCGGCGTGGCCCCGGTGTTCCGGATCCAGCCGCGCGCGCCCATCGGCGCCGTCACCCCTTACCTGGAAGGCGCCATCGGGCTGCACCTGTTCAGCGAGACCGAGTTCGGCGATCGCGACTTCGACATCCCCTTCGCCTTCGGCGATCACCTCGGCGCCGGGTTGAGGTTTGGGTCCAGCGGCGAGTTCGACGTCAGCTATCGTTTCCAGCACCTGTCGAACGCCTCGATCGGCGACTCCAACCCCGGCATCAACTTCCACCTGTTGCGCCTCGGCTATCACTTCTAGCCGCTGATGGGCTGCCACGCCGGCGCGGGCGTGGCGACGCCGGGATGATCCCCGTCAAACGGCCCCCCCGGCTTGCACGTAGACTTCTTACAATGTGTCTTATGGGCCCGTACACACGCGACGACGCATGACTTCCTTTGGTGCCGCCACGGCGGTCATAGACCGAGCCATCGAGAACGCCGAAGGGCCGCTGCCGCCACCGTTCCTGGTCGAATTCCTGCTCGGCCCGTGGCGCCGCTTCCTGGCGGCGATATACCACGACGAGGGACCCGGCAGCAGGGACTGGGAACTCGCGCGGCATGCGACCGAGCTGCTCCTGTGGAGCATCGCGCCCAAGGCCACGGAGGCGGAGAAGACGGCCCTGGGCAACGCGCTGAAGGCGCTGGTCGAGGCGGTGCGCCGTGCGATGGATGTCGCCGGCTGGGACAGCGGCGCGCAGTCGGCCTTCCTGCGGCAGCTGCGGGAGTGGCACCTGCAGCTCATCAAGCGCGAGACCCCGGCGCCGCCGCCCGATGCGACGCCGCCGCCGCTCGGGGAGGTTGCCCGGCAGCCGGGCGGCCCGGGCGCACCGGCCGATCTTGCCGATACCGTGCACCTGGACGTCACCGATCCGCACTATCGCGCCTATCTCGACATGCTCAACCACGCGATCATGGAGAAGATCGAGCTCTGATCCCTCCCGTTGCCGGCCAACCGCGTTCGCGCGGCTATCAATTGGGCAAGTCTGCGGATCGACGGCCGTCTAGTTCGCCGCGCCGATACCCGACGGGCAGAGTATCACCGCCGCGAGCGGCGGCATGACCAGCCGCACCGAACAGGGCATGCCCATGGCCGCGACGTTCTCGGCGTGCAGACTGCCGAGATTGCCGAGGTTGCCGCCGCCGTAAAGCGCGGAGTCGGAGTTCAGCACCTCGCGATAGACGCCGCCTGCCGGCACACCGACGCGATAATCCATGCGCGGCACGGGAGTGGCATTGACGGCGACGATGGCGTGCGTCGCCTCGTCCCGCCGCATGTAGGTCAAGCAGGAATGCAGCGCGTCGTTGCAGTCCAGCCACTGGAATCCGCGCTGTTCGAAGTCGAAGCGATGCAGGGCGGGCAGTTCCCGGTACAGGCGGTTGAGATCCGCCACCAAACGCAGGATGCCTTCATGAGCACGCTGCTGCAGCAGGTGCCAGGGCAGTCCGGTGCGAAAGTCCCACTCGCTGTCCTGGCCGAACTCGCAACCCATGAACATCAGCTTCTTGCCCGGTTGCGTGTATTGATACGCGAGCAGCAGGCGCAGGTTGGCGTAGCGCTGCCAGGCATCCCCGGGCATGCGCGTGAGCAGTGAGCCCTTCATGTGCACCACCTCGTCGTGCGAGAAGGGCAGGACGAAGTTTTCGCTGTAGGCGTACAACTGACCGAAGGTCAGCCGCTCGTGGTGGTAGCGGCGGTGCACGGGGTCGAGCTTGAAATAGTCGAGCGTGTCGTGCATCCATCCCATGTTCCACTTCATGCTGAATCCCAGCCCCCCGCCGTCGACCGGTCGCGACACCTGTGGCCACGCCGTGGATTCCTCGGCGACGACCAGGGCCCCGGGGAAGCGATCGTGCACGACGGTGTTCAGCTCGCGCAGGAAGGTGATCGCCTCGAGGTTCTCGCGGCCGCCCTGGAAGTTGGGAAGCCATTCGCCCGCCGGCCGCGAGTAATCCCGGTAGAGCATGGAGGCCACGGCATCCACGCGCAGGCCGTCGACATGGAACTCCTCCAGCCAGTACAGGGCGCTCGCCAGCAGGAAGTTGTGCACCTCCGGCCGTCCGTAGTCGAACACCAGGGTGCCCCAGTCGCGATGCGCGCCGATCCGCGGGTCGGCATACTCGTACAGCGGCTGGCCGTCGAAGCCGGCGAGCGCGTGGTCGTCGCGCGGGAAGTGCCCCGGCGCCCAGTCGAGGATGACGCCGATGCCGTGATCGTGGCAGTGGTCGATCAGCCAGCGAAGATCATCCGGTGTGCCGTAGCGGCTGGTCGGCGCGTAGTAGCCTGTGCTCTGGTAGCCCCAGGAGTCGTCGAGCGGGTGCTCGGTGAGCGGCAGCAATTCGACGTGCGTGTATCCGGCGGCGGCCACGTGCGCCACGAGGGCGCGCGCCAGTTCGCGGTAACTCATGAAGCCGCCGTCCGCGCGCCGCCGCCACGAGCCGGCGTGAACCTCGTAGATGGCGAGCGGCGCGTGCAGCCAGTCATGCCCGCGCCGCCGCGCCATCCAGTCCCCGTCGGTCCACTGGTGCGTCGACGCGTGCGTGACCACGGCCGCCGTGGCCGGGCGCTGCTCGAAGCATCGGCCATACGGATCGGTCTTCAGGAACGGCGCCGGCGCGGCCGGATGCCGCAGCTCGAACTTGTAGCGGCAGCCGTCGGCGACCCCGGGAACGAACCGCTCCCAGACGCCGCCCTCGCGGCGGGCCATGGGGTGCGAACGGCCATCCCAGTCGTTGAACTCGCCCACCACGCTCACGGCCTGCGCGTTGGGCGCCCAGGTGGCGAACAGCACGCCGTCCCTGCCGTCGACATGTCGCCGGTTCGCGCCCAGGTAGTGGAAGATGTGCCAATGGTGCCCCTGGTGGAACAGGTGCAGATCGTATTCGGGGATCAACCCGCCCGGGGCCGCGCCGGCCGTCATTCCCGCTCCGCCTCCGCGACCCTGGCCGGCGGACGCGTCCCCAGCAGGACGAAGGCGGCAAGGCTCGCGACGATGACGACCCCGATTCGCTGGTAGACGGCGAGCGGGAACTGCGTGAGCAGCAGCACGCACAGGGTCACCCCGAGATAGGGCACGACGCGCGGCGCCATGAACCGGCCGGGCGGCGCCGGCTGCCGGCGGCGCGTGAGGATCGCGCTCGAGTGCACGAACATGAAAACGAGCATCAGTATCGCTCCCGTCGTCTGCGCCAGCACCGTCACGCTGCCGCTCGCGACCAGCAGCAGCGAGAAGACCCCGGTCAGCACGATGGTCACCCATGGCGTTCGCCGGGTGCCGTGCACGCGCGCAAGTGCGGTTGGCAGCAGGCGTTGGCGCGCCATTCCGTAGAGCAGGCGCGAGGCCATTATGCTGTTGGCGAGCGCGGTGTTGCTGATCGCCACGATCGCCACCACCGCGAACACCGGCTTCGGCACGGCGTGGCCCGCCCGCACCAGCACCTCCAGCAGCGGACGCTCGGAGGCGGCGGCCTCCGCCGGCGTCATCGTCCACAGCACCACCGCGACGACCAGCAGGTAGATCGCGGTGCTGACGAGGATGGCGATGAGCAGCGCCCGCGGGATGTCCCGGGTGGGATCCTTGGCCTCCTCGGCGAGGTTGACCAGATCCTCGAAGCCGACGAAGGCGTAGAAGGCGAGTGTGACGCCGGCCAGCAGCGCGGCGGTATCGAGATCCGGCTCCAGCACGCGCGCCATCTGCGCGGGCTCGTGCGTGGACAGCGCGTAGCGCATGCCGACGACGATGACGACGAGCAGCCCGGACAGTTCGATCGCCGTCAGCACGTTGTTGGTGCGCGCGGAGTGCTTGATGCCGTAGTAATTCAGGGCCGTCAACGCGGCGATCAGCACGGCCGCGGCGATCAGCCCCGGCAGCGGCACGAAGACCTCGAGGTAGCCGTGGAACGCCAGTGCCGCGGTGGCCGCCGAGGTGACGCCGCTGGTCAGCACCAGCATGCCCACGAGAAACGGCACGAACGGGTGCCTGAAGGCGTTTGCCGTGTAGGCCGACGCGCCGGCGCTGTGGGGGATGCGCGCCGCGAGCTCGGCGTAGCTCAGTCCGGTGATGAGCGCCAGCACCCCGGAGACGACGAAGGCGAGCGTGGTATCGGTGCCGGCGCTGCCGGCGACCTTGCCGACCAGCGCGTAGATGCCCGCTCCGAGGATGTCGCCGATGCCGTAGACGACGAGCACGCCGAGGCCGAGGTGCCGGGCCAGGGTATTGTTGTTCATCGGCCGGATCGCGCGGATGCGGGCATGCGTGGCGACTCCTCTGTCTGGCCCGGGATGTTAACATGCGCCAAGTATCGACATGTCTGGGGGTAAGGCCATGCCGGAGCGCACCGGCCAGCGCTTTGTCAGTCGACTGACCCGCAACACCGTCGCGCTCGTGCTCGCGGGCGGCCGCGGCGATCGCCTCAGGGATCTCACGCGCTGGCGCGCCAAGCCGGCGGTGCCCTTCGGGGGCAAGTTCCGGATCATCGATTTCCCGCTCTCCAACTGCGTCAATTCCGGCATACGCCGCATCGCCGTGCTGACGCAGTACAAGGCGCACTCGCTCATCCGTCATCTCCAGCACGGCTGGGGATTCCTCAAGCACGAGCTCAACGAGTTCGTCGAGATCCTTCCGGCCTCGCAGCGCATCGACAACGAGTGGTATTCCGGCACCGCCGATGCGATCTACCAGAACCTCGACATCCTGCGGACGTTCAGGCCGGCGCACGTGCTGGTGCTCGCCGGCGATCACGTCTACAAGATGGACTACGGACCGATGCTTGCGTTTCACGCCGAGCACAAGGCGGACCTCACGGTGGGTTGCGTGGAGGTTTCGCTCGCCGATGCGCGCGATTTCGGCGTCATGGCGGTGGACGAGAACTGGCGCGTCACGGAATTCCAGGAGAAGCCGCCTGAGCCCAGGCCGATGCCGGGGCGCGAGGACGTCGCGCTGGCCTCGATGGGGATCTACGTGTTCAGCGCCGATTTCCTGTTCGAGCAGCTCATCCGCGACGCGGACACGGCGCAATCCACCCACGACTTCGGCAGGGATCTCATCCCGGCGATCATCGGCCGCTGCGCCGTGCACGCGTATCCCTTCAAGCGCGGCCCGCACGGCGAGCCGGCGTACTGGCGCGACGTCGGCACCGTGGACGCGTACTGGGACGCCAACATAGAAATGGTGTCGGTGACGCCGGTGCTCAATCTCTACGACAGCGACTGGCCGATCCTCACCTATCAGGAGCAGTTGCCGTCCGCGAAGTTCGTGTTCGACGACGAGAGCCGGCGCGGCATGGCCGTGGACTCCATGGTCTCCGGCGGCTGCATCGTCTCCGGCGCGCTGGTGCGCCGCTCGCTGCTGTTCTCCAGCGTGCACGTGGAGTCCCACTCGGAGCTGCGGGATTGCGTGGTTCTGCCGGCGGTGCGGATCGGGTCCCACTGCCGGTTGAACCGCTGTGTCGTGGACAAGGGCTGCGTGATCCCGCCGAACACGGTCATCGGGCACGATCCCGCCGACGACGCGAAGCGTTTCCACGTCTCGCCATCCGGGATCGCGCTGGTCTCGCCCGAGATGCTCGGGCAGAACCTGCATCACGTGCGATGAGGTAGCGCATGTCCCCGCCGCGTCTGCGCGTCGTCCTGTGCTGGCACATGCATCAGCCCTGGTATTGGGACCCGTCCACGGAGCGCTACGAGCTGCCGTGGACCTACCTGCACGCCATCAAGGACTACGTGGACATGGCGGCGCACCTGGAGGCCGTCCCGGCGGCGCGTGCGGTGTTCAATTTCACGCCGACCCTGCTGGAGCAGCTCAACGACTACGAGAGCAGGATCGGCGCGGCGCTCGCGCACGGCACGGACATCCACGATCCCCTGCTCGACTGCCTGCGCGCGCAACGCCTGCCGACGGAGACCGAGGCGCGCCTGTCGCTCATCCGCGCGTGCCTGCGCGCCAACGAGCAGAACCTGATCCTGCGCTTCCCGACCTATGCCCGCCTCGCGGAGTTCGCCCGCCGCTGCCTCGGCGCGCCGGCGCTGTGCATGTACCTCAACGAGCAGTTCATGGCGGATCTGCTCGTCTGGTATCACCTGGCGTGGATGGGCGAGACCGTGCGCGCGGACCCGCGCCTGCGGCGGCTGGTCGAGCGCGGCAGCGGCTACACCCATGCCGACCGCATGGAGCTGCTGACGGTGATCGGCGAGCTGATCGCCGGCATCATCCCGCGGTACCGGCGCCTGGCGGCCAGCGGGCAGGCGGAGCTCTCGGTGACGCCCTACGCCCATCCCATCGCCCCGTTGCTCATCGATCTCGCCTCGGCGCGCGACGCCCTGCCGGAGGTCCAGCTCCCGGCGTCGGCCGCCTACCCGGGCGGCGCGGAGCGTGCGCGCTGGCACATCGACAAGGCGCTGCTGGTGTTCGAGCACGTGTTCGGCTACCGGCCGGTGGGTTGCTGGCCGGCCGAGGGCGGCGTCAGCGCGCCGCTGCTGGCAATCCTCGATGAATTCGGGTTCAAGTGGGCGGCCACCGGCCAGGGCGTGATGGGACACTCCGTCGCGCGCGCCGGGGGCCAGAGCCTGCAGCAGTGCGCCTATCGGGTGGCGGGCTCCTCCGTGGCGTGCTTTCATCGCGACGACGGCCTTTCCGATCGCATCGGCTTCACCTACGCAAAGTGGCATGCCGACGACGCCGTCAGCGATCTCCTCGCCCACCTGCACAACATCAAGCGCACCCTGCACGATCCGCTGACCGCGGTGGTGCCCATCGTTCTGGATGGCGAGAACGCCTGGGATCACTATCCACAGAACGCCACCTATTTCCTGAGCGCGCTGTACCGGCGCCTGAGCGAGGATCCGGAGATCGAGCTCTCGACATTCTCCGACGCGCTGCGTTTCGGAGTCTCGGTGCAGCCGCTGCCGGCGCTGGTTGCCGGAAGCTGGATCTACGGGACGTTTTCGACCTGGATCGGCGAGACCGACAAGAACCGCGCGTGGGACTGGCTGGCGCAGGCCAAGCAGGCCGTCGACGAGGTGTTCGCCGTGGGCGCGCTCGCCACGGACGCGCGCCGCGAGGTGGAGCAGCAGCTGGCCATCTGCGAGGGCTCCGACTGGTTCTGGTGGTTCGGCCCGCTGCATGCGCGCGAGACGGTGCTGGAGTTCGACCGGCTGTTCCGGCATCAGCTGCTGAAGCTGTACCAGCTGATCGGCGTGCGCGCGCCCGAGTACCTGCACCAGCCGCTGGGCGCGGGCGGAAGCACCTCGGCGGCCGCCGTCATGTTGCCCGCCAACTAGGATCGATGACCACACCGGCCGGCGCTGCGCGCGAGGCACTGGGGCGACGTCGGGCCGGGGTGCTGCTGCATCCGACGTCCCTGCCGTACGCCGCGGGCGAGGGCGCACTCGGACGGCACGCCTATCATTTCGTCGACTTTCTCCATGGTGCCGGTCAGCGGCTCTGGCAGGTGCTGCCGCTGCATCCGCCGCACGTCGATCGCAGTCCCTACAACGCCTGTTCGGCATTCGCGGGCGACCCGGCGCTGGTGAGCGCGGAACTCGCCGCCGACTGGGGATGGATCGCCACGGCGCCGGCCGCGGCGGTCCTGCGGGCGGCGCCGGCGCAGTGGCGGACGGAGCTCGGCGATGTCTTCGCGCGCCGCGCGCACGCCGAGGACCTGCAGCGCTACGAGTCGTTCTGCCGGGAGAACGCCGACTGGCTCGATGACTATGCACTGTACTCCACGCTGCGCGCGGAGTACGCGCGGCCATGGACCGAGTGGCCGATGCCCCTGCGGGACCGCGACCGCGATGCGCTCGCCGATGCCCGGCGCCGGCATGCCGGGGAGATGAGCCGTCAGCGCGTGCTGCAGTTCGCGTTCTTTCGCCAATGGCAGGCGCTGCGCGACTACGCCGCCATCCGCGATGTCGCGCTGTTCGGCGACATGCCGATCTTCGTCGCCCCGGACAGCGCCGACGTCTGGGCGCACCGCGAACTGTTCAAACTCGGCGCCGCGGGCGCGCCGCTGGCGGTGGCGGGCTGCCCGCCGGATTATTACTCCGCGACCGGCCAGCACTGGGGCAATCCGCTGTACGACTGGGCACGCATGCAGGCCGACGGCTACGGCTGGTGGGAGCGCAGGCTGGCGTTGCAGTTGCGCATGTTCGACCTGGTGCGCATCGATCATTTCCGCGGCTTCGATGCGTGCTGGGAGATCCCGGCGGGTGCGGCAACCGCGGCGGAGGGCCGATGGACGCCGGGGCCGGGCGCCTCTTTTTTCGACGCGATGCGCGCGGCCCTGCAGGCGCTGCCGATCGTCGCGGAGGATCTGGGCGTCATCACCGATTCGGTGCACGCGCTGCGTGACCGCTACGCGTTTCCCGGCATGCGCGTGCTGCAGTTCGGATTCGACGGCAACCCGAACAACCCGCACCTGCCGCACGAGCACCTCGCCAACGCCGTGGTCTACACCGGCACGCACGACAACGACACGACGCTCGGCTGGTATCGCTCGCTGCCCTCGGATCTGCAGGAGCGCGTCCAGGAGTACTTCGCCTGCGGCGCCGCCGACATGCCGTGGGCGATGATCCGCGCCGCCCTGGCCTCGCCGTGCCGGCTGGCGGTGGTGCCGATGCAGGACATCCTCGGCCTGGGCAGCGCTCACCGCATGAACACCCCCGGCACGACCGCCGGCAACTGGAGCTGGCGTTTCCAGTGGCGGCAGCTCACCGAGGAGACCGTCGAGCGCCTGCGGCGGCTGACCGCCCTTTACGGCCGCGCCTGATGACCGCCGCCGGACGGCGGCTCGCCGGCTTGCGGCGATCACCCAATGCGGCTATCGTTCCGCGCGGCGCGGCGCGGGGAGGGTTCGCGTGGCCCGCCCGGGGAGGCTCTTCCCCACGAACGCACCAAATAATTCCAAGGGCAGGTGTCGCATGTCGATTCCCATATCCACAACCTACGGCCGGGACCTGCTGGCCTCGGTCGTGGTCTTCCTCGTCGCCCTGCCGCTGTGCATGGGCATCTCGATCGCCTCCGGCCTGCCGCCAACCGCCGGCATCGTCACCGGCATCGTCGGCGGCATCGTGGTCGGGATCCTGTCCGGCTCGCCGCTGCAGGTGAGCGGTCCCGCGGCCGGCCTCACCGTGCTGGTGCTGCAGCTGGTGCAGCAGCACGGCGTGGAGATGCTGGGCGTGATCGTGCTGTTCGCCGGCCTGCTGCAGTTCGCCGCCGGCGTCTTCAAATTGGGGCAGTGGTTCCGGGCGGTATCGCCGGCGGTGATCCACGGCATGCTCGCCGGCATCGGTGTCCTCATCTTCGCCTCGCAGTTCCACGTGATGCTGGACAGCAAGCCGATCGGCACCGGCGTCCAGAACCTGCTCGGCGTGCCCGGGGCGCTGATCGACGTCCTGCAGGCCGGTGGTCCGCACCTGATGGCCGGCGGTATCGGACTGCTGACCATCGTGACGATCGTGCTGTGGGGATCGTTCACGCCGAAATCCTGGCGCGCGATCCCGGCGCCGCTGGTCGGGGTGCTGGTGGCCGTCGCCGCCGCCGCGCTGCTGCGGCTGGACGCCATCCGTTACGTCGAGGTTCCCGACAACATCTGGGAGGTGGCCATCGTTCCGACGGCCGAGCGCCTCATGCGCATCCTCGAGGCCCCGATCCTGGTCGGCGCCTTCTCGATCGCCTTCATCGCCAGCGCCGAGACGCTGTTGTGCGCGACGGCCGTCGATCAGATGCATCGCGGCCCGCGCACGAAGTACGACAAGGAACTCGCGGCGCAGGGCGTGGGCAACACCATCTGCGGCATGCTCGGAGTGCTGCCGATGACCGGCGTCATCGTGCGCTCGAGCGCAAACGTCGAGTCCGGCGCGCAGACCCGGATGTCGGCGATCGTGCACGGCATCTGGCTGCTGCTGTTCGTCAGCGTGCTGCCGTTCACCCTGCGCTACATCCCGGTCTCGGCGCTGGCCGCGGTGCTCGTGTACACCGGCTACAAGCTCGCCTATCCGAAGGCCGTCCCGACGCTGCTCGAGTTCGGCAAGACCGAGGTGGCGATCTATGTTGTCACCGTCGTGACCATCCTCGTGACCAACCTGCTCGAGGGTGTGCTGATCGGGCTGGGCCTGTCGCTGCTCAAGCTGCTGTATGCCTTCTCGCACCTGGTGATCCGCCGGCAGGACAGCGAAGACGGGAAGCGCACGGACATGCATCTGTCGGGATCCGCAACCCTCATACGTCTGCCGAAGCTGGCCGCGGCGCTGGAGGAGCTGAAGCCCGGGGCGGAGGTGCACGTGCACATCCAGGAGCTCGACTACATCGATCACGCCTGTCTGGATCTGCTCACCAACTGGGATCGGCAGCACAAGGCGACCGGCGGATCGCTCAATATCGAGTGGGAGGAGCTTTCCGACAAATATCACCAGCGCCGCGCGGGCAGCGTGCGCGCGGCGCAGCAGAACGCGGAAGCGGTGACGTGATCGCGCGCGCCGCGGCCCTCGCGATACTGCTTGCCGCCCAGCTGTCGCCGTCCCCGGCGCGCGCCGAACTGGCGGCGGCGCGCGAGGCGCTGGGCGCCGGGGATTACGCGACGGCCTTCCAGGAGTTCGAGGCCTCGGCGCGCGACGGCGACCTGATGGCGCAGAACAACCTGGGCGTGCTCTACAGCCGCGGGCTCGGCACCGCCAGGAACGCGGAGGAGGCGGTGCGCTGGTGGCGAGGGGCGGCGGAAAAGGGATACGCCGCCTCGCAGTACAACCTGGGCATGGCGTACCTGCGGGGACAGGGCGTGGCGCAGAGCGCGGATCTCGCGATGCAATGGTTCGCGAAGGCCGCCGCCCAGGGCGATGGCGACGCGCAGTTCCAGGTCGGCGTCGGCTATGCCGAGGGTCGCGGGGTGGCGCGCGACTTCGAGGCGGCGGCGCAGTGGTTCGAGAAGGCCGCCGCGCAGGGCCTGAGCTCGGCTCAGTACAACCTCGGGACGTTTCATGCGCAGGGGCTCGGGATGGAGAAGGATCCGGTGGCCGCGTTGACGTGGTACCTGAAGGCGGCCAACCAGGGACATCCGGAGGCGCAGTTCATGCTCGGACAGCGCTACCTGCTCGGCGAGGGCGCTGCGCAGGACTTCACCCAGGCCGAGCAATGGTTCCGCAGGGCGGCCGAGCAGGGCGTGGCGCCGGCGCAATTGAACCTCGGCACGATGCTGATCTCCGGCCAGGGTGTGGCGATGAACCAGCAGGAAGGCGCGGCCTGGGTGCAGAAGGCCGCCGAGCAGGGGCTGGAAGGCGCGCAATACAGCCTCGCCGGTCTCTACAGGGAGGGCAAAGGCGTGGCCAAGGACCGGGTGCTCGCCTATGCGTGGTACGACACCAGCGGCGCAAACGGCTACAAGGAGGCGTACGAGGAACGCGATGCGCTCGCCAAGGAGATGGATGCGTCGATGCTGGAGCAGGCCAGGCGGACGGCCGCGGAGTATTTGCTCAGGTACCGCGCCCCGGCGCGCTGAGGCGCGCACACGCTCGGCGGCGAGGTCTCTGACAGACGTCAACGGACCGGGAGGTGACGCATGGCGCGGGTTTTCCTGTACGCCGAGTACCAGGTGTCGATACCCTTCGATCAGATCGACTGGGCGCCGATCAATGCCGTCATGCTGCAGTTTCCCGGACTGCGCTCCAAGACCTGGCTGAGCGGCATCAACACCGGGTCGGTCGGCGGATTCTACGAATTCGACAGCCGCGAGCAGGCGCAGCGGTATGTCGAGGAGATGCTGCTGCCCTTCGCCGCCAAGGTGCACGGCAGTCTCTCGGTGCGGATGTTCGATGCCGAGGCGACGCGGGCAGCCAGCGTCGGCATGAACTCGCCCTACTACCGCGACGGTTGATCGCCGCGCAGAAGATCCCGCGAACTACGCCGCCTGCCGCCGCATCGCGAGCGATATCCATCCAGACCCGCCATGACGGTGGCAAACCCGAGTCTCGCCCGGAATGGTCGCCGCAGACTGATGCGCCGGGTGCTGGTCGCGTTCATCCTGACCTTCATCCTCGCGCGGGTGCTGGTGCTGCTCATCATGGCGCGAGTCCTGCCGGATCTGTACCTCTACCTCGGTGGCACGCACGTCCATCACCTGAACATGGGCATCTTCGCACTTGCCGCCGTTGCCGGGATCCTGCTGTTCACGCCTCCGCAAGGCTGATTGCTGACCCTGACCGCCGTCGGCTACGGCGTCGGTCTGGCGTTGACGTTCGATGAATTCGGCATGTGGCTGCATCTCGGCGGCGGCTACTGGCAACGCGCGAGCTTCGATGCGATCACGGTCATCGGCGGTGCGCTGCTGCTGCTCGCGTACACGCCGCCGTTCTGGCAATGGTCACAGCGCCGATGGCTCGGCGGCGGCGCCATACTCCTGGTCGTCGCGCTGTTCTTCTGGCTGCTGCTGACCAGTGCCCACCGCCTGGAACGGGATATGGAGCCGAGGCTGGAAAGGCTGGAGGAACCAGGCCCCCGGTAGCTCCTCCGGCGTGGAACGCCCCCGCCCGGGGCGGGCGGGGGCGTGAAGCGAACCGCGCTGTCAGCCGATGGCCACGGGGACGTAGATCTCGGCTTCGTCGCGCTTCACCAGCAGCGCGACGTGGCCGTGCGCGTTCTCGACCATGCGGCGGAGATCGGCGGGGTCCTGCACCTTGTCCTCGTTGACCGCGAGGATCACATCGCCGGGGCGTATGCCGGCCTTGGCGGCCGCGCCGGCGACCTCCTCGACGAGCACGCCACCGCTCGCGCCGATGCGCTCCCGTTCCGCGTCGCTCAGGGAACGAACGGCCACGCCCAGTCGCCCGGTCGCGGCCTTGCCGCTCCCGGCACCGGAGTCGGCGATCGTGCCGTCGGTCGACTCACCTATCGTTGCCGTGAGCATCTGTTCCCCGTCCTTGCGGCGAACGCGCAGGGTGGCGTGATCGCCCGGTCGCATGTCGGCGACGATCCGCGACAGGCTGATCGAGTCATCCACGGCCTTGCCGTCGATGCCGAGTATGACGTCGCCGGGCTTCAGACCCGCCTTCTCCGCCGGGCTTCCGCTTTCCACGGCGCTCACGAGCGCCCCCGCGGGCTTCTGCATTCCGAAGGACTGGGCGAGATCCTGCGTCATGGATTGCACGCTCACCCCGAGGCGACCGTGCTCGACCTTGCCGTCGTGACGCAGCTCGTCGCCGACCTTCATGGCCACGTCGATGGGGATGGCGAACGACAGTCCCATGTAGCCGCCGCTACGGCTGTAGATCTGCGAGTTGATGCCGACGACCTCGCCCTTCATGTTGAGCAGCGGACCGCCGGAATTGCCCGGGTTGACGGCAACGTCGGTCTGGATGAAGGGTACGTAGCTGTCGTCCGGCAGTGCGCGCGCCTTGGCGCTCACGACACCCGCGGTGACCGTGTTCTCCAGCCCGAAGGGCGAACCGATGGCCGCCACCCATTCACCCACCCGCAACGTCTTCGGGTCGCCGATGCGCAGCGTCGGAAGATGGGTGGCCTCGATCTTGATGATTGCCACGTCACTCTTCAGGTCCACCCCGACCACCTTTGCCTTGTACTCGCGCTTGTCAGCGAGTTTGACGGTGACCTCGTCGGCATCCTTGACGACGTGCGCGTTGGTGAAGATGTAGCCGTCGGGGGTTATGATGAAGCCGCTGCCTATCCCTTCCGTGGGCATGTTGTCACCGCCGCCACCGTCGGGGATGCCGAAACGGCGCAGGAAATCGTAAAGCGGCGAGTTCGGATCGATGCCCGGCGGGAGGCCCTGCAGCGCCGTGTCGTGCAGTGTGCCCGTGACGCGTATCGCGACCACGGCCGGGCTCGCCTGTGACACCAGCGTGGCGATGTCCGGCAGCGCGACGGTCGGACCGGCCGCAGCCGGCGGCGCGACGGGCGCACCCGCGACCGCGGGCGCGCGGGCGAGCAGATACCCCGCTGCCATGGCGGGAACCAGAGTGGCGGCGATGGCCGCGGATAGTGCCTTCTTTCGACTCATATCGACCTCCTGAAGATGACAGCCGGCACCGTGCCGGTTTCGCATGCAGGAGAATCTAGCGCGCCGGCCTTAAGAGCGACTTAAGGACCGGGTGTGGTTGCCGGAGCCGCATCGCCGCGCCCGGAGGAGGGAAAGATCACGCGCACGCAAAGGCCGCGGTGACCGGGCGGATCGCCCAGTTCCAGCCGCGCACCGTGCAGCGCCGCGGCCTGCTCGGCGATGGCCAGACCCAGCCCGCTGCCCTGGCCGGGGCTGCCGGCGCAACGGTAGAAGCGATCGAGCACGCGCTCGCGTTCCGCGGCCGGGATGCCGGGGCCGTCGTCGGTCACGGTCACGCGCGCATTGCCGTCGCGGGTGTCGACGTCGACCTCGACGCTGCCGCCGGCCTGCGTGTAGCGCACCGCGTTCTCCACCAGGTTCCGCAGCAGCGCGTGCAGCGCCGGCCGATCGCCGGTCACGAGGACCGGCCCGGCGGCGCGGGCCGACAGGCGGATCGACTTCGCCGCCGCGGCCGCATCGAGGTCCTGCGCGAGCTGCGCCGCCAGCGCGGCGAGATCGACGGGCGCGAACGGCTGGGTCATCGCCTCCGGCTCGAGCCGTGCCAGCAGCAGCAGCCGATCGATGAGATGGGCGGCGCGTTCCACGCCGGCATGCAGCGCCGAGATCGCCTCGTCGCGCTCCGCGGCGGAGTGCGCACGTTCGAGCAGTTGCGCCTGCAGCCGGACGGCGGTCAGCGGAGTGCGCAGTTCGTGGGCCGCGTCGGCGGCGAATTCACGCTGGCGCCGCAGCGCGAGCTCCAGCCGGCCCAGCAGATCGTTCAGGGCGCCCACCATCGGGAGGGTCTCGGATGGCTGGCCGGCAACCGGCAGGGGGCGCAGGGAGGATGGCGCGCGCTGCGCGATGGAGGCCGCCAGGCGTCGCAGCGGCATCAGGCCGCGCCCGAGGATCCACCAGATGAGCGCGCCGAACAGCGGCAGGGCCGCCAGTACCGGCAGCAACAGGCGCAGGGCGGCGTCGGCCGCCATCTTCTGCCGGATACCGAGCGGCTGGCCGACCTGTATCAGCTCCGAACCGACGCTGACGGCATACACGCGCCAGCGCTCACCGTCCTGCGTGACGTTGGCGAACCCCAGCTCGTGCAGGCGCGGCAGCGGGCGGCGGCGGTGAGAGAGATACAGCTGCGCGCCGTAGCGATCCCACACCTGCACGACGATGTCCTGCTCCGGGTCGGGATCCAGGCCGGCGCGGAAATGGTTGTCGCGCAGCGCGAGCGCCTGCTGCCGCAGCTGGTAATCGAGGATGCGATCGATCTCCGCGCGCGCCTGCAGGTAGGTCGCTGCGCTCGCGGCGATGCCGGTGAACAGCAACGCCGCGAGCAGGGCGAGCAGCAGGCGCGAGCGCAGCGATTTCATGCCGGCTGGCCCAGGCGATAGCCCTGTCCGCGTATGTTCTCGATGATCGTCGCGCCCAGCTTGCGCCGCAGGTGATGGATGTGGACCTCCACGGCGTTGCTGCCGACGCTGTCCTCCCAGCCGTACAGACGTTCCTCCAGGGCCTGCCGGGAGTAGACGGCCCGGGGTCGCTGCATCAGCGTGTGCAGCAGTTCGAACTCGCGCGCCGTCAGGGCAACGGGCGCGTCATCCCGTGTCAGCGTGCGCGCCACCGGATCGAGCGTGAGCGAACCATGGCAGATCCGGGGGGCGCTGCGTCCCGCGTGGCGACGGGTCACGGCGCGGATCCTGGCGGCGAGCTCGTCGAGATCGAAGGGTTTGACGACGTAGTCGTCGGCGCCGAGGTCCAGTCCGCGGATACGGTCCTCACGGCCATCGCGAGCGGTGACGATGATGACCGGCGTGTCGCAGCGGCGCTGGCGCATGCTCGCCAGCACCGTGGCGCCGTCCCTGCCGGGCAGGCCGAGGTCGAGCACCACCACGGAATACGGTTCGCTCGCAACCGCGGCGTCGGCCGCGGGGCCGTCGCGCACCCAGTCCACCGCGTAGCCCTCCCTGGCGAGGCCGCGCTGCAGCGCGGCGCCTATCATCTGATCGTCTTCAACGAGGAGTACGCGCATCCGGGCACGGCGGCGGTGGTGATGGTGACGGCAGCCCGCTCATCTTTTTTTGACCGCACGCCGGTAAAACGTTCCCGACCCCGCGCTCACCGCATCCATGCCGCCGGCGCGCCGCGCTGGAACGCGGCGTAGACCGGCCGCGGCCCCGCCGCCGTGGTGAGCAACTGCCGGCCGGGCAACTACTTCGGCGGGGTTTGCGTGAGGTCCAGCCGCAACGGGATCATGGCCGACGGGGCAAATCCATGGCGGCGATAGAAGGCCTGCGCCTGGATGTTGTTGCGGTCCGTGAGCAGGGTAATGCGCAGGCAGCCGCATTCACGGGCCGTCCGCACCGCGTGCTGCAGGAGGTCCGCGCCGGTGCCGCGGCCGCGTTCCTCGGGCGTCACGATCATGTCCTCGAGTATGGCGGCACGTCCTCCCATGGCGGTGCTCACCGTGAACAGCAGATTCACCATGCCGACGATCCGGGAGTCGCGTCGTGCCACCAGGATGCGCCCGACCTCCGGCTGGGTGATGATGAGGCGCAGGCCCTCCTGCTGCCTGGCGAGGTCGGGCGAGAAGTCCGTCTCCTGCGCGAACAGCAGGCTCAGCAGGTCTGCGAGCGCGGGAACGTCCTCGACGGTGGCGTCGGTGAAGTTCATGCGGCGCGCGCCGTCGTTGCGGGCCCCGGCAAGGGCGTTGAACTCAGTCTTCCCATCGGTTGGCCTCCTCGGCGAACGACGACCTCTGCGCCTGCACGACGCAGAAACGGTGACCGGTGGGTGCCTCCATCACCCACCAATCGTGCACCTGCCGCACGCGCCTGGCGCCCAGGGCCTCCAGCCGGCGTACCTCCGCCTCGATATCGTCGGTCTCGACGTCGAGATGGACGCGACTGGGATGATCGACCTTTTGCACCTCGATGTGCAACTCGTTCGCGCCGGTGTCGAAGACCACGTAACCGCTGTCGAGCGGATCCTGCGACGGCCGGACGCGGCAGCCGAGCACGCGGGTCCAGAACTCGGCGGCGGCGGCCAGGTCCTCGGTCTGACAGTCGATGATGAATCCTCCAAGCTGACTGCGGTGCATGCTGTTCCTCCGCCGATGTGGAGTCAGGGTTTGCGCAGGCGCTCGAGTTCGACCTCGAGCGTGCCGCCCGGCATCGCCGAGCTGGACGTCGTTTCCCGGCGTTCGGATCGCACCAGGCCGACGCCGGGCGCATACCAGTCGACCTGATCGACGTTGATCTCCGCCAGCCCCACCTGCTTGCGGACCTCCGCCAGCGTGCTGCCGCCCGCATGGACGCGCAGGCAGCCGCGGAACTCCCCGGCGGGCACACGTACTGCATCGTCGACGCTCTCGACCGTGTAGAGCAGCGGCACGTCGGCCTCGATCCTGTAGAGCGCGCCGGCGGCATGGCTGGTGACCTCGAGCACCCGCGTGCGCGTGTCTCCCTTCCAGGTCGCGCCGACGGCGATGGCGGCAGGCAGCACCGTCTGCGGCACGGGATAGCGGCGCGGATCCTCGCCTTCACCTGCCTCGCCCACGCGTTGTACGCCCTGCGCGTCCTGCGCATACAGCGTGGTCGCACCGCCGGGGCTGCGGCGCGGCACCACGTTCACACCGGCGAACTCGTAGGCCGGCAGGTTGGTGACCAGGTGCTTGCCCTGACGCGGTCCGTCGGCGGTCACGATGCGCATCGCATACTGCCACTCCCAGCCGGGATGCAGCGGAAAATACTCATGCGCCGGCTGCCCGAAGCCGGCGAGCAGCGCAACGCCGAGTAGCAGGCGCACGCGCATGGCTGCGCCGTGTTCGCCGCGCCAGGTGATCAATGGCCACCTGTGCTCACACCCATAGCATCTGCCCGGTCTCGAAGCGGTGAGTGATGAGCGGATGGCAGGGGAAGATCCGTATGCGGTAACTGCGCAGTCCCGATTCACGCGGCTTCAGACGCGTGCGGTAGAGGGTCTCGCCCTGCTCGTTGGTGCCATCGGGCATGAGCAGCACCGAGGTCGCCGGGCAGAAGTCTCCCTGTGCGTCCTCGCTGCCCAGCTGCAGTTCCACCCACACGTCCCCGGCGGCGAGCTCCCCCAGCCGGGCCGCGACGGTGACGTGGGTCTCCTCGCCCAGGGTGAGCCGCGGGCGCGCCTGCTCGACCAGGCGCACGGCGAGCTGCGGCCAGTGGGCGGCGATGCGGCCTTTCCATTGCGACAGCTCGCGCGCCGCGGCATGGCCCTCGGCGGCAAACAGCGCCTGCTGCCGCGCGGCCGGCACGTAGAATTTGCGCACGTACTCCAGGAACATGCGCTCGGAGTTGTAGCGCGGGAGTATCGAGCGCATCGACGCCTTCGCCATCTGCACCCAGTCGGCGGGAAAGGCGCGGCTGTCGCGGCGGTGGAACAGCGGCAGCACCTCGTTGTGCATGAGATCGAGCAGGTCCTGCGCCTCCAGCCGATCGCGATGTTCCCTCGCGGTCTCCGGGCTGTGCGGCGCGATCGCCCAGCCGTTGCCGCCGTCGTAACCCTCGGCCCACCAGCCGTCCAGGATGCTCAGGTTGAGCACGCCGTTGATGCCCGCCTTCATGCCCGAGGTTCCACTCGCCTCGAGCGGATATTCCGGCAGGTTGAGCCATACGTCCACGCCGGTCACCAGCCGCCGCGCCAATCCGATGTCATAGCCCTCCACCAGCACGACGCGCCCCTCGAACTCCGCGCGCTGCGTGTACTCGTGGACGGTGCGGAGCAGGGCCTGGCCGGCGCCGTCGTGGGGGTGCGCCTTGCCGGCGAAGACGATGATCGCGGGCCGCTGTGGATCGTTGAGGATGCGCGCCAGCCGGCCGGGATCCTGGAACAGCAGCGTGGCGCGCTTGTAGGTCGCGAAGCGGCGCGCGAACCCCATGATGCACACGTCCTGGTCGGGGTCGAGGTAGCGGGTGCGCCGCGCGATCTCCGACTGGCTGCAGCCGTTGCGCTGCAGCTGCGGCACCAGACGCTGACGCAGATCCCTGATGAGGTCGTAGCGCAGCAGCTGGCGGGTGCTCCAGAACGTGGCGTCGGGCAGGTCATCGAGGCGCTCCCAGAACCCGGGGTTGCGCAGCTCGTTGCGCCACTGGCTGCCCCAGCGCAGATCGAACAGGTTGCTCCACGCCGGCGCCAGGAATGTCGGCACGTGTATGCCGTTGGTGACGTAGTCGAGCGGATTCTCCGCCGGATCGATCCGGGGCCAGACGTAGCTCTCGGTGCGCGAGGCTACGGTGCCGTGTATGCGGCTCACGCCGTTGTGGAAGCGCGATCCGCGCAGCGCCAGCGCCGTCATGTTGAAGCCGCCGTGATCGGCCGGACTCGCCCCGAGGGCCAGGAACTGTTCCTCGGTGGCGCGCAGTTGCGGTATGAACGCGCCGAAGTACTCGAGCATCATCGCGCGTTCGAAGATGTCGTGGCCGGCGGCGACCGGCGTGTGGGTGGTGAACACGGTGCCGGCGGCGACCTGCTCCAGGGCGGCGTCGAATTCCATTCCCGTCTGCGCGAGCTCGCGCAGCCGCTCGAGGACCTGGAAGGCGGCATGGCCCTCGTTGATGTGCCAGACCGTGGGATGCAGCCCGATGCTGCGCAACGCGCGCACCCCGCCTATCCCGAGCACGATCTCCTGGTGCATGCGGGTGTTCCGGTCGCCGCCGTACAGGGCCTCGGTGATGCGGCGGTCCTCCGCCAGGTTGGCATCGATGTCGGCGTCGAGCAGCAGCAGGCGGATGTGACCGACGCGGGCCTGCCAGAGATTCAGTTGCAGTGCGCGCTGCGGCAGGTCCACGCGCACGCGGCGTTGCGCGCCGGCATCGTCGAGGATCGGCGTCACCGGCAGGTCGGCGAAATCGATGGGCCTGTTGCGCAGTTGCTGGTTGCCGTGGCCGTCGATCACCTGATCGACGTAACCGCTGCGGTACAGCAGGCCGACCGCGATGAACGGCGCGCCGAGATCGGTGGCGGCCTTGCAGTGATCGCCCGCCAGGATGCCCAGCCCGCCCGAGTAGATGGGGGCGCTCTCGTGAAATCCGAATTCGGCGCAGAAGTAGGCAACGAGGTCGCGCGCGGGGTCGAGATTCCCGGCGATCTCGGCGTCCGGCGCCTTGCCCATGTAGGTGTCGTACTCGGACAGTACGCCCTTGTAGTCCTGCAGGAACACCAGGCTCGCGGCGGCCTCGTCGAGCTTCTCCTGCGAAACCCGGCGCAGAAACACGCGCGGATTGTGCCCGCACTCGTGCCACAGCGCGCGATCGAGATTTGCGAACAGCAGCCGCGCGCGGCGGTTCCAGCTGTAGGCGAGGTTGCCGGCGAGTTCCGGAAGTCGCGCGAGGGCAGGAGGTACCACGGGTTGAACCTCGAGCGAAAAGCGCGAACCGGAACTCATCTCACTTCCTCCCCAACGGCCGATCATGGTTGTGTGTCCGCGCGTCGATCCGTGCGGCCCTGGCGCCTCGCCCCGGGCGTGGCGCGGCGGGTGGGCGGACGCATCCCCGGGCGTCGTCGCAGCGGGCAGTTGCGGCGCGCGAACGGGTTTCGGCATTATAAGCCGCGCGCGGACGGCGGTGCGCCCGCCCGCGCTCCCGCCATCGAGGAACCCACGCCAGCATGCAAAAGGTATTGATCGCCACCAGCGAGGCCTACCCGCTGGCGAAGACGGGGGGTCTCGGTGAGGTGTGCGGCGCGCTGCCACTGGCGCTGCAGCAGAGCGGTCACGACGTGCGCGTGATCCTCCCCGGCTATCGCCCCGTGCTGGAGCAGTGCCGCAACCTGCGAGTTCTCACGCAGCTCACCATCCCCGGCAGCCTGGAGCCGGTGCGGGTCCTCGAGACCACCCTCGGCCAGTCGGCGGTGCCGGTGCTGATCATCGACGCACCGGGCATGTTCGACCGGGCGGGCGGCCTGTACGCCGACCTCGACGGCAAGGACTACGCCGACAACGCCAACCGCTTCACGGTCTACTGCCGTGCCGTGGTCGAACTGGCGCTGGATCGGGGCGGCCTGTACTGGCAGCCCGACGTCGTGCACTGCCACGACTGGCAGACGGGCCTTGTCCCGGCGCTGCTCGCCCGCGAGCCCGTGCGCCCAGGCACCGTGTTCACCATCCACAACATCGCCTATGCGGGCAGCTTCGATCGCGCGCGTTTCGACACCCTGCAGCTGCCCGGGGATCTGTACGCGCCGGAGAGCATGGAATTCTACGGCCGGTTCGCCTTCATCAAGGGCGGACTGGTCTACTCGGATCTCATCACGACCGTCAGCCCGACCTATGCGCGCGAGATCCAGACACCGGCGAAGGGCTGCGGCCTGGAGGGTCTGCTGCTGCATCGGAGCCGGGACCTCCTCGGCATCATCAACGGCGTGAACTACGCGCTCTGGGACCCCGCCAACGACCCGGTCATCGCCGAGCGGTACGATGCCGGTACCCTGGACAACAAACGCTGGAACCGGCGGGCGATCCAGGAGGACCTGGGGCTGCGCGAGGACGGCGAGGCGCTGCTCATCGGCGTGGTGTCGCGGTTGGCGCACCAGAAGGGAATGGACCTGCTGCCCGCGGCCCTGGCGCCGTTGTGGGTGCAGGGCGTGCAGCTCGCCCTGCTCGGCAGCGGTGACCCGCACGTGCAGTCGGAGATCGGGCGCATGTGCCGTGAGCATCCCGGGCAGTGCGCCGCCCACTTCGGCTACAACGACACCCTCGCGCACCGCATCCTGGCGGGCGCGGACGTCTTCCTCATGCCCTCGCGCTACGAGCCCTGCGGGCTCGGGCAGCTCTACGCCCAGCGCTATGGCACGGTGCCGGTCGTGCGCCGGACCGGCGGCCTGGCCGACACCGTGGTGCCAGTGAACGCCGCGACCCTCGCCGACGGCACGGCCACCGGAGTGATGTACGAGGACGACAGCGCCGAGGCCCTCTCGGCTGCGATCCTGGCCGCGATGTATCTGCGGCGTGCGGCGGCACAGTGGCGGCAGCTGCAGATCGCGGGCATGCGACGGGATTTCAGCTGGGGCGAGAGCGCGCGCGCCTATGTCGAGGTCTATCGGCGGGCGCGGGTGCACCGCCGCTGACGGCCTCTGTCCGGCCGCCCGCGCGCGGATCGCGGAAAGTTTCGGATCCGGGCGCCCGGCCCTGAGCTAGAATTGCCCTGAGCTGGAATAGCGCGCGCACCCGGCCCAGGGCCCGGAGTGGGCGGCTCAATACTACCGTCTGAACGTATTCCCGGTGGTAGTGCCGCCGCTGCGCGAGCGCGGCACGGACATCACGACCATCGCACGCCACATGCTGCACAGGGTCGCACGCAAGCTCGGCAGCGCAGTGCTCGACTTCGACGCCGCGACGCTGCGACGCTGCGGCGGCTGCGGTCCTACGACTGGCCGGGCAACGTGCGCGAGCTGCAGAATGTCGTCGAACGGGCGGTGATCCTCGCCACCGGGGCCCACGCGTCCGTGCCCGAGCTGGGTCAGCGCGAGGAGACGGGCGAGTGCTCCGCGTGCGTCGACCTGCGCTCGCTCGAGGAGGTGGAGGCCGGGCACATAGCCGGGGTGCTGGCGCTGACCAACTGGGTGATCGAAGGCAGGCAGGGCGCGGCCGCCATACTCGGGCTGGAACCGAGCACCCTGCGTTACCGGATGCAGCGGCTCGGCATCCAACGGCCCAAGCGCGGCGGACAGGCCTGAGGGGCCGGAGCCGGGCGGGACCTCGTAGGAGCGGATTTCAGGTGACCCGTAACGACATCGAGTCAGGGGCGGACGGCGTCATACGCCACATCGTGGCGGGCACGGCGGCGTTGACGGGCGCGGAATTCCTGCGGGCGCTGCTGCCCAGCGTCGCGCAGGCGCTGAACGTGAAGTACGTCTTCGTGTCCGAATTCAGTCCCGACAACCGGACCGCCTCCACGCTGGCGTTCTGGGACGGTGGCAAGGTCGTGCTCGACGCGGGCGATTATGCGCTGCCCGGTTCGCCATGCGAGCAGGTGCTGGGCGGCGAGGTGGTGTGTTATCCGCAGGACGTGCAGTCGGCCTTCCCGGAGCACCACGAGCTCGGCGAGATGGGCGTGGTCAGCTACATCGCTGTGCCGATGAAGGCCGTGGACGGCAGGGTGATGGGTCATCTGGCGATCATGCACACCGAACCGCTCCATCCCTCGCCGGCCTATATCGACGTCTTCCGGATCTTCGGCGCGCGCGCCGGCGCCGAGATGCAGCGCAAGCGTTTCGAGGAGGCCCTGGCGGCGAGCGAGGAGCGGCTGTCGCAGATCCTCTCCTCGGCGATGGACGCCATCATCGCCTTCGATGCCGATCGGCGCATCCGGCTGTTCAACCCCGCGGCCGAGCGGATCTTCGGGTGCGCGGCCGGCTGGGCCATGGATCAGCCTTTCGATCGCTTCCTGTCCAGGCCCTTTCGGGCGCTGCTCGATCGATACGTCGGCGCCGTCAGCGACGGCAGCAAGCCAGGCGGAGAGCTGTGGGCGCCGGAGGGTGTCAGCGCGTTGCGCGCCAACCGCGAGGAGTTTCCGGTCGAGGTGACACTGTCCTCCTTCGACTCGCGCGGCCAGCGCCTCTATACCGTCATCCTGCGCGACGTGAACGAGCGCATGCGCGCCCGCGCGCAACTGAAGAGGCTCGAGGAGCAGAACGTGTTCCTGCGCAAGGAGATGGCCAGCCCGCGGCAGTTCCGGCAGCTCATCGGCGAGTCGCCGCAGCTCCGCGAGCTGCATGCGCTCATCGAGACCGTCGCCCGATCCGATACCACCGTGCTCATCACCGGCGAGACCGGCACTGGCAAGGAGCTCATCGCGCACGCCATTCACGCCGCCAGCGATCGCAGCGACCGCATGCTGGTGAAGATGAATTGCGCGGCGCTGCCCGGCGAGCTCATCGAAAGCGAGCTGTTCGGCCACGAGAAAGGCGCGTTCACCGGCGCGCTGCAGCAGCGCAAGGGCCGCTTCGAGATGGCCGACGGCGGCTCGCTGTTCCTGGACGAGGTCGGCGAACTCACGCTGCCGGCGCAGGCCAAGCTGCTGCGCGTGCTGCAGGAGCAGGAATTCGAGCGGGTGGGTGGCAGCCGGGTCATCAAGGTCGACGTGCGCGTCATCGCCGCCACCAACCGCGATCTCGGCGAGATGGTCAAGGCGGGCGCCTTCCGATCGGATCTCTACTATCGCCTCAACGTGTTTCCGATCGACGTCCCGCCCCTGCGTGCGCGGCGCGAGGACATCCCGGTTCTGGTGCAACATATCCTGGGCGCGCTCGCGCGCAAGCTGGGACGCCGCTTCAAGGACATCGATGCGATGTCGCTGAAGCGGCTGCAGGCCTACCGCTGGCCGGGCAACATCCGTGAGCTGCAGAACATCATCGAGCGCGCCGCGGTGATCGCCGCCGGCGAGACGGTGCAGGTGCCCGAGCTCGAGAACCCGGCGAGCCCGCCGCAGGAGGGCGGCGGGGCAGGGCCGCTGCGCACGCTGGAGGATGTCGAGAAGGAGCACATAAGCGAGGTGCTGAAGCTCACCGAGTGGATCATCGAAGGCAAGCGCGGCGCGGCCGGCATACTCGGGATGGAGCCGAGCACGCTACGCTACCGCATGCAGAAGCTCGGCATCCGGCGCCCGCGCCCCGACGCCGGAGCCTCCGCCGCCCCCACCTGATCGAAGCCGATACGTCTACGCCTTCGCGGAGTCGGTGGTGCCGGAAGGAGAAATGGCGCGCCCCGGCGGCGCCCCGATACTCCGCGTAGCCTCCGCTCATTCCTGGCCGACGGGGGCGATCACCTCGCGGTGCTGGCGCAGCGCGATCAGCGTCAGGATGAGCAGCGCCGCGGCGATCAGCACCAGCCCGGCGAGCTCCACGCCGTCGGGCTGCTCGCCGAGTTGCAGCCACGAGGCGAGCATGGCGATCACCGGTATCGCGAAGGTGCTCATGCCGGCGGTGCCGGTGGGCAGCACCTTCAGCACGTACAGCCACAGCCACCAGCCGATCGCGGTGGTCGCGATCGCGTTGAAGGCCAGCGCCAGGGAGAAAGGCACCGTCCACTGCACGTGCATGCCGGGGTTGAGCACGGCGATGGCCGCCAGCGGCACGGTCCCGAACAACATCTGCCAGGCCGCCATGGACAGCAGATCAATCGGCGCGCGCGCCTGCATGCGCTTGACCATCACGGCGCTCACCGCCCAGACGAACCCCGAAGCCACCGCCAGCATCTTGCTCTGCGTGTGACCGGTGATGGTCCATGGCTGCAGCACGAGCAACAGCCCGGCGCCCGCGATGAGCGCGGTCAGCCACTGGTAGCGTTGGGTCGACTCCTTCAGAATCAGCCACGCGAGCAGCATGGTCCAGAACGGCATGGTGAAGACCAGCACGGCCGTGCGGCCCGGCGCGCCGCCGGCGGCAGCCCACATGCTCAGGCCCACGTAGCCGGCGGTCTGCATCACGCCGAGAGCCATGAGCTCCGGCACGCGCCGGGGCCTGAGGCTGCGGCCGCTCAGCGGCAGCACCACGAACAGGCACAGGGCGCCGAACGCCACGCGCAGCGCGCTGAAGGAGAACGGGTCGGCGTAGCCGAGTGCGATCTTGATGATGATCCAGCTGTAGCCCCAGATCAGCGACAGCACGACCAGGGCGAGGAAACGGTGATAAGGCGTCGGCATGAAGGCATCGGCGAGAGAAGGGACGAGTGCTCGTGCGCGATGTCGATGACGCGCACCGGCCGGAAGTCTACCGGATCGCGCGCCTTCCTGCCCGGGCGGGCACCGCCGGCGCCCATCCGCAAGCGGCCTGAACTCCCGTATACTGCCTCGATTTGATTGCAGGGTGCCGCGATGGCCGAGACCGAACACATCTTTGAGGTGACCGATCGCACCTTCGAACAGGAGGTCCTGCTGCGTTCGATGCAGACGCCGGTGCTCGTGGATTTCTGGGCGGAGTGGTGCGCGCCGTGCAAGGCGCTCATGCCGGTGCTGGCCAGACTCGCGGGCGAGTTCGGCGGCGCATTCGTGCTCGCGAAGGTCAACACCGACGAGAACCAGCAGATCGCCATGCAATGCGGCATCCGCAGCCTGCCGACGGTGGTGCTCATCATGGAAGGGCAGATCGTCGACGGGTTCGTCGGCGTGCAGCCGGAGACCGCCATCCGCGCGCTGCTGGAGAAGCACCAGGTCGCGCCGCGCGTGGCGCAGCCGGAGGTCGCGCCGCCGAAGCCGGTGGTGCCGCCCGAGGACCGGGCGCGCGCGATCGCCGAGCTGCGCGCCATGCTGGCGGGCAAGCCGGGCGACGCGGCGATACTCCTGCAGCTCACCGAGCTGCTGGTGGCCGAGGGTGATTATGCGGCCGCCGAGACGGTATTGAAGGATCTGTCCGAGGATCGGCTCAGGGAGGCCGATGCCGGCCGGCTGCTGGCTGCCATACGCCTCGGCGGCCGCGTATCCGGCGCGCCGGATACCGCGACGCTGCTGACGCGCCTGGAGGGCAATCCGAAGGACAGCGAGGCGGAGTATCTGCTGGGCATCCGCAGCGCGCTGGAGGGAGCGCACGAGATGGCGCTGGAATACCTGCTGAGCGTGGTGCGCCGCGATCGGAAATTCGGCGAGGATGCCGCGCGCAAGGCGATGGTGGAGGTCTTCGCATTGCTGGGTGGCGGCGGTCCGCTCGTCAAGCAATACCGCAGCCGCCTGTACTCGGCGCTGAACTGAGCCCCGGCGGCGGATTTCCGCGCGCCGCCGAGGTGCGGAACTCTAGATGCTGAAGCGCCGCCGCGCCGCCTCGCTGATGGCGAGCACGGCGGGATGCTTGATGCGGCGCTCGGCGGACACGGCGTAGTACTGCTCGCGCAGCTCCTCGGTGCGCCCGATGACCTGCACGTCGTGCTGGCGCATCACTTCCTTCTCGATCGCCGTAGGCGCCGCAAAGGCGCCGACACCGGCCTCGCCGAAGGCCATCATGAGCGCGGAATCCTCGAACTCCGCGGCGATCTGCGGGCGTATCTCCTCCTGCTCCAGCCACTGCTGCAGCATCCGCCGCAGGCTGGAGTTCGTCCCGGGCATCAGTACCGGCACGCCGTCGAGCGATTGCGGGAACCTGCCCTTCAGCCGCTGCATGATCTTGCGTGCGGCAAAGAACGTGATGCCGCTGTCGCCCAGGGCGTGGTTGTAGACTTTCAGATGCAGACCCTGGGAGACGGGCGCGTCGGCGATGACGAGGTCCAGCTTGTGCACCGACAACTGCGCCAGGAGCTCGTCGAATCTTCCTTCGTGACAGACCACGCGCAGCTTGTGCTCCATGTGCAGCGCCGGCTCGAGCAACCGGTACGCGAGGATCTTGGGCACGGCATCCGCGATACCGACCGTGAAGGCCTGCACGCCGCCGGGCAGCCGGCCGGCGAGCACGTCCTTGAGTTCCGTCCCGAGCCGGAACATCTCGTCGGCATACTGGAAGATCAGGCGCCCGACATCGGTCAGTTGCAGGCGGCGGCCCTGGCGGGAGAACAGTTTCTCTCCGACCTGCTCCTCGAGCGCGCTCAACTGTCCGCTGATCGTCTGGGGCGTGAGGAACAGGACCCTCGACGCATTGGCGATGCTGCCCTCCTTGGCGACCACCCAGAAGTAGTGCAGATGCTTGTAGTTGAGGTGCCTCACCGTCCTCTCCCCGCCGGCGCGCGGCGTCGCCGATACGCCGATTGTTCGCATTATGACCGCAGAAAGAAGAAGAATGCGAAGTGTCAGATATCGTAAAAGACGAATTAACAACGATAACTATCAATTTTTGCGATATCTCCAGGCCATCGATGTCCGACAGCGGCCTTGCCGCCGGCCACGCCTGTCCGGTGCCTTCCTGGTGTTCACGGGCGTGAAGATCCTGCTGCGGGTGAGCTGCGAGCCCGAGCTGTCGGCGAATCCCGCACTGCCGTGGCGCCGGGCGCAGCTGCGCGTAACAGCGCAATACCGTGGCGCGGGGTTGTCGTGGTCGGCAACGGGCTGCCTCAGGCGACGCCGCCGTTGCGGACCGCGGCCGGGCGAGGGGAGACCTGCCGCAGGATCGGGCCCGCCATATCTCGCGGAGGCCGCCGCATGCTGCGGCATACGGCCACGGCGCACGCTGGCCCTGCAATGCATAACCCATTGGCGCGAAACTCCTTTCAGGTCACTGCCGCGAGTGGCACAGCGGTTGCCATCCCTCGGCCAAGCGTACTCAACGCGGTGCGCGAACAACAGACTGCAAGACCCAGGAGAAAGCAACCATGAAGAGCAATCGTGTAGTGCAAACCGCCGTGCTGTCGCTGTTGGCGTTGGGTGTCGGCAACGCCGCCGTTGCCGCCGACAAGGCCCCCGAGAAGTGCTACGGCGTGATCAAGGCCGGCAAGAACGACTGCAAGACGGCCAGCAATGCCTGCTCGGGCCACAGCACGGCCGATGCCCAGGTCGACGCGTGGATCTATCTGCCGACCGGCACCTGCGAGCGCATCGTGGGTGCCACGCTGACGCCGAAGTCCTGAGCGGAGATGGCAACGATGATCGATCGCTATTCCCCGAGGCTGATCTTCCCGGCGCTGCTGGCGCTCGGGCTCGGCGGCAGGCTGGCCGCCGCGGTGCTGTTCGTCTTCGACATCATCGCCGTGATCTCCTACCCCCGATCTGAACGCCGCCGGTCCTGCCCAGCACCAGGTGTGGGGACTGATGCTCCTGGTGCTCGTGCTGCACGGACCAGGCGCCCTGTCATTCGATCGGCAGCTGCGCAACCGCTTCCGGGCACGGGCGTGAGCGCGCAGGGAAATGTCCTGCTCGAGGAGTTCCGACATGCATATCGCGCTGAAGGTCACGGCTGAAACCGCAGGACGGCGGGTGCTCGCGGGACAGCGGGCGCTGGTCACCGGCGCCAATTCCGGTATCGGCGCCGGCATCGCCGAGGGACTGGCGTCCGCGGGCGCGCGCGTGGTGATCAACTACGTGAGCAGACCGGACGAGGCGCAGCGCCTGGTGCGGAAGATCAGGGACGGCGGGGGCGAGGCGATAGCGATCCAGGCCGACGTGAGCCAGGAACACCAGGTCAGGGCGATGTTCGAGCAGACTGTCGAGGAGCTCGGCGGCCTGGAGATCCTGATCAACAACGCCGGCCTGCAGAAGGACGCGGCGCTCGTGGACATGTCCCTGCAGGACTGGGACACGGTCATACGCGTGAATCTCACCGGTCAGTTCCTCTGCGCGCGCGAGGCGGCGCGCGAGTTCATCCGCCGCGGCGTGACGCCGGCGCTGTCGAGCTCGGCCGGGAAGATCATCTGCGTGTCCTCGGTCCACGACGTGATCCCGTGGGCGGGGCACGCCAACTACGCCGCCTCCAAGGGCGGGGTGATGATGCTGATGAAGACCATGGCGCAGGAACTCGCCGCCCACAAGGTTCGCGTCAACAGCATCTCGCCCGGGGCGATAAAGACGCCGATCAATCACGGCGCCTGGAGCACGGCGGAGAAGGAGGCGGAGCTGCTGCAGCTCATCCCCTACGGCCGCGTCGGCGTCACGCACGACATCGCCAGGGCCGCCGTGTGGCTCGCCTCGGACGAGTCGGACTACGTCACCGGCGCGACGCTCTATGTCGATGGCGGGATGACGCTGTATCCCGGCTTCGAGAACGGCGGTTGAGCCGGACCGGTCGCATCGGAGTG
>WBZR01000576.1_pt2 | contig 39678 bp, 33 predicted proteins | sample 5204231 | NCBI WGS metagenome assembly WBZR01 (sample SAMN12412403, study PRJNA552823) | activated sludge metagenome | isolation source: activated sludge from anammox sidestream of wastewater treatment plant... | place: USA: Virginia | collected 2017-08 | reverse complement strand
CAAGCTCGTTCGCGCACAGGGCACCTACATCGAGGACGACGAACTCCGCGCCGTCCTCGCCGACCTTTCAACCAAGGCCCGCCCCGTCTTCCATCACGAATTGCAGCGCCTCCGCCCGGCGGGCGAAGGTGAGGACTCCGAGCGCGATCCGCTCTTTGACGATGCCGTGTCGATCATTGTCGAGAGTCAGCGCGGAAGCGTCAGCCTGCTGCAGCGGCGTCTGGAAATCGGATACTCGCGCGCCAGTCGGCTCATCGACCAGATGGCCTCGGCCGGAATTGTCGGCGACTACAAGGGCAGCCAGGCGCGGGAAGTCCTGCTCACTTCCAAGGAATGGTCGGAGATCCGCAAGCAGCGCGATGACGATGTGGCTCAGGGCGAATTCCGTGCCGACATGGAAGCCGAGGAGGATGATGCCTACGGCACCGCCGACATCGAAGACGACGAAGGCGTGCCCGACCTCATCGAGGGCCGCGCGGACCTGCGTGACTGACGCGACTTTTTTCTCTACTGTATGACCTCAGCGGTCGGCTAATCCGACGCGGTTTCCAATACGCTTCCCGTTCGCAAATCCAGAATGACGAGGCTGTGCTTGCCGACGACGGCATGAACTTCCTCGCCGTGAATGGTCGCAGACCTGACGCGCGGCTCACCGGCGATCGGCCCGGGCGCGGCTGCGACCGCGTCGGTCTGCCACAAGACGCGCCCGTTGCGCAGCGCCGTGACGAGTCGATCGTTGATTTCAATCGTGACCGCGTCGTCATCGGGCATCGGCGATTCTCGCATTGCGGAAGCCTCCGGCCGAAGTGAGCGATCCGCCGCCCGCTCTCGCTCTGCGCACGAGACGGCGATGACCGCGAGCGCGAGGCAAATGCAAGCGCTCGCGATCCGATGAGTTCGCCTCGGCTCTAATGCACGCATATTCAAATGCTACGGCGCCAATTGCGCATCCACGAATCCCGGAACGTCGTCTATCGTTACTGTGTCGGTCATGTCAAAGTCCCCGAAGGGCACAAGATTGATGTCCTGCTCGTCGGACAGGAGAAGATCAACAAACCCCTGGATGTCGAGTCCATTGACGAGCGCGTCCCCGGTCATATCGCCGCGCGGGTGCTCAATCGCGGTCAACTGGAAGTTAAACGATCGTCGCCCGATCTCGACCAGATTGTGCGCCTCCGGGTTGAATCCCATGAGCATCTCCGCCGCAAGCACGTTCTGCAGCGCCGATTGTCGATCGGTCGTCGGCTGGTTTCGTCCCACCACGATCAACTTCTTGGACATATCAATCGTGACTTGCAGGTGATTGCCCTGCGTGGGAGACATCAGCAGCGGTACGTCGATGTTCCAGTTATCTCCCTTGTTGTTCGGGTCGTGCAGGTTCTTCAGCGTGTACGACGTGGAGGCCGGCTGGCCGTTGCCAGGATGGATGAACGTCGCACCGAATTGAATCTGGTCCGGAGCAATGTTGCTCGGCGGCCACGTGTCGCCGACCGTCACCTGGAAAGGCGGCGGCGGCGGGGGGGTCAAGACCCCACCCGGATAAGTCTCGCCGACCGTCGTCGGGGTCATCAGATTATTCGTCCAGACCGCCGGGCTCCAATCCACGACGATGTCCGGTAGTGGAATGACGACATCAAACAGATCGAGAATCCTGAAGTAGAGCTTCTTCGGCCAGATCTCGAATCCGTATCGAAAGCCGTCATGAACGGTAATCACATGCAACGGGTCCGCGCCGGGAACGGTGAATCGGTTTTCGCTGACGATGAACCAGTCCGCCATCCAGGTCGTGTGCGTATTCTTACAGGGCCGCCTGGGCGAATCCCAGAACCACAGGTCGTAAGCGCCGAAACCGTTGGCCCCATTGCTGAACCTCGCCGCCTCCCTATCTGTCTCATAGTAAGGCAGAGGCATCCCGCCCGGATCATCATTGGGTCGCGGATCGATATACATGCCGCCGACTCCGCCAAGCGGCATGTTTGTCGTAATCTTTTGCGAGAATCGGTAGCTCGGCGCCATGCCGCCGGGAAATGGCGGTGGAAACGACCAACTCGGTCCGGGCACTCCGTCGTTGTATCGCACCTCGATATCCAGTCCATATAGCACGGCGGCATAGACGTCGATCGTCGCGGTGCCTGGCGCGGCAGCGCCGAGCACAACCCCACCCGCGGGAATGACCGGATAGTCCGCCAGAATCTGCGCCCGCAGGCCCGCCGCCGCAGCGCCGCCGGCCGGAAGAGGAACGACAGGCGCTGGATTGAGGATGACCTTGCAGCAATCATCCATCACCATGACCGGCGCGCCGGCCCCGCCCACAATGACAACTGCGGATGTGGGCCCTCCCGCGATCAAGACTATACAAAGCACGAACGCCGCTTTACGTACCTGCGCAGACATTCTGAGTCCTCCTGGTGCGTCCGCAAAGATATGGATTCCGCGCGTGGAGGCGGACAGGCAAAGCTCCGTCGCGCTTCGTAAGGGATAGCGTCTTTGCCCGGAGGAACCGGCAAAAAAATAATGACAATCTGACGGGCCGGTCTCGATATGAATGTATGCCGTCGAACAACAGCCTAAATCTTCCGGCACGCCGGTTTCAAGCGTAATTCGGGTGATTTCCGTTGACCCGCTGTTGAAACCATGTGGAAATCGTAGGATACCCGCTTATTGAGCTTTTCAAGGGGATTGCCGGATGGATCGAATCGAGCTGGTTGAAGGCGACATCACCGAATTGGACTGCGACGCCATCGTCAACGCCGCGAATTCCTCGCTCCTCGGCGGTGGGGGCGTCGATGGGGCCATCCACCGTGCCGCCGGGCCTGAACTCCTCGAAGAATGCCGCACACTCGGCGGCTGTCCGACCGGCGAAGCGAGAATCACCCGCGGTTATCGCCTTCGCGCAAAGCATGTGATCCACACGGTCGGGCCGGTCTATCGCGAAGGGCTGCACGGTGAGCCGGAGCTGCTGCGGTCCTGCTATGAAAGCTCCCTGAGCCTCGCGGTGAAGCACAAGATTCGCTCAATCGCATTTCCGGCGATCAGTTGCGGCGTCTATGGCTATCCACTCGAAGAGGCGGCGCAGGTTGCGCTGGGCGCCACCATCCGCTTCCTTGAAAGTCATGATCAAATCGACAAGGTCATCTTTGTGATGTTCGGCCATCGCCCGCTGGAGGTGTACCAGGCGGCGCTCGCCAAGCTCGCTTCGTGACGCCGCAGCCCGTTATCGCGCGTCGCTCGCCGGCCGCGAAGTGGCCATTGCTTCGTATTCCGCTCGCCGATTCTGGAGTCCCTCGACGGCCCGCTTGTCGCCGACCTCCATCGCTTCCTTAATGCACAGGTCCACGAGCTTGATCGCCTCCGACAGACGCCCGGACTCGGCGCAGAGCAGTGCCAATCGCTCCAGCGCCTCGCGCTGTCGTGGATTGAGCGTCAGTGCGTGCCGCAGCCGCGCCTCGGCGAGTTCGTTGTAGCCGTGCTTCATGAGCAGACGCCCCATGGCCACGTGGGCATCGGCCCAATCGGGATTCATCTCCAGGGCCGCAAGATACTGCTCCTTCGCCTTCTCATCTTCGTCCATCCGCTCGTAAGTCACGGCGAGGTAGTAATAACTCTCCCACCGGCCGGGATATTGTTGGATGTCCTTCAAATACTCCGCGACGGCCTCTTCGTTGCGATAGAGCTGGTTATAGATCGCCGCGAGATTGCGATGAACATTCGTGTGCTTCCATCCCAGCTCCAGGCCTCTGTGATACTCCCGAATAGCGTCGTCGAGCCTGCCTTCCCAGTGCAGCGCATGCCCCAGATGCGCGTGCGCGCCGCCGCAGGCGTCATTCACCGCCACGCCGTGAGTCCACAGTGTGAGTGAGTTCCGCCAGACCGAAATCTGCTCGCGCGTCCCAACGATCATCACCGCGAACAAAACGCCGGCCGCCACGGTCGCTTGCAGCCGATAGCGCTCGAAGCCCGCGAAGAACAGATAGCCGAAGAGCATGGCCCACGGCAGACACGCGAGATACGTATATCGATCGGCCGTGATCTGCGGGCCGCGCTGTGTCAGCCCTGAAACCGGCAGAATGATGATGCCGTAGCAGACAGCCGCGGCGATCAGACCCCTCGCCCTTCGGCGTACCAGGAACAGCGAGCAGACAATCAACGCCAGCGCGATCCCGCTGCGAACGGCCAACGGGTGACCGGGCCCGAATCCGGCGGGGAACTCGTAGAGCGGGGTCAATCCCGTCGGCGCCAGCGTCTTGTACGGGTACCACACCAGTGACACACAGACCTGGGCAATTCGCGAGGCCAGGGAGTGCTGCTCCATGGAAGCCACGGCCTCGGACCCGGCGGCGAAGAATGCATTGACGATGGCGACGATCGCCACGGCGAAGAACGGTAGCTTCTCCAGCAGGACGGAGCGATGCCGCAGGTCTGCCCATTCACGAATTCGTCCGAGTTCCAGGCGGCGAAGCGGATACACGTCCAGCAAAAGAAGCACCGCGGGCAGCGTGACCGCGAACTCTTTCCCAAGCAGGGCGAGAATGTAAAACCCGAAAGACGGACCGAGCCGCTTAGCCCACGAGCGCGGTGCGGCACGGTCGTTCCGATTCAACGTCAGATACGCAATCACCGCGAGCACGAAAAAGGGCGTAGCAATCAAGTCAGATCGAGCGCTGGACCACGCGACGGATTCCACTCGCAGAGGGTGAAGCGCGAAGAACAAAGCCGCCGCCGCCCCCCCCATGGCCGTCGATGTCGCATCGCGATCCGGTCGGATGATCCTGAGCAGCACGTAACCGAGATACATGACCAGCACCGAAGTGAGGGCATGGAGCAGTACCTGCGTCTGATGCAGCCGGACATGCAGGTCCTTCATGCCGCTGATGGAATAATCCACCGCGTAACTCAGCCAGTTCAGCGGCTGATAGTGGCCCATGTAATAAGTCGTGAAGCACCAGCGAATATTGTCCAGAGACAAGCCGCGGTAGTTTGTGTGGGTGATGAAATAGTTTTCGTCATCCCAGTTGATCAGCGTGTTATGGATGACAGGTAGGAAGGTCGCCGCGACGAGGCAGAACACCGCGACGGCCAGGAGTCGGCGAGTGACGCGTTCTGATCGGGACCAGTTTAAGAGTTCGGACAAGGACGGCTCATCCACGCGACTCGGAGATGCCGAGTTCTTTCAGGGATTCTCGATCTTCGGCGCTTAAGGCCAGGCAGTCGCGCAGCTTCTCCAGGATTTTCTTCAATTCGGCGGTCAACGCATCGGCTTCGGCCTGATCCTTGCCCGCGAGGGCCTTGCGCAGCGGGTTAAGGACGCTCACCCGCATCCCTTTGTGCTGAAGCGGGTAAGCCGGATTCATCTCATCGCAAATGGTCAACGCCTCGCGAAGTCGGGCGATTCCCGCGTCCTTGTCACCCAGGGCCTCTTCACACTTGGACAGATCCACCAGGCACGAAATCAGCGTGACCGGATCCTGTCGGGTGGACTCTTGCAGGATCTTTATCGCCTCTTCCAGCGAGAACTTGGCCAGGTCGTAGTTTTCCTGTCGCAGTTGCACGCGAGCCAGCGCCGCAAGGGCAAATGCATGCGGCAGCGTGCCCTCGGGATACTTCGATTCCGTGATGCGAAGAATCTCCGAACAAAGCCGCCCGGCCTCCGTGAGTTCGCCGATCTTCTCAAGCGTGCTGGCCAGCGCGATCATCGAGACGGTCGTGTCGCGTTCGCCCTTGCCGTACACAATCGCCGCATCCTCGACCGCCGTGGTCAGAATCTTGCGGCTTTCTGCCAAATCTCCCACTTCCGCGAGCAGCAGACCGAACTGCACCTTGCTGCGAAGTGCGTTCTGGTTGACGCGGCCGGGTCGCTGGCGTTCCCATTCATATAATTGCCTCCGCACTTTGCAGGCGTCATCCAGCATCCGTCTTGCCTGGTAGGCGATCGCAAGCTGGTTGCCCTGAAAGGCCGCCGCCCCATGCTCGCCCTTTTCGTGCAACGTCTTCAGGCGATCGAATGCCCGCCGCATCACTTCTTCGCCTTCCGACTGTTTGTCCGACTCGAGAAGGACCGAGCCCAGCATCGTCAGGTGACTGACCGCGACGGCGTCCGCGGGATTATTTTCTTTCTGATCGTGAGCCACCAGCTCTCGATAAAGCTCGGCCGCCTCGGCGGGCTTGCCAAATTGACGGTAGGCCTGCGCCAGATTGGACATCTCCACCAGCGTGTCTCGATGATCCGGCCCCAGCGAGGCTCGCAGGTTTTCCAGTGCCCGCGAACGCATGGGAATAACTTCTTCCGTCAATCCTCCACGGCTGTAGAGCCATGCCAGATTGCTCAGCGAGATCGCCGCGTCCTTGGATGTCGGACCGAGCACCTGCTCGCGGATGACCAGCGCACGAAGCTTGGCGTTCACCGCCTCCAGAAAGTCACCGCCGGACTTGTAGCCCAGGGCCGTGCCCAGGTTGTCCATCGTTTCCGCCGCCTCGGCGCCTTCGCCCAGCGTGGAGGTGAAGATGTAGAGAGCGCGGCGCAGCGGGGGCTCCGCGAGGTTCGGCTTGCCGCGATAGATATTCAACCATCCCTGACGATCCAGTACGGCAGCCGTACGCGGGTGCGACTTCCCATAGGTCTGCTCGCACAGCTCCAGCGCCCGGGCAAGCTGAGCCTCGGCATCGTCAAGCGCCTGCAACTCCGTCTGCGCATATCCAAGAATGCGAAGCGGTTCGATCAGATCGGGGTGATTGTCCCCCAAGATGGGCTCGCGCTTGGAAATGGCCTTGGCCGCCTCGACGCGGGCCGTGAAAAAATCGCCGTCGCGCACGGCCTGGGCCGCGGCCGCCTCCGCCGAATCGGCCTGACGCAACGTGGCCAGTTCGTCGGGCTTCGCGGACAAATATCGCTCAAGCGCCGTGTACTGAACCGACGCCGTCACATTCATGTAATTAAGCGGGCCAAGCAGTCGGGCGATCACCCGGCCGGCCTTCTCCGCCCGTTCGCGGGCCTCTGCATATTTCCCCTCGGCGCGAAGCTTGGGAATCTCATCGAGCGCCTGCTCGGCCTCGCGAATTTCAGACGCCTCCGTATCACTCAAAGGACTCCCGTCGGTTTTCTTCAGCTCCCGAACAGCGAGCGGCTTCTTGGCTGCCGCCTTCACGAGCTTCGCGTGGGTGGGCCTGCTTGCCTGCGTGGTCGGTGCGGAGGTCGTCGCAGGCAAATCCTCCCGGGCCATGGTCGCTGCGCAGGGCAACACCATCGTCGCGAAGAGGGCAAATCGAATTAGTCGTGCATCCGTCAAGGGATTCTCTCCTGATTCACGCCGAGGGTATTGGTCCGTGCTCCTGTCGCGCTACGCTGGACGATGGGCGTAAAAAGAACACAGGCCGCGAGTATTCATACTACTCGCGGCCTGTGAGGTTCACAATTCTATCGTCCCAACCGCAATTCGCGTCGGGATCAGCGTATGCCGGAAATTACCGGCGGCGGATCAGGCCGACAATGCCCAATCCGAGGAGCAGGGCTGTGCCGGGCTCCGGGATGCAGTTGTAAGCTTCGTTGTAGCTCGTCGCGACACAGGCATTGTCGATGGCCTGAGTTGAGTCACCGGCCGCTTGACGGAGGGCGAACGCATCCAAGGCAACGACAGCCGTACTCACGACGGCGGAGACGCTTGTGCCAGCCTCAGTAGCCTGATCGACCCACAATTTCGTGGCGCCGGTAGCGAGGTCGTATGAGTGAACGACGCGATAAGTCGTGGCGAAGTCCAGCCCTGATCCCCAGGCAACCGCGGCGCTGCTTGTATCGCTGATTGCGAAAGTGAAGTCGCCGGCACCGGCCGGATCAGGAATGACCCAGACGCGGCTGCGGAACGTGGTCGATCCGCCGATCATCATGTGAGCGAAATAGACGTCGAGGTTCCCGTTATCAACAGAGACGTCGAAGGCGGAATAGAGCGTGCCGGTCGCTGAACCGAAACCTCTGTTCGCATCTTCGCGCGAGCCGCCGCCCTGAGCGAGTTGGGCAACGCCGGCGTTGACTTGAATGAAGCTGCCGGAGCCGCTGTGGTTGGTCCAGCCGCCATTGGGAACGAGATTGCCGTTCGCGTAGCTAAAGGGCTCATTCATGAGCAGTGAGCCATACGACGGTGTGGCAAGAAGCGCCACGACTGCGAGTGCTAGTACAAAGTTCTTCATAATCGCTGTCCTCTCCTAAAAATTTCTGGCCCCACGCCTGAATACAGGCATGAGCGATGGAGCGAATTCCACGGCGCTCCTAGAAAACCATGATGACCTGGGGGGTACCGCTCACCCCTCCTCCATGTTCTTTCCAAGCCCCATACTACCCTTTTTGAGCTTTCAATTGCAAGGCCGGGAAGCTTAGAAATCGCTGATTAACAGAGTCTTATCGAGGCAGAAACACCCATTAACTACTCACAGACATCCCCGGTTGAGGACCGGGTTTTCGCTGGTTTTCGGACATTCCACGTAAGTCAGGCCCATTAAGGCACTCCTCGCTATTTGGTGATTTCTCGGGGGTCCTAAACGGCTTTGGCGGGTGGGTGCGTGACACCGCCGGTGGCACCGGGAGACCGTAGAATTCTCGTCTCCTCGCCCGAAACCATCTCATAAGTTCTTCCTCGCCAGTTAATTACACGACCCCGCATGGACGCCATGAAAAGAAGCTGGTGGACGATCCCGATCAGCAGGGCCCCGCCGATGTCCCAGGCGGTATCCCGCCAGGTCAAATCCGGCGGGCCGAGGACCTTCTTCACCGCCGACTGCCTCAATGCCGCCCGTCCCACCGTCGTCAGGGAGATGATTCCCCAAAGCCCTGCGGAGATGGCCAGGATCGCCGGTGACCCGAACAGCCCGAGTGCCGCCCCAACGCATAGCACCGCCGCCACCGTGCCGCCCAACATGAAACTCTGACACAAGAAAAAGCCCGACCACCAAAGGCGCGGGGCCCCGATCCGCGTAATGGTGAGCTGGCGTACCGCAAATTCCCAAAAGCCCCGAAGCGTGGTTTGATCGTGACTCGGTATCAGCGCCTGCGGCACGAAGACGATCCGAAGCTCGGCCTCCTTGATCGCCATGGTGACCTGCAAGTCATCCGACAAGGCCCGATCCCAGCGCTCGGCAACGCGCAGCGAATCAAAGCGCTCCCGCAAAATGGCCGTTGCCCCGCCCCAGCAAAACCGCGTCCGCTCCTGCTCGAACAGGGTCAGGCTCGCAGCGTTCCAGACGGATCGAACGCCGTTGGCGATTCCCCCTTTCGCACAGTACCAGCGAAATCCCGTCGCCGCCCCGACCGACTCATCGGACAGCGGCGCGACCATGTGACCCAGCCAGTCATCCCCCGGCACCGCGTCGGAGTCGAGAAAAATCAGCACCTTTCGATCGGCCGACACCTGCTTCAACGCGGCAAGCAGGTTGTGCACCTTCTGTGACCGCGCGTCAGCCGATCCGGCGACGACGAGTCTGTACGGCGGGGCCCCCCAGCCGCGCGTCCACTCCACCACCGCCGCATACGCCGGGTCGGACTGCGACTCAAAGGTGAAAATGACTTCATAGTCGTTGTAATTCTGTCGCGCGAGCTGTTCGACCGTCCGGTGCAGGTACTCATCGACGCCGCAGCAAGGCAGGATGACGGCAAGCGGAGGCTGAAAAGTGAAACGGCCCGCGGAATCCAGTTGCCGCCGGCCGCGCGCCACCGCCGCCTTGACCTCCCTGAGAAATCGCCAACCGGCGATGACCCCCAAGACTCCCTGAACGCACGAAAGGAGGCAAGTGGCCAACAGCGCAAGATATACCCAGTGAATGTCCATGAAGCGCGATGCATACCGCCCGGTAGACCGAAAGCTGTCGCCTCCCAAAACGTACCGGGTGATCGGGGGGGCGGCGACATGATAGCGTCGATCACCGACGGGGCCACCGGACCGGCGGATCTCGCCGGATCGGGTCACCTGATAGAATGCCCTCGCCGACTTACTGGAAGTCACTGAATCCTCGTTGCGATTGGATCATTCATGGACAAGAAAAAAGCAGTCGTCCTCGGTTGCGGGCTCGTTGGCGCGACGATGGCCCGGGACATGGCGAGCGATCCCGATTTCATTGTGACCGCACTCGACGCCAATGAAGCCAATCTGGCGCGCCTCTCCGGAGTCGAGAATCTCATCACCCACAAGGCCGACCTCGGCTCTCCCGAAGTGCTGATTAAGGCCATCGAACAGGCCGACGTCGTCCTCGGCGCGATGCCCAGCAAGTTGGGCTTCATGGTGCTCCGAACCGTCATCGAAGCCGGCAAGCCCTTCGCCGACATTTCATTCATGGTCGAAGATCAGACCGAATTGAACGACCTCGCGAAAGAACGCGGCGTCACCGCCGTCGTCGATTGCGGCGTCGCGCCCGGTCTGGCGAATCTGGTCATCGGCCACATAGCATCTCAATTGGATGTGACCGATCGCGTCGTCTATTACGTCGGCGGCCTTCCGAAACAACCCGCCTGGCCCTACCAGTACAAGGCCCCGTTCGCCCCCGCTGACGTCATTGAGGAATACACCCGCCCGGCGCGGATGATCGAAAACGGAAACCACGTCGTGAAGCCGGCCCTTTCCGATGCCGAGCGTATCGAGTTTCCCATCGTCGGTGAACTCGAGGCATTCAACACCGACGGCCTGCGGACCCTTATCAAAAACATTAATGCCCCGAACATGGTCGAAAAGACGCTGCGCTATCCCGGTCACATCGAATTGATGGCCGTCCTTCGCGAGACGGGCCTTTTCGGCAAGGACGAGATCGAGATTCGCGGCGTCAAAGTCCGCCCGCTCGATGTGACCTCGAAGCTCCTCTTCCCCATGTGGACTTATAAACTTGGCGAAGAGGAATTTACGATCCTCAGAGTGGTCGTCGATGGCCGAAAGGGCGGCCGCGCCGTGCGACACACCTACGATCTATACGATGAATATGATCATGCGACCGCGCAAACATCCATGGCCAGAACCACCGCGTTCCCCTGCGCCATCGTCGCCAGAATGCTCGCCCGGAGCGAGATAGCCCAGCCCGGAGTCCTGCCGCCGGAGCTCTTGGGCATGCAATCGGGCATGCTCGAGCGAATGACCAGCGAACTGGCCGCGCGTAGCGTGAATCTGAAATCGACGCAGACTTTTCTTTGATGACTTCGGTGCGTCGAATCGTTATGCAGCGCTGCGGCGCGGCATCATCCCCATCAGTGTCTTGTTCGTTCGGTAGAGTCTGACCGCCGCCTCCGGCTGACCATGCAGCCCGGCGATCTCGCAAATCTCCGGCAGTTGTCTGGCGACCTGTACCAGTCCGGCGATGATCGGCGTCCACTCCGGGCCGAACCGCTGCACCCGACTGAAATCGAACACAATTCGAAAGGGCCCATCCGGGCGATTCAGGCCGATGATCTTCTCGACCATCATCGTCATCGCCGCGGGCTTCAGCTCTTCACCCACCGGGCGAACTCGGATGCAATCCGGTTCCGCGACAATCTCCCACTGCGAGATCAGCGACGCTGCATCGTCGAATTGACGCATCCGCGACTTGCCTCGGCCGAACAGTCTTGCAAAGTTCCAGGACATCTCTCACCTCGCGGTGCGGCAAAATGGTTCGCCGCGAATCAGTCTCGCCATCCGGGTCAATCCCATCTCGTCCAATGGGCTGCCACTCAATAGAGGTACCCGGCTGACCGCCGAATCTTCCCGGCGAATCGCAAAAATTTTGAATTCCTCAAATCTCACCTGGGAGGGTATCAACCTGGCTCATGTCAGGACTACGTCGCCGCCGCCCTTGAGGGGCCAATCGATCCGATAATGACGACCCCATTGTCGCCGTACCCTTTCCATTCTCGAACCTGGCACGCGGAATGCTCCTTGTCTATGCAGGAAGGACCCATTCTCAGGTTCGGCATTTTGCCCAACCCTCGGCTAACGGGGCACTTATGAGCCTCTTAGACGAGAAGTTGTCCTAACGGAGGCGACTCGGAAGCTGCTAGAATAGAGGGATACCGCACAGGATTTGTGTGAATACGCACAGTTCTGTGCAGGCGGTCCGGCGTCGTTCGATCGCGAAATCGACGCCTTGAGCCGCGGTTGTGGAGATTCGCAGGTGTCCCGAATTCGCTCTTACCACGTTTGCCTCCTGCTTACGCTTTTCAATGCGGTCGTCATTCTGCTGACGCTCCAGGTGCACAGCGAAACGACCCGCGATGCGGAGTTGCTGATCGAAAAGGCGGGTGAGCATGATGAACATTCAAAGTGGCTGCAACGTGCCGAGGAGCGGATCGTGAGGCTCAACGCGCCGGCCACCGAAGTCTTCCTGACTCAGGCCGTTGATGATTGCGCCAGTCGATTCGCATTCGAAAAAGTCCGCATGATCGACGTTATTAACGAAGGCCGGGAGATCAGGCAGCTCGGCCCGCTCCCCGAAGACGCCATCAACCAGATCTTCGAATCCGGCGATCAACTCTTCGAGGAATACGCCGTTCTCACCGATAAGTCCGCCGACGAGCAATCGCGGCACGAGGCCACGCGCCGCGCCGGCTGGGCCATGGCGAAGATGGACGCCGCACAGCGCGAAGCATTGACCGCCCTCGGCATCATTGAGAGCCGCAATACCGCCCTGCGCGACGAAATGCTACTCATTCACCAGCGCGATCTGGAAAAGCGCGCACGCGACGAACGCTACCTCATCGCCGCCGTCCTCGTCATCCTGGTGGGCATTCTCGGTTTCGGCAGACGTCTCTACTTGACCGAGCGATCTCTCGACATCGAGCGCCGGCGCCTTCGCGAGGAGCGCCGCGAACGCCTCGCCGCCGTCGGAGAGCTCTGTTCCAGCGTCGCCCACGGCATTCGCAATCCGCTCGCGGGAATTCGAAGCTCCGCCCAGTTAACTCTGCAACTCGGCCAACTCGATCCCGCCTCGCGCACGCGCCTACAGGACGTGCTCGAAGAAGGCCGACGACTCGGCGACCGTGTCACCGGCCTGCTGGCCCTCTCCCGCGCCACCGCCGATGGATTTGCCGCGATCAATCTCACACAGGTCATCAAGTCCGCGACCGATGGGCTTGCCTCCGAGCTGACCAATCGCGGCATCGCCCTCGACTTGCAGTTGCCGCAAAGCGAGGTAACGCTTCAGGGCGACCAGGCCCAGCTCGAACAAGTCGTGATCGAACTAATCTCCAATGCGATGGATCATTCGAATTCCGGTGATCGCATTGTCGTGAGCTGCGAGCGACCCAATGCCAACGGTCGCATTGAAATCGCCGTGCAGGATCAGGGATCAGGCGTCAGCGACGAATTGAAGGACAACCTGTTTGACTTATTCATGACGACCAAGCCCGGCGGAACCGGGATCGGGTTGGCCACGGCGCGGCGCTACGCTCGACTACATGGGGGCGATGTTCGCCTCGCATCCTCTCAGAAGGGGGCTCGTTTTGTGGTGGATTTACCGTCAGTGGCGGTGAACAAGGGTGAAGACGTCGGGCCGTAACGGTCCTCGTCAGATAGGAAGTGTCAAATGGCACGCATCATGATCGTCGAAGATGAACGCGTTCTTGCGAAAAACGTCGCGGAGAAACTCACGGCCCACGGCCACGAAGTGCGAGTGGTGCACACCGGTCGGGAGTCGCTTCCCGCCTTTTCCGAAATGGTACCCGACGTCGTCCTGCTGGACATTCGCCTGCCCGACGCCGACGGGCTGAAGCTGCTGCCCCAGATGAAGGCGGAGTCGCCGCTGACCAACTTCATCGTGGTAACAGCCCACGGCAGCGAGCGCATCGCCGTCGAGGCCATGAAGAACGGCGCCGCCGAATACCTCACCAAGCCCGTCGATCTCGACGAGTTGCAGTTGGTCGTCGCCCGGCTCGTCGAGCACCAGCAGATTTCCGACAACCTCTTCCTCCTCAAGCATCGCGAAGAGCAAAGCAGCGGTCTCGATCGGATTCTCGGCAAATCCGAGTCCATCGAATCGATCAGGCAGGCCATCCGCCGACTCACCCGCCCCGGCGTCCTCGATCGGGGAGATCCGCCGACCGTCCTCATCATGGGCGAGACCGGAACGGGCAAGGACCTCGTCGCTCGGGCGATTCACTATCAGGGCCCGCGCAGAGGCCGGCCGTTTATTCACGTGAACTGTACGGCCCTGCCGTCGTCGCTCTTTGAGTCTGAATTATTCGGCCACGTCCGCGGCGCATTCACCAGTGCTCAGCAGGCCAAGCGCGGCCTGTTTGAAGTGGCCCAGGGCGGCACCCTGTTCCTCGACGAGATTGGCCACATGGAAGCCGATATTCAGGCCAAGCTCCTCCATGCCATCGAGCACCGCGCGATTCGCCCCGTCGGCGGCACTCAGACGCGCCCGATGAATGTCCACGTCGTGGCCGCCACTAACCGTGACCTGCCCGCCGCCGTCGAGAGCGGCGAGTTTCGGCGCGACCTGTACCATCGCCTGCGCGTGGTCGAGATCATCGTCCCCCCGCTTCGCGAAAGGCGCGAGGACGTCGTCCTGCTCGCCAATCATTTCCTGGCGATGCACAGTGCGAAGTTCGGTCTGGGCCGGCGCCGCTTTACCGACGACGCATGTCGCGCCCTCCAGGAATGTGATTGGCGCGGCAATGTCCGCGAATTGTCTCACCTGATCGAGAGTTGCGTCCTTCAGGCCGACTCCGAGTCCATCGACCGCGCTCAACTGCCCTTGCTGTCCGACATGCGCACGCCCGACGTTTCCCTCGGTCTTCCGCACGGTCGTGTCATCAACATGGACTTTGAAAAGGGCCGACCCACCCTGGATGAAGTCGAACACGCGATTCTCGTCGCCGCCTTTGAATACACCGGTCAGAATCTCAGCCGGGCGGCCAGATTACTGGGCATCACCCGCGAGGCCCTGCGCTATCGACTCAACAAGTCCATGGAGGCGGCTCGTGAGAGTGTCTGATCATAGGCCGTCAATCCGAATGCGCGCCCTTCCCTGGCTCGTCATGTTGAGCCTGGTAACGCCTGCGCCGGCGCAGCCCATCGTGGCCACCGACGCCGCCGGCGACGCGACCATTCGACGAACCGACGAAGGAAACGACGGCCCGTTTAATCCCCTCACTCATCGCTTGCCCGATATTGTCGAAACGCGCCTGGGGAAATTCGCACCCGACTTTCCCTGGGCCGATCGTTTCACCGGTCAGTGGAGTTCGGCGGGGCAGTTCGTCCGATTCGACATCGTCTTTGTGGGCTTGATCAATCCGCCCGGTCCCATCGGCTATGACGACGAGTTCCCGACCTACTCCCCATTCTGCTATGGCCCCCACCCGGTCTTCGGCTTTGTCGAGTTTGACCTCGACGCCGATTCGAATACCGGCGGTGAGTTGAGCTATCCTCAGAACAGGTATCTCGCCAACGCCGCCCGATTCGGAGGCATGACCAGCGAAGCGCGCTTTGCCGGTCGGGCTGTGTTACTCGGAAGCATGCTGGACAGTACTTTTTCGACTCCACCCTACGCAGAGCGCAGCGGCGAGGAGTTTCATATCTCTCTTTTCGGGGATCAGATCGAAAGCATCTCGGTCGTTGTCGAAAAGCCCGGCGGCAATCCGGCGGTTTTCGAAGCGGGCGAGACCTGGGTCCTGCGCGGCGAATTCCTCCACCGCGCCCACGGCTTTGAGGATTTTGCATTCAAGTGCGTCGAACGTCCCGGTCGCTACACGCCGGAGACCAAGTTGCGATTCGCGCACGATACAGTCACCAACCGCACCACCGTGTCACTCGTCTACGGCCTGACCAACGGAGCCTGCGCCCAATTGAATGGCTCAAGCATGTCGCCCCAGCCCAACGACGGCTGCGACATCAACGACAATTCCATCGAGGAAGCCCTGCTCGACCTCCAATTCAGTGCCACCTACGCCGATCCCTATATGACCTGGATGCCGGAGTTCCAGCTAATCGCCGGGTGGCAGTACGCCAACGTTTCCTCTGCCATGAACCCTGCCAACTGGCGTACCTGCGTCCTGGTCGGCAGCGCCTACGAATCGCAGCAGCCGTGGGGGGCCAAGTTCATCTGGACCGACATCACGCCCAACGTTCGGACCGGCGACTTCAATGGTGACGGCGCGGTCAATGCCCAGGACGTCGCCGCACTGCTTGCCTTCGTGACCGACCACGACGGACAGCCCGGCTACGACGAGGACAAGAATGGCACAAATGAGAGCATCGACCTCATCAACTTCTCCCCCAACTTCTGTGCCTACGACACGAATTACGACGGTTACGTGACCCAGGCCGATGCCGTCGTTCTCGGGGACAAGAACCTCGACCAGATCCTCGAAACCTCGGATGTGTCCGATTTCGTCCAAGGCCTGCTTTTGCCCCAGGAATACGCCAGTACCCACAATGGGATCACCCCCGATACCCGCGGAGACATCAATGGCGACGGCGTCATCGACGGGCGGGACATCAGTGGCTTTGTAAACCTCCTGCTCGATCAATAGCCCACAATTCTGCTGTCCCCACCCCACGACCCGTTCGGAACCGCCGATCCCACTCCCGTCAACCGGCCCTCCTGCTGTGAAAACCGGCTCCCACCAACGGGTCCGCCACAAATCGGCGTGCTCCCGATTCACTTCCCATCCAAGGTCCTGTATAATCCCAGACGGCGGAGGAAGTTGCGCACCGGTGTCCCGCCGGCAGCGCAGAGTTGACTCATATGATCTGCCCGGCAAGAAGATCTCGAGGCCTGACCCTCGTGGAGTTGCTGATCGCAATCGGCGTGATCGCACTTCTGCTTGCCATCCTCATGCCCGCACTCAGCGCCGGACGCCACGCCGCCAAGGATGTGGAGTGTCGCGCCAAATACCGAACCGTCGTCCAGCGTTTCATTGAGTTTGCCGATGAAAGCGGCGCCGGTTTGCGCGGTGACAGCCAAAACCTCGGAGCCGATCGCTTTCTTCTGGAGGACTTCCAGGAATCGCTCTATCAGGTTCACGAATTCTGGCAGGGGCCCAAGTCCGAATCCGAATTCATCAAGGCCTCCGAGTCGCCGCTGGTGTGCCCCGAAAAAGGCGCTCGGCTGACGCGCCGCTCCGGCGTCCCCTGCAGCGCCGGCGCAGTCGGACCGCAAAAAGAAGTCAGCAGCGGATTCAACAAGCGACTCGACCGCAAGACGCGCTTCATCAAGGGCAAGCCTTTTCCCACCACCGCGTACCTCTCAAGCAGGATACTCACCAATCCTGACGTGCCGCTGGTCTTTGACGTCGCCGGTGAGGTCGCCGTCGAGCGACGAATCTCGCCCTACTATTCCGCGCCGCCCATGAAATACGACGATCAAAAAGACGCCTACGAATCGGGTGTGTCCTGGTTTCCCGCGATGCGTCACATGGGAAGGATGAACGTCGGATTCATCGGCGGCCACGTCCTGTCCACGGACGATCCCGTCTCCGAACCCTGGTCTCGTTGGGAATTCCAGCCGGATTGATCTCAGCTCGCCGGCTGAAATGCGCCCCGAACCTCGGCCAGAAGCTGCTCCACCTTGAAAGGCTTGAACAGAACGGCGTTCAGGCCCTCTTTACGCGCCCGAACGATGGAATGATTCGGGTCATACCCGAAGCCGGTCATCAAGATCACGGCGATGTCCGCATTCAAATCACGCGCCGCCGCGAACACTTCGTAGCCGCTCTTGTGCGGCATTCGAATATCCGCCACCAGCAGGTCAAACGATTGTGCGTTGACCGCGGTAATCGCCGCCGCGCCGTCAGGCGCGGTCTCTACTTCGCAGCCCGCCTTTCGCAGGACCCCGGCGATCGTCTCGCGGATGACCTCCTCGTCGTCCGCCACCAGCACGCGCTTTCCGTAAAGAAGCGGATCGGACGCCGTCGCGGAGCTTCGTCCGAGAATGCCGCCGCGCGGGACCGCCACGTCCTTGACCTTCTGCTTGATCTCCGTGACGTGATCGCAGATGGCATTGAGACGGTGCCGAAGATCGTCGTTGCCGATGTACTCTTCCTTGAGGGTCTGTGCTTCGGTAATGATGTCGTTCAGCGGGCCGGAGATCTCGCCGATCACGTCGTCGGCCAGACGGCCGGTGGACTCATTACGCTCGATGATGAGCAGGTCGAGAATGTTCAGGGCGATGGCGACGTAGCGCGCCAGAATCTCCGCGTATTGGCGATCCTCTTCGTTGAACGCCGCCAGCCGGTCCGACTCGATGTTGAACGCCCCGATGATCCGGTCCTGAAATCGAAGCGGGACCGTCAGCGAACTCTTCGCAGTCTCCAGCCCCTGAAGATATCGCGGGTCTTTCGAAGTATCGTGACAGATGTAGCTCCGGCCCGTCGCGGCGACGTAGCCGCTGATCCCGTTCCCCTCGGGCAGGGCGATGATCTCGTAGTCCTGGCTCTGCGGCGTCATGCCGTGCTGCAGCACGAACTCCAGCCGATTCGTTTTCTTGTCCACCAGCAGAACCGCGAAGTTGTCGAAGTGCAGCAGGTCGTGCATGCAGCGGAGCATCTTCTGCTCCAACAGGTCGATGCGCTCCTCGACGTTCATCGCCGCCGTCGACTCGCCGTCCAGCCGCACCAGCTCCCGGCCCGCCAGATCGATTGCGTCGATCTTTTTCTGCAGCCGCCGGCTGTGGGTCACGTCCCAGACCACCGCCGCGATCTGGATGACCTCCTCGCGACTGTTGAGAATCGGCGAAATCGTGATCTCAAAATACTCGTCTCGCGGGCTCGTCAAACTCACGCGCCGGGCTCGGTGATGCGCCGGTCGCCCGCGGTCGTTGTCATGGGCCGCGCCGAACGTCTTGACGCAGACGCCGCATACCTGCGCGATTAACTCCTCCGGGTAGCTCCGCATCTTGGGGTTCGCCCAGACAAGTCGCCCATTCAGGTTGACGATGCAGACGCCCTGGCCGATGTTCTCCAGAATCATCGCGGACTGCTGATTGACCGCGGCGCGCTCGACCGCCAGAAAATCGCTCTGATCTGAAATAACAAGATCGAAGACGTGGTCCCGCATCGCCGCGACCGCCTCGTCAAACGAAGAAACGGTGACGACCTCAGCGCCTTCCGTCACGCGCGATGTGAGCGGCCCGATCTGCGATCCGGGCCGAATCAACAATAGCACGCGCGGCTGCGCCATCACAATCTCCTTATGCAGTCCCTATTAAACAGCATATGCCTGAATTGGCTTCGATAAAGAATGTCTAACTGAATACTCATGCCAATCCCGTCTGACCTGAACATCTCGTTCCTGCCTGGGCAATCGTACCGGCCTAGTAAAACATTTTAGCAGTCCGGTCGCAGCCTTGCAATTCATAGCGCGATGGTCGTCGAGCTTCTTGGATTATCGGCTGTAAATGCCGATTTGGTGATCCCTCATTTGAATCCCAGGGCCGGGTCTGCCGGGTTGCACGATAAACTCCGCCCGGTGCCATTCACCCCCCTTAGTCAGTTGAATAGTGCCTTTAAGTCCGGCGACCCCGCCGGAGCAGTCATTAACTGAATACTCGGCGACCTCGCATCCGGTCAATACGTCATCAACTCGTTACACCAGATGACGGCCGACGAACCGCAAGTCCTTGCGTTTCTCATAGCGATCGTCGTTTCGTGGCGTTCGCAATGGTCGAGGTACGCGCCCTCCGTCACCGTCGGGCATAACGGCACCGGCGCGGCTCACCGCGTTTCGTGTCTCGCGGCACGCGCAGTCCTTCGCGTGAATAATTTCCCGGTGCGACGTATCATGCCGACATGCACGGATCAAGCTTCCTGACGCAGGCAGCCGTCCTCTTCGGAGCGGCCCTGTGCATTGCGTGGCTTTTTCGCATTTTCCGTGCTCCGGCGATCATCGGATTCCTCTTCGCCGGAATCGTCATCGGGCCCTCGGGGCTTCAGCTGATTCCATCGGAAGCGGTGGAGCAGTTCTCGGAGCTTGGACTCGTGATGTTGCTCTTCACGGTGGGGCTGGAGCTCTCTCCGGAGCCGCTCATACGAAGTGGCCGGCGGCTTCTCGTGGCTGCGGGCATCCAGATCGCGCTGATCGGCGTTGTCGCCTATGCCGTGGGTCAGTTCCTTCACTATTCGAGTTCGGCGGAATCGCTGGTCCTCGCGGCGGCCGTCTCCCTTGCAAGCACGGCGATCGTGCTGAACCAGCTCAGCCAGCAAGGCGAGACGAATTCCGTCGGGGGCACGCTGGTCACGGGAATTCTCCTGCTCCAGGATGTCTTCGTCATTCTGCTGATGCTCTTTCTTCCGCTCGTCGCCGCGGGCACCGGGGCGGGCTGGCAAGAGGCGACCCTGCGCGGCGTCCTGTCGGTCGCCATGCTGGGTGTCGTGACGATGATCGCCCGATGGGTAGTGCCGAGAGTACTTCAGACCATTCTCCGTTACGGCGGTCGCGAACTGCTCACGCTTTTCGCCGTCGTGATGGCAATTACCGGGGCGTGGCTGGCGGGCCTGGCGGGTTGGTCGTGGGCCTTGGGGGCGTGCATTGCAGGGCTCATTCTCTCGCAGACGGACCTGCGTCACCAGCTTTCCGCGGAGATCATGCCGTTTCGATACGTGTTTAATGCCGTCTTTTTTATCTCAATGGGAATGCTGGTCGATCTGTCCACGATTGCGCCGCAGGCGGCGATGATCGGCGCTGCAATCGTCGTCATCCTGATCGCCAAGTGCCTGCTCACGACGGCGGCCGTGCGCCTCGCCGGTTGGCCGCTTCGGTTGGGCATCTATTCGGGGATCGGGCTTTGCACGGTGAGCGAGTTTGGTTATGTGCTGGCGCGCGAGGCCGATCGACTCGGAATCTTGTCCGATGGACACCTTAATCAGTTCACGGCCCTGATCGTCGGAACGATGATGTTCGGCGCGTTTTTCTTCCCGTTGGCCGGTCGGCTTTCCATGGCCGTGCATCAAAGGCTTGCCGGTGGAACTGACTCAGAGATTGAAGTTAGTTCACATGCCCTGGAAATGAAGGACCATGTCCTCATTGTTGGCTTCGGGCTCAACGGGCAGAATCTGGCGAAGGTGCTGAAGGCCACCGGCATTCCATTCATCGTCATCGAAATGAACAGCCGGCTCGCACAAGTCGCCCGCGACGCGAGCAATCGCGTGCTGGTCGGCGATGCGGCGCGGCATGCGATCCTCGACTACGCGGGATTGAGTTCGGCGCGGGCAATGGTCATTGCGATCAACGATCAGGATGCTACCCGGAGAATCGTCGCCCAGGCGAGGTCGCGCCGGCCGGACCTTTATGTGCTAGCCCGGACGAGGTATATCAGCGAATTGGAACATCTGTATCGGCTCGGAGCGCATCAGGTCATCCCCGAGGAATTCGAGACCTCCATCGAAATCTTCGCCCACGTCCTGAAGCACTTTGGCATTCCGGACAACGTCATCGAGGCGCAAATCACCATGATCCGCGCGGGCGGTTACGGAATGCTCCGCGGAAGGCCGGCCGCCGGTGAAGGGCGGTCGGATCTGCTCAGTCTGCTCGAGGCGACCGCCACGCAGACCTTCATGCTCGAATCCGACAGCCCCGCCGCCTCCAAGACGATCCGAGAGATGGATCTCCGGGCGAACACCGGCGTCACAATCATTGCCCTGGTCAGGGGCGGACGGCCTCAAACCAATCCTTCACCGGACACCAAAATGGAAGCCGGCGACGTGCTCGTCCTGGTCGGTGGGCACAAGCAACTCGACAAGGCCAAAGCGATACTTTCCGCGCCGTTGCCCACGCTTGATAAACCGCTTTGATTGGTGAAGCGCACTTTGGACGAGTATCGATGACCGAAGCTCGTTATTGGCGGCCGGTGCAATGGCTGATACGCTCTTGCCGGATGACTCGGGCACGCCGGGAGAGTCCTGACCGGCCATTCAATACGGAGCCAGTCCCATGACCAATGCACTGATTGCTCTTGCCGTCGTCGTCGGCGTCGGGCTTCTCTGGATCATCGTCGCCTATAACGGGTTCGTCCGCCGGCGCATGGACCTGCGCGAATCCTGGGCTCAGATCGACGTCTCGCTCAAGCGTCGCCACGACCTGATCCCCAATGTCGTCGAGACGGTCAAAGGTTACGCCGCCCACGAGAAGGACAGCCTGGAGCGCGTCATCGCCGCGCGCAATCAGGCGGTCGCTGCGAAGACCCCCGTCGAATCCGCGGCCGCCGAAGGCCTGCTGACCGGCGCCTTGCGGCAAATCTTCGCCCTGTCCGAGGCCTATCCCGATCTGAAAGCCAACGCCAACTTCCAGCAATTATCGACCGAGCTCTCCGCCACCGAAAACCAGATCAGCAGCATGCGCCAGCGCTACAACCGCGCCGTCGCCGACTTCAACGAGGCAATTCAGAAGTTTCCCAACCTGCTCGTCGCCGGTCCGCTCGGCTTCCGCGCCGAGGAGTTCTTCGAGCTCGACGATGCCGCCGCAAAGGAAGCGCCGAAGGTAAAGTTCTGACCCCTCGCGGCGCGACCATCGGCTTCTTAAGGCCTCATACCCGACCAGGAGCCCGACCCACCGGCCGAAACTGCCGATTCGCCCAATTCCAGTGCCTTGAGGCTGCCATTGGACATCCAGTCCGCCATGCACTACGATATTGCTTGATTCAACGAGGCAGAAAGCCGTTGGATGATTGCCTTGATCCGATGACTTGATGAGGACGCGACACGCGTCCGGGACATTCGACGGCACTTTCCACTTCTGTCCGCCAATTTCAACAGGAACATTCATGAAATTCGAAGACCTCGGGCTCGCTGAGCCGATCCTTCGCGCTGTGACCGCCGAAGGCTACACCACCCCCACACCCATTCAGGTCCAGGCCATCCCCCAGGTGCTCGAGGGCCACGACCTTCTCGGCTGTGCCCAAACCGGCACCGGCAAGACGGCCGCTTTTGCTTTGCCCATTCTCCACCGATTGATGAAGCCCACCGGCTCCAATGGCCGCATCAGGCCGATCCGAACGCTCGTCCTCTCCCCAACGCGTGAACTCGCTTCGCAGATCGGCGAGAGCTTCCGCGTCTACGGTGCGCATACTGGCCTGCGCGAATTGGTCATCTACGGCGGCGTCGGCCAGGGCCGGCAGGTCGCCGGCATTCGCCACGGTGTTGACGTCCTCGTCGCCACCCCGGGTCGGCTCCTCGACCTGATGAACCAGGGCCACATCGACCTCAGCACCGTTGAAGTGCTCGTCCTCGACGAAGCCGACCGCATGCTCGACATGGGCTTCATCAACGACATCCGCAAGATCGTCGCCAAGGTGCCAAAGGTGCGGCAGACCCTGTTCTTCTCCGCCACCATGCCGCCCGACATCCGCAAGCTCGCCGATGCCATGCTTAACAAACCCGTACTCGTGCAGGTGGCCCGCGAATCCGCCGCCGCCGACAACGTGGAGCAATCCGTCTATTTCCTCAAGCGCCGAAACAAGCCCGCCCTCCTGAACCACCTGCTCGGCACAACGGCGTTCACCCGCTCGTTGATCTTCACCCGCACCCGCCGCGGGGCCAACAAGGTCGTCCGCGATCTCGAGATCGCCGGCGTTCCCTGCGAGGCCATCCACAGCAATAAGAGCCAGAACGCCCGGCTTCGAGCTATGGAAAACTTCAAATCGGGCAGGTCGCGCGTCCTCGTGGCCACCGACATTGCCGCCCGCGGACTCGATATCGATGAAATCTCCCACGTCGTGAATTACGACATGCCCGACACCCCCGAGACCTACGTCCATCGCATCGGTCGTACCGCCCGCGCCGGCGCGTCAGGCTTCGCCGTCTCCTTCTGTGACTCGGACGAGCGATCCCAGCTCAACGCCATCGAGCGACTGATCTGCAAGACGATCACCGTCATTCGCGAACATCCCGAATACGCGCAGGCTGGTGCATCGAATGATGCCGCCGATCGCCCGCGCTCGTCACCGATTCATAATCCCGGACGGCCGAGGCAGGCGACATCGCGACAGCATGGCCACTCGGACAACCGCGACCGCAATGCGCACGCACCGCAGCGAGACAACGCATCGCACGGCAGGCCGCGCCGAAAGAAGCGCCGCGGCGGCAGGCCGGGTCATTCCGGACAGTCCGCGGCTGCCACCCACCATGGACGCGGAAATCAGCCCGCGCCCCAGCGGGATTCAGACGGCCGATCAGCGCCCAAGCGCGATACGACGCAGCGCCCGGCAGCTCACGCCGGCGGAACCGCGACCGCCCAGGCCAAGCCGACCTTCGGCAGCACCAAGCACCGTTCCCGCCGCCGTCGCCGCTAAGTTTCCCAGGCATTGGGCGGTTCATTCCAGCGCCGGCTCGGCGACGGCCGATCGCTTTCATCGCTGCCGATCGAGCTGCCGATAGTTCACCGCCTCGCTGACGTGTTCTGGCAAAATGCGCTGCGACCCCGCAAGGTCCGCAATCGTCCGCGAGATGCGCAGCACCTTGTCGTGCGCCCGTGCCGACAGTCCCAGCTCCGTCATCGCCTGCTTGAGGATCGTCTCCCCGGCGCTGTCCAGCGGACAATGCTGCCGCACCAGCTTCGGGCCCATCCGCGCATTGAGCATCGTCGTCGTCGCACGCGCCGCGGTGAGGACGGCCGTCTCCTCGCGCCCTGCCGATTGCGCCGCCTGCTCCCTCGAAGCCGCGAAGCGCGCATGTTGAACGTTGCGCGCCGCCAGCACCTCCTCGCGCATCTTCTTCGAGTCCGTGCCCACCTTCTTGTTCCGCAGTTCGTCAAACGGCACCGCCGGCACCGTAATATGAATATCAATCCGATCGATGAGCGGCCCGCTGATCCGCGCCCGATACCGCTCGATCTGCATCTGCGAACACTTGCACGGCTTCCGCGGGTCCGACAGATACCCGCAGGGGCAGGGGTTCATCGCCGCCACCATCATGAATTCCGCCGGAAACCGCACCACGCTGTGCGCCCGCGCAATCGTGACGCACCCATCCTCCATCGGCTGCCGTAGCGTCTCCAGGATGGCACGCTGAAACTCCGGGAACTCATCCAGAAACAGCACCCCGTGGTGCGCCAGCGAGACCTCGCCCGCCTGCGGAATCGTCCCGCCCCCCACCAGGGCCGGGCTGCTCGCCGAATGATGCGGCGTCCGCACCGGCCGCGTTGCCATCAGCGTCGCCCCCGACGGCAGCTTGCCCGAAGCCGACCAGATACGCGTCGTCTCCAGCGACTCCGCAAGCGTCAGCGCCGGCAATATCGTCGGCAGACACTTCGCCATGAATGTCTTGCCCGAGCCCGGCGGCCCGACGAGCAGCATGATAGGTCCAAGTACCCGCAGCAGATTTCGCGGTCTGATGCCAGAGCTTCAAGCCCGAACACAACAGGGATGTCGCTGGTTCGAGTTCGGCCCCGGGCCCATCGATCCACCGGGCCGATCACCCGGACGCGCCGGTCGCCGGATAGCACGATCTCGATCTGACCATCCGGCTGGCTCAATTCCGCCGGAGCCGACGGCCCGGTGATACGGACCGGCACGAGCGATGGCTTCCTTCAATGGGCAAGGGCGGCGTCGGTGAATCTGTAGAAGTTAATTTGGCGACGGCAGAAAAGAAAGCATTTGTTGTCCGGTGGAAACCGCAGTTGAACGAATCTACACTGTCGAAGTAAGCCCGCTCGCACTGGATCTTTAGACTTGGCACTTAATTACGATTTCAACCGGAGACCAATTGCGAGCGATTGCTGAGAGCTGAGCTAACATGGAATGGTTTGGAGGTCGCCGCTGCTTCCTGGGGCGAACGATGCCTTTTCGGTTTTGCGAACGAATGGTCCGCCGCCAAACGGAGTATTCGAAATTCGCCGATAATGTAATCGGTAACCCCAGCCGGCGTTCCCATGAGCAAGCCGTGTGACCAACGCGCGGACTCTTAGAGCGAGCTTTGGCCTGCCGACGCACCTGGACTCTTGACCTTTCTTTTTTTCGATAATCCAGCGACAATAGGTCTGAGGCGTCACGATGCCAGTCAACTCGCCCACGTGGTGGTTCAATTCATCGCCCAGCGCGGACAGCTGGGCACCGTCGACCGGGCTGGGCGATGACACAATTGCCGCCGAGTTTGTGGCGGAAAATCTCGATCTGCGCGATCAGGACCGGCAACTCAGTGCTTGGCCCCAAGACAGAATGCAAGTCGCATACTAGGAGTCTAGTTGACGTGGATCCGTAGACGGGGCGAAATGTTTAGCGTATCTAAAGCGAGCCGTGCTCAACTAATGGCTGCGCCACTCTAGTCAGTCGAGGCCGGATTCGGTACGAGGTAAGACCGTCGATGATGCTCGAAGATCGGTTTCGGTCAGAGCTTCTGGGCTTCTTTAGTCCTGGGAGGCCGATAGCGGTACGAGCAGAAAATCTCTTGCAACGACCCCAGGAAGTGTTCTCTCATGAAGCAGCCCACTACAGCATCACCCGCAATTCAACTCTTGGATGTCTTGCGTTTTTATGTGGTTTGATCAACGTATACAGTACTGACCCCAAATCGCGACGAGCTTCGTCGAATTACATCAAATCTTTTTGTTCAAAGTCCTTCTGGGTGCAAGAGGGTGCTGCTACCGCGATCCAACGGCTACACTTACCGAGCGAAGACCTTGCTTGTCCGCGCTGCTACGGCCAGGCAGAAATCGACATTCATTCCATTGGTCTACCAGCGTTAGCGTCTTTTCCCATGATTCTATCTGAGTCATACTTCGGGCGCGTAAATACTTACATAGCAGTAGCACTCGCCGCCTTGAGCCCCCCCATAAACAGCGATTTGATCCGGGCAGCGTTGGCGGGACACACGTCACGCTTCATGGGGTCACTTTCAGCTACTTGGGCACGCTTCCAAGCACTACTCCGATGCCGTATGGAGAAGTTCGACGGATGCATATCGCAGAGAAAAGCTTTGGTCGCCGAGGGCGTGTGCTTCAAGCCGGAGCGGTTCATGCTAGATGTAGCAGCATGGCTTTGCCAAGCCTCAGGATTGACGTACAGTTGCCCGCCGGATTTCATGGAACTTGTCGATAGCTTCGCCCCTGATCTGAAGAGCTTCGTGCGCATCGTTCAGAATGAAGAATTCGACAATTTCAATTTTTATGCAACTTATCACGTCCTTGTTCCACGCGAGCACGCTTTGGCCACGTACACAATCCGCGACATTGCGCGTATCGAAGGGCCACCACAATCTACAATCGTCGTTGTTGAGGCGGCCGTGGACGATGCGCATCGTCCAGTCAGTATTGTACATGCTTTTTCAGGGGCCGGAGACCACACGATTTCGTACATGGTCTATTCTGACTCTCCGTCACGGGAACTGTTCGAAGGCCTAACACTGAGCTTCGTCCAGCAGCACCAGTCAGAGTGCCGTGGAATCGTGGTTGGAATCGAAGCTCTGCGTGATCATCTGGAACACGTGCTCGATGGCCTACCTGTAGTGAGGCTCCCAATGTTCAATTGGGACCCGAGTGACATCGTGCGCGCCGAACGTATATGTCAGTCAGATGAAGTCGAACTGCAGAGACTGTTCTTGAGAAACAAGGAGTCCTTTTGGCACGTGTCTGCTTCTGGTCTGTGGGGCGCAGGTCGACCGATGACCGTGGAAGAGCGTTGCTACGCTTGGGTTCTTCAGAGTGGGGTGTCAGCAAGAACACGTTGGACTAACTTATATGGAGCGACAGAGGCATGAATACGGACGACCGGAGTGATGGTATTCGCTTTGCTCTGAAGGAAATACCTGATGACGCAGCGGTCCGACTTATAGCCATCCTCATGGATGAATTGGATGGCACATCGAAGGCGACTCACGGGTTCGACGCTTTGGATCCCAATGTGTCCCCAAGCGGCGGCGGGGCCGCGTTCTTATGGGCAGATGTCCTCGCAATCGGAGAAGCCGCCGATGTTGCAGGTGACTTACTTCGGGACCTTTCCCCGTTGGACGCCGCAAAGGTGATTCTGGCGCTTTTCTGCTTCCATCGAAGACTCCGCCGGAAGCGAGTTGCTCTCAGCCGTGAGGAGTTTGTGGTTCTGCTGGCCATCAGGCGGGGACATGCGCATCTGGGTGAGATAGCTGACTATACGGGGTTGCCGAAAGGTGAAGTGGAAAAGGTCATTGCATCACTTGAGAATCGTAGGTATCAAGAGGATATCCCGCTGCTGGATCGAGGCGCGGATGGCTGGACTACGAGATTTTAAGTGGTGAAATGAGGTAAGTCCATCCAGCGATTTCAGTCGATCAATCCGCTCGGCCAAGCCGTTTGAGATCCGACGCAGAGTGGCGCAACTCGTCCCACAAAATGACTTCCTACCCCCGGACCCCACAACAGTCTTCGGATCTGCCCGAATGTCGTGGGGGTAATCGCTCTATGTACCATGTAACTTCTCTGGGAAATGTCGAGTCTATTGAGAAAAACGGCATCATCGCGAATCGCCGAGGCGAGATCTTCGTCATCACCGATCCAATCGTCGCAAACGAGATCGCCAAGTCGCAGCTTTTCCTCGACGAGTACGCGATCTTTGGAATAGAGGAATCTGCAATCACCGGCTGCGTCATTGAGGATCAAGTGGCTGAGTTCACTCGAAGCCCACACCGGATCATCCTTCAGGATAGGATCGAGCCCAATGAGATCTTTCTCCTTGGCGAATTGGACACCGTCGTCTGGGAGCCGGTTGAATGGGATTACATCCTTGGGGAGCAACTCGGAAAGTCGCGAGCGCAGGTGGACGAAGAGTTTAGGATGCGGAAGAAGGCGATGATGCCAATCGAGGAGGTCACCGAATGAGTGAGCGGGAAATACAGGATCGCAAGTGACAAGAGGTTGCATGCGGCTTCAATCGCCGTGGGCTATGATCGACTGTACCCGGCGGATGGAGTGGGTGGGCACCGACTTGGCCACGTGCCGATATGAAGAATGTTCTTGGGCGTTATTGAAGATCCCAAACGTGCAAAGGACATCCGAGTTTCCTGGGGAATTCGCAAGTCGCTGCATTCGGATTCGTGCTGGCGCAACGCTCGAAGGACTTTAATTAGCGGCCTAATAGGATCGACCTGACCAGGAAGGCCACACCACTAGCACTACAACATAAGTGGCGGTACAAATACCGGGGGCGGGTCAGGGAAACTACCATGCTCTCCGAATCGAGAAATCGAATCCATTCAGTCCAACAGTCAATCAAAACGCTGTTGCCGATGGCAGTTGATAACGCCGCCAGCGCTTATTTCGCAAGGTTGCCCGTCGATGGCTATCCGGCCCAATCTCACCTGGACGCCGCGAATCTCGCCATTCACCGCGTGGCCACGGAACGCCTATTCTCAAGGGAATGGGTTTCGGTCTGGGCTGCGAACTCGCACCTTGACGACAGTGAAATTCAGAGAGTCAAATCCTTCTTTCGCGAATTTCCCCAGCCTACCATGCCATCCCCCCCCTTTGTAGCGGAGCCAATTTCAGCCAGAGTTGCCCTCGCGGCGGTCGTCGGTGCACTTGCAGGTATGTGTGTTTTTGGTCCCATCGGTCGGTTCCTGCTCGGTAATGAAACATTCGGATTGCTGCTCGGTGCTACGGTCGGCTCGGGCATCGTTGCATACGCAACCCATCAGGCGGCCAAGAGCAGCTGGTTCAAGGCCACCCTTACCTTGGCCTTGGGTTCCGCCGCAGTCTTCGAAGTCTGGCAAGTCGCCCACGACCTTGGCCCACCGATGGTGAAACTAGTTTGGCGCGGTCTTCGAGAGAAGAAGAGTGCCCTGAAACGCATCTGTATTCTCGTGGCGCTACTTCTAGTCTTGTTCTTAGCGAAACGTCGTGTTTCGTTCGACGTGGATGCCTATCGGAAGAGTGTCAAGCTCGCTATCGATCATTGGCTACGCGTTGCAAGCGGAGTCCTTGCGGGTGGCGTGGCGCAGTTGGCAGCCCAAACTGAATGCCGAAGACCGCTGATCCCCGCTGCCCTCGCCGACACATTACAACGATTCCTGGAAGCTACTGAAGCGGAGTTCTCCGTTCTAAAAAAGGAGCTAAGCACGAAGCTAAACAATGAGGGTGTTACCTTCGGCGACTATCGACTCGGCCAACAAAGCACCTGGTCTGAAACTCTCGAAGAATATTTTAGCACATATGGACACATTGAATACGGTGATCCAGTCATAATAGAGTCGCGCCCCGTTCTTATTGACGGGACAATTGAGCAAAAGGGCCTGGTCCGTAAGTACCGCGCACGGAACGAGCAATGAGTAAGAAGAGTGTCATCGCCATCGACTTCGGCACCGTCAATACCTACATTTCCAAGTGCCCTGGGGACGAGCCTACGCCGGAAGGCATTGACTTTCAGAACGGGAAGGATGGTCTCGCCTCAGCGATTCTCTTTCGCGAGGGTCGAAGTTCACTAATCGGTGAAAGAGCGCTCCAGGAGTACGGCGATGCAACTTCTGAGGAGCGTCAAAAATACCGGCTTCGAAGTCAGTTCAAACCAGACATCAAGGACAGCGATGATGCACGCAACGCGGCCAAATCTTTCTTGTCTTGCATACTCGATGAGGCTGACCGTCAACACATAGACATCGAACCCGAGGGGCGCGAGGTGCTGTTGGGTGTCCCAAGCGAAGCCAAGGATGATTTTCGCAATGCACTCATGAAAATTGCAAAGGATGCTGGTTTTGGGGAAGTTCAGTTGCTCGACGAGCCCATAGGCGCACTCTTCTATCACGTACATCGAAAGGACATAGCACCCAGCGCAGCGCAAGGGGGTGTGCTCGTCGTTGACTTTGGCGGGGGTACGTGTGACTTCGCCTATTTGCTGCGAGGTCGCGTTCAGGATTCTTGGGGTTCCCTCGATCTCGGAGGACGACTGTTCGATGATCTCTTTTATCAGTGGTTTCTTGATCAAAATCCCGGAATCCAAGTGCTACAGCGAGATGAGTATTTCGTCCACAGCTACCATTGTCGGGAGGTGAAGGAACTGTTCTCCCAGTCGATGACAAGGGATCGCGCGGAGCCAATCAGCAAATCCGTCCGCCCGTTTGGCCGCCTGGAAGATATGACCTGGGAGGAGTTCGAAGAACGAGCCCGCAGCTATCGACCTTCAGAATCATTCTTGCGACACCTAAGAGACATTGGGAAAAATCTTGGAGAATTAGCTTGCGACAATCCCATTGATCTCCTCGATTGGTTTCGCGAAACGCTGCGAGTCGGCCTAAGCAATGACAAGATTCGCCCAGGCGATGTAAAGCTGGTCGTCTTGACGGGCGGAAGCAGCCAATGGCCATTTGTCGTAGACATTGTCAGGCATGAGCTAAGTATTGACCCCAAGCGAATACTACGCAGCGATAGGCCATATGCCGCGATATCGAAGGGTCTATCTATGGTTCCTGCTTTGCGGCAACGATGCCAAACAGCAAAGGCCTCTCTCGAAGCAAAACTCGCCCTCTTTAAGAAGACCAAGCTAATTCCTGTAATCGAAAGGGCACTTGATAGTTTTGCCAGCAAAGTGAGCGATGAAGTGCTCTCTAGGCTGTTCGACATGCGACTACAACCAGTCTTCGACAGCTTTCGGCGTGACGGAGGATCTATAGCGGATTTCGAGGAACGGTTGCTCGCCGAAAGAAGCGCATTTTCTAAGGAACTCTCGGATGTTGTTTCGCAGTGTCGCGAGGATCTTGCCAAGGAATTATCCGCAGAGATCATGGAGGAAGTCCGGCGTTGGTTCTCAGACAATCATCTTGCGTTTGACAATCGAGATCTCAATCCCCCAGGCATGAGAGACCCCGCTCTAAGGAGCACGGGTCATGATTCGCTGCTGCTCGTAAGTTCGCTCAACAAGTCAGTTCAGGCGGCGGCTCTCGTTGGAACAACTTCGTTGGCCTCGATTCTGGCTGGCGGCACAGGAACAGCAGTAATTGCGGGAGGGCCCATCGGACTTGCTTTCGGTGCCCTTATTGGAGCGGCTCTTGGCGTCCTCACGATTCGTTACGGCTACCGACGTGTCAATAAATTGGCAAAAGAGATGAAACTTTGGCCTAGGCTCTCCCGTCTGGTATTACCCGAACGAATGATCCCATGGGCTCGCAAGAAGCTGCAGGATGGCATAAGGGCAGAGGTCAACAAACAGCGAACAATAGTCCGCGAGAGCATCATTAATGACACTACGGAGTTGATCGAGCGAGAGATAAGAGACTTGTCAGAACTTAGCAGTATCGATGTGTCGAAGAACGTTTAGACTGCTTGCTACTCAGCTAAAAACAACTTGACTTATCGGTGTTGATTTCGTAAACGCCGTTCATGGCGAACAATACCGATCTCCAGCTGAACGTCGCCTCGCTGAGCATGAAGGCCGCCAGTCGCCTCACGACTACTCTTAAAAGAATAGAATACGAAAATCCTTGGCCGCAGATTCTGCGAGGTCACCACTAGCGTCTTCCTTTACATGCCCTGACCAAGCCATGGAACATGCTCGACGATTTCAATTGGAGTTCCTTGGGCCTCAAGTTCCTTTGCTCGCTCGTAGACCTTCTTGTCCACGCCCCCCGAGCATTCTATTCGAACCTTCTTGTACTGGTCTTCCTTGATCGCCTTGTTGTATTTAAGAAGTTGCTTATTGACATCGCTTAGGCTCAGGCTGCCGGAACGCAATTTCGTCTCGACGAGCGTTCCATCTTTGAGCACTAGGTCTGCATCCCCGAGCAACAGCTTTGCGGGCTGTCCGGGACTAGCGATGTCAACATAAAATCTCTGGCCAATTGACTTCAGTTCGCCCTTCTTGGCGTACTCAGCTGCACGATAAAGCTGAAAGAGGTAACCATCGTCAATATGGACCCTTCCGGCCGCAAGCTTGACGAGGTTTTCTGCGCCAGGGATGTCTCGGATCGCATAAATCCAATCGGCTACGTCGTCGAGACGATTCGCCCAACGAGGATGCGATTTCAGGGCGCGCCAAGAGTCTTCAAGGGTTTCCCACGACACCTTCTCTAGAAACGGCCACTTCTTAGCGTCGCTGAGGAAGTCAGCAGAACGACTGACCCTATTGAGGTTGGCGACCCGAGAGCCGACTTCCTCACTCGCCTCTGCGATTTTCGATGCCTGAATCGCAGACTTGGGAGCCTTAACTGCCGGTATCAGGATCATTGCCAACTCGGGGGCGACATAGCCGAACATTCGTCCAGCCGCGATCTCGTGAATTGATCGCTGATGATCCCAGTTTCGGAGGTCAAGGTTGTATTCCCTTACTGCCGAAGCCTTGCACGCAGTCCAAGCGCTCCAAAACAGTTTTGCGGCAGTGTCTCCCAAGACCGCTTTCAGCCGCCGAGGCGATAACAACAAATCAAGGTTCTCCTGGGTGCATATCTTGGCAACAGCACTTTTTACGTCCTCATAGGTCTTGACGGGATGGCGTAATACTTGCCACAGGGCTCTTGCCGTGTCCACGACGTTATCAAGGACTCCAGTACCAAAGCCCTTTCCGTAGTTCTTGAGATCGGCGAATCCGTGACCAAAAAATTCCGACGTGAAATCGAAGTCGTCGAGATCCTGAAGTCGATAGAAGTGATCAGACAATGGATGGTGCTGCTCAAGCAATGAATAATAACGCCATGATTCAGGCTTTTTATTTTGCTTCGCAGCAGACTTCGCAAGCTCTTCTAGAAGAACAGGCTCGGCCGAGATATCTTCTTCTGGAAGTCCATCAATTGCTTCAAGGGCACCTGATAGGTCGTCGGCTTTCGCAAGAACAAGGGCTTTGAAGTACTTGTCATCAAGGGACCGAGGGCTGGCGCTGCGGAGCGTCGCCGCTGCATCCTTGAGCTTGCCCTCGCGGTAGTTACACAACGCAATGCTAAATTCGAGATCATTGGTCAGGCTTGGTCGAGTCGAGATCAACGAGTGATAAAGGGAGCGAGCCTTGTCGTAGTTTCCAAGGTCAAATGCGGCGTTGGCAACAGCCAGTTCATCAGGAGGGGGTGCCACCGGTGGCTTTGGTGAAAGTCTTGGCTGCCAAAGAAGTGCGAACAGAAGAACACAGACGAGCAACGCAATGCCGACGTAATAGATTGGGCCATAACGCTTCGTATTAGAAAGCCGGTCAGACGACGATTGAATATCGCGAGGGTGGCCCATTGGGGAAACTCTAACTTTCTAGAACTAGAACCGCTAGTGATTGCCGTCCTAGGCGAGCTATCTGAATTCCCTTCGTCGGCCTCAGAGGTGCCGGTGCCGATGATTTGTCGATTGCGAAGAATGGAATCTGTGCCTAAGAAAAGGAGGCAGACGCGGTGAGCACTACGATCCACTCTGCCAGTAACTGGCGTGAATACCCCTCATTTTGTCTCTTTGCTTTCACGGCTGGAGGCCCGCCTTTTAGGATCTGCGACGATCTTTCGATCACACGCATTCAACATAGCCTACCGCTTGGACCGTCCATCATTCAATCCGGACTTCAGAGCCCTGCCTGAGGCGTAGTCATTACTTGGGATTCACGACTGGTCAGGCTTAACCGTCCGTAGTTGCCGCCTTGGCATGCTTGTTGGCGCTCTCTGTCTATCGAGAAGTCGGCGTAAGTCTATGCCTGGGAGGCAGTTAACCTGCTACTGGAGCTTGGACATATCATCGGTGGAACACGCAGGCTCAGTGTTGAATAATCCCGGTGCCTTTACGCGCGGAGAGTAGTGCCCGACCGGTTGCTAAATAGATTTTCAGTCTGCGACGAGACAATTCTCCCCACGCTCGGTCTCGCTGGGCGGCGATTTGCCAGAACCGGACGCATGTTTCCTCCGCCTATTTGTCGCCCGACCGTGGCACGATCGTTGCTACTTAGTCCCAGCAGAGGATATGCGATTCCAGATGAATATCGCAACGACCTGAGGGGCCGCGATGGGGATTCGTGGTCTCAGCTCCCCGTCACCGGTCCTTCGACAAGGACGCTCGGGGCGATGGTCTTCGACCAGGCGCGAAGGCGGCTGGTGATGTTCAGTGGATATGATGCGGATCCCACGACTCCTCTCGGGGACACATGGGAATATCTGCCGCCATCGAGCGACTGCAATCAGAACGGGATCCTCGACGAACGCGAAACGAACGATGTGGATTCCGATGGTGTCATCGACGATTGCGACACCTGCCCGCTATCGGGTAACCCTGAAGAGGCTGACTATGACGCGGACACTGTTGGCGACGCGAGCGACAACTGCCTCCTGGCGGCGAACCCCGATCTGGCGGACAGCGTCGCCGACGGAGTGGGTGACGCATGTGGCAATTGTCCGGCAATTCCCAAATAATACTCGGACTGGGCTTTGGGAGGCTCGTCATGTTGGTGGACCGCATTCGAGGAGTTTGAAAAGCGACCGATTGCGAGTAGTGCTTAGTCTGCGCGCTTTGTGATCGATCCGACTGTTCTCGGGATTAGGAGGGCTTCTGGCCGTGGACAATTTCTTGTGTACCGCGATCACTCTTTGCTGCATTGCGCAGCTCGCTCACGACGATGGATCGGCATGTCCAATTGGTTGGGTTTCCTGGCCACTCGAATCGAGCTCAGACGAAGCTGTGACAGAGATGATCGAGTTTGACGATGGAGGTGGTCTGTCGCTCTACGTCGGGGGGCCGTTTCGGAGAATAGGCGGACAAATCATACGTGGTATAGCGAGGTGGGATGGTGTCAATTGGCATCCACTCGGCGGCGGCCTGGCTGCACCGGCCGGATCTAGCTCGGCAGTATGGGCGTTAGAAGAATTCCAAAGTGAGTTGATTGCAGGGGGGCAGTTCACAATCGCCGACGAACAGGTCGTAAACTACGTAGCCGCATGGAATGGGGCCCATTGGAGGGGATTGGGAACAGGGCTGACCGGAACGTCGCAATTTCCGGGAATTGACGCCATGTGCCAATTTGATGGGAAGCTTATTGTGAGTGGCAGGTTTGATGCAGCAGGCGGAGTGGCGGCAAATCATGTCGCGGCGTGGACTGGCACCGAATGGGAGCCGCTCGGTTTGGGTGTCGATGGGGACGTTGGAGCGATGATCGAGTATCAAGGGAAGCTGATTGTCGGCGGTTTTTTTAGCCATGCAGGCGGAATGCCTGCCAACTGCATCGCAATGTGGGATGGCGCGAAATGGCACTCTCTTGGGTCGGGCGTGGGTTCGAGAGTTACTTGCCTCGGGGTACACAACGGCGACCTTATTGTGGGAGGACAGTTCCTGACTGCCGGAGAGTTCCCAGCAAACAGAATAGCCAAATGGGATGGGGCAATTTGGACGAGTATGGGACTGGGAATGACCAATTCCAGGCCGTTTTGCGGAGTATACGCATTACACACTCACGGTGGTGAGCTGTTTGCTGGTGGCTTCTTCGGCAACGCAGGTGAAGTATCGGCAAACAACATTGCGGCCTGGAACGGCAGCACCTGGCGAGCGCTTGGGGCGGGTGTGGGGATTCCGAATTCTGACCTTCAAGGTGTCGGGCTGATTGCGCCCTATTTGGGCGACTTGCTTATAGGTGGTCGATTCACCGTTGCCGGCGGTCAGCCCGCGGCTCATCTGGCAATCTGGGGGAATCTCGGTCCAGCCTTCGTTGAAGCGCCAGAAGACGTCTCTGTTTGTCCGGGGAATCAAGCCGTGCTGAGCGTTGGCGCCACCGGAACCGGGGCCATAGGTTTTCAATGGTATAAGGATGGGGATGCGCTAGCGGACGATGGACGGATCACTGGTACTCTCTCGCCCTTATTACTCATTGGCAGCATTGATCTGGTGGACGATGGGGAATACACAGTAATGGCCACCGACAACTGTCGTTCGACGCTAAGTACACCAGTGCATTTGACTGTGCCATGTTGTAGAGATCGGCCCCTAGGTGACCTGAACCAAGATGGGACATTGAATGCTCTGGACATTCAATTCTTTGTCAACGCCCTAACATCCGAAGCGCAAACGGCTGAGGTTGTATGTGAGGCAGACTACGACTATGACCGCGCAATTGGATACGGAGATATTCAGCCGTTTATTCAGCGTTTGCTCAACTGACGTTTTGCGCTCTCGCGGCTGCGCCACGAGCGATGCCCATGAAGGTCGAAGATATTGACTGGGAGGCGAACGTTCCATCGTCCTGGTCTTGTTCTGTTCGCCGCGGCATGGGAGGTATCTGCCCTTAAGGTGTTCCGAGCCGGCGATAGTCCCTACGAATTCGCCCCACCACCTCAGACGAGCGCCACCCGGCAAGTGGAAGAGCTGCGCCGACACAGCAAAAAGGGAACAGAACCCCCAAAAAAGGGGCACCCGAGATGGCACCAAAGTTCAAGCCCACCGGGGGACTGGTGCCTACCGAAAAAGGGAGGTAAGCAGTATTTCCTCTACGTAAGAAATGCGTCTTAGTCAGAAATTTACTGACCATCCTGAATATCGTTGTTCGCCTGCCTCACAAACATTCTCCAATTCTTCGTAAGTTGCGGCGACCCGGTTGCCGTCAAATATGGTGATGCCCCGGCTCCGCGCATCGAAGCCAAGTCATGACGCCAGGTTCTGTCGTATCTGGCGGACCCTTCTCCCTAGCGAATCGAGGCTTCATCTTGAAGAGTGTCGCCTTCCCTCCTCCGAACCCAACAACCTTATAACCCGAAATGGGGTATCGCTCAGAGACAGGGAGATTTTCGGCGTTTGGCGTGGTTTGCGCTTCGAGTGACGGGCCAAGGCAACATCGCGCGCGACTCAGCAAGAGACACCAGACCCCGTGCATCCGCGCGCAACTCCTTGCGACAACGGTCGTAAAAAGCCAAACGCCCGAACGTCTCCGTCCGGGCGTCGCGCGTTAACCTGTGGGTCGGCTGATTTCGCAACCGGACTTTCAACTAGAGGGAACCCAACGCTCTTCAAACAAGCGGATCTGCGCAACAGAGACACTTCGACATGAACGGTCTGGGCTACTTGGCCCTTTGCAGAGTGGATGACTCGAAGACACCGCTCAGGGCGCTTCGCACATCAGGCGGGATAGGCTTCGCATGTACCGAATGGCGCTCTCTGGCTTCGCGGAGTGCGGCCGCGACAACCTCAACGGGGTTTTGTAACCTTAGAATCTGGGCAACTCCGTTAGCGCCCGAGCGATCCAGCTCACGGCCAAAGCGATCCATGAAGGTGCCGAGATCAAATATGAACTCTCCCGGTTTCCCGGCTTTGGCGGCGACTTCTTGTACCCGCCGGTAAAGGAACTTCTCCGGGCTGTGGGAGCGAGAATTCAGTCATCGCTTGTCTGATCTGCTTGGGCCTGATCGAGCCAAAGATTCCTATGCAACTCGACAACCGGCGACGCCTTCTTCGAGTTCAGATTGAGAAATCTAGCTTGGCTAGTAATGGGGAACACCCCCCGAACTCCGAAATATGGCACCGGAATTCTGATGCCGGGGGGTCTCCGTTCTTGCATTCCTGGCACTTGATGAAGGAACACTTGTATCGATGGCTAGTGCTCGTCGAGGCAGTTTGGCTAGACTCGATGCCTTCACACCCGAATATCGCAACGGCAGTGGCGGCGGATTCCGTTCTGCCCTGCTCACGAACTCACGTCTGGCGAGCCAGACCAATCGATGCCGAACTCCAAATTAACGACTCAGAATGGAGAGACATTCGGAGATGTAAGAATTCCCAGTTGAAGATACGACGTAAGTGCTGCGAAACTCAAAGCTGTCTGGATCTGAGCTCCTGAACGATTCGAGCACGTAGCCTGACATCGCTGTTCCATTGACGGTCAAAGTAGTATCCCAGTCGATTGTAAAGCCGTCATTGGTGACCGTAACAGACCGAATTACACTACTTTGGGTCACGGCACCCGTAGCAAACGTATTTACTAAGCCTAGATGAATCGTCTCACCATTGAGCACCAACAAACCGTCATTATCGATGGTAAAGCGTATCGTGTCGGAATCCATTGACTCCACGTTATTGAGGACCGAGGAACAGTTTCGTTCGCCGATATAGATGCCCGCAGAGATTGGAGAGCTTCCAAGAGTTAGGAATTCTCCAGTGTCGCAGCCCCCGACGAGTCCAGCCGAAACGATTAGCAAGCCAAACCTCAACGGAACCCTAGGCATGTCCGGTATGGGTGCGCCGTTTCTGATTTGACTCAATGAGGACACTTTTGAATTATACATCATGAACGATTCCACGGCAGCGCGGAGAGGAAACGGTGCCAGCCATACTAGCGGTGCTTGGAAGAACTCCAGCTGCCACGCTTCTTCGTCGTACCTTGGGCCGAAAGAACAATCCCTCGAAACATCCGCTTAGATTTCTGATTTGCTGGGTTGGGAGGCAATGGCGCACGTCGCAATGGACGCACCACAGACTGTATCCCATCAAGAGTGCGGCGAATCGCCTTGACTTGCGTTTCCACGACAAGAAAGTCATCCAGGAATCGTTCCCGTCGCTCGATGTTCAGGCGAGGAACCCGGCGGCGCAATCTGTTAAGCAATGCGCAAATCTCGTTGGCGGAGTTCGGATCGATCCCCACCTGTCCCTTGGAGGATTTGTTCTTCACCTGCCTGCTCCCTCCGAATCAGGTACCCATGTCGTCCACAACAAAGCAAATCTAGCCTATGGATGAAGTAATAAGTGCATTGGAGGAAGCTGGGGCGGGAACACTTTCTTGCACAAGGCATCCAACCGCCACAAGCACAACGACACCAGACCACTGATTCACGTTTCTCATCATTCTTGAATTCCTCCTACCTGCCCGGAATGGGCGAAACGATAACATCATAACCGATGGCGCATAGCCCGCATGCCCTTTCTC
>WBZR01000979.1_pt1 | contig 39779 bp, 29 predicted proteins | sample 5204231 | NCBI WGS metagenome assembly WBZR01 (sample SAMN12412403, study PRJNA552823) | activated sludge metagenome | isolation source: activated sludge from anammox sidestream of wastewater treatment plant... | place: USA: Virginia | collected 2017-08 | reverse complement strand
ACTCGTTACTCTCCTGCATCGGCGTACTCCTCTGCCCATCGTGGGCGGCTCGGAACCTCGAACAAGTCCCGAGAGTACGCCGCCTTTTTTTATCCCGCCACCATCAACGAAATTCGGTTATAGCTCAGACTGTGCCTTCCCCAGAGCCGCGGATCGGTGCCTGGAATACACTCTCGGTGCTCTTTAATTCTCGAACGGCGGTGCAGAAGAAAATTGACTCAATTCGGAAATCCATGACGTCAGCGTACGCTGGCTCTTTCGCCGACTGTCGCGAATTCCTGACGAGGGAGGGCAACAAGTCGCCGTTTAACATTCTCGATGGGCCAATCTGGCGATTATCACCACTCGAGCACGTGCACTACAGGCTCAGAACCTTGTTCAACATGGCTGCTGCGCGATCAGCTACACGAGCCTCGCTCGCTTTGTCCTGTTACCGACATGATCGTGGCGAGTACCCCGAGTCAATCTCCGAATTGGTTCCGCAATGGCTGTCGGAGATTCCTCGCGACTCCTTCACGGATCAGGCGCTCGGCTATGCTAGGCTTCCCGACGTCGACGACTACATTATCTACAGCGTCGGGTCCGACCTTGTTGACGACAAGGGCAAGCGTCGCAGTCGTGTAGGTCAAGACGCAGATGACAACACGACCTATGACATTGTCTATGATCACGTTCGCGGGAAGCAACTCTGGGCCGAATCCAAACTGGAGAGGATCAGCAAATGACCGAGTACCCCCGCGACCACAACCGGAGCCCGAGTGAGGTTGTGCCGGGTCTTCTGCCACCCCTCCAAAGAAAGCCTCCGCCTATCGTCTTGCCCATCCGAACTATCTGGTTGCCCACTGCAATCTTCGGGTTGTGGTTCGCACCCAAACGATTCGGCCCTCGGTTCAACCAAACTCCGCTGCTCTCAGTGATTCTCACCAGCCTCGTATGTACCTGGTTTGGCCTTGGTCTTCTGGCTTACAAGGAGTTAACAAATTTCGCGCCTCGTTATGGAATCCCCGACCTTAGCTTCACAGTGGAGCCTCCGACCACCGAAATGACCCTGCTAGAGGTCATTCGCGCTCCCTTTTCGAGCCTCGTCCTTGCAGTCCATGCTCTCATCCCTCTTGCATTCAGCAGTTTCTTATACCTTGCAATCTCCGTTCTCATTGCCCTATCGCCGATTCTGATAGCCGCATTACTTATGCCTGTGATCGCAGCCGGAGAATCTCTAGGTCGATTGTTTCGGCGATGCATAATCCTGTCATTATTGAGTCTTACGATGACCATTCCCATCGGGATAATCTGGTCGCTGCTGCCGAAACTGCTCCATTTGGCAGGAATAGAATCGCCGCCTCAATCGGGACTCGAAATCGGCACTCAGTCGGAACGATTCACAACCGAGATTATGTGGGTTCAAGCTTTGGGGATTGCCGTCTTTGTTTGGTGGCTAATCGTGCTTGTTCGGTCTGGCCTGAATTACTCCGGTCCTTCCGAGGGCCCCGGGTGGGCGCCACAAACTCCCAAATGCATGAAATGCGGGTACATCCTCGCCGGACTCGGCAAATCGTCCACTTGCCCGGAATGCGCGGTTTCTGTTCAAGCTTCGCTTGATGCCGCAAGTAAACGCAACAAGTTCACACACTGGAACGCGTTCAAACTCGCGCTGCACTTTGCAATGACGAAATCAGAATCGAAGTAGATAGATGGTCAAGAGAATTGTCGCGCAAGAAAAAAGCGTCCTGCCTCCCGAAGATCCATCTCCAAAGAAGCAGGCCGCCGAAAAAGCCGTTCGGCGCGAAACGAATTCTTCAAAGCAATCCTTGCGGGAGACAGACGGCCCAGCTCACACTCCGCGCCCACGAGCCGGGCCCAACACCCCTCCGTTGGCGTCGGAAAAGAAAAATGCTGCTGAATGGTGTGATCGACCGCGTGCCCTTCGAAGTTTCCATCGTCGACCGTTGGGCCCGCCCGCGTTGCCGCCGGCGAGTCAATCCCTCTTGAGCTTGCGTTCCCGTTCAGAGTTCGGTGCGGTCGGCTGGTATCGCGGGTCATTGGTTCCGCGATCCCACTTTGCCGTTGTCGTCAGACCCGGCCGGGTGGTCTTTCCAACCGACCGTCGCGTGCGGATGGGTTTAATATCCGCCAGCGCACCTCTCATCGAGTTTCGCCGCCCTTCAGGGCTTTGCCCGGTCGAGACTGGCCGCCGACCTTTCAGTCAGCGACACCTCCCATGGGCTTCGCTTCCCTATGACACATGCGGCTCGCGAGGTCCGGTTCACACGGGCTTTGCCTGCCCGCCACCTTCCGTCCTCAGGGTTTGGTCTCCCTCTCGACGGCTTACTCCCTCGCGTGCCTTGCCGGCCTTGTTTCGTGCCAGCAGCGCCTCTGGGATTTTCCCTTCGGAGCCTTCTCCTCCCGGAAAGTCGCGTGGGCGTTACCGCCGACGCCTGCCCCGCCTGCCGTTACCTGCTAGTCCGTTAATACGGCATCGCCGAAGCGTGACCAAAACGTGACTGCGGACCGGCTACCGGGTTCGTCCTTCCGGGAGTCCCTTGCGACCAAGCCGGGTGTTTAGCCCGACGATCGCCGGTTGCTCCCTTGGGCTTTTTCCTCTCAGGGGTATTTCTCGCCAGCCTTGACGAGCATTTCGGCTCGTCTCCTCCCGCGCGCTTCACCGCAGCTTCGGGTTACCCCGCGCCGGGGCATGTGCGCCTCGGAGTCTCAATCGGCTGACGCCTCGCCCGACCACGTGGGCCGGGCACCCCTCTCAGGGTTTTCTCGCCTCAACATCCCTGGCATTAGGCCGCGTGCTTCGGTCCGGGCTATGTGTTCACCTTGCAGGTCGCGGCGTGTTACCACACCGACGCCGCCTGCTCTTTGGACCGAAGCGGGCTTACCGAAGCTGTCAGGGCTGCTGGTGGGCGACGATCAAGCGCCACCATTCAGTAGCAATAGGAAAATACCCTGTGCCAGAGGCGAGTCAAACAAAAACCCGGTGCGCGACGATCTCACAGGGAGGAATCGAAACTTAGGCAAGTCGTCTCGCGCGCAACATTCGGTGCGGCGTCGGATAGGATCGATGTCGAGATGCGCAAGTTTTTTGGGGTGGTGCGCCGGAATTTTCGGAGTCACAGGCGCGGCGCGGCGGTTGCGGACGGTTCTTCGCATCTTGCTCACGCCAACTCACCGCAAGTCACAGGTTTTGCACAATCGGCCGGATGGGACGATCATGAGCGCCTAAGCACTTGGAGGGAGACGGTTTGCCATCGATACGGGCGAAATTTCCGAGGACACGCAGGCTCTCGGGCGATATTGCGTTTGCGCGCGTCTTTGGGGCGAAATGCTCCGCGTCTAACCGGCATCTCGTGGTGTACGTTCGCGAGAATGGGCTGCCTTATGCGCGGCTGGGGCTGTCGGTCGGGCGGCGCCTTGGCGGGGCGGTGCAGCGGAATCGATTAAAGCGGCTGATTCGCGAGGCGTTTCGCATGGAAGCGGCCGCCCTGCCTGGCGGGTTCGATCTTGTGTGTATCCCAAGGCCCGATTCGGGTGCGACGCTTGAGGACTACCGCGCTGCCATCAAGTCGGTGACTGCCCGGGCACTTGCGCGATTCAAGGCTTCGCCGCCGGCGAAGACGGAGCCTCGGGCGTGACGCAGGTGACCTCCCCCGCCGCCGTGCCAGCCGCCTCTACGGCGCGAATGCGCGGCGGGTATTTTCTGGTCGGTGGGTTTATCGTCGTCGCAGCTTGGCAGATGACGGCGGCGCGACTTGGGGAATACCACGGCGACTTTGTCATTTATGAGAATGCCGCGCGGAGCCTCTATGAGAATCCGGAGAGGCCGATCCATGAGGGCGAGCCGGGGTATGTTTATCCGCCGTTTCTCGCGGTGGCCATCCGGCCGTTTCACGTTATTCCGCAGCCGTGGCGAAGTCTTGTCTGGGACCTGCTGCGCTGGGCATGCATCGGCGTCGCCCTTTGTGTGTGCCATCGACGCGTCACAGAGATATACTCCGCGAGCGCGGCGACGATTGCCGTGGGATTCTGTGTCATAGCGGGACTGCGTCCGCTTTGGCACGACACGTGGAACGGGAACGTCAACGCGTTTTTGCTGCTTGCGACGATGGGCGGCTGGCAGGCGCTGGCGACAGACAGGCCGATGAAGGCGGGCGGGTTTTGGTCGGTCATTGCGGCGATGAAGCCGGCGAGCTCGGCCATCCTTCTTGCGCCGCTGGTGCGCAGGCCATCCCGCGCGGCGAAGTGCTGGGCGTCTTGCGCGGCGGGGCTCCTTGTGACGACGGTGCTTCTGCTGATTGTCATCTTCGGATGGGACGTCGCGTGGATGCAGATCGCGGAGTTCCCGGAGGGCGCGGCGACGCCGACGGGTGCGGTCTTTACGCGTTTCAGCAACTTTTCTCTGGGACTCGCGACGGCGCGACTTTGGGGCGTCGTGACGGGGACCTACAGCGAGGAACCGGAGGCGAGCGTCTTCATGATGGGGCGCATCGTCAGCAGCGTCCTTCTGGTGGTGGTGCTTGGGATGATGATGCTGCGACTGCGACGGCGGAACGATCGCCGCTCCATCGACTATGCCGTGGCCGGGCTCTGTGTGGGCAGCACGCTGATCTCCCCCGTTGTGTGGTTCGCACACTATCTTGCGCTGACGCCGGCCTATGCGGTTCTCGTGGGCGAGACGCTCGGCCATCGGAGTCGGCGAATGCGGACGCTTTGCGGCATCGCGGTCTTTTTCTGTTCTTCGATTATCACGGCGAAGGCGACGATCCTGAAGACGCTCGTTTGGGGTCCGCTGGCACTTCTGACCGTTATCTGGCTGCTGGCTTATCAACCATTGCCGCGGGAAACCCAGGATTGAGACCCTTCGAATCCGCAGGGTAGCGAGACTGCCCGACTTCGACTTCCTATAAGATCATGTTTCGGGGCGATTCGTGAGCGCCACGAGACCATTATCGAACTACCAGCCAGCGATAATTGCCCGATGATTTTTTGAGGTCGTTTTATTATTAAGCGGCGTGCAAATCGGACCGAATGTAGGGCTGACGGGATCGTAGAGTGCATCCTGTCTGTCCTGCCCACAACCCGCTGCGGCATTCATCCAAGGGTGCCATCAGCGGTCTTCCCACCAGGCCGGGGCCTTCAAAGGCCTCGGCTTTTTTTTTGCGCGCGTGGCATCTCAATGAGCAGGGCGCAATCGACCTGCGCAATTGCGCGTCAGCGGTCGAATTCACTTTGAAGCTGTCAAGACGCGGAGGAGATGGCGCTGGGGAAGGGATCAAACAATTGGCTCGGGTGCATGGGCTGTGGTAGAGGTGCCGTTTGGGCCTTGTCGAGTCGCGGGTTGTCGGGAAGCAGGGATTGCAGCTTTCGCATCTCAAGCTCCCGACGGGTCGCGGTGCGAAGGGCGATGTGCAGACCGACGAGGACGAACATGAGTTCGAGGTACTCTTCGTTGTGAAAGAGGCCGTGGATGCAGAATGCCGAGATGCCGAGGCAGATGCCGCGCGACCAATAATAGGCCCATCGCATGTCGGGCGGGAGCCGCCTCGACCAGCGCATGAATCGGTATGAGCTGACGAGCGAGCCGATCACGACCAGCAACCACAGGGGGTGGCCGAGAAAGCCCAGTTCAGCGAGATTTTGCAGGTAGATGTTGTGGGCGGCTTTCTGGCCGCCGTCGAGAGATTCCTTGGCGACTTCGAAGTTGGCGAATCCGACGCCGATGACCGGGTTTCTGGCGACAAGCTCGCGGGCCACCTCCCAGGTCCAGAATCGCGAGCGTGCCGATCTGTCCGACTGGTAGGCGAAGATGGAGTCGATTCGATCGGCGATCTCGTTGCCGGCCGCGGCAAAGGCCACGATGACGACGAGGAAGACCGCCATGAAGGCGCGAACGCGATACCGACTGGACCAGGCCATTCCGGCGAGGACGAAACCAAAGGCCACGAATCCGGCACGGGAACGCGAACCGATGATGCCAAGGCAGATGAGCACCGAGCAGATCATGAGGAGATTTCGCCATTTCGCGCGGCGAAGCGACATGCCGAAGTAGAAGACCATCGGCAGCACCATGGCGCTGGTGAGGGCGAAGAGGTTGTTGTCGTATGTTTTTCCGTAGACCTGGTGCGGGCCTAGGGCGATGACCTTGAGGCCTCCCTTGATCGCCCAGAAGCCCACCGAGAGGGCGACCACGATGTAGAGGACGCGGAGCCTGCGATAGTCCGAGGCCATGCCGGTGACGAGGGCCATCACGATGAGCATCTTGAGGAGCCCGCGGTACTGATACGACGTGTGGGCGAGGGAATGCGGCACCAGGATCCGGGTGACCGAGATGTAGACAAAGAGCAGCGCGCAGGTCAGCAGCAACCAGGAGGGTTCGATCAGCGAGCTCTGGACAACTCGTTCGGTGAGGCCGACGACTTTGCCGGAGAGAACTTCCTTGCGCGGACTGACCTGCTTGCGCCGGATGCCGATCAATATGGCCCCGACGATGAGCGGAACGCCGACGAGCATGGCGTCCTGAAAATCGGGATGCCAGCAGAGCAGCTTCGGCTGAAGGAGCGAGACGACGTAATAGATGCAGAGCCCGAAGAACGGCCGCAGCATGACCAGCGGCAGGATGGCCAAGAGCATCATCACGTAGAGGGTAAAGCGCATGTTCGCATTCCGATGGACTGGGAAAGACGGCCGGACTCGAGCGCAGAAGCTCGTATTATCGCGGCGTCCTGCCCACCACCTCCATCGGTCGGGCGAGGGGGTCACATAACTTCGGCATTTTCTGCGCGTTGGCCATTGCGGGGCGATGCGTCGCGGATGCGGAAGTGGCGTGTCGATCGCCGCGGAGGGCCTCCAGAAGACTCGCCAGCTCCACGCCGGCTGCCTGCCAGGTAAATCGCTGGACGGCGCGGCGTCGGGCAAGGGCCCCCAGTCTCAAACGGAGATCGGCGTCGTTGTGCAGTCGGTGGATGGCCTGCGACAATTCCCGGGCATCGTCCCCTACCAGCAGGCCGCATTGGCCGTCGTCGAGAATCTCCAATGATGCGTTGCGCGTCGTGTTGCCATCCGGGCGGACGGCGATGCAGGGCAGGCCACAGGCCATCGCCTCGGCCAAGGCTCCGCCGAACGACTCGCCGCGCGAGGGGAATACAAACGCATCGGCGGCATGAAGGATCGGCCGAACGTCAGACTGCGCGCCGGGCAATTGGACGATTTCTTCGAGGCGGCTCTGGGCGACCCGGCTTTCGAGCGGCAGGCGCAGCGGGCCGTCGCCGATGAGCAGGGCACGATCGGGCTTCGGCTCGGCGAGCGCGACCGCGTCGATGAGCAGCTCAAGATTTTTTTCGGGGGACAATCGGCCGGTCCAAGCGACGACAAATTCATCGGCGCCTATCTTCAGGGCAGCTCTTGCGGCGGCGCGCGCGGCTGCATCGGCCGGGGCGAACTGGTCGGGATCGACGCCGCCGTAAATGGTGTGACACTTCGCGGGGTCAATGCGGTACTCGCGGATGACGCGCTCGCGGGTGTGGTGGCTGTCGAAGACGATGGCGTTGGCGGACTCGAAGGCGCGACGCTCACTGGCGCGTTTGAAGCGGCGATCGAGACGAAAGGCCAGACGCCGCGACGTTGAGCCGCCCGCCTGACGAGCGAGATCCGCCGCGTCATGGAGCAAGGTCGTGCCGCCGCAGACGTAGACGATCACCTGCCGCGGAAATGACTGCCGCCGGGCTGACACCGCCTCGGGCTGGCAGGAAATGAATACGTCGCTATTTTCCGGCACGCAGGCGACGCACCTTGCGGCGTTTTTTCGCCGGGAGAGCGCCTGAAGCGACCAGTGCAAAGGCGTCGCGGATTCGCAGGGTACGCGCTCGACGGGAATCCCTTCGATTCGGTCGCCGGTGATGTTGGTCTTGCTATCGCTGACGTAAAAACAGACTGCGTGCCGAGGCAGGAACCCCTTCGCAAATTCAATCGCTCGTCTTGAGAGCCCGCAGCCGAGGGACTGGAGGGTCGGCATGTGCCAGGCGATCTTCATGCCGCCGCCTCTTCCGCGTCGCTTGGATGGCTGATCTTGAGCCGGGGGCGGCCGTCGACGCAGCCGTCGAGCAGTTCGGCAAACTGGGCGGCCAGCCGGTCGCGGCGAAACGACTCGACGAATGCCTTGTCGCGCGGTTTTTCGCTGGTCCCATTCGACCATGCGTCGAACGCCCTTTCGATGGCCGTCTTCCATGCATGGGCGGTCGGCTCGGCGACGATGGTGCAATCACCGGCGCGGCGAAGCCAATCTTCGACCGCAGTGCCGCGATGGACGCCGGCGACGATGTGCCGACCGAAGGCGAAGTACTCGAAAGTTTTCGCCGGGATGCAGTAGCGCCCGCCCTCGTTGGCCGGCGTGGTGAGCACGAGGGCATCGGCTGAGGACATCTCGCTGATGGCTTCGGCGTGCGGTTTGTACCCGACGACCTTGATGAATGCGGCGTCGTCATCGTTCAGGAGTGCCCGCTGCGGCGCAGACATGGTGCCGACGATCCTGAATCGCAGCTTCTCGGCTGCATCGGGTCTTTCACTCCGCAGAAGGCGAAGGCCGTCGAGGATCGGAGCGATGGTCTGCTGGCGATAGAAGGCGCCGACGTAGGTCATGGTGAATCGATCGCGATCGGCGGGCTCGTCTGCGACAAGCTGAATGTCGGCGGAGTCGTAGCCGTTGGGGATCATTCTGATTCTCGTATCCGGCAGATCGGCGTAACGCTCGTGGAGCCGGTCCCCCAGTTCCGGGCAGGTCACGACGACGCGATCGGCGCCGTGCAGGATCATCCGCTCGATGGAGCGTCGAAAACGCTGTTCGAGCCCGGCGTCAGGATCGCCGGCGAAGTTGTCGACGATCGGGTCGCGCAGATCGGCGATCCACGGCATGCCCAGGCGGCGTTTGAGGTGACGACCGATGTAGTGCGACACATTCGGCGGAGAGGTCGTGACCACGGCATCAATTGGAAATCGTCGTGCGACTTCGCGAGCGCGGGCGATTGCCGAGGGAATCCAGGATAGTTCCTGCTCGGGCAGCGGGAGTCTTCCCTGCCATCGTTCGAGTCGCCAGTAGAGGCGATTCTCCCAAGCATGAGTTGCCTCGCGGTTTTTCCAGACGAGTCCAAGCTGCCTGCCGAAGCGCGCCGCGAGCGAGCCGGCATCCCAACCGAGGGTCGGATAGACGGACGCTTCCGGTCCGATCTCATCACGAAGAGAGGCGTCGGACACGGGATAGTGCTGATGGGCTGCGCAGACGACGTGGGCGTGCCAGTCGCTGTCGGGCAGATACTTGGCGAGCTTGAGGGCTCGCTGTACGCCGCTGCCGCCATGCGGTGGGAAATGATAGGAGATGAGTAGAAAGTTTCGCATGTGGATTAGGGAAACGTCACTCGCTATCGATTTATTCAACGCACGCAGAGGCTCATACCAGGCGCTCGCGCACGATCTGTCGCAAACGCCAGGGCCAGATGGTCCGGCCATCGACCGCCTCGATCAGGCGGGCCAGGCGCCGTTTGATGCGCCACTTGGGCCGCAGGCTCCACGCCGGCCGACTGACGGAACAATTCAGCCCGATTTCATCGAGCGCCCGGAGGATTCCCTGTTCGGCGTGTTCGATCGAGGGCTGCCAGCCGGATTCGTCGTAGATGCATGGCGTGCCGAAGGGGTTCCAGAGGGTTTCATATCTTTGTCGGTTGCTGATGCCCAGGCGGGTCCAGCGAATCTCTGCGCCGCTGCCCCAGACGAAGTGCGGACACCGGCAGAGGCTGGCTAGATGCAGGCCGCCGGTCGATGCGCCCACGGCGATGCGACTGCCGGATAACTGGGCGATGGCGCGGCTGATCGGGGTGGCATAGACGCTGACTCGAAGGCGGCGACTTCGCAGCCGGTCGGCCAAGTCGTTCCACCAGTCGGGCGATGCATTGCGATCGGCCGCCAGGCGGCGCGTCCGCGGGATCAGGAGGACATCGGTCGTCAGCTTTTCATGGGAGCGCAGCTCGGCAAACTGCTGCTCGCCGGAATGGACGGACCACAACTGCGAGCGATGGCTGGAACAGAGGATGTCCATGTCAGGTTCGGCGAGGCCGAGCCGGCTCGCGGATTCCATGGCGGCGCCGACGGCGAGCGACCTAAGTTGATCCGCGTCGATCGGTCGACCGGCCTCGTCGATGCGATGATCTTCGCTCGCCTCGCCAGGAAGCGGTATCCGCCCGATGGGGCAGAAGATGACGTTGCGATGCCGCGGCAAGTCGGCATAGAGCGGCCGGCGATCCGGCGGCGCGCAGATGATGACGCGATCGTGCGTACCTGCGAGGGCAAGACGGCGCACCCTGGCCTGCCAGTTCATCAATTCCCAGCCGAACTCCCCGAGGTACGGCGCAACCATGAGTGATTTTTTCTTGCCGTGGATCATCGGGTCTCGGAGTTCGTGGAGTCGATCGCCGCGTTGTCCGGCCAATCTTCGATGGCCTGCTCGAACTGTTGCTGTGAGCCGCAGGGCGCGGGCTTTCGGCTGATGTTGAAGGCGTCGACGCCGGGGAGATTCAGGCGGCGGCGCATGTCCACTGCCGCGCGATGTCCTGTCTCGGCGACGAGCCGCCGCGAGATTGCATTGAAGTGGCGCTTGAGGCCGAAGGGATAGGCCACGGCGAAGGGCATGCGTCCGGTGAGATCGCGGATCGCATCGCGCGCGGTCTGCAATTCGTTTCGCTGGGCCGACTCGTCGAGGTTCGCCATGATGGCGTGCGAGTGCGTGTGGTTGCCGATGTGGATCAACTCGGGATTGAAAGTCGCCAGGTCCTCGCGCTCGATGTAGGGGCGGGCCTTGGCGGCGATGGCCGGACCGGTTGAGCCGGTGGCGCGGATCAATGTCTCCAGGATTTCGGGCAGGTCGGCTCTGTAGTGCTGACGGGCGTATTCGTCGACGCTTTGGCTTTCCAGAATGGGCGGGTAGCCCTCGGCGGCCATGGCCTCCACGACTTTTTCGCCCAGGCCCTGGGATTGGAGCCAGGTGAGCTTGTGCTGCCACATCAGGTCATCATTGCCGACAACGGAGGTGACGACGAAGAGGGTCGCGGGTATTCGCCTTCGCACGAGAATCGGGACGGCGAAACTTGCGGAGTCTGCCATGCCGTCATCAATCGTGACTGCGACGGCGCGGCGAAGCGACTCACCGCGTTCCATGGCGTCCACCATCGCCTCCAGGCTCATGAGGTTGAAGTTGTCCGCCAGATAGTCCATCTGCCGCTCGAACTCGGTGGGGTCGTGCCGCAGCGTGGTGCCGGCGGTGAAGATGGAATCGCGCGGGGAGATGCCGTGATAGGCGACGACGTTGATGCACTGCTCGTTGTAGCGACGCCGGATGCGACGAAGCCACTGCCCGGTCCAGGTGTCAAATTCCGTTCTTGCCAGCCAGCGACTCACGAGATTACCTCCCGCCTGATTCCCCTGCGCGGTGCGACGCGATTAAACAACTCGGCGAGCTGTTCGGACTGGCGTCGCCGCGTGACTGAGTTCAACAAGTCCTTCGCACGCCGGACCTGAAGCGTTCCCGATAACCATCGACGATAAAGGTCGCAGATCGCGCGATGGATTCCGTCAATATCCTTGGGCGAGACGAGCCAGACGCCGTCGTGGCGGCCCAGCTCCGCCGCAGCCGCGCCGGTGCGCGGCACGGTGGCGAGAATAGCCCTGCCCGCTCCGATGCATTCGTACATCTTCGCGGTGGTGTCGCCTTCACTGCCCGGCAAGTCGGGCAGCATGATGAGATTTACATCGGCCGAAGACATGGCCGCCAGGGCCTCCGCATGCGGGAGCACGCCGTGATATACGATGGTTCCGCGATCCGCCGGGTTGGTCAGCTCGTCTCGAAAGACGCCGGCCCGACCGGCGAATTCCAATTGTGCGTGTTCGGCGGCGCCGGGGGTTTCGGTGATGTAACGTCGCCAGGCCGTCAGAAGATTCATCGGGCTGCGCGTCTCGTAAAGTGAACCGGCGTGGAGAAGGCGGAATCGTTTGCCCGGGGGCTGGTCGGTCGCGGCCGCGAAGTCGTCGGGGTCATAGCCGTTTTCGATGGTGTTGAATTTTCGGACGTGGGCGGCGTATCGATCCTTAAAGCGGCGGGTCATGTGATCGTTGACGCTGATGACCGCGGCGGCGCGGGATATCACGGCGGACTCCGACCATTTCGTCAGCAGGCGGCCGAGTCCGTCCTCCCATTGTCGCCAGTGAATGTATTCGACCCACGGGTCACGGAAGTCCGCGATCCACGGCTTGCGAATGATCGACGACACGACCAGCCCGATGAGGTGATCGCTGAAGGGCATGCCGGTGGAGAAGACCGCGTCGAAGCGATGTTCCCGATGAAGGCGCCGCGCTAATCGCACAGCGGAAGGCAATCGCCAGATTCCCCGATCGGGAAAGGTGAGCTTGTCGTGCAGCTTCTCGATTCGCCACTTCAGGACGCCGCGCCACCATGTCTCGTCGGCGCCGATGCGACCGGTGATGCCCGCGAGGAAGCCTGAGAGGCTGCGACTGGCGAAGCCCGGCCAGTTGTCGGGGATGGGGCTGAGGCGATGAACCGGTACGTCGGCGGGGATATCCTGGAGGCTCAAAGGGTCGGCCGCGCGGCGGGCGTCGTGTCGCGAGATGCGGGCGGAGCGCGCCGCGCCGGTGATGACGACGGGCTTCCAGTTAAACTGCGGGAGGTATTTTACGAATTTGCGAACGCGAATCGCGCCGACCGAGGCCACGGGCGGGAAGCGACTGGCGATCACCAGCACCTTGCGTGCGGGTCGGCCGCTATCACCCCGGTCGTCATTTGCACCATGGTGCTTGCCACGGATGGACTCGTCGAGGTCGACGGGCATCGTGGAGTGAGGCCCCATTGGCCAGGTGGTGACCGATCCTGCGGCCGCCTTCGCGGTGGGTCGTTCGGCCAGATGCAATGTCGCCTCGTCCAAAGCAGGACTCCATGCTTCGCTGCGGGCACCCGCGCCGCGGGTGCGATAATGATCTATCGAGCGTGCAAGACCCCTACTCAAGCGCTAATAGGTACACGGTGGGCCGGCTGTTTCAGAGCAGTTTTTGCGCCCGCGATGACGGCCAATCACTTGGAGCGAAGCCGGCGGCTGCCGCTGAGTAGGGCTTACCGGTGAGGGTTTGAATGGGCCTGCCGAAATCGCTGCGAAAGGGAGTCGCGGGGCGATTTGCGACTGGAGTGTTTTGATTGCGCACGAATTGCGCTTCTCGGTCGGACTTGTTCGATTTGCCTTGCGCCGGCCGCTGCGAGGGAAAGAGAAGCTGCTCGTATTGGCGCATGGTGTCCGACCAACTGTGACGCCCTGCCGCGTGGCGATATCCGGATTCGGCGACACGATCGCACAGGCATTCCGATTCGAGGAGCCGAACTACCTGCGATGCGAACGCCGTCGGCTCGTCGGCGATCAGCACTTGGCGACCGGGCTCGACGTCCAGGCATTGGGCTACGGATGAGGTCGCCACGACGGGCCGCTGCATGGCCATCGCCTCCAGCACCTTGTTGGGCATTCCCCGAGCGATTCTCAACGGGGCGATGACCACGCGACTTGAGGCGAGGTAGCGACGGACCTCCGGCACTTCGCCGGTCACCGTGACGCCGGGCATCTTCGCCAGGCGCACGATGTCGGCGGGTGGATTTCGTCCGACGATCATCAACTGCGCATCCCTGACGCGGGCGCGAACTTGCGGCCATGCGGTATGCATGAACCAGGTCATGCCGTCGCGATTGGGTCGATAGGACATCTCCCCCACGAAGCTGACGACGGGCCCCTGCCGCGAGGCCTGGGGAGGCAATGCATAGGGAAGATCGACGCCGTTGGCGATCACGTGCAGGCGCGGGGATGTTCCAGTCGGATCGAGCGTACGGCGCTCTCGCTCAGAGATGACGGCTGTTGCGTCGAACTCCTCGATGCAGGCCAGTTCCAGCGCGCGCAGTCGGCGGGCCTCGAGGGCATAAATGGCGAACATCGGGAAGTGCGAGTAGGCAGCGTACTCCTGCCACTTGGCGCTGTCGGAATCACACAGATCCAGGACGCGACGCCGCGCTCTTGCGCGGCGGGCATAGGGGGCCATGCAGGCGGAGAAGGCGACCACCGCGTCGAACTCGATGGAGGACGACCAGGCGTCGATCTGTTGATGCATGCGCGGATCATCGTAGGCGGCCTCGGAAAGCGCGCGATCTCCGGCGAGGGCCCTTACCGCGCGAAGCATGCCCCGGTGCGGTCGCCACTCCACGGTGAAGACGCCCTTGCACCAGCGCTGGAGGGCGATGGCGTGAACGCGATCGTCGGGATGATCGATGAAGCATGCGCAGTAGACGTCGTGATCGACGGCGAGGTGATCGAGCTGATGAAACGTGCGAATCTTGTCCCCCTTGTCGGGAGGAAAAGGCACACGGTGGGTGAGAAAGAGGATTTTGCGGCGACGGCTGGTCATGGTTTCCACCCATTTCCATCGGCTCTTAGCCGGGAATGGATTTGGCCAGCCATCCACCGAGCGGACCGGTCGCCCAAATCGGCAGTTTTCGCCACAACCGGCGAGCAAGTGCCCATCGAGACGATGCCGGGGACAAGTCGGGCGCGTGGCCGCCTTCGGGGATGTATCGCTGATAGGAGAGGAGCCGCGGCTCGAAGCCGCACAGGCGTTTGAACTCGAAGGGGCCTGTGTTGTCGATGCGACTGCGGCCGAAGTCGAAGGTGTCGAAACCGTTGGCGACGCCCCAGCGCATGGACTCGCGGTAGAGATAGTGCGAGAGGCCGTAAATCTCCACGCGCTCATCGAGACCGACAAAATAGGGCATGACGGTTCGTCGGTGCAGGAAACTAACCAGGCTTGCAACCGGCCTGCCCTTGCAGCGAACGACCTGCACCAGGACGCGACCCGGGGCCGCGGAGGCGATGGCTTCGAAGAAACGCAGCGGATAATTGGGCGACCCCAGACGGCGCATCGAGCGGGCGTAGAGCCGCCAGACTTCATCCATCGCATGTAGACCGAATTCAACGCTTAACTCATTCTGCTCGGCGGCACGGCGGGCGCTGGCACGCGCTTTTCGGGGCAGGTAGGTCTCGATCTCGTCGACCGTTTCGGGCAGGGCACGAATAAACGTGGCGTGTGTCGCGTGAACCGGGAGGGACGGGTCGGCGGCCTGCATCGATCGCAGTTCCAGGCAGCGGGCGGACAGACCTGTCGTTAACGATTTCGCGTGGCGGAGGAGCGGTTCGCGCGCATCTTCGTCTGCCGACAATACGCCGCCATAGGTTGCGTACGGCATGCTCAGCAAGAGCCGTCCGGCCAATATGCTGTTGACTTCAAATAAGGGGAGGACGCCGACGATCGCCGGGCCGCGCATTGCCGCGAGATAGTGCGGGGTGTGTCCGAAAGTCCGGGCGACCGCGTCGCGCCAGGATAGCTCGTGAAAGAATGTCGCCTCGGGCTGGTCCGCGACGAACGACTCCCAGGCGGGTTCATCCAGACTGCTCAGCTCGGCTACTTGAATAGGAGGAGATGAACGAAGACCGCGCAGGCCGGCGGGCGCATCGACTGGGCGTCTTACGTCTCCGGGTATTCCCCGGATCGGTAGGAATAGGTCGCGTCCTTGAGGCTGCAACCTGTCGCCACGCACCCCATCACGTTGAGATTGTTCGACTGAAGCCATGTGATCGACTGCCGAACCATGTGCGATGCCGTCTTGTGCATCCGCACGACCATGACCAGACCCGTGCACAGCGCACCGATCACGCCCACGTCTGAAACGCTCTGTACCGGGGGTGTATCGACGAGTGTGTAGTGAAATCTGTCGCGGACCTCGTCAAAGATGCGGGCCGCCGCCGCTGAATTCAATAATTCGGCAGGATTGGCGTCCTTGAGACGTCCGGCGGGCAGGATGCAGAGGTTGGGAATCGGCGTCTGGACGATCGCCTCATCGAGCGTCGCCTCTCCTGACAGGACATCCGTGAAGCCCGGCGAGCGCGACAGCTTGAACAGACCGGCCAGAGCCCCCTGGCGAAGATCGCAATCCAGGGCCAGCACGCGCATTCGGCGGATCTCCGACATCGCCACGGCGAGATTCGCGACTGTGACGGTCTTGCCCTCGCCCGGAATGCTGCTGGTGATGCACAAGCACGTTCGGTCCCGAGGCTTCACGCGACACAGGAGCCAGGTTCGGATGGCGCGATACTGCTCGGCGATTGACGAGCTTCGCTCGCGGAGCGTGACCAGCGGGGCTTCGACGTCCCACTGCACGGGCGGCGCGATGGCGGCCATCGACTCGTCGGAGGCATGGTCGCGCAGGCGGGTCAAACCGGGTCTTAGAAGATCTGCTAACCGACGAGGGCCTTTGTCCGTGCGATCGCTTTCGACGGCACCGGGCGGACGAGACTCACCCGGCAGTTCGATCAACTGCGGAGCAAAGGAATCAACCGGTCGATCCGGGCGCGGCTCGGCAAGCGGCCGGACGTGCGGAGCTTCGCCGAGGCGCAACTGGTCCTCGCGCTCCTGTCGGGCTCGCTTGAGTGCTTCCGCGATGTGTCCCATTGTTCTCTCACCGGCGATCAGCCGTCGACCGAAAGGCTGATCCGCTTACTGGCCCGTCAATCCGTGCCTTTTACATTTTGGCGCAGCGACCCTTATCTATCGTCATCCCAGGCCGACGAGCCGTCGCATCCTCTCGTAGCTTTCAGGGTGCTCCAGGCTCAGATAGGCCATGGTCCCGACAACGCTCATGGTGAGGCCCATCGCCATCGTCACGGCCGGCAGCATCACAAACCGACGCAAAATCAGCCGACGACGCGCAGGTTCCGTCAGTATCTCATCAATGCTCTCGATCACCGGAATGCCGAGCGAGGTATTCAACTGCCGGACCGTCTGGAAGGATCGATCGAGGAGCTCCGCCAACAGCAGGATCAAGACCCCGACGCCGGCGCCGATGGCCAGGCAAATCGCCATGACGATGATGCCGTTCGGCGAAGTCGGCTTCGGGTTGAGGACGGCATCCTGAAGCGTCGAGAAGTGAATCCCGCGATTGCTGTTTTCAATGGCGAGGACGTGGCCGATCGGACCCAGGTTGGCGTGCCATCCGTTGAGTTCCTCGCGCAACTGGTTGGACTGCTGACAGAGCTTGAGATAGGCCTCGCGATGGTCGGCCGTCTCGATGCGACGGCGATCGATCTCGGCGGTGAGTCGTTTGATCTCCTCCAGCCGATTGGCATTGGCCATGATCTCCGCGTCCGTGTTTTCCAGCTTGATCGCGGCGCGCTGCACCTCGGTGAGCCCTTCGACGCCCGTCATCCTGGCATCGTTGGTTCCGGTCTCCGGAATCATCGACGGCGTCGCCGCCAGTTCCTCTTCGCGAAGCTTGATCGTCTTGACCAGTCGAAGGACGGTCGGATGCTCCTCGGTCATCAGGCGAACGCTGCGGCTCTCGTGGAGCTCCTGCTGCAATTTCGCCAGCTCGGCCTCAAGCTCGGATATCCGGGGATTTCGAACCGTACCGATCATTTCCGACGGCAATGTTCGCGGCCCGACATCGTCGACGCACTGGCCGTCGACCATCGCCTGCAGGCGCAGTCGCCGAGCCGTCAGTTCGTCCTGCTTGCGGCCGATCTCGATTCGCTCGACGACGAGCGCGGCCTGCCCAGATTGCGACGCATCCGGTTTCGACGGGTCGATCCCCGGGTAGGTCGCCTCCATTTCGATGATCTGCTTTTCAAGGCCGCGGAGCTTTGACCGGCAGCGCTCCGACTCGGCGGTGAAGAAACGCTGCACGTCGTTGAGCACCTCCGAGGCGCGCTTGCGCGTGATCTCCATGTATCGATCGCGACAGGCGGCCAGAATCTTCGCGGCGCGGGTCGGCTCGGACATGGTGAGTCTGATCTCGATGACATCCCGGTTCGGCGACGACTCAAGGGTCACGACCTTCAGGCCGGTGGAGACTTCCTTGGTCAGCCGGACGGACCCGGTTTGCAAGGGGGACGGCGCGCCGGCGCGGTCATCCGTGGCCGCGGCGATCGCGGATGCAGCCGGATTGTCCATGTCCGAGAGCACGTCCGACACAAAGGTGGTGTTCGAGATATCGGCGGCCATTCGCTGGCGGATTTCGGCGTAGGGCTCGGTCCAGCTCTTACCCATCATGCTGGCCAGGACGGGGTCGTGCTCGCGCTTGATGATCGTCGTCGCCGTGTATTTGCGCGGCGCCCAGAACGAGGCGATCAGCGCAATCGTCCCGACGGCGAAGAAGGGCAGAACGAAGTGCCATCGACGATTCGTGACGACGCGCCAGACTTCGCCGAGCGTATGTCGAATGTCCGAGACGGAGAATTCGTCAATGTGATGTTGCATGGTTTCGAAACTCCTCGGTCAGGCCTCACCGAACCGCCGCGAAGCGACCCGGAATATTCTCGCGCTCAATTGACGTTGTTGGTGTCGTTGTTGGCGTTCCGATAGGTTTGGTTCGACGAGGCGATACCGGCCGGCGCACTGTAGGTCTGCAACACCGGCTGAATCGGATACAGGATTTCCTGGAACCTCAGACCGATCCAGCCGAGCACCGTCGGCGGCACGTAGATGATGTCGCCCTCCTGCAGGAGCACATTCTGCTCCATCCTGCCCTGCTCGAGCATTCGATAGGCGTCGATCGTCAGCACCTGGCGCTTGTCTTCCTCGTGGCTGGGTCGAATGACTTTGATCATCTCTTTTGCGGCAGTGAAATTCGGATTCGCCAGGGCCAGCGCCCCCAGCAGCGTATCTCGGCCCGTATACTGGAACGCCCCTTCCCGCGCTACCTGCCCAAACACGTAATATCGCTTGCTCCCCGCCGAGCTGACGCGCACGCTCACCTGGGGCTCCAGGTAATAGCGGCGCAGGAGCGACTCGACCTTTCGGGCGATTTCCACGGGGGTCAGTCCGGCGACCTTGACCTCACCCAGTAGGCGCATGGTGATCTTGCCGTCCTGGCGAACCGTTTGAATTTCACCGTCGATTTCCAGCGCATTGGACGAACTGATTTCCAATGAGTCCGGCGGCTGAACTTCATAGTCGGAAGCCGAGACCGAGGCCTCCCATTCGTGAACGAAGGCCTTGATTTCCTTTTCGCTCGGCCCACAGGCGCCGCACAAGGTGAGGCCGACGAGTCCGCAGACCGTGCCGAGCATCCGCACTACGTCGATCGTCCGATTGTTGAGTTTGTCAGGCATGATTCGGGTCCTGTTTCGTATCCGGTCGGGCTATCGGGCCTGACCGCGGCGGACTTTTCGCCGGACGGCTTATCGGGTCGGGCGGGGAGCGACTCAATATATGACCCTCCCAAACGTCATCACTTAGCGGCCGAATAATCAGAAGGCGGCATCGAGCGGCATTCGCCGGAGATTCTCAGTCACGCAGAGTCTGCGCGTCCGAGTTCGATTTGCGCGCTCGACGGAGAATCGATGCGGCAGATTTCGGCCGCAAGGTGAGAGGGGCAATTTCTGCCGAAAAGTTATCGCCGCCGCCGCTAAGCGGATTCTGCCACGCTTCCGATAACAAATGCACAGGCGCATATCGCCCGACGACGTCCGCACGCCGCGGCCCGCAGCACGGCATCGAACGTCCCGCGCTGTCTTGCGCCATCGAGGAGCCAGGTATGTATTTCGATTTCTTCGGTCTCAACCTCCTGCCGTTCAACAATACGCCGGATCCCCGGTTCTTCTATGAGACCCCGGATCACGAAGAGGCGCTGGCCTCGCTGTTGTACGCCGCCCAGGAGCGCAAGGGCTTTGCACTCGTCACCGGGGAAGTCGGCGCGGGAAAGACGCTGCTCAGTCGGCTGCTTTTAAACCGGCTCGGTCCATCGGCGCGCACCGCCGTCATCACCAACACCCGGCTGGGACCGCGAGACCTGCTCACCGCAGTCTGCCGCGAATTTGAAATCGCCATCTCTCCGGACGCGACCATCACTGACATTACCGGGGCGCTGGAGCACTTTCTGCTGGAGCAGTACTCGCGCAATCGCCTGGCCGTGGTCATTCTCGACGAGGCTCAGAATCTGCCGCTCGAGTCGTTTGAGGAACTTCGGCTACTGGGCAATCTCGAAGCCGACGACGCAAAGCTTCTCCAGGTGCTCATCCTCGGGCAACCTGAGTTGCAACAGACCTTTCGCGCTCCCGCGATGAAGCAGCTCGAGCAGCGCATGTTCCGCAGCTTTCACCTCACCGCCATGAGTCGGGACGTTACCGCGGGCTATATCAATCACCGGCTTCGCGTCGCCGGTCTGGATGAGAAGCGGGAAGTGTTCAGCAGCGGGGCCATCGACGCCGTCTACCGGCATTCAGAGGGTGTTCCCCGACTGATCAATCAGATCTGCGACAACGCGATGCTCGCGGCGTACACCAAGTCCACGCGTGAGGTCAGCGAATCGCTCGTTGAGGAGATCGTCGAGCAGTTGATTGCCAAAGGCGCGCCTACTGTCGCCCAGGTCCCGCAGGGGGTTTATGCCCGACAGGCGCTCGGAGTTTCCAGCACGTCCGCCCAGCCGGCTACGACGGCGGCCGACACCATTGCCCGGGCAGAGTTGATTCAACATCAGGAGGCCCTTGAGGAACGCATCCGAACGATGGATCGGACGATGCGCAAGATGGCCGAGCGATTGGAGAGTTCGGAATCTCGACTCGCGGAGATCGACGAGGTACGCAAGCTCGCCGAGCAGCGACCTCGACAGGGGGCCGAAGAGTTGGATGCGGTGCGGCGAATCCGCGCTGAGGCGCTCGTGGTGCTGGAGGAGACACAGAACGCAGCACGTGAGGCGGTGAAGCAGGCCGATGAGCTTCGCCGCAGGAAGGACATTGAGTCCGACCAGGAGCGCCAGAGAATCGACACAACCCTGGAGAGGACCGAGCGGCAGCACGCCGCGCTCAAGCAGCAGGTTTCTGAATTACTCGCCGCCGAGAAGGCCGAGTTGGAAGCGGCGCGGCAGATTCGCAGTCAGACGAGTGAGTCGCTGCGCGAGGCGGCCAACGTCCTTCGCGAAACGAAGTCGGAGTCGGAGACGCTTCGCGCTGAGGCTCGCGAGGCGGCGGAATCGCTCCAGCGGCAACTGACCGAGACGACTGAGAAGACCGAGAAGCAGAACGTCATCGTGCAGCGTCAGATTCGCCAGGCGCTTCAGGAGCTGCACGCATATACCCACGCGCAGAAGCTCAGCCTGAGCAAACTGGTCACAGAGGAAAAGGCGGGCATGACCCACGCCCGGCAGATTCGTCAGAAGGCCGCCGGGGTCTTGCAGGAGGCCCTCGCCGCGGCGGAGGAGGCCAAGAAGCGCGCAGAAGAGGCGCAGGCCGAAGCGCAGGCTGCCAGAGCGCGGGCGCAGGACGTCAAGAAGGAGATCGAGGAAGTCTCCGCTTCGCAGCCGACGCAGGTCGCGCAGGTTCGCGGCACTCAGTTGGAACTAGCGGAGCTTGCCCGCAAAGCCGACGCCGTCCGTGCCGAACTCGACAACCTTAACCAAGCCACACGCCGGGCCATCGAAGAATCGCGAAGCTCGACCGGCGAACTATCGCTGAAGGCGGAGGCCATTCGCAACGATCTCGGCGCCTTCGCCAACGACACCAAGAAGTCTCTCGAAGAGGCCAGAACTGAGGTCGGCTCGCTCATCGCCCAGTCTCGCGAGGAAAACAAGGCCTTCAAGCAGAGTGCGAGCTCGCTCGAACGCGATCTGCGCACACAGGTGGCGGCAGCACGGCAGCAGTTCGAATCGCGCATCGGCGAGGCCCTTCAGCAGGCCGACCTCATCCGCTCTCAGTCTCGCGCCGTCGCGGCCGATCTGGCCGAGCGGCTGCAACAGGCCCGCGTCAAGCTCGAAGGCGCCATCAACGAGGCCCATCAGGCCGCCGACGAGGTGCGCGAGCGCGGTCAGGCGAGCCTCTCCGAAGTGCGCGTCGCCCTGCTACAGATGACCGATCGGGCGTCGTCGCTGCGAGGCGACCTCGTCAAGACGGGCGATGACGTGCAAAGCCAGGTCGAAAAGGTGGTCAAGGACTTCGACGGGCGGCTGGAAGCGGCCCGGCGCGAGTCCGCTCAGCAGACAGACAAGATCAGCGATCTACTCAATCGCTCGCAGACCATCGCCGTCAATCTGACGGAGCGCAGCGACAAGACTCTCGCCGAGGCCCGCGCGAATGCACAGGCCATTACCAAGCAGGCGGAGGAAATGCTGCGCAAGGCCGATGAAGCCGCTCAGACCATCACCAATGAGGTGCGCGACCTGCGCCTGCGAGCCATGAAGGAAGGCGAGCAGACCCGGGAGCAGGTGCAGATCACTCGTCTCCAGCTTACCGAAGCGCGCATCGACTCGGCCAAGGTGGTCGATCGACTGACGCGCATCCACGAAGAGACGCAGTCGAAGACCGACGAACTTCTCCAGCGCGGGCAGCAGGTTGCCAAGCACACGCAGGAACTTCTCGACATGCCGGCCCAACAGATCGAGGAGGCGTGCAAGCGGGCCGCTGCATTGGCGCAGCTCTCGAAGAGCACGGCGCAGATTGTTCAGCGACTTGAGAAGAGCCGCGGTGAAATCGAAACGTCCATCGACACGGCCAAGGACGTGATCGGCCTCTCCGATGAGAAGATGGAACTGCTCCGCCAGCAGACTTCACGCGTCGGGCAGCTCGTCGGCATCGTCCGGCAGCTTTACGGCTCGCTCGAGGCCAAGGCGAAGATTCAGCAGATCCGAAGCCGGCTCGACCAGGCCGACGACCTTTGCAGCAGCGTCCTGCCGCGCGAGATGGAAAACCTCCGCACGGTGCTGACCGAGCAGCTCAACCCCAAACAGGTCGTACCCGCCTTGCCATCCAAGGCCCGGGCCGCCGCCACCGCCCCCCGTCCGGCGGCTCAAACGGCCGCCCCGCGACCTGCTCCCGTCGGCCAAAGGCCCCAGTCGCCTGCCGCTCCGGCGCAGCCGAACAATGTCACCCTCGGTGAGATCGTCTCCAAGAACAAGAAGCTCAACGAGTGGCTTCGGGAGACCCTCGGTCGGGAGGAGGCTCAGGAGACGCCCCCGGCGCAGACGGCCGATCGCATCGACCAGACCATCCTGACCAAGGCATCCTGACGACGCAAACCGGACACGCGGACACGTTCGCCCTGCGCGGGGGCCCTGCGAAAGTGCGGGCCCTTGCCGATATTGCCCGATTCGACAACACTCATTGCCAGCCAGCTACTCTCCCGGGGTCGCTCGCCGAGTCACCCGTTTGAAAAAGGATCGCCACATGCCCATCGCCGCCGCTTTTTCGCTTCGCGCCGTCGCGCGCTACGGCCTTCTCGTCCTGCTTCCGCTGACGCTCATTGCGGCCCGGACAGGTGCCGATGGTCCGACACCCGTGCCCGATGCCGATGCGCTGCGCGAGGGCATTCGGACGCTGATCGAGTCGGCCCGTGACAAGGTCTTTCCCGCCCTGGTCAACATCAACGTCGTCACGGTGAATTACTGGGACGGCAAGGAACACAAGGGAACGGCGGTCGGCAGCGGCACGATCATTTCGCCCGACGGATATGTCATTACCAATCAGCATGTCACGGACAATGGAAAGAAATTTCGCTGCACTTTGGCGGACAAGCAGGAGATTCCCGCGCGACTCGTCGGCGAGGATCCGCTGACCGATCTTGCGGTGATTCAGCTTGATCTCACGAAATTGAAGACGCCCAAGGACTCTTTGCCCGTCGCGGCGTTTGGAGACTCTGACGATCTACGTGTCGGGGATCAGGTCATGGCGATGGGGTCGCCGCTGGCCTTGTCGCGCAGCGTCACGCTGGGCATCGTCTCGAACACGCAGCGCGTCTTCTCCGGGCACGATCAGAACGACCTTGAGGAGATGGAGCTGGAGAGCGGTCAGAGGACTGGACTCTTTACGCGGTGGATTCAGCATGACGCCCTGATTCACCCCGGCAACAGCGGCGGTCCGCTGGTGAATCTGAAGGGGGAGATCGTCGGCATCAACGAACTGGGCGGCAACGCGATCGGCTTTGCCATTCCGTCCAATCTGGCCAAGTCGGTCGCCGATCTACTGATCAAGCATGGTGAAGTTGAGCGAAGCTGGCTGGGCATTGCGCTTAAGCCCATCGAGAAGACCGGCTTCCAGCACGGCGTGCTGGTTAATTCTGTCGTCGATGATTCGCCCGCGGCGAAGGCCGGCATCAAGGCCGGCGACGTGATCGTCCGGCTCGACGGCGAAGAGATCACCGTTCGATTCGCCGAAGAGATTCCCATGACGATGAAGCGGCTCGCCGAATATCCGATCGGGGCGACCGTGCGCATCGCGTACGAGCGCGACGGTAAGGAGGCCGAGGCCGAGGTTGTCACGACGCGACTGGAGAAGGATCGCGGTGATGAGACGGCGCTTCGCGCGTGGGGACTCACGGTGGAAGAGATCACCGATCGCATGGCCCGCGAGCGGCGGCTGGACAGCACGACCGGTGCGATTGTCAGCAGCGTGCGATCCGGCGGACCGGCGCAGCTTGCGGAGCCGCCGCTGTCTTATGGCGACGTGATTCGCAAGATTGATGACCAGCCGATTGAGAACCTTGCCGCGCTGGTCGAGCGGTACAAGAGCATTATGGCGACGAGCCCACTGCCGGAGTATCTGCTGATCGAGTTCGATCGCAGCGGTAAGAATCAAGTGACGCTGCTGAAGCCGAAGCCGGAGGATGACGAGGACCCGCCGCGCGAGGTGCCGAAGGCGTGGATCGGCATTGCGACTCAACCGGTTATCGACAAGCTGGCCAAGCAGCTGGGGCATCCGGACGATCTGGGGTATCGGGTGACGCGCGTCTATCCCAACACGCGCGCGGCGCACTCGCAGTTGCAGACGGGCGATATCATCCTTGCGCTGAACGGGCAACCGCTTCGGCCGCGGGGGATGCAGGATGCGGGGCTTTTCAATCGGCAGCTTCGCAAGCTGGACACCGACAGCGAGGCGAAGCTCACGGTGCTTCGTGGCGATAAGAAGATGGAGATTACCGTCGAACTGGAGCGGACGCGGATCGCGCCGGCGGAGGCGCGGAAGGATCGCAATCGCGACTTTGAGATGACGGTGCGCGAGATCACCTTCTTCGACCGGGACGACAACCGATGGAGCGTTGATACCAAGGGCGTGATCGTCGAGATGGTCGAGGATGCGGGATGGGCGAGCCTCGGCGGGCTGGAGTCGGACGACCTCATTCAGCAGATCAACGGTAAGCCCATTAAGGGGCTCAAGAGTTACCGCCGAGAGATGAAGAAGATCAGCGAAGAGCAGCCCAAGCGCGTGGTCTTCGTTGTGCTGCGAGGGGCTTCGACGCGGTTTCAGTTTGTCGAGCCGGAGTGGAAGCCGCAGCTCGGCGACGAGAAGAAGCCGGATGCGAATTGATCGACCTTACGGAATCGAATGAGCGGCGGCCGCTGGACCACGAAATCGCCTGGTGAACCGACCGGGCAAGGAGACACGCACGTGATTCGTCAGACATTCCTCTTCCTCCTGTGCATTACTTTCGCCGTGCCTGCCATCGCGGATGATGAGGCCGACGTGTATCGACGGCTGACCGAGAGCAAATCCTCGGCCCTGGTCACGGTCAAGTTCCTTTTGCGCATGGAGGGGCAGTTCGGGAAGCGGGAGAGCGAGACGGAGATCACCGGCATCATGATCGATGCGAAGGGGCTGATCCTCTGCGCCAACTCGAAGCTCGGCGCGCCGCGGCGATTCGGCAGCGCGACGCCGACGGACATCAAGGTGCTGATCGGCGACGACATCGACGGGCTGCCGGCGAAGGTGCTGGCGCGCGATACGGAACTGGACCTTGCATGGGTGCAGATCAAGGAGCCGGGCGAGAAGACGTTTGAATTCATGAACCTGGCGGACCCGGGCGAACCGAAGATCGGCGATCGACTGTACGCGCTGCGGCGGATGGCGAAGTTCTTTGACCGGACGCCGATCATCAGCGACGGTCGACTTGCCGGTCGGGCGAAGAAGCCGCGCGATCTGCTGGTGCCGGCGGGATTGTCGCTGGACGCGGGGCAGCCTGTGCTGACCGCCGATGGCAAGCTGGTGGGCATCGTCTCGCTGCAACTGCCGGAAGATGAGGAGTTCCAGGCGAACCCGATGGCGTTCATGTCGATCGGGCGCGACATCGGCGGCGGGCTGATCCTGCCGACGGCGCAGGTGGCGAAGGCGACGGCGCGGGCGCTGGAAGCGGCGAAGGACGAGGAAGAGGAGGACGACGCCGACGCGGACGCGGAGACGACGAAGCCGTCGGAGAAGAAGGACGACGGCGAGCGCGAGTAGGCGCGGGCTGCGCTAGTCGGTTTCATTTTGCCGCCGCCTTTCGGAGAGGAATGCCTGCCACTCCTGCGGCGTGTTGCAGTTTTGCCAGCAGGGTTCCAAATCATCGGGAATCGTCACGGCGACGGCTCCCAGCTTTGACAACACACGACGCAGCGAGCCGCCGCAATCGACGGCGGACGATCTTATTTGTTCCACGATGCCAGCGCGATAGACGGCGGGGAATGGCTCGATGTCGTCGGCTGCGCTGCGCCGGGCGACTGTTGCGCGGTGGGCGGGATCGTGGTGATCGAGCAGCCAGGCCATCGCTTTGCTCGACATCGCCGGCATGTCGCAGGAAAGGACGAGCCAGTTTGCATCCGGGGCCGATGAGAGGGCGCTGAGGATTCCGGCGAGGGGGCCGGCGAAGGCGGGGTCGTCTTCGAGGGTGGTGATTTTTTTTTGCGAGTTCGCGAGGCGATTTGCCGCGGCGCGGGTGGCGTCATCCATGCGGCCGACGAGGGCGATGCGGCTGGCCAGCGGGGCGATTTGGTCGACGGCGAGTTCGAGGAGCGGGCGGCCGTCCAGGAGGAGGGCGGGTTTGGGTTCGCCCATTCGGGAGCTTTGGCCGCCGATGAGGATTGCGGCGTTGATTGTGCTGCGGTTCATGGTTTGCCTTTTTGTCGGGTGGGTCATTTTAGCGGGGAGCGGCGCGGGCGTTTTCGATCCAAAGGGGCTGAGGGGTCCAGGGTGAAGACGGGGGCTTTGATTGCGCGGGCGGCGGGATTGCTGGTGGTCCGTCGCCAAACGGCAAGCCGCTTCGTTGGTCGCGCGCAAGTGCTGCAAAATGGAAGGTGACATATAGTGACACACGCGATTTTTTTCGTTTGCAACTCTTGTGGCGGGCATGGGTTGGGGCTGTTCGCGGTTTGCGTGGTTTTTGGTGGAAACGATGTGAGGCGCGAGGGTGTAGGCGATAGGCTTTAGGCTTTAGGCTGTAGGTATGGGGTGTCGGGCTTGGGGTAGAGGTTTTTGGTAGCGGTGACATCGGACGCTGCCTTCTTCCGGGGTGGTGGAATGGTCTCCAGCTATAGAATCTCATAGCTTGATCCTTGCTCATCGTTCGCGCGGATGAGGCGCGGCGAGAGAAATCGGAAGGGTAAAAGGTGGAGCGAAAATCAGATTGGCCCGGTGTCACCCCCTCGAAGGGCTTCTTCGCGGCCGATACGGATGAACACTCAAGGATTGGCGAGTATGGCGTGCTCTAGATTCGATCCGCTGAAGAGCCTCGCCATCGGCGTCTTCGGTATACCAACGACGCGGCAGCGATCAGTAGCGCACTCGCCGGTTCAGGAACTCGCGTCACGAATACGCCCGAAGTGTTGTCTGCAAATCTCATCTCAATTGCTATGTCGCCAAGCTCATTGACCGACTGGCCAAAGGCAAAATTAAAGAATGCCACCGTACGAAAGTCACCCGACCCAACCTCAATGACATCGCCCTGCCGAACCAGCTTCAGCAGTTCTCCCATTGGGTTCTGGACCCAGATTCCATTGCTGTTCTCCGTTGTTACGCCTGTCCCCCGCAGACTCGCCCCAAAAATCAACTGACCACTTGCGAGCATGTCGATTGTGTTAAAGCGATCGAAGAGTGCGCCGTCGGGAGCGCCAGGGGCTTGATTGCCCGCCCGCGCCACTAAGTCCAGTGTTCCAAATCCTTCAGAATACACTGCACGGCTGTTTGTGAACAAGTTGACCCCAGGGCCGATGAGACTTGTTTTGAACGCCGTTCGGCCCGACTCACTGATTGGCAATGACTGCAAGTTATTGCTGTACATTGCATCGAAGCGAACTCCCGGTAAAGTTCCCGGTGCTTGGTCGCCATCTTGCGCAATAAACCGCAAAGCGTCTTGTGAGCCGGCATAAACCATGAAGCTATTCTGTGCCCCATTAGGGTCACCGGCAAATCCTGTGAACGCCGTTTGACCGGAGCTGTTTACGGCAAAAGCACTTGTCAAGATGTTGCCAAGCAATCTCCCATCTTGAAATCCAGGCGCGGGCATGCCGGTATATGCAACTAAGGACATGGATGAATTCGACTCAACCCAAAGTCCATAGTCAAAGCCACCACCCAAGATTCCGCCTTTCATCGAACCATGAAATACCCTCGTAGGCGTTCCGGTCTTCGAAGAACCTATAAAGGTCAGCCCGGACACGGTCGCACTTGGGGAAACTTCGGGCACCGCGTCTCCCTCCCGAGCCAGGAGCTCAGGAGAACCGCCGCGCTCAGTCCAGACGCTGTCGTGATCAAAATAGGGCACGCCCGCTGCATTACCAAGCGCGGACCAAAAGCTGACGCCGCCATCGGATGCAACGGAGAATTTCGCCGTTCCGATTGATCGAAATCGCTCGCCCTCGTCAAGCCCGGGCGCGAGCGTGCCCGTTCTTGCAACTATTCGAACATTATTCGAATTCCAGCCCCACATCCCGATTGCGCCGGTTGAAGGCATGTCAGGGCCCTCCATGGCACCATTGAATGCAACAGTACCATCAGATCCCAAGTAGTATACCGGCCCGATCAATCGCAACCTCGTCCCCGACTCTACGAGTGGAGCATCAAATCCTTCACGAACAATAAGATCAAGCGAGTTCGCTTCGCCGTGCCATAGTCCTTCGTTGTTTGATGAATCAACTCCCGGCCCTGACACATATCCGCGAAATGCAACTCGTCCGGCGCTGTCAATCAGTGGGAAACCGAAACCATCAAAGGTCAGCCCGCCTGCAATCCCGGCCGCCGTCTCCCCTGAAAGAACGACTTTATTAAAAGTGTAACCTTGATCAGCGTGTACTTTGGCGCCGACAAGAAGTGCAAGAGAAGTCGATAGAACCGCGGTCCACAATTGCGAGACGACTCGAACCCTTGCCCTTTGCACATCCATACCCCTGAAAGGTGGATTAGCGACCGTCTGAATATGCAGTTCACTGCGATTAACTTCGATTTGAGTTCCTTTGACCTTCGCAAGTAAACAATTAGGCACAGTCGAATCCTCCTTCATCAATCCAGAATTGTGAACGTGAGCCTTGTCCCCAGCCCTATCGATTCCGGCTATTGTACACCTGCAAAGTGCGAACTGCAATGGACGCAAACTACCCGGTATGTCAATCGGGAGCCAAGGCAACTCTGCAACTGCTCTCGCCTGCGCTTCGGGCTGGTGGGGTGGGGGCGAGGCGAGGTGATCGGATGTTGAGCCCACGGATTGGTATCCGTGGGCTTGGGAGCGCGAGAGGGTGCCATAGGTGAGGCACTGGTCGCCCAGGCCTGAAAGACTGGGCTCACGGCCCTGCGGGGAAGACCCGTGAACGGGGCTGGGGGGGAATTGGCGATGATTCGGTACGAGGTTGGTTGCGCGGGGGCGTAGGGTGGCTGAGTTTCGCCCTCGCTTTGCGCTTCGGGCTGGTATGGGAGGGCGCGATGCGAGGTAAACAATGAGAAAACCCGCGGATTGGTATCCGTGGGCTTGGTATCCGTGGGCTTGGGGGCGCGGGGGAGGGGTGAATCTATTGTCGCGTTATTTCGCCGTCGGTTTCCGCGACTTCCGCGCATGTTTGCGCTACGGCGTCGTGCGCGATTGGGCTTTGCGGCACCGCTTGCTTACGCGCGCGGCTCGGATCAAGGCATCGCGCCGCGACGCCCTGGCCTCGCGCTTCGGGCTGGTATTGGGGCGCGGGCTTGTCGCCTTAGCGCGCGCCGGGGGCGTCGGGGCCGCCGGATTCTTTGCTTAGCCAGGTGAGGTGGTAGTCCTTGTCTTCCAACTCGTGGGCCACCTTCGTGAGTCGCAGCAGTTTGTAGGTGTCGCACATGACGGCCAGCTCGCTGGTGCGGTCGTGGCCGACGCTCTTCTCGTAGGTGCCTGGGTGCGGGCCGTGGGGGATGCCGGCGGGGTGGAGGCTGATGGAGCCGCTGTCGATGCCGCGGCGGCTGGTGAAGTTGCCGGCGACGTAAAACAGAATCTCGTCCATGTGGACGCTGGCGTGGCCGTAGGGGCAGGGGATGGCTTTGCTCTCGCCGCGATCGAAATAGTCCACCTTGCGCGGGACGAAGCTGCATACGACGAAGTCGTTGCCGGCGAAGGTGAGGTGGATGGTCGGCGGGAGGTGGATCGTGCTAGTCTTGGGCTGGTAGTCGTGAATGTTGAAGGCGACGGGGTAGACGGTGCCGTCCCAGCCGACGACCTCGAACGGAAAGTGCTTGTGCAGGTGGACGGTGAGCACGTCGTCGCGCTTGACGACGAGGCGGAAGGTGCCGGTGCCGTGCTGGGCTGCGTCGTACTTGAGCAGTTCGGTGGGGCCGTGGAAGTCGCGATGGGAGTACGGGGCGTACATGGTGATCTGGCCGTGACGGTTGCGCCACTCCTTGGGGACATCAATGAAGCCGCGACCCTCGAAGACGAGGAAGTCGGGATCGGGCCCATCCCAGTGGATGCGGTACGGGGTGGAGCGCGGGATGAGCAGATAGTCGCGGTCCTTGAAGGGCAGGACGCCGAAGAGGGTCTCGATGCGGCCCTTGCCGCGGTTGACGAAGTAGAGCTCGTCGCCGTCGCCGTTGGAGAAGAAGCGCGGGCTCATCTCGGTGGGCTTGACCATGCTGATCTGGACGTCGTTGTTAAAAAGCAGGACGCGGCGGGCATCGAGGAAGTCGCCCTTGAGCTTCATGTCCTGGGTCTTGATGTGGCGACGGTAAAGCGGCTGCTCGGCGAGGGGCTCGAAGGGGCAGAAGCCGGGGATGGCGAGCTTCTCGACGGCGTTCTCGTCGGTGGGCGGGGTGCGGTAGTAGAGGATGGAGAAGGCGCCTTCGAAGCCCTCGCGGGTGTGGCAGTGCTCCATGAGGAGCTTGCCGTCTTCGTAGTGGGTGGTGTGGGGCTTGGGGGGAATCTTGCCCATTGCGACGTACTGGATCATGAGGTGGCTCCCGCGGAAGTTTTTTTATTTGTGCTTCTGCGGAAGGGATTATATCGCAATCCTGGCGACGTCGATGCGGCTCAGGTTGCGCGGGCAATGAGGGTGAGTGATTCAGCGGCGCGAGGCGACGGCCTCGACGATGGCGGCCTTCAGTTGATTGGCATTGGGCTGGGGTGCGGGGCGCGGCGGGGTCGGCGCGGGGCGGACAGCGCGCGGGGCATAGACGGGTAGGAGGAAGCTGGAGTTGAGATTGACGCCGGGGGTTTCGGCGGAGATTTCGAGGTGCCAGTAGGTCGGGGGCGCTTCGATGAGGCAGGTCGGCGGCGCGTCGGCGGGGACGTCGAAGGCCAGGGCGATGGATCGGTCGTAGGAAGAGGCCGCAACGTCGCCGGCGATGTCGAGCGTCTGCTCGTAGAGGGCGGAAGAGACGATGGTCGTCGTGGTGTCGTTGCCGGACTGGGTCGTGATGTAGGCCTCGCGGATGCAGCGGAGGGTGCAGGTGAGCCTGGTGACGTTGGAGAGTTTGCGGGCGGGGACGTAGTCGAGCTCGAGTTTTTCGCCGAGGTAGTAGGGACATTTGCGGAAGCGGACCTGGCCGGTGCCGTACTTCATCCAGCGGGCGAGGCGGTAGAAGAAGGCGATGGTGTAGACGGCGACGAAGAGATTGACGCAACCGAAGACCATGCCGACTGCCGATCCCTCTTTGAGACCTGCGTAGAGAACGAGATTAAACGGGGCGGCGAAGAGGATCATGAAGAGCATGCCGAAGAGCATCTGGCGGACGCCGCGGGCCTGCATGTCTCGGGCGCAGTGCTCGTTCCACTTGTGGTCGGAGCGCCAGAGCTCGTCGCCGTAGCGGAGCTTCATCTTGCGCGACCAGCGCTGGCGCAGGACGCCGCCGAGGCCGTGCAGCACGACCCACAGACCGGCGATGGCGAAGATGGAGCCGGCGATGACGCCGACCCAGGGCGGCGCGTCGGCGCTTTTCGTTTTTGACGGAATGACGCCGGTGACCATGAGGCAGATGAAGACGCCCATGGCGACGAAGAGGGAGCCGAAGATGACGGCGGGCTTGCCGTGGATGGTCGTGGCGCTGACGGGGTTGTGCTGGGGCAGGACGCGGCCGTCGAGCTTGACGCCGGACTCGGCGAGCTTTCGCTCGATGAGCGAGACGCGGTTTCTTTCTTTTCGGCGTTGAGCCATGTCGGATTATCGTCCCGGGGGGCGGGCGACTTTGGGGTTGGGTGCGGGGGCGGGGAAATCGGGCGGCGGCTCCGAGAATCGGGGCCGGGGGAGACGCGGGGGCGGGCGGGTCACGTTCGGGGGCGCGAGGTTGAATGGGGGGAACGGCATCTGGTAGGCTGGCGACGGTTCGGGATATCGGTTGATTGCCGGGATGGGAGATGAGCATGGGCGCGAGGTTGTTTCGGATGGTTTTGCCGGTGACGTCGATTGAGAAGGCGGCGGCGTTTTACAAGACGGTGCTGGGGGAGGCCGACGTGCGGGTGCCGCCTGGGTGGCACTACTTTGACTGCGGCGGGGTGATACTGGCGTGCTTCGACCCGAAGGCGGACGGCGACGGGTATGAGGCGGTTCCACTTTCGGAGTGCTTGTACTTCTGCGTCGATGACATTGAAGTGACGTATGCGGCGTGCCGAGAGGCGGGGGCGACGTTTGAACCGGGCGACGTGCACGGTGAAGCGGCCGGGGAAATCGCGAAGCGGCCGTGGGGGGAGCGGTCGTTTTATGTGCGCGATCCGTTCGGGAACAAGCTGTGCTTCGTGGACGAGGTGACGGTTTTCGAGGGATAGTTTTCTTGCACTCCACGGCCGGCAGTGGCGCCGGCCGCTACGGGCGGCAGTCGGTTGGGGTGGTGGCGGCGTCGGGGCGGAGGGCGGCGCGGAACTGTCGCGGGGACAGGCCCATCTTGCGACGGAAGAGCCAACTGAAAGAGCCGAGGCTTTCGAAGCCGACCTCGGTGCAGATGGTGGTGATCGGCTGCTCGGTCCTCGCCAACAGGACGCGGGCGACGTCGAGGCGGCGCTGCTGGAGATAGCTCATCGGGGTCTGCTGGAAGGCCATCTTGAACATTCGATGGAAATGGAACGGCGAGAGGCAGGCGACCTTCGCCGCATCCTGGACTGTCAGCGGCTCGGCATAAGACGCGTAAAGAAAATCGCGGGCGTGATGCAGCCGGCGATAAAGCTCTTCCCTTGTCGCGGCGCGCTGGACCGGCAGCGCGTCCACCTCTCGCTTGGTCTGGGCGTGAAGGTCTAACAAACCGTGAGCCAGGTCGTAGAAGCGATCCTCCAGCCAGGACGGATCGGCGTGCAGGTGGCGGATGTCTGCGCGGATGGCGCGGAGGACACCGGCGACCTTTCCCTCCTTGGCGTAGAGGCGCTCGAAGAAGCCGTGCTCCTTGAGGGCGTGATCGTCGCTGCCGCTATCCGGTTCGCCGTCGGTCGAGCGGTGATGCGACTGGGCGGCGCCTTCCATGAAGCCGGGCTGGAAGAAGAAGGTCATCGCGTCGGTGTGGTCTTCGGGGAGGATGTCGGTGTCGTACTCCTGGCCGGGGTTGAAGATGAGGAACTTGGAGTCGTCGACGAGGTAGCGCGACTGGCGGGTGCGGTAGCGGATGCAGCCGGCGGCGACGGACTTGAGGGTGAGGGTGGTCTTGTAGCCTCGGATGTGAAAGCGGCCGGGCCGGGTGTAGAGAATCGTGTTGCTGGTGGGGATCTCGGCGAAGTGGGGATTCACCAGGAAGCGGAATCGCGCGGCAGTCTGAACCATGGGATTGGCCTTCGGGGGTTGTGAGCGGCTCAATCACAGGAACGGAGAAATGGGGAGGGGCTAACCCGGGAGTTTTGCGGAATTGTGGGGATAGGTGAGGGGAGGGAGGGAATCAGGGGTGGCGCGGGCCCCATTCGTCGATGACGACGTGCTCTTTGCCCTCGGGGAGGTATTTGAGCGGCGGCGGGAGGGAGATGCGGCTCAGTTCTTTGAGGGCGCGGAGTTTATCGGGCGGGTCGAGCCTTGGTCGAGCGCGGCTGCGCGCGCCGGAGACGAAGTCGTCGGCGCACTCGTCGCGGCAGACGTTAACCGGGCCCTTCTGGGAGACGCCGGAGCCGGCTTTGTTTTCGATGCCTTCGAGCTTTGTTGTGGTCTGGTTGTCGATGAGGCCGGACTCGATGGCGTTGTCGAAGAAGCGGGTGACGGTGGTTTCGCCGGTGAGGCGGATAGGGATTTCGCAGTTTGAAAAACGATTCTGCTCCAGGGTGACATCCTTACTGGTCGTGGCGAGCACGGCGACTTTGCAGGCGTCGAACAGGTTCCTGCGGATTGACTCGCGGGCGGAGTCGTGGCCCTGTTTTTGGCCGTAGGCGCTCGCGATCAGGTCCTTGTCGTCATCCCACCAGAGCCACACCCCCCTACCGCAGCGTGCGAAGTCGTTGGCGTCGATCTGATTGCCGCGGCCGTGCTCGATGGAGACGCCGTTGTCGCAATCGGCGATGTCGTTGCCCTTGATGACGCTGTTTGAGGAGTAACCGGCCCAGACGCCGTGGACGCAGTGGTGGAGTTTGTTTTCCTGGAAGATGTTGCCGTCGGAGAAGGTGGCCTCGATACCGTTGGCGACGGCGTGGGAGAAGTCGTTGCGGTAGACGATGTTGCGATTGCAGCCGCCTTCGCCGGTGCGCTGGGTGGTTTCGTGGCCGGCGTAGAGGAAGAAGCCGTCGCCGCCGTGGGTGGCGCGGTTGTAGGCGAAGATGTTGTCGGAGCACTGTTCGTAAACAAGGATGCCGGTGGAGTCCTGGCCGCGGGCGTAGACGCCGTGGGAGTAGCCGCGGATGCAGTAGTCGAAGCGGTTGCCGAGGACTTTGCAGTGGTTCGACCGCCACATGGCGAGGCCCCAGCCGGACATGAAGGACATGTCGTTGTCGATGATGGTGGCGTTGTCGCAGTTGACGAGACAGATGCCGTTCTGGCCGTCGCGGGCACGGCAGTTTTTGATGGTGACGTTGTCGCAGTTGCTCAGGTAGATGCCTGCGCCGTACCAAACCCATTGGGAGTGATCATTTTCGTGGCCCCATAGCCAGTCGTCGGTGTGTTCGTTTTCGGGGGTGCTTTTTAGATGCTGGCGGAAGTTGTTGGAGACGTCGCAGTTTTCGATGGTGAGGCCGGAGGCGTATTGAGCGCTAATCGCGATTCTAAAGCCTCGGATACTGGCATTTCTGATCGTAACGTTTTTCGCATTTATCACGCTTATCGCGACCAACGAATACTTGTTGGGCGGCGTATCGGCAGTGGAGCCCATGATCTCAGAATCCGCGAAGTCCACCGTCACCCCATCGGTGCGAATCTGGAACGACCCAGTGCTCCACGGCTTTTCAACCTTTACGCGCGAACGAACGAAAGTCTCGCTGGTCTTGATCTCGCGCTGGTCGGACATGGAGATTTCGAGGGGCGCAGGAGCGCATCCCGCAATGAGAACCAGCATGACAGCCTCGCCAAACGGCAAGCCGCGTCGAATGGGTACTCTGATGCAAGGCATGATCTGCTCCGGGCGAGGGCTGCGCGGTTACTTTGCTTCGGCGTTCAGTTCGTCGAGCAGGGCGACGGCGCGGCGGAGGTGCGGGATGACGATGCTGCCGCCGACGATGAGGCCGACGTTGAAGATTTCCATGAGTTGCTCGTCGGTGGCGCCGCATTCCTTGCAGCGGATGACGTGGTAGGCGATGCAGTCGTCACAGCGCAGGACCATCGACGCGGAGAGGCCGGCGAACTCCTTGGTGAGCTCGTCGCAGGCGCCGGTCTTGTAGGCCGCGCCGTCGAGGGTGAAGAAGCGGTTGATGTTGAGATTCTGCGCGGCGAGGATGCGTTCGTTCATCTTCTCGCGGAACTGCCGGAATTGCCTTAGTCGTTCGCTCATTTGCGTTTTCCCTTTACGGAGTGCTGACTCGACATACTCGGCTCTTGTTCACCGCTTCCTCACGGGCGCGGCTCGGATCAAAAGCGCCGCGACTCGGATCACGTCGCCACCCACAAGGGGTGGCGCTACAGTGACCCAATCCGATTCTCGTCACCGCCCGCGAGGGGTGGCGCTACGGTGACCCAATCCGATTCTCGTCACCGCCCGCGAGGGGTGGCGCTACGGTGATCCAAATCGAACCTCGTCGCCACCCACAAGGGGTGGCGCTACGGTGATCCAAATCGAATCTCTTCGCCACCCCCGAGGGGTGGCGCTACAGTGACCCAATCCGAATCTCGTCGCCGCCCGCGAGGGGTGGCGCTACCGTGATGCGCCTGCGCGATGATTAGGCACACTGACGAACGCGGATTATACTCAGCCGCGATGAGCAGCACGAAGCCGAAAGTGATGATGGTGGTCGGCACGCGGCCGGAGGCGGTGAAGGTCGCGCCGGTGGTGCACGAATTCATCCGGCAGGGCTGGGCCGACGTGCATGTATTGGCGACGGCGCAGCACCGGCAACTGCTCGATCAGATCCTCGATTTCTTCAAGATCACGGCGGATATCGACCTCGACCTGATGCGCCCGGATCAGTCGCTGGCCGATCTGACGGGGCGGATGATTCCGGCGCTAGACGAGGTGTTCGCACGTGAGAAGCCGGCGATGGTGCTGGCGCAGGGCGACACGACGACGGTGATGGTGGCGGCGCTATGCTGCTACTACCGGCGCATTCCCTTCGGGCACATCGAGGCGGGGTTGCGGACGCATCAGAAGTATTCGCCCTTCCCGGAGGAGATGAACCGCGTGATTGCCGGGCATCTCGGCGAGCTGCACTTTGCGCCGACGGAGCAGGCGAAGGAGAATCTACTGCGCGAGGGAATCGGCGCGGAGCACGTGCACGTGACCGGCAACACGGTCATTGACGCGTTGCTGTGGGCGGTGGAGCAGGACCTGCCGAGCGTGCACGAGCCGGTGAACGGGAACCGGCTGGTGCTGGTGACGGCGCATCGGCGGGAGAACTTCGGCGCGCCGCTGGAGGAAATCTGCGGGGCGATTCGCGACCTGGTGGAGTCGCACAAGATTGAAGTGCTTTACCCGGTGCATCCGAACCCGAACGTCGTGGCGACGACGAATCGGCTGCTTGCCGGGCATCCGCGGATCAAGCTGACGGCACCACTGGACTATCCGGAGTTTGTTTCGGCGATGAAGTCGGCGCATCTGATACTCACTGACTCGGGCGGGGTGCAGGAGGAGGCGCCGACATTGGGCAAGCCGGTGCTTGTGCTGCGCGATCAGACGGAGCGGCCCGAGGGGGTGACGGCGGGGACGGCGTGCATTGTGGGCCCCCACCGCGGGCGGATCGTGTCGAAGGCGACGGAACTATTGGACGACGCCGCGGCTTATGACGCGATGGCGCAAGCGTGCAACCCGTATGGCGACGGCAAGGCGTCGGAGCGGATTGCGCGGGCCGTTCAGGCTTATCTCTCGCGGGAGCCTTCGGCGTGCCGCGCATCTTAATGCAGAACCGGCCGGACACGCCGACCCACCCCGGCGGCGATACGGTGCAGATGGAGGAGACGGCGAAGTTTCTCCGAAGTCTCGGGCACGAAGTGGCGCTGGATTACACGCTGAGACCGGATCTCTCCAACGTTGACATCGTACACTTGTTCAATCTGACGCGGCCGTTTGAGACGCTGGCGCAGGCGCGCAACGCGATCGCGCGGGGTAAGCCGTTTGTGCTGTCGAGCGTCTATTGGGATCTGGAGTCGGCGGTACCGGCGGATGCGTATGAGTTTCCGCGCAATATCCTCAGAAAGTGCCTGTCGGACGGCACTCGAGCGCGGCTGCGGGGCTTGCTGGGGCGCGGGTATGGACAGGGCGCGGCGGCTGCACGGGATGCGCAGGCGGAGATACTTAGACACGCGAGGATGATCCTGCCGAATTCCGTTGCCGAGATGGAACATATTATCGAGAAATTTCCCGGCCTACCGCGAGAGCGGTTTCGCGTGGTTATGAACGGGATCAACAGGCCCGAGACGCAACCGCAGGGCGCGGAGCGGAAGATGTTCGTCTGCGCCGGGGCCATCGGTCCGCGCAAGAACCAGCTCCATCTTGTCAAAGCGTTTCGCGAACTGCCGGGCGAGACGTTGCTGGTGATCGGGCAGCCATCGCAGGGCAGCGAGCGATATGCGGCGGCGATGCGAGGCGCGGCGGGCGGCAATGTGCGGTTTCGCGAGCGCGTCGATCATGCCGAGATGTCGGCCATCTGGCGCGGGGCGAAGGCCTGCGTGCAGCCTTCGTACATCGAGACGCCGGGGCTTTCGGCGATGGAGGCGCTGGCCGCGGGGACGCCGATCGTGGTGGCGGACGTGCCGCCGGTGCGGGAGTACTTCGGCGATCTGGCGCATTACTGCGAACCGGGCTCGCCGGGGAGCATCGCCGCGGCATGCCGTGCGGCGATGGCGGGACCTTGTCCTGATGGACGGGCATTCGCTGACCGATACGAATGGACGAAGGCACTGGCCCCGCTGGCCGATGCATACAATGAATTGACCCGTAGTTGAGTGAGAGCGAGCGATACGAACCATGTCTCACGACCACAAATACGCACTCGGCGTTGTCGGCAGCGGCCACATCGCGGGGATCATCGTGAACCGGCTGATTGCCAGCGGCTATCTGAGCGCCGAGCGCATCGCCATCTCTTACAGCAAGAAGCTCGATGCGCATCCGATCGCCGGGGTGAGCGTTTGCGATAATGCCGAGGTGGTGAAGGACTCGCGGCTGGTGATGATCGCGGTGACGCCGCAGCGCTTCGCCGAGGCGGCGCGCACGATCCTGCCGGCGGTGACAGCCGATCATGTCATCGTCAGCGTGATGGCGGGCGTCTCGACACGGCGCGTGGCGGAGGAACTGGGCGGCGGATTGGTGCGCGTCGTGCGGGCGATGCCAAATCTGCCGTTTGGCCTGGGCTGCGGCGTGACGGGGCTGTTTCGCGGTGAGCACGCGTCGGCGGACGACATGGAAGAGTCGCGGCATCTCTTTAACGCGGGCGGCGTGACCGTGGAGGTGGAGCGAGAGGAATTGATGGACGCGGTGACGGCGGTCGCGGGGTCGGGCCCGGCGTATTTTTATTATTTCGTGGAGATGATGATGGCGGGCGGGGTGGCTGCCGGGCTGCGGCCGGAGGATGCGCAGGTGCTGGCGGCGCATGCGTGCGTCGGCGCGGGCGGGATGCTGCTGGAGAAAGGCGCATCACCGTCGGAATTGCGCGCCGCGGTCACGAGCCCGGGCGGGACGACGCAGGCGGCGATGAAAAAACTGGAGGCGTCCGGCGTCGCGGAGCATGTGCGCGAGGCGGTGCTGGCGGCATTTCGGCGGGGCCGGGAGTTGGGGCAACTTCTCGCCAACAGCGGGAACAGCTAAAAGCGCAAATCGATCGGGCGCGGCTGAGGCCTCTCTAGCCGTGATGGAACGGGCACTTGCCCGACGGCTTGGCGGCCGGCGCGGCGGATTCGGCCGGACGGGCCGGGGCGGGGCCGA
>WBZR01000978.1_pt1 | contig 39794 bp, 40 predicted proteins | sample 5204231 | NCBI WGS metagenome assembly WBZR01 (sample SAMN12412403, study PRJNA552823) | activated sludge metagenome | isolation source: activated sludge from anammox sidestream of wastewater treatment plant... | place: USA: Virginia | collected 2017-08 | reverse complement strand
GCTATTACAAGTTTAAAATCATTATTGTCCAATTGGATAAACGCCTTTATTAAATCTTCTATCGCTTTTTCCTTTGTCAGCCTACCGACAAAAAAAACATAGCCTTGTTTTCTTAATCCATATTTAGTTAAAATACTTTTTTCTTCATCTTGTGACACTACCATATGATTAATATTTACACCATTATAAACAAGAACTACCTTATCACTGTACTTACGTAAATGATCATATATTATTTTTGATACAGCAATTATTTTATCTGCCCTTAAAGAAGCCTTTTCGGATATTTTCAGGATAAACTTTGCAATCTTCCCCCATTTCGGATACAGATAATCCATTGACCCCTGAGTAAATATTGTTTTTATACCAAACAGTTTTACCAATGGAATATATATCGCAGAATTCAATCCCTGAAAATGGACTATATCCGGTTTCTTTAAAATTGAATACATTGAAGCTTTAAGACCATAATATAATTTTTCTAAGTTCTTTGAGTTTATACTTTTCAGATATCTGAAATTAACATTTTCCCATCTTGTAATCTGTGTATTGCAGTACTTATCTATTGCTAGTACCGTTATATCTAAATCTGTGTTTCTGGCTAATCTTTTGTATTGTTCTTCTGAATGTTTTTCAACACCTCCCTGAACACCTGGAAATCCACGAACACCGATCACAAAGATTCTTATTATATTATTATTTCTTTTAACGGAATTCATAAAAACGCCTCTAATCGTGTTCCTGACATTGATTACTAATATTACAACCCCAAAATCACCCTTAGCAGAGTAATAAATTTATTCTCAAATATACCAGAAAGACGGCTTTTAAATACAAAGAGCGGAACATTTCTTATCCCTATTCTATTTAAAGCAAAATAATTGCTATTACTATCAATACAACCATTTTTCGTTGAAAATGCCGCAGTAAACCCACATTCTTTAACAATCTGCATTGTTTCGTTTGTAAAGTCCCGTCCTTTTTTCCCGTAAGGATATGCAAAATATTTAACATTTTCTTTTAGTATTTGTTCTAATGCGGATTTTGACCCACTGATTTCCGAGGTTGCAGCTTCCCTATTTAATCCGGATAATACTTTATGCGTTACAGTATGCCCGCCAAAGGTAATTTTGTCTTTGTGCATAGCAGCAATCTCTTCCTTCGTTAACATGTTAGTCGTATCTATATAACCGGTAGAAACAAAAATAGTAAATGGTGCATGGTACTTCTTAAGTATTGGGTATGCATGGGTGTAATTATCCTTGTACCCATCGTCGAAAGTGATAGCTATGGTATCATCTTCTAACTGAGTGCGATACCTACATTCATCCAATATTTTATCAATAGAAACAATATTAAAGTTTCTGACAAGATATGCGATTTGACTATCAAAATTTTTTTGTGAAACGGTTATATCAGGACTATTATTATTGTCATTGACGCTATGATATGTTAATACCACGGCAAAATACTTTTTAAAATATTTTTTGCGTAAAAAAATATATAACCCAATAATTCCAGAAAAATATAATAAAAAGGAGAGTACTATACCCGCGTACCATGCAAGCTTATATTTAAGTTTTATAAACTTTCTATTTGATTGAACGTCGACTTTCATTTTAAGATTCTTATAAGAATTCAATAATTATAAAAATGACATCATTTCATTTTTTTGTCGCACATATCATTATGCTTAAATAATCCATTTGATTAATCGGTTTTCGGAATCTTTTATTCAAATGTTTTTCTAGGTTTAACAAATATTTTTCATTTAGCTTTGTTACTGAAAAAAATATCTTATTCTCCTCATAAAAAGGAAAAACAAGCTTAAACAAAAATAACATTTGGAATTGGACCAATTTGATTGCACATTTATTTTTATTACAGGATTTTTTTATAAATACTCATTAATTTTTGGTAATGAATTTCTTCGTTGTATTCTTCTTCCACCTTTCTTCTTGCCTGTTTTCCCATTTGAATAACCAAAGAAGGATTGTTAAGAAGTTGTTCAATTTTTTCTTTTAAATGTATATGATCCCCAGAATTAAAAAGAACACCTGTCTGATTTTCAACAACCATTTCTGGTATTCCGCCAATGTTTGATCCTATTACAGGTTTTCCATAAGCAAAAGCCTCAAGGATTGACATTGGTGCATTTTCGTAGCATTGAGAAGGAAATACCAAAAAAGTACAATTTCGAAATAAGTCCTCCAACTCATTACCTGACTTATATCCTTTGAAAACCACATTCACAATTTTATTTTTTTTTACAAAACCTTCGCATTCAGCTCTCATGGGACCATCTCCAACTATGTACACCGCTATCTTAAGATCTTTTACTGCGTTAAGTAATGTCATAATACCTTTTTCCCTCGATAACCGGCCAACAAAAAGGATATATTTCCCTCCACCATAATTTGGTTCAAAGATCTTGGTTTTTATAAAATTTGCTACGTAAATCAGTTTTTTCTCGGGAATACCAGCTTCGATGTGTTTCTTCATAAGGAAATTACTTGGACAGACAAAATAACTTATCCAATCATATTTTCCAAAAAGACTATTAAAATACGATTCAATTGTGTATATTAAAGATTGTAATAAGCTTCCTTTATGACATCTCTTTACTGTGCAATGGTAGAACTTCCCTCCCTTACAACTCTCACATACTTCACCATTGAACAACATCAAATATGAAGGACATATCAGTTTCAGATCATGTAAAGTCATGACAACCGGTATCTGTCTTTCCTTTGCTGCATCAATAATAGAAGTTGTTAGTCTTCCATATATATTATGTGCATGAATTATATTCGGATTAAATAATTTTAATAACTCACCAAACTTTTTCCTGCACTCATAGGAATAAATCAGTTTTGCCCCCGCCGAGATTTTTTTTATTAATGAAACGTTTTGGTATTCGATATCTGAAGCGAAATATTCTGAGTATTCAGAGTGGATATTTTTATTAAAGTGCCTCGAAAATAGAGCAATCTCATGCCCAAAACCCCTGAGCATGTTTATTTCATCATAAAATACTCGTTCAGACCCACCCCGAAGGTAGCAGTAATTATTTGCAAAAATAAATTTCATAGAAACTAATCTTCTGTTAACTTTAAAATGAAAATATCAAATGAAAAAATTCCATTTTGTAATTATTAAACAAAAAAAAGAATGACATTAGCACAAACTTACAAATAATTCGGATGAATTAAATTTAATTTTTTTGAAACAGCTAACATAGAAACTAACGGTGTCAAAATAGTTACATTATAAATAACATTCTGTGCAGATTGCATAATAATGAAAAAAACTAATAGTCCCAAAACAGTAATATTTAGTTCCCTGTTGATATTTTTGGTAATATGATAAAAATAATATCGTATTTCCATTAAGAAAAATATCACATACAAGAGTCCACCAAAAATTCCAATTTCTACACTCACCCGAATATAATCATTATGGGGTTCTGCATAAAACAAGTATTTCTTCAAAGCGTCAGCAACTCCGCCAATTCCCAAGCCAATAAATGGATGTTGTGGAAATAGCTTAAAAATGACAATTTCCCAATAACTAAACCTCGATGTTAAAGAATTTCCGGCATATTGTGGCGGATGAAAAATTTCTACAATTCTTCTCGCAATCTCGCCATGGAAGATAATAATCGCTAATAAAAAAATAGGGACGGCGAGCTTTATCATTTTTTTGTTGAAAATACACATTACTAAAATACCTGCTGCCAAAGTATATTGCGAGGTCCTGTGGTATGTAAATATGATAATAATAAGAGTTGCCAATACAAGAAGTTGTATTAACCTCTTTATTAATAAATCCTTCGTTTGAACAAGAACAATCAACATTATGAAAATATTCATAGAGAAAAAAACCCCTGCAGTATTGGCATTTCCTTTAAATACACTGTATATCCTGTTAATTCCTCCCCTGAGTTCATCAATAGCTCCCGTGTTGGTAAACAATTGATAGTAGCCTACTAACAAAGGAATTACAGAGGATAGGATAAGAACAAATATTATCTTCTTTGCATCGTCCCATGTACTCACAAGGTTGAAAATGAGGATATATATAGAAATCCATCCCATTAATCGCAGCAAATGTGCTATTGATGTCGTCAGGCTTTTAGAATTGAACATTGAAAACAGAGAAAGAATTATCATTATGAACAAAATTTTTATATTAGGAATCGCTACGGTATAGGATTTATCGTTTAAAAATCTGAATATTAAATAAGTAATAATCCATAATGAAAAAATCCCCACTATTGGTACACCTGGAACAATTTCAACTTCCATTAAAGGTTGGATAGAGGGACGAATAAACAAGAAGGAATTTATTGCAAGGAATGGATTAGTAAAGAAAACAAACACCATTAAAATAAATAGAAGAACTCCGATCTTTATAAAAAGGGATATTGGAGCGAGGACTAAAAATGAACCAATACTGCCGCATATCGAAATAAGAAGTCCTTGAAATATATTTTTTGTAAATGAATTATTAGAATACTTTGAAATAGTTACCATCTATATTGAATCCTTTTCCAAAATACTCTTATTTTCAGCATCGAAATCCTGATAGCAATCCATAATATCTAAAATTGTAGGTGCAACTTGTATCAGAGAAGGAGATTTGGTTTTTATACCATCAGATAGATTCGATAAGCCCAAAATTCCATATCGTCTATGACCTCCTGATATTTTTTTATGTGTTATATTTTTTGAAAATATTTTTGTATATAATAAAGGGCTAGCTCCATATTCTGGACTTAACTCAAAAAGTATATCAGGATACATTTCAATGTAGTCTCCGGAATATATATCTTCTCTTACACAAATCCATTTAAACAAATCTCTTCCTTGAATCCCGCTACTTAATTCTTTAACCTCTGTAATTATTTTTTTTCTAAAATCTGTGTATTCGATTCCCAAATTTTTAATTTTTGCTTTATTAATCCTGATTCCACCAAAAGAACCAACGCCACCAAACTGTGTATCAATTTCTGCTAAATTTTCAGATGGCTCGATCAGAAATGTCGATTCCTTTAAACTTTTTTTGTAGGGTATATATGGAGTGATTTTATACAGGAAATCTTCGATATTATATTTATAAAATAAATTAAGCACAAACACTTTAGTTTTTTCTATTATAAATTTGTAACTTAGCAATCTTGCTTTGTCCGCTTTTGAAAACAGATAGCCTTTTTGTCTTAAAAATTCATTTATATTAACGACGTCTGTGCATCTTCTTCCATGTCCATGGTCACTAAGAACCATTATAACGCTTTCCGGAAACGTCATTTGAAATTCATGAATAATATTATCGAAGAAAATGTAAAATTTTTTAATTGTATTCGAAAATTGATTTTTTCCTGGGTATGTAGGGTCGTTTTCATCATAATATCGCCATAAAAAATGTTGTATCCTGTCAAGATTAAGAAATGTTATAAAACACAAATCGTAGTTATCCGCTTTAAATAATTTGAAAGTAAAATCTTTAATAGAAACAATATCTTCACGGTTTGTCTGTATAAAATCTTCAATGGTATTCTTTGTGGGAAAATCAGAGAGACCACCCAAATTCGGCAATTTGTTAAATTTTTTTACAGCATCTTCTGGAAAAGATTGAATGTTACCGGACACAAAAGAGGGTCCATTGACCATCACTCCATTAACATCCCAAACAGGATATGCCATAAATGGATTAACAATGCAAACCTTCTTCCCTTGTTTACCAGCAACATCCCAGAAAGTCTTACCTTTAAAAGCATCAATATTTAGTTTTGTCTCCCCGTATGATAAATAATTCACATGGTGTAAAACACCATGTTCCATCGGATTGAGCCCTGTGTAAATCGTTGCCCAACTGGGAACTGAATCTGGAGGAAATACCGACTCTAATGGGAAAAACATTTCTTGTTTCATCATTTTAGAAAACACAGGAAGCTCATCTTTCCATTGATCAACAAGTTGAAAATCCATTCCATCTATGCCAATTACAATAATTTTATTCATGTCTTAATTCCATTAGAATCGATGTATGCTATGCGTTAAAATTTGAATGGTTTCTTTTAAAAACTTTTGCAGCGTCCTCATGAATAGTTTTTTTAATATCATTCAGCGGTAATGTCCCATCGACAATTGTTGCGCCAGCTATCTGTGCAATGTACTGATACAATGGAATGCGATCTTCGAGATACGCCTCAGATGTTCCATCTTTTTTCCGGCTTACTCCAACATCTGCGTTAATGTCAATAAAATAAAGGCGATCTGGCTTTGGAAATCGATTCGATATTAGATTTTTCAATAAAGTGTCCACCATTGAAAGAGGAAACGGACAATTCAAGGCAAAATCAACAATAGCGTCGTAGAGGTAACGATCACAAATCAGCACATCATTATTCCTATTTGGAATAAAAATCTTTAAATAAAGAAGAAAAAGATATTCTAAAAGACTAAAATTAATCAATAAAAAACTAACTATTTTGTTACCGAATAAACCTTTACGTTTTTTTTTAATAGAAAGATAGGCGTGACCTTCTGTTGCTTCTCTTTCTTTTAGAATATAGCGTTTAATTAGTTTGCCCGGAATCTTTGAAATGCAGGGTTCTCTACGACTCCAAACGTATTTTGAATTTAATCCTTTTTCTTTAAAATAATCATTCAAGGAGAGTGCCTGAGTAGTTTTCCCACTTCCATCAATCCCGATAAAACAAAAAAATGCATATTTCCGAACCATTTCTAATCCTCACATGATTGAAGAAGTATTTTTGCTACGTGATCCCATGAAAATTTTTCAACCTTTTTACGGGTTTCAGGATGCACTTGTTTAATCTCATTGAATTTTTGCATAAGTTCTACTGAAGTATTGAAATACATAAAATCCACAGAAGGTGAAAAATGCTCCGGCAAACCACCAAAAGGAGTGGTAATTACTGGTAAATTGCATGCCATCGCTTCAAGCACGGAGAGGGGGAACTCAATTGCCCCTGTTTTTTTGATTACAGGAAATATATAACAGTCGGCTAGTTGATAGATTTCCTGGATTTCTGGTACGAAATAATCAATAATAAAAATGCCAGATTGTCGCAAGGACTCCTTAAGTCCTGCTTCTTGAGAAGTAGAGGTACTGCCAACAATTAAAACTGCGATGTCCACACATGAAACAAAATTGGTTAATAATCTTAGGTTTCTCGTTTCTTTTATATGTCCAACGTGCAGTAATAAATAGCGATCCGGTGGAATGTTGTATTTATTCCTCAGAACTTTCTTTCTGTCGTTAGATACTGGAACAAATTTTTCCATATCTACGCCTATAGGTAATATCGAAGGAAGAACACCGATAGTTTTAAATTGTTTTGCCATAACTCCAGAGAGCACAAAAACTTTTTTAGGGCGTAGAAGGCGAATTATGTTTTTTTCTACTGCATTATATTCGCGGTCACAATGCTGTAAGGCAATCATTGCTAATTTGGATCCACTAGATATCCATTGAAGTATTTTGAAACGGATGAAGCTATTTAATGTGGCGGATGCTTGTGGAACATAAATAAGTAAGTCAGGTCTCTTTTTTTTGATTATTTTGTATAGTCCAAATGAAAATAGTAATTTGCTTAAATAAACCCTGTTAATATTTTCGTGAATATTACATTCAGACAGAGGCCCAATACCAATACATTCTACCTGTTTATTTATCGCCTTCAGAAGTGAAAATGCAGTAACCTTCATCCCCTCATCATAAGGCGGTATAAACAATTCAGAAATTACAATTTTTTTCATTGATATTCTTATTTTAAAACTTTTACTTGAAAAATTGAGTTAATATTTTTATTAATCCTTTTATCGTTCCTTTGAAGTGCTCAATGTCTCGATGCGTTATTAGTCGAGTAAAATTTATAATAGTCATGCCAAACAGTGACCATAAGAAACTAATTTTGTTTGTAAATGTTTTAGGCATGTTTTTTTTAAACATATAATAAGTATTTACCACCCTCATCGTTGAGGACTCTTCAATGCTAATTCTGCTGGTTTTTGAATGATAATGATATAAAATTGCATCTGGTGTCTGATAAAGGCTGTACTTTCGTGAAACCCTGTAAGATAAATCCATATCTTCTTTTAATGCGTAACCATTGAGTTTTTCATCTGATCTGAATTCATTGAATATTTTTCTATAATAACTGCAAACACCCCCCGCCATACATTCAACACCAATTATCTCTTTAGGTTTTGGAATAAAGACATAATGTCCCGAACGTAGAAATCTACTTTTTTCATTTACGGAAAGCCTTGTTAGCATAAATAACCGTAGTAAATATATTTTGAAGAATCCCATGGGATATTCATTTCCAATTGTACCACGGACCCCGCCTAGTCTTTCTGTTGATTTTTGCTGATAAACGTGAAGTATTTTTTCATGATAATCTTGTTCCAGTATCACATCGTCGTCAAAGAAAAAAACAATATCACCATTTGCATTATCAACTCCGATGTTTCTTTGTTTTGTCAGACTTGGTTTACTCGTAATGTAAATAAATTTGATTATATTTTTTAAGATGTTTTCACAATTTATTTTATTTTCGTACGTGATATTAATGACACTTGCATCAACAACAATAAGTTCTTGGGGTAAAATTGTTTGTTGCACAATTGATTTTACACAATTTTGTAAATCTAAAGGACGATCTTTAGTGCAAATAATAAATGATGATGTCATATAGAATCAGTTATTGAAGAATTATTCATTTCAGCAGTACTGTTTTCAATAGCTATTGATAGTTTACGTGCCAAATTATACCAGGTATATTCTCCGACAGAACGGAGATTAAAATACTTTTCTGTCTGTCCTGTTTGTTTAAGATTATACAAATGCTTAATCGCCAGTAAAATTTCTTCTTTCTTATTTAGAACAACAAGACCACATTTATGTTCATTAATCATATTAGCCGCAATATCCTGGTCATCGTACTTAATAGCCAGTATAGGACGTCTTGCACCAAAGTACTCAAACGTTTTTCCAGGAATCTGATATCCATCGAGCCACCCAAAAAGGAGCAGGGCATCTGCCCCTTTTTGCAATGCTATAACCTTGTCTTGCTCTTGATAACCGAGAAAGATTATTTTTTTCGTCAATTTATTATTTTCAACCCATTTGATAAATTTCGGGTAAATTTTTCCAGCAATCACTACTTCTATATCTAGATTATCTAACTCTTTGATAGCCTCAAAAAATGCATATGGCTCGCGAATACCATCGTAGAAAATACCTGTATATACGATACGAAATGAATCGCCATTTTCCGGCAATATTTCTTGATATTTTTGGTCATCATATCCCTGTGATATAACATTAATTGCTTCTGTTTTAAGAAATGGATAATGTTTTACAAAACCATATGCTGTTTCCTTTGTAGTTACTATTAAATAATCGGCAACTTTTAATAATCGTTTTTCAATTTGTTTGTCTATAAAATATCTCCAGCGCTGAAATCCAGGATTAAATACCCAAGGGTCGCCATAATCCACCATCCATTTAGTTCCTGTCCATTTTTTAAAATAATAACCAATAATATGATCCGTTCTTGGATTTGACGAAGAGATAATTATATCGTATTTATTTGTTTTACTCAGTTTTTTAATTGTATTTAACGCAAAAGGTAACCATAAAATGAATTTATCCGGGATAAGTAATGGAACAATGGCCTTGTTAAATACCCTTTTTATTATTTTTCGAACTAATGTCTCAAACGATATTCCAAAGAATTTTAAGGTTTTACTATTTTTAGATACATAATCATAAATGATATTGTGGAGTGGGCCAGGGTAAGTACGAATAATATTTACTTGCGAAGGAATAGATTTAAGCAGATTCTCATCATAAGCTGTTTGATGCCTTAATGACTTGATTGTTAATACGTCAATCGTATGTCCTTGGGATGCAAGATATTTAACAAAATGACCCCAACGAATGCTACGAGGACTGGAAAAAGGTAAAAAATCGTGAGAAATCAAAAAAATTTTTTTCCCCATTTATATAGTTTTATAACTCCTGGAAAAAACAAAAAAACTTACATACTCGATTTTTTATCACATCTGTTCAAATACCACGTATATACTTTTCGAATCCCATCCTCTAAAGATGTTTTTGGCTCCCACCCGAATGCTTTTATTTTTGATATATCTAATAATTTTTTTGGTGTCCCATCAGGCTTTGAAGCATTCCAGCGTATTTGACCTTTATAGCCAATAATTTCTTTTATGAGATCAGCCAAATTCTTAATCTGAATATCTATTCCTGTTCCAATATTCACAAATTCCCCAACATCTTTAACATCATATTTTTGCATTAACAATACACAAATGTCAGCCAAGTCATCTACATAGAGAAATTCACGAAAGGGAGTGCCACTTCCCCAAAGTTCAACCACAGTCGAAAATTTAAACTTACTTGAGGAAATGGTCTTTATTCCATATTCTGAAAGCAAGTTGATAATATCGGAGTCTTTTAATAGCTCTACATTAATATTGTGTAATGAAAATTTTTTTAAGTCTTCTTTAATCGCTTTAAAATCACTGTTGTACAAACACTTTCCAAGATGTATTTTCCTAATTAAGGCAGGTAATACATGGGATGATTCTAAATGAAAATTATCATTAGGACCGTAAAGATTGGTTGGCATAACAGAAATAAAATTTGTTCCATATTGTTCATTATAATATCTACAAAGCTTTATGGCTGAAATCTTGGCAATAGCATAAGGCTCATTCGTGGGTTCAAGGTTCCCAGTAAGCAAGCATTCTTCAGCCATTGGTTGAGGAGCAAATTTTGGATATATACAAGATGAACCGAAGTTCAATAGTTTTTTAACGCCATACTTATAACTTGCGTGAATTATGTTGGCAGCGATCATGATGTTATGATATATAAACTCTGCCTTATAGGTATTGTTTGCTAATATTCCTCCGACTCTTGCCGCAGCTAAAAAAACAAAGTCTGGCCTTTCTTCTTCAAAAAATGACTCTACTTCTGACTGCCTTGTTAAATCCAACTCATTGTGGTTTTTTACAATAATGTTTTTGACGCACAACTGTTGTAGTCTACGCATGATAGCAGAGCCAACCAGTCCGCTATGTCCGGCAATATAAATCTTTGAATTTTCATGAATTATATTATCAGATATTTTATTGCGCATCTTTCGAATTAACAATGAGTGTATTACATTTCTTTTGATTCTGGTATTATCCTATGAAAAACTTCTTAGTTTCCCATCACTCCGTATTTGCAAAGAAAAAGATACGGCAGATTTTATTCTAGGATTATTTGGGTAGGGACTGGTTGTTGCTGTGCTGCATTATGAATGCAAATAATAATTAGAGTCTGTCATAAATCATTTTTGGAATCGAGAATGTACGATTATTTAAAATGACCCCGATGAAATTGGCCTTTTTATATTTTAAGGGTGATATTAACGATTGCATAACATGATGGCGGGTTCTGCCTTCATTCACAACCAATATAATTCCATCCAAATACTGACAAAGTACGCACGCATCCTTGAAACTTCTTAAATTTGCATAGTCCAAAAATATTAATTCATATTTTTCTTTTGCCGACTTGATTACGTTAGCCATACGAGTAGAATCTAAAAGTGGTGTAGGATTCAGCAATGTGTTACCAGCAGGTAAAACCGCCAAGTTTGGACTTAAATCCTGTATGGTCTCTTGCATCGAAATCCGACCTTCGAGTATATTTGCAAGACCTGGATTATCAAAGATTCTAAAAATTTTGTGTATTGACGGCGATCTGAGATTTGCGTCAATGATAATTGTCTTGTGACCAGAAACATTCGACAGATAATTGGCAAGATTTGCTATAATAGTAGTAGATCCTTCCATAGGTGAGGCAGCTGTTATAAGGATAGACTTTAAATTTTTGTCTTTCATCAAGAGATATATCTGGTCAGATATATTCTGGTAAGGCGAGTGGTGGATATTTGACCGTTTAGTGTCTTTAATCAATATCATATTTTTAAAATCTTTTTTAGGAATAGACCCCAAAAGCGGCAGATTGAGGAATGTTTCAACATCTTGAGTTGATTTGAAGGTTGGATCAATAAACTCAAGTCCAAATGCAAGCATTAATCCCAGAAATAAACCCATAAAAACGGCAAGGAGTATCAATAAACTAGGGCTTTTTCCTGTTGGTAAATCAGGTATATATGCTTGCTCGATAATCTTAACCGTTGATGGCCCCATCGCTTCTAAAGAAGGAAGTTTTTTCTGTGTAAGGTTTTTATTTATTCTATCGATATAATCTTTTAATTGAGCGACAAGAGGATATTTTTCTCCGTATTGTAGTTGGTGTTCGGCCATTTGTTGCTCGAGATTAAAAATTAGATACGATCGGCTTACCACATTTGCAATTGTTGCTGCTTCTTTAGGGTCGAAATCTTTTACACCTATACTAAACAAGTCGGTCCCTTTTATTTCTTCAACGTCTATAGCACCCTTTAGACTTCCAACGGCGATACGAAAACGAATATCCTTTTCCTGCTCCGGTGTGATATCTTTTGGTTTTTCAATGAGTTCCGATATCTTTTTTCTTAAATCAATTAGATATATTTTTATTGGGGAACAAAATTTTTTCTCATAGTCAAGTGGCCGATCATCTAATTTGAGTGCTGTTACCACACGTTCAAGCACCATATTAGTTTTTATAAACTCACCTTCATTAAGGGGTTTGGATTCGTCTATTAATTTGTAATACGGCGATTCTACCTGTTTCTCTCCGGAGATAAGCATTTTGACCTTAGATTCGTATACGGGAGTTTGAATCTCCAACCCAAGTAACACACCTACTATTACGGTAAGAAATGTTGCTATAATTATAGTCTTGCGTTTAAATATAATCCTTACGTAATCTCGTAACGCGTTTCCATAAATAATCGAATTCATTTCTTCTCCTTAAAGAATGCTTTCCAACGCAAGTACAATATCGCCTGATTCTATAGATATGTCTTTACCCGGTTGACCACTTACAGCACCTTTCATATCCACTTTAATATTCTGATATTCGTTTTTCCCTGGAATTGTTCTAAGAATTTTCACCCTATCAAGTGAACCGTATTTTCCAAGACCTCCTGCAGCAGCTATAGCCCGGAGAATTGTCATATTATCTTCTAGTACATACTTACCAGGATGTCCTACTTCTCCATATATAAAAAATTCTTTGTTACGTTCTATAATTAATATGTCCTCATCTTCAATGGGCATGTCTCCGTTCAAAGCACTTTGTGCAGTATTTTTAAGATCCAGTTTGATTTCCTGATACGCTTTGCTTCCTTTCTTCATGCGTCGGAGTTTAACATCACCGAATAAACCGTCTGGGGTAATTCCGCCAGCTGCTGAAATTGCCTTTAAAACGGTTGTATTATTCTCAAGCACATATCTTCCTGGATTTTTTATGATACCGTATACAAAATATTTTAACACTTCGAATGTTGACAAACTTACCGTTACAACAGGATATTTTATATAGCCACTTGCAAGTTTTTTCGATATTTCTTTCTCAATGTCAGACAGACTTTTATCTTTAACGGCAACGCGCCCTATATACGGAAATGATATAAAACCATCTGAAGTTACTGGTGCTTTAATAGCAAGATTGCTATGACCAAGAACGTTTATTTCTAGTACATCACCTAACCCAACTATATATTCACGCCCACTAATCTCATCAGCATAACTTGATGCCGAGATATAGAGGACACTAACATTAAATATCAGAATTAAAGCTAAAAATAATTTTTTTATCATTATTGTTGCCTCTCTCAATTTGTTTAGAAAAATATCATTATTATATGAATATTTTTATCGTAAGTGAGTGCAAATTTAAGATAATAATCTCCTGAAAATACATCAATACTAAATACTTCGATATAATATCGACAACATTATCTTGGTCTTAAGTTATAATTTATTACTAAAAAATGTTTTATACTATATGTTCTAATAATCTATGATTTATTTACAAACAAATCAAATTTTAAGAATAACCTTTAGATTTAAATTGTAAGCTAAAAATTTAAATACCGCAAATTATGAACCATTGTCGATGCCTAGAAACTTTTATCACTTTATATATGCGAAGAATAAACAATCAATATAATTTAAAATGAAATCAACATTTTAAATGTTTAATAATACAGCAATTAATAACAATAGTCTAGAATTATCTGTACAATTTTTATATACAAACCGTATGTCAACATGTTGTCCTAGAATTGCCTTGAGTATCAGGCACCATGCCATATATGATTTTATTGATTAATTAACGACACATCAAAGTTGTTATAAGAGTCTTGTAAATAACGACATAAGACAAAACAAGCCTCGGCTGTTTTGTGAAATATGTTATCATAAGTACATGTATATTAACAAGATATAACAAACATTAGGAATTTTTTATATTTTGCAAAACAAGTCCCCAATTATCTCTATTTGATGTAAATACTGTTTTTCCCAATGCTCTGCCCAAAGAAGACTGGTGTTACCGGTATTGTGATCAAATATACCCACTCATTGATGAAGATATCTTTAAAGAACTTTACCCAGGTGAATGCGGAATGCCCAAAAGGCCGATAAAGAAAGCATTATCCATCCTCATTTTTATGGGCATGGAAAAGCATACGTGGCGTGGCGCCGAGTTTCAACAAGCAAGGAGACTTGATTGGTTCCTTGCAACGCGTACGCCGTTAGGGGAGATTCCTCTTGACCATACGGCGTTGTTTAAGTTTTATAATCATATGGAGACGAGCAACACAGGAAGAAAGTTGTTTGAGAAATTGACGATACCGTTTGCAGAGGCATGTGGCACATCCATGAAGAAACAGCGAACGGACTCTTTTTTTATTCACGGGTGGCCGCAAATACTGTTCCGGTATGGGTTGCTTAAAGAGACCCTGCGGATATTTCTTCAAAACTTACGCAAGCAGAAGCCTGGTTTGTAAGAGTGCATAAACAAAGAACTTTCCCGAGACTATTTAGGGAAAGATTTTGATCTGACGGAGAAAGACCACGAGAAAGCACAGCATCAGGTTAAACTCATGGCACAGGATCTTTACGCAGTATATAAGGCGTTTGACAGTCATAATCCGGTAAAACACCAGGAGAGTTTCAAGGCGCTCGTAACCGTATTTCACCAGCAGTGCGAGGGGGTAGAGAACAAGGAGGAGAAGACATCGTGTGAGATTGTTATTCGGGAAAAACCTGTTGGGGATGAAATCATTTCCAGTCCCCACAATACCGATGCCCGGTATGTAAAGAAAGGGAAGCAGCCCACCTGTGGGCAAAAAGGGTTTCTGACGGAGACCTGCGATAAAGACAATAAAACCCAGTTTATCACCGATGCGGAGGTAACACCGGCAACAACCCCGGATGTGAAAGAGCTCCCGGGTATTCAGAAATGGTTGGAAGAAGCAGGTATGAAACCCGAAGAACCATATGCAAATGCGGGATTTGTGAATGGTCAAACCATAGGGGATTCACACAACAGAGGCATATCGCTGGAAGGTCCAAGTTCAGGGCTTTCCCAATCTTTTGAGAAATTTCAAGCCGGGGACAGACCGCTTGACACAGCAGATTTTGAAATCACGTCAGAAGGAGTCGGCCGGGAAGTAATCATACGAGCCTGTCCTGAACAACACGTTCCGGCTGGCCAATCCCTCCGTGAAAGCACGGGAAAGATGCTGGTGCATTTTGATCCGGCGATTTGTTCTGCCTGTAGAGTGAAGACGCGATGCCCTGTAAAGATTGGAAAGCGTGTTGCCACATTAACCATTGATGATGCATCGTATCGGGGAGCGTCCCGGCATCATCAGTACATGGAGAATACAGATTACCGTAAGCAGTGTGCGACCCGCGCTGGCGCGGAGGCAACGGTGAGCGAAAGGGTTCGCTCTCATGGAGTCAGAAAGTCAAGACATCGAACGGAAAACAGAACACGATTGCAGTTACTCTTTGCTGCTATTGCCTGCAACGTGAAGAGATTCATCAGACATGGGCTTCTCCATGGATACATGACGTCAGGGACAGTTAAAATGACGGTTGTCAGCTCTTTTTCCCGTATAAAAATGGCGTTTTCGACGCATTTATTTCATTTTTTGCGGCTTGAATGCCCTTGTCTCAATAAAGATTGCGCTATTTTAATTCTTCATAGAACAAAATTGCAAAACATATCAATTCTCATAAATTGAGGTTAGTCAACAGAATCATATATCTGAATACCATATGCAGATAACCTTTCCTTTCCACGAGAATGCGCTTGTATCTTCCCTGATACAAAAGGCCAGTTCTCTTACGTCTTCTGTTGTAATGAGATGTATCGGTAATGTTAAACCATCTCATAAGTTTACTGAAATTGGTAAGAGGTATTTCTAAAAGCAGATGGAAATGATTACCCATGAGGACGTATCAATACAGAATGATATGATACGTTTTTAGTCCGTCATCATATCAGATACAGCCTATTTGTCATTTATAAAGATTTGGCCTCTTTCGCCTTTCGATTGAAATATAAACACATTTCACTACCATTGCGATCGAATTTCCTGATATTCCATTCATCTCTGGATTTCTTTTTCCAGTATTTATCAATTGGACTTGAAAATATGTAAAAAGGTAATCCTATTAGCAACAGCACATAGTGCTTAATTTGTTTATTTCTTTTGTTCAACAACGTTGTAACAATCTGGGCAGGCAAGCGAAGTGTAGTTATAAAAATCAGACGCATCTTTTCTTGATTTAACTTTCGTCTTGCGTCTTGATTAATAGCTCGAGAAGTATCAAAAAACATCAGCACAAATTTAAGGTTAGAATTTGTGATCCAATTAATTGCACCATAGTATTGATTAGAATAGAATTCCTTTTGTAATTTAAATCCTCTGGTTTCGCACAATCTACAAAATTGGTCTGTAGTTAATCATCGAACATGACCTTCGTCTTCAAAAAAGAATCTATTTTCAAGCTCTGTATTAATCCCATCGCTTCGCAATAAACAAACATTGTATTCATAGCTTCCTTCGTTTCCACAAGGCATAAAGTGAAGCATAGAAGATTCTGGTTTTAGGTATCCATCCATCTGAGTAAATACTTCACTTAAATTGAATACATGTTCAAAAACATGGTTTGAAAAAATATTTTTAAGTCATAGATGTTTCACACACAACTTATAACTTCTCAATGCTTTGAAACTTATTCTGTGCTTGACTTATTTCTTTACTCCTGTTATTCATTGCACTTGTGAACTTTTTCATCAACCAACAACAGGAGCAAAGAATTTGAGTGTTTTTGGCGCAAAACATCCCTCTGTTAAATATGTTTCTGAAAACATTACTTTGTTAAAAAACGCATGTAAAAAAATATTTCTAAGTCATAAGTCGAATTTGACTCAACTTACTACAAATCAATGCTTTGTGACTTATTTTGCGCTTGATTTATTCCTTTACTCCTGCTATCAATTGCACTTGTGAACTTTTCAATCAACCAACAACAGGAGCAAAGGATTTGAGTATTTTTTCTGCAAACATTCCTCTGTTAAATACGTTTCTGAAAAATTTCGCCTCTTGTTTCAGCAAAAAACAAATGGCCGTGTTTACCCTCGTCATCTATGCCTTCTTTAAAGACTACAAAAGAAACTCCCTTGATGGAATGGCAAAAGCCACTCACACCGATTATCAGAAGTTTCAATACTTCTTCTCAGATTCAAAATGGGATATCCAGGCAATCAAACGCACAAGGCTGGAAATCATTCAAAAACAAAGAACCACTGCTCCCACCAAAGACGGGCTTCTCGCCATTGATGACACTGGCTGCCCGAAACCCTTTGCAAAGAAGACCGAGGGAGCAAAGTGGCAATATTGCGGACCACTCAAAAGGAAAGAGGTCTGCAATGTCGGTGTCGGCGCTGCTTTCGTCTCAGACTCAAAGCATTTTCCCATCGACATCATTCCCTACCTTCCTGCCAGGGAGTTTCCCAGAGGAAAAAACAACCCCCGGTTCAAAGACAAAATACAAATCGCCCTGGAACTCTTTGACGCCTGCTCAAAAACCATGGATTTCTCCGGCGCTGTCTTCGACTCCTGGTATGCGACAACACGCTTCCTCACGCACATTCACAAGGAAGGCAAAATCTTCTATTCCGAAATAAAATCGAACAGAAACATCTTCATGCGCCATCCCGTAAAGAAAACGATGTGTCTTGTCAAACCAGATGAGCTCGTGACCCTCATCAAAAAGCATTATTGGGATAAAATCAAATACGTTAAATTCAAAACCACGGATGGCTCTGAAGTTTCCCATAAAACCTATTCGTTCGAGGCAAAGCTGAAAGATTGTGTTGTACCCATCAAGTTTGTAGTCATTTTAGGCAAGTGGAATAAGGACGACGACTACAAATATCATATCCTTATTACCAATAATCTCCGCGCCTCTGCCAAAATGGTCATTACAAACTACCTGCTGCGTTGGGGTATTGAACACTGTTTCAAGGAATTAAAGGACACCTTTTACTTTGACCACTACCAGGTCCGACATATCAACAAGATTGAGAGATACTGGAATCTCTGTCTTGTTGCATGGACTCTCACCTACTGGATCAAACAAAGCTTGTCCTCGTGTAAACGGGGATGCCTATCTTGCGAAAATCCTTGAAACGAAACCGACAACCTTCAATGAAATCAAACAGGCTGTCAATTCTCTGCTAGAATTTGCCTCTACCAACGCCTTATCAAAGAGCGAAATACTTGCCGATGGCTATTTTAAAATTAAATCCAAACGCCTTAAGAAAAAATGCGCCGCTTAATTTTTTAACAAAGTAATGCTGAAAAATTTCTCCTCTTGCTTTAGCAAAAAACAAATGGCCATGTTTACCCTGGTCATCTATGCCTTGTTCAAAGACTACAAAAGAAACTCCGTTGATGTTGTGGGGACAACTCAACTGAGATTGTAACTATGGGTCGTTTTACTGGCAAAGCCCCCTTGCTCTGCCCACACTCAGTGAGCGTGGGTTTCTACATTGGTACTAAATAGTTGTGTGTTACAAATGATATCCGCGTTTTGTGATCATGTAACCTCGATATTGAAAGGTAGTTGAATTGCCAATAATGATAATTGTAGTCATGTCAACAGAGCAAGAGGTCATTTTGCCCAGCGTAGTAAGAATAATCTTTTCATTTTCTCGGGATACATTTTTTACAATACCGACCAGAGTAGATGGAGATTTATGTTGAAGGATGATATGTGCAGTTTTCTCAATCTGCCATTCTCTTTGAGAACTCTTGGGGTTGTATAGCACAATGATAAAGTCAGCCTCAGCAGCACATTTTACACGTTTTTCGATAGTCTCCCACGGTGTGAGTAAATCGCTCAGACTAATGACGGCGTAATCGTGCATAAGTGGGGCACCCAGTACAGCGGCGGCGGCATTAGCAGCAGGAATACCTGAAATGATCTCTATAGGTAAATCCACGTTTTTCTGTGAAATCATCTCAAGTACAAGTCCAGCCATGCCATAAACACCCGGATCGCCACTGCTGACAATCGATACAATCTTTCCCAATAAGGCTTCCTGAATTGCCAGTTCCGCGCGTTCAATCTCTTTGCGCATCGCTGTAGCAAATACCTGTTTGTTTCGTGTAATGTCCTTTATTAGATCGATATACAGTTTGTAGCCAATAATCAATTCTGATTTTTTTAGTATATCTAGTGCCCTCTGGCTAATCTCGTTCTTCGCCCCGGGACCGATGCCTACCACATAAAGTTTTCCCGGGCGATGGCCACTGTCACCCCTGGATATTTCTGTTTTTTTAGTAATAATTCCGTCTTCCTCCCTGAAAGAAGCGCAACGGGTTCACTTACCCCCCACACCCCTATTTTTTTCTTAACAAAATCTGATCTACCGTATCCTTTGAGACATGTAGAAATTTCCATACAGGAAACAATCCTCAATGGAATATCCAATTCCTCCGCAGCCTGCAATAAACCTAGTTCTTCAGACTTGATCTCAATGGTGGCAAGCAATCTGACCCGTTCTAATGTGAGATTTACCCTTTGAAGTGTATCAATAATAGATTTTTTTACGGCTTCTGATGTAATCCCTTTTTTACAACCGATACCAACAATAATGTCCTTCTTTGCCTCTGTACCAGTAGTAATTATAGCATCAGTATGCATAATTGCCGCAATGCGATGGGTCAATAAATTGGCGCCGCCTTCATGACCCGAAAGCACGCTGATAACAAAACGCCCGACATCGTCAATCACCACCACCGCAGGATCGGCATGTTTATTCCCGATATTTTGAGCGATCACCCTTATGACAATCCCCATTGCCATAATGAAGACAAGCCCATCGTATTGTTTGAAGATTCTATTAACCAGTTGTTGAAGGGGTTCAGAAAAATAAATGATGTGAGGAGATATCATTTTCTCAATGATGTAGTTATTTTCTTCTCCTATTTTTTTGAACACATAGGTTGTAGGTACGGGGTTAAAACGAGTTCCGATTCTTCGTGCAGTTTTTAACCCATCTTCAGTTAAAGTAATAATAGCTATATTCAAGTACTTCATTTTCAATGACAGAGGAACAAAGAAATTCAGAGGGGTGTGTTTTCTTTTCTGGGTATGGACAACCCCATGCGTTCCCTGTCTCGAGAAAAATTTTCTAATTCATTATGTATTGAAACTGAAAATTGGCTATTTTTCCAAAGTAAATATAATACGATGAAATACGTGATTGTTTGATCAGTACTTCGGTAGCAGTTATCGCATTTTAGGAAAGATGGAGACAACAAATCTCGCGTTAAAAGCACAAAAACTGCGTTTCTTCCTTTTTTTACAGGCTAATTTCTTTCGATATCTCCGCCATATCGACAATAGGAAACTTTATAGCTTTTTCTCCTAAAAGGGTATCCACTACTTCCTGAGGTGCGCTTCGATAATTAAGCACCGCCGTTAACTTTAACGGTGATTTGGCATCTTGGGGAATTTGACACGCAAAATGTTCCTCTTTTTGGCCTTTTGGTGGAACCCGGTTGTCAGATATTATTTGTGTGGCAGACCATACATGAAGCGTCGGTTTTCCATTCTTATCACCGAATACGGTATGATAAACCGTGGCATTAGGATCAATGACTCCCTTTTCATTCACCTTCCCACGCTGATACAACTGCTTTCCTTCCGCGTCCGTGACTGAAACACACAACCACATCTGCCGTAATTCAGTGAGTCCTGTCGGCAAATAGTGTCCTGCCCCCGTATTTTTAATGATTACATCAAATTTGAGCATATCGCCCTTTTTATATCCCGGAATAGGAGAGATATCCAGAGTTGCCGCATTTTTCAGCCTGTCCGTAGCTAATTGCTTGTTTGTGTCAATGCCCGCTGGCAATGATAAAGGATTTGTACTGCCACCGACAAAATAATGTGTCCATATATGCGGACGTTTTTTCCCACCCATTATTTCAGGAGATGCAACACCGGGATTGTCCGGCCTCTCGGTGCTTCCCGTGCTGGGGAATCCGGGACGCTGCCGCATGTGGCAATCCTGACAGTGCACCGACGTTTTTGGGTCGCCAGTATTATAAGGGCTTTGTTCCCATTCGGTATAGGTTTGTTCAATAGGAATAGCATTTCCTGCATGTGATACGTCATGACAGCCTCCACAAAATTCAGATCGGGTGTGTAATTCAGAAAATTTACTGCTATGGATTGTTTCTGGACAATCGTCAAAAGGGCCATATTTAGTACCACCATCCATTGCCGCCGCATTGCCTGGGCTCAATATATAAGGAGCATTTCCTATTCCACTTGTTGCCTTAACAGAATGGCAAAAGTCGCAAATAACTCCCCCCTTCTCGTCGTCAGGCGATGGAAGTGGCTCATCTCCGCTACTATGTCCGATAGGTATGTGGCAGCGCACACATGATTCTATATTTCTTTTTTCAGACTCTCCTTCCGCAGTTTTTTTCCCTAAATTATAAAGGGCTTGAAAGAGCGGATTCTTCCATGCATTCGCATGCGTAGACCCACTCCACATCTTGTATATCTCAGGATGACAAGCGCCACATGATATCGGGCTAAAAAACTGACTCGTCTTTACATCTCCCGGCACGGTAATAGGTAAATCCAGAATATTTTTGGGTCTCTTTGCTTCAGGAAGTTTTCTTGTCGGAGACCATTCTCTGGGATCACTTGCGGAAGAAACATTTATAGTTACAAGAAATAGGCCGGCGAGCAATAATAATGTGAGTTTAACATATAAATACATTGTTATTAATATCCCTTCTTTCGTTTAAAATGAATAAGATATAATTCAAAATATTTATTATATATTAAAAAAAACTTTTTTAAATGAAAATTTTCTTGCGTAATTATTTCAAGTGATAAAAAAACAACAAAAAAAGAGGATAGACCTTGAAGGTCTATCCTCTTTCTAAAACGTTAAGGTACTTTACACTATTGAATTACTTCGTACCACTTTTATTTTTGTCCTTTTTCACCTTTTGCAACCTTCTCGGACTTAATAGTAGTATCTCCTTCTACCACAACAAAATTTTTAATCTTCTCGAATTTTTTATCACCCACACCTTTCACTTTTTTGAGATCCTCGATTTCCTTGAAATTGCTATTTGCTTTTCTGTAGCTTACCACTTCTGATGCCAATTTAGGACCAATACCGGGTAAGACTGCAATCTGTTCTTCCGTTGCCGTATTAATATTCACCTTTCCTGCTACCTCGGTTGCGGAAAGGCAAATATTTGTCCGACAGACAAAAGCAACCATGAACACAATAATAACCATGCAAAACGATTTACAAATTGTAAGCATAGACGAACTCCTCCTAATAAAATTTTTAAAAATAATTATTTAAAGGCCCTTAAATACAAACACGCGCGGGTAGATTGAAACAGCAAAATACAATCCAAGAAATAAATAATTTTATAAAAATACATATAATTTATCTTAAATATTGAAATCAAAACTATTAGGAGGAGATCATTTTTAATAAATTGTGAATTAATATAAGAATTAGGCAAAAGAGATTAATACAAAAACGAACAATCAGGCGAACAAAATTGTTATTTAGCTATTTAAACAAAAAAGGACACGCGATTGCGTGTCCTTTTTTGTTTAAATATTGTTGTTTTCTATGTAGCGCTTACTTCTTTTTATCTCTTAGCGACTCTATAACCTCATCGACAAGTCCATATGCCTTTGCCTCATGAGACGACATATAAAAATCACGGTCAACATCCGCTTCTACTCGTTCTAAAGGTTGTCCCGTATGTTTTACCAAAATTTCATTTAAACATTTTTTCATCCTCAGAATCTCTTCCGCTTGAATACTGATATCCGTTGCAGTGCCTCTCATTCCACCCCAAGGCTGATGGAGCATGATACGGGTATGAGGCAAACCAAACCTCTTTCCCTTTGTTCCACCGGCAAGAAGGATTGCTGCCATACTGTATGCCTGACCAATGCAAAAGGTAGCTACATCGCATTGTACAAACTGCATGGTATCATAAATAGCCAAACCCGAAGTAATAGATCCTCCGGGTGAATTGATGTATATATTAATATCCTGGTTCTTATTCTCATTCTGAAGAAACAATATTTGCGCTATTACCAAATTTGATAAAGTGTCTTCAATAGCTGAGCCAATAAAGATAATGCGGTCTTTTAGCAATCTCGAAAATATATCATAATGTCTCTCGCCATAACCTGTCTTTTCAACAACATATGGAACAAAGAGGCTGCCGTATGAATCTTTCGTTTTCCCTGGAGGAAACTCACCGTTTTCCAGATACGTCAAATACTCTTTATACACGAAAACTCCCTTTCCCAATAATGGTTACTTTTTCCTAAATTGATGTTGCTTAACTTTATTCAACTATCTTAGCTTCTTTAAGAAGAAAATTCATCACCTTTTCTTCACGCATGTCATTTCGCAGATATGACAAATTTCCCTGCCGTTCCAGTTGTTTGCGAACCCGCAGTATATCCATAGTATAAGCCCTTGCGATACTGGCAATTCGTTGTTCAACTTCATTTTCGGTGACAAACATCTTCTCTTTTTCAGCAATGTAATTCATGATCAGTGATGCTTTTAACTCTCGCATTACCGATTCAGCAGAGGCATTCTTGATCGTTTCTGTCTGTTTTTGAATCTCTTCTAAAGGGACGCCCCTGTTTAATAAATCCAACTGATGTTTGTATACTCTTTGATCTGTATGATAACTTAAAAAATCCTGAGGCAATTCAATTTTTATCTGATCTAAAAGAATATCAAATATTTGATTCCTCATGTCGTCTTCAACCCATTTCTTTTTATCAATTTCAATCCGCTTTTGCATATTGGATTTCAAATCTTCCAGAGAATTAAAACCCAATATTTTAGCAAAATCCTCGTTAATATCAGGAGGTACTAACCGTTTTATTTCTTTTACGGTAAGTTTCAATTTTGCTTCTTTCTCCCGATACTCCTCTTTCAAAAAATTCGGTGAGAGCTTCACATCAATCTTGCGTTCTTCGCCAGACTTTGTACCTTCCAGTTTTGCAGCCAAATCTGGGATTATCGTATTGGCAACAGCAACACCGTTTGCAACCAGGATTTCAATATCTTCGTCATTAAACACAGCATTTTTACCGACTTCTACAGAACAATCGCAAATAATCTGATCTCCCCTTTGCACACCTCCATTTTTAACCACGCTTAACTGTGCCTTTCGCAGAGCTATATCAGACAATGCCTTTTGCAAGTCATTTTCACTTACTTCGGCTGATTTTCTCTTTACCTGCAAGCCTTTGTATTGACTAAGTTCAAAGGACGGCCATACCTCTAATGTTACATCGAACGTGAGAGGTTTTCCCATTTCCAGCTCTATTTCGCCGAATTTTGGATTACCTACAGGGCTTAGCTTGTGTTCATCAAGTGTCTTTTGGTAACAATCACTAATTACCGACTGTTTTACCTCATCTTTAATTTTGGAACCAAACCGTTTTTCAACCAATTTTCGTGGTGCACGCCCCTTTCTGAAGCCAGGCAATTCTACCGAATCACAAACCTCCACCGTCTTTTTTTCAAATTCGTTTTCAATCGTTTCTTTTGGTATCTCAAATTTTAAAACCTTTTTACATGGACCAGCTTCTTCAATTATTACATTCATAAATAATGTCATCCTGCAATATCTTTCCGTCTAAAATAAATAACTGGAGCGGGTGATGGGGTTCGAACCCACGACATTCACGTTGGCAACGTGACGCTCTACCACTGAGCTACACCCGCTTCTTATTTGTTTCTCTTTTTTTGGATTAGTGCGAGAGGGGGGAATCGAACCCCCACGCCGTAAGGCACAAGATCCTAAATCTTGCGCGTCTGCCAGTTCCGCCACCCTCGCCCTATACGGCAAACATTTTTCAATAGCTACCTTATGGCGGAATTCCAAAATTTTTATTTATTTACTGCATAATCCATTAATAAAGACACACATTTATATGCTCGTGTAAATAGACAGCTTTATGGTGCGCCCTGAAAGATTCGAACTTTCGACCCACTGATTAAGAGTCAGTTGCTCTACCAACTGAGCTAAGGGCGCACTTCTTCACAACTTGTCGAAAACCTGTTTCGGATTATATACAACGCGCCCGGCAGGAATTGAACCTGCAACCGTTGGATTCGAAGTCCACCACTCTATCCAATTGAGCTACGAGCGCAGAAATTGTCACGCAATAAAATTAGATGACACAAAAATAACAATATCTGCAAATTTTTACAAGAAGTGAATTATAATTATTTTTATAAAAAAGTCAAATGCATTATACAACGTATATTTATATAATGGAAAAACATAAAAGGAATTTTTGTAACTATTCAGCGTAATATCGTCCGCTATCGCTACGAGTTGGCAAAATCAGGCAATTCGCCGCGAAATGCCATCTGTAATGCCTGGCTTAAATTTACCCCTTGTTTTCGACAGGTCGAGAGATAACTACGGATGCGGCAGAAAATCTTCGCTCCGTCCAGAGAACGGAAACAGCCCGATGTTTTCTGCTGAACCTTCGTCATCCTGATATCGTTTTCGGCCAAATTATTCGTGAAGGGGACGTTTTTATTGTCCATAAACCTGAGTACATCATCCTCATACTCTCGTAATCGTTCCAGAAGATTCCGGGCTTTTGTCCTTTTTCACCCGCCCTCCTTTCCCCTTCCGGCTTGTTTTATCCGGGGGAGGGCATTCGGTTTCTGCGTTTTGCAAAATTGCTCGGTACCTTTGCCGGTATTTCTCAGACTCGTGGGTTTCTAACAAACCTCCCGCATCCTTTATCGCACAGTTTATCTCTTCGAGCAATGCTTTCGTCTCTTTCGCCCACCGCTGCTTATTATCCTCTTCCCACACCCCCTCCAATTCCCTCAGGTGGTGTGCATTACAGAGCGCATGCGTACACGTGGTATAGGTGTAATACAATTTCAAATGGTCGTGACAAAGAATCCCCCGAAATTGGGGTAATATTCCGATACTATCCATCGCCTCAGTCCCACGCCTTTCGTGAGGAAAAAAGTGCGTCCACAAACTATTGGATGCACTACGGAGCCAATACCTGTCGCCGTTCTTGTTCATGCCCGTCTCATCTGCATGCAACACCGCTGATTTGATAAGTTCTTCCTTGGTTTTCCCCTCGAAGGCTTCCAGAAATTCGTGGGCATCCTTGTTAACGTTGAAAACAGAGCCTTCGCTCAGCGGTATCCCCATCTGCTCTTCAAAATACTTATGGATCCTCTTCCCCTCTGCGTCCTCAACTATCTCTGCCCGATACTCCATTACCACCCTTGAAATCTTCATATCAAACACCTGACGCGCTTCATAACCTACCACATGGTATTTGCTGCGCGGATACTTCCTCCGGTCTACTTTTATTACTTCCACCACTTCGATTAACTCAGTGCAAGCTTATCAGGATTTTCAACCTTTTCCAGCGTCACCCCCTCACGCCCCTTTTGTCCCCCGGCCTTCCTCTCTCCTTTCGCCTTGCTTTCTCTCGTGCGATTCGGATCGCTTGAGGGCGGCTTACTGCTGTTGCGACTGTTCCGGTTTAGACGTCCTACCAGCAGCGTTATCACGAACACCAACAACTCTACCATTGACCTCATCGCCGGAGACAGTCCTTTCTCCTCGGAAAGCAGCTTCTCTACTTTCCGGAGCGTTGCATCGATGTCTATATTCTCTATCGTCAAGGGATGATACCTGTATTAATAGCCTGAAATCATCTACTGCGGCTTATTATACCACAGGCCTTTTTCATCCACTTCTTTCGCCCTATAGCACACCCCAAAGACACGAAATTCTATCGGTGAACAGACCCCATACCCCTCTATACAAAGGCTTCTTACTGTCTATAGTGGACGCTTTTACAGCCCTATACATACACAACCAAACCAATTGCCTACTTATCCCATTTTCCCTGTCAAACAAATTCTAAAATATCCTCGATGAATAGTTACGAAGAACAACTCGTACCGATGCCCAAGCTACGCCAGTGAGTAATCCCAACCCAGCATATCGCCTATTGCGTTTCGCACGTACCACTCACGATGGAAACAAAACTTGTCTTCGTGAAATTGGGGATTCGCTCCCCGGATCGATCAACCGATAACAGACAAGTGCCTTTAGTATATTCAGCCAGCTTGCTCCTCACTTCCGTGGATGGCGCAACTCTATCCCCGTTTTCACGAGGACAGGTCTTGTACAACCTCACCTGGACTATCCCACAATCCGGTATGGGTAAGGCTTCCAGGTAGTCCGAAAATAATGCCAGTTGTCTTGGCTGGGGTTCTTTACCCGGCATCGACTCTATTGTCCGAACCCATCCAGACCGTTGATTGTCATGGAACTCTCCTAAAGAGAGAGCCTGCCGTCATACCACTCTTCTTCCGCTGATCCGGCGATTCTTTACTACGCTTCAATACGGGTGGGTTTTCCATTCTTTGTTCGTGTCTTTTCCCGGAGAAATATGCGTGCATTTTCGCACCTCTCCCAGCTTGCGTCAGGAGAGCAGGTCGGCACTATAGGCCATTTTGAGAACTCGCCCCCTTCATATCAAGGGTTTCCCGGTGATACATGCCCAAAAATAACTGCTTTTGAGTGTGAATTGCGAAAGTCGGGCTATCTCTCGACCTATCAAAGACAAGGGGTAAATTTGAGGCATGCATTACAGATGTTATTCTTTGGCGAATTGACTGATTTTGTCCGCCCGCAGCGGCAGTGATTGAAGAAGCGCTGAATAGTTACAAAAAAATTATCTGATACTTTTCAAGATGCGACAATAAGAATCACAGTATCTGGTAGAAGCAATTATCTGTGTAAACAGGCAAACATTATATCACGATATAGAGGAAGGCGGCTGTTGGGTTTCCGTTTTGCGAAACCCAACAGCCACACGACTAGCATTTCCATATCATTTCCATTAAAACTTTACCATCTCGTTTTAATAACCAGCCTTTTCAAGTTCTGGGTAGAAATTGCTTTCTTCGTATGCAATCCTGTCTGCGAGGGCTTTTTTAATACCTTGAAGATCTTTTGAAAAATCGGGGCTATTAACAAGGCTTGCTGATGAGTATTTATTAAAGAACGGTAATAAAGCTTTCTTCGCCAAAGCATCAAGTTCATTCACAAAATTTTGTGCAGATGACTTAAAAGATTCGGTCGCATTTGGCTTGCCCATAGCTTCTTTTACGATTCTATTTTCCTCACCAACATGGGCTAACAATGCCTCTCTTAATGTATTAAGGGTATCAACTTTTCCCTGCCCCGTTGAAGATTCAATTTGCCCTAATAAGTTTGCCGCTGCTTTATGAGTCGCTTTAAGAATATTTACCGTAGTTCCCATTGTGTCTACTCCTTTCAAAGGACTGAATTATCTAAAACGATTATAAAAATATTCTGATCTCGCCATCTTAATGCTTAAGTTTATAGATTTAACGGATCATATCACAATTAAAATAGAGACAATTTTTTTGGCTTACCTATGAAAAGGTATTTACATTGATAAAAGCATGTCTTCCTCCTTTATAAAATATTTTAGTTAGATAAAATAAAAGTACGGAGTTTTATCTCTATGGGTAGTTACCCCGATTCTTTTCCTTTATCTTTAGGGTTGTTGTCAATAGTTTTATCTTTTATAGTCAGCACTTCAATTGGTAACTCGGTCCAGGGCGCCGACAGTGCCTTTGCAAATAAGGAACTACAAAAAGCAGCAAAATACAGAAAGACTTTAAAAACATAATTTGCTTTTATTGATTGCTTAGCTTGAATAGCAGATAGTATTTATTGTTGATACTGCTAATTGCAATCCTAGGATCTAAGCATTGTAAGTGACAAGCACACTCCTCACGCCTTCTCCTTTTATATTTTAAAAAACTTAAGATACATAAATTTCATCAGCGTCACTTTGATATTCTTGCCGATGATCCCTTGGTCAGCTAAAGTCTTCAACAATCGCTTCATAAATCAGCGATTTTGTTTGATCATGAAGTTCAAACGATCTACTACTATCATATTATTCAAAACAATGTGAATGTGTATTCACATCATAGTCAAAAAAATTATTTCATCTCAAGATATTCATTAAAAATCCTCCATGCCTTTTCTGCATGTCTTGTCACATCAAACTTCCCATTACTTATATGCCAGAGAATCGCAGCTTGCTGAATGATACTTAAAAACATCAGAGAAATAGTTGCCGCGTCTCTGTCTTGTCGTATTTTGCCCTCTTGCTGTCCTTGGCTAACGATTTTATCTATTTTGTCGAGATATCCTTTTATAATATTATACACCTTTATTCTTCGTTCCGAATGTCCATTATAAATATCTTCAGAAAGAACAATACGAAGAATTCCCTGACTTTCACGAATAAGTTTAACATGATAAATAAGGAGTCGCTTAAGGCGGTCGAGCGGTTCAGACGTCTCGTTACATACTATACCAACATTGTCATATAACCGCCCTTGAACCTGATCAAAAGCGGCGTCTAATACTTCTTCCTTATTTTTAAAGTGACGATAGATTGCCGAAGGAACTATACCTACCTTGCGAGCGATTTTGACCATACTCAATTCCCTAAAACCATGGCTTGCAATCAGATTTAGAGCTGCCTGCGTTATCTGGTCTTGTCTGACTTCTGTATCTAACTTTTCTGAGCTCATACGTGTTATCGTTTGTGAAAGCACATTCACAATACAGTACAAATTAAAATGGTCTATGTCAAGATAAAATATGAAAATTATTTAGCGATGTCTAACCTGGTCTTTTTATAACCCTAACCCGAACGAGTCGGGGAATAGACGCTACGATTAGGGTCTAGTCTTCATTGACATATTTCGTATTCCATTACTGGTCATCAGATGGAATTGTTAAGTCTATATATGCAGAAAACAATGCTTCCTGATCATTCATCTTCTTTACCGAATCAAGAATAGTCCGTATATTTCTTTCTATCTTCCCAAAATATATTGACTTGCCATTTATCAATATTTTTAGAGGCTTTTCCATGTCCACAAGTTCATCCGCCAGGTAAAGACGCAAGGTCTTGATTTCATGGGTGGTCAGCCAAATTTCGTTGTTTTCCTCCTTTATCTCTGCCTCAACACTAGCTGTCACAGGAAATCCTTCAGGTCTCATCAAATGCCCAGGAACATTCCTGGGAACTCCAGATGTCTGTCTTATTAGCCCGGAGAACTCCATCATCTCTGCCCAGTAGGCAACGGAGTATCTTGTGGATTCTGTAGAATATTTTATCTTTTTGGGGTACCGTGTCCTTTTATTTGTCAGAAACCATTCGAGAACCCTTCCCGTCTCATTCATGGGAAACTGATGCTTCAGTTCGGGTAATTCTCTACAAATGACTTTATAATGAAGTCTCTCTAACCTTGAATTCGCATCCCTTGCCGCCTCTACCGGAATTACCGTATCTCTGACTCCATGTATGATATAGGCAGGTACGTACATCAGGTTTATCAACAAAGAAGACAAGGGACATTCACCGGCAACAGGGTTTATAGCCGCAAAGAGCGATGGATATCGAATAGCTAAATACCAAACACCGTGGCCACCGCTTGAAAACCCTGACATATAAATTTTGTTTGTATCTAGATGATAATTCTGTTTAGCCATATTTATAGCAGAGAGAATAATTGTTTCTCCCTCTTCACTCCACCATAACCCGGAACCATAGGTAGGCGCTATGAAAATAAAGTCATCTTTATGCATAGACGATCTTAACCATGCCATTATTTGCCCGTAGCCACTGCCTCCGACGCCATGTAAAGCCAGTACGGCTGGCCACTGTCTGTCAGGTGAATAATCGGACGGTAGGTATACAAAGCACTCTCCCTTTTTATCTCCAACGGGTATCAATTTCCTATGTATGCCAGCCTGCTGTGGTGTATAACTCGCGGAAAAACTAACCCATTCTTTAATCTTATCAATACTTACTTTCAGGCCAACAAGATTTTTAAGAGCATCTCGTTGTTCTTCTTCGTCAGTGCTTCCAAGATATTTTTTAACTAATGATCGGCCGATAGATTCTATATCCTGCCCGACACAAGGGGATGAAGAAAGAAACAAAACAAAAGGCAACAGAATAAACAGAAATCTGTACATAATGGTAAATAATAATTTTATAATGGACGAGATTCTTTTCGTAAATTGCATAAGAAATCAGAGGATAACGCGGAAGGAGAAAAGACAGAACCATAACATAGACCTTCTGTCCAAAATGGAGTATTGTTTGACTGTCAACGATCGCAGGAAAGCAATTAACAGGCTTGAAGAATTTTTTTATAAAAGGAGGGAAATGGAAAGTGATTTTACCTTATCATATGTAGAGTTCGGGCAGTTAACATAAGATTCGGGTAAAAACTATTTTTCCGAAAGGGACTTAATCTTTTCTTTAGCAATTTCGATGTTAAATTTTGCCTCAAGGTTTTCCGGTTCAATAACAAGTACTTCCTCCCATTTACCAACAGCCTCGTTATAACGCCCGTCTCTATACAAAATGAGAGCATCGTCCAGCAATTTCTGCAATGCCTCTTTTTCATGATTTGAAGCTATTGTTTCTATTTTTTTATCTTCTTCAGACTTCTTTCCTCCGGTTACTTCTTTAGCCATTTCGTGTCCCTGCTCAACTATTCCCTTGGTCTCTTCTTTCTTTGTCTCGGCTTGTTGTTCAATTTTAGAGCTCACAAGATGGGACTTCTGGGTCTCAAGACTTTGAAGCTGACTTTGTAAATCGGTTTTTCCTTTTTCAATCTCTGCCAATTTCTTTTGGAGGTCACTGATGTTTTTCTGTGCTTCAGACAGAATGGTTTCAAATGCATTATCTTTCAACTCTGCTTTAGAACTTAATCCATTCAGAGCATTTTGTATCTTCGAGTAATTTGTGTCCAGCCCAGTGGTCTTTTGTGAAAGATCTTCAATACGGTTTCCGAGGTTCTGGGTTGTTGCATTCAGATTCGATATTTCCTTTTCAAGCTCACGGATTTTTTGGTCAACTACTTCTATATAATCAGTTTGTACATGTTGTGATTTTTTAGAAACACCACCACATCCCATAAACGATGTTAGGAACGAGACTAACAAAATCACAATAAGGTATTTTTTCATACACTATCCCTCTCTCATTTATCGGATACGTATTGAAATAAAATTATTTTATCTTTGATAAGGGAAAATCAAATACTGTCTCTTCCCCGCCCGGAGCAACAACAGCTAGCATAATAAGTGCATTCAAATCAATATCCTTAGTTGGGAATTTAAAAACCAGGCGTGCCGCATGGCTTGGAGGGTCGGGCCAGAATTCACTCGCCTCTGCGATTTCAGGGGCAAACTCAAACTCCGGTTGTATTACATCATCCTTATAATAAAGCTTGGCAGTATAGTTAGCACAAAAATTATACTCATCACCATAGACGGTAACTGAAAAGGTGAAAGCATCTCCAATTTCCGCTGCTTGCACAATATCATGCTGGGTAAATTCCCTGCGCTCCACAGCAAATTTCCGCGCCTTGTATGCAATGTTGTGGAATGGGGTAAACAATGTTGCTGCCCCTATTCCTTTTTCTTTACAGATAGTCCATGGTTTTGAAAACAAGGCAATTTCCATATTTCTATTTTTTTGCCCGTATTCAATGGCTTCTTTTATTTGTTCAGCAGACAGTTCCAAAGAAACAGCGTATGTTGGCTTTAATAGTAACAAACACAAAATCGGAGAAAAAACGACGGTTAAAGAAAATATGTTTTTCATCACCATTTTTCGTTCTTACAAATTATTTTTGTCATTATTCGGCGCTCTGTTCTGTTGCCATAGTTTCCTCCGTTGGTGCCGGCTCGGATGCTGCTTCCGCCTCTTTTTTCTCTTCTGCAGATGGTTTTACGACATAATTCCTGCCGGTCTTCATAAGGCTAGCTCCGCATACGATGAACATAATACCAAAAACTACCGCACTCACAAAGCATAGCACCCCACCTACATTATTCACCAATCCTTCCACTTTTTGATTGGCCATAATCTTTTCAGATTTTTCCGTAATTATTTTGTCCAACTTGTCAATCATTTAATATTTCCTCCTTAAGATCGTTCACAATTCCACAGAAAACACAAAAAAATAGCGCTGCGAAGCAAAAACCGAATCCCCTTATTTAAGTGAGGATGAAGGGGTGTGTAACAAAATTGTAAAAAAATTTGAATAATAATACTAAAAAGTTCTTCCGGAAATTATGATTTCACATCCCTTAATGTTTCACCAATTCATTGTACATTGATAATTCACGGTCAGCATCTTCCTTCATACCTTTTCCACGATAAATTGATTCTAAATTTTTATGTGCCTTTGCATATCTTGGATTAATAACAATAGCCTTTTTGTATTCGTTGATTTGGTTTTCATACATCTTTTTTTCACCATATGCAACTCCCAAATTAAAATGGGCCTCAGCGCTCCTGGGATTCAACTCCAATACTTTCTTGTATTGTTCAATCTCGTCGTCCAGCAAACCTTTCTTACCATAAGAAACCCCTAAATTAAAGTGCGTATCTATCGATTGCGGGTCTATTTCAATCGCCTTTTTATATGCCTTAATTGACTCGTCATACATTTCCTTCTCACGAAAGGTAAATCCCAGATTGTAGAATGCTTCAAAATTCTTTGGATCAAGTGTAATAACCTTTTGATATGTCATAATTTCTTCATCAATCATTCCTTTGGCACCATATGCGATCCCAAGATTAAAGTATGCGTCTTTATATTGCGGATCCAATTCTATTGCTATTTTATAGGCAGCAATCTCTTCATCAAACATCTTTTGTTTGCTGTAAGCCACGCCTAAATTATTATAGGCCTTCGAAGAGTATCTGTTTAACTCAATTGCCTTTTTGTATTCTGTAATCGCTAAATCAACCAGCCCACGGTCATTGTATTCATTTCCCATCTGATAATGCACATCAAAGTCGCCAAATTCATCAGCACCGTAATTATCAACGGTGTAGACGAGGTTCAAAAACAGCAAGGTAGTAAAACAAAATTTTTTCATTTATTTTTAAATCAGATGTGAAATAACCAATACATTTTTTCGTTTTTTGAGGAAACTTCTTTTGCAATCGTATGAAATTCAGATTCAGAAAGATCATTCAATTTTTTACCATATTTTTTTACCGTCTCACTGAATTCCAATACCTTTTCAACAAGAGTATCATGGGTTTCTGCGGAACCGCCCACAATGTAAAAATCTTCACCGGTTGTAATTCTTTTATGATTGTCCTTGTTGTCAAAGGCGAGACCGTAAAGAATTGCATTATCCTTGCATGATTTATTCTGATTATTCAAATCATCACTCCTTTCCGCCGGTATAGAATATTGCATGTTATCGTATTATCGCGTAAAATTTTTCTTCTTTCGCAAGTTTTTTACTCCCCACTTCATCCTCTCTTTTTATAGGGAAATTTGGTTGCGGCTATGCTGCGTTATGAATTGACTAGCTAGAAGAGGATACCATTCCACCTGAAAAATGTCAAGTTAATATGTCCTATCTTGCTCTCATAGAAACAGCTACTTACAAGAGATTTGCCGATGCTCCTCTATTTGTGTTATCATTGAAAAAGGATATGTAGTATATCGTTTGTTTTAAGAGGCAGACTTAGAGAGTGTTCTTCTGGCAATCTCAAAATAAATCACTAAACCAGTAGCATCCAAAAGCGTAGCAATAAGCGGGGCAGATACAAAGGCAGGGTCCAGTTTTATAAATCTGAAGAATAGGGGTATAGCAAGGCCAACAATATTGCCAACACTCACTACGATACACAAGGAAACACTCACGATTGCAGCTACTGTTATTTTTCCCAATGATAGTGCGGCAATGATAAAGGCAATAATACCCATGATAAGCCCCAGCGAAACGCCAACCTTAAATTCACACAATAAAATCTTCCACCATTCTTTCGATTTAATTTCTCCCGTAGCCAAAGCACGAATTATTAAGGTAGAAGACTGCGACCCTGTATTGCCCCCCGTTCCCGTAAGCATGGGAATAAAATAAGCGAGTGCAATCACGGAGCTGAGGACTCCGGAATAACTTTTTAGAATGGTTTGTGAAATAGTTGCGGCAATTACCAGGATAACAAGCCATGAAACCCGGTTGATGATTCGCTTTGAAAAGCCCACCCGAAAATATTCTTCTTCCGTAGTGTGAATACCGGCCATCCTCTGAAAATCCTCTGTTACCTCTTCCTGTACAACGTCCAACACGTCATCTACGGTAACTATACCGACGAGTCTGTCTTCATTATCCACTACGGGAACTGCCAGAATATCATACTTTTGAACTACCTGAACTGCCTTTTCCTGATCATCGGTAGTATGAACGTAAAAGACGTTTTCATTCATAATGTCTTTAATAAACTGGTCAGGGCTGGCAAGAATAATATTCTTCAAAGAGGCAACACCACGAAGCTTTTTTGTCTCATCAACGATATAACAAATATAAATCGTTTCTCTGTTTGGGCCAGTTTTGCGTATGTGTTCCAATGCTTCTGATACTGTCATATCCATTTGAAGATCTACATATTCCGGGGTCATGATACGGCCAGAAGAGTTATGTGGATAATTCAGAAGTTCATTGGCTTCCTTGCGTTCTGCCGGAGGGAGGAGTTTCAGGAGTTTTTCGACCACATGGGCGGGTAATTCATCAAAGAGTTGTGTCCGATCGTCCGGCTGCATCTGCACCAAAATTTCTTTTGCATGCTGCTCAGTAAACCGTTTAAGAAGTTCTTCCTGTTCCATCGGTTCAACAAGGGCAAAGACTTCGGATATTTTACGTTTGTCAAGCAGTCTGAATCCCATGACACGCTCCGTAGGATCAAGCTCACGGAGGATATCCACAATATCAGCGGGATGGCGCTCCCGAAGAAAATCACGCAATCCTTTGAAATCCTTGGTTTCGATAAGTTCTTTTATTTCAGGAAGAAATATCTTCGTCCACTGCAATTCCATTTATTCTACCTTTTCCACACCAAGAGCCTTTGCCATGCCCAGGAGGGTTCTTCCCAGCAATGAGCGCTTCATTTCGATTGCATGAAAATCGCACACTTCATCACAACAAAAACATCCGATACATTTTTTCTTATCAACAATCACCTTGCCACTCTCTTTCGACATAGCGCCGGCAGGGCAATTCCTTATGCATTCATAACACCGCGTACAGTTCGAATGATTTACTGTAGAAAATGTGGAACAGGTACTGTCAAACATCATAGCCAGAAGGAAGTCGGGCAGATATTTTCCGGCAAAATCCTGGGCACCACTGGAAGGTTTTTGAAAATCAGGAACGGATACGTCATTAATAGTTTCACCGGCTACGTTGATGGTATCGAGCACACCAACACCCAATCCACGCTGATGTGCAAACCGTATAGTCGGTATAGCCATGGGTTCAAACCCGATAATACTGCTCGCTGCCGCATCCAGAGCAACACTATCCTGGCTGGCTAAAATCAAGCCCACCTTTTTCGGTTGGCCGGCATTGGGTCCATTTCCCTCCATTCCCACAATGGCATCCATTACAATAAGATGGGGTTGTACCATATGATAAATGTCTACCAGAGCTTTTGCAAATACTGTTGGCTTAGGTGCAATCAGGTGCACGTTCTTTTTTCCATTGCCTGGAATACTGCCCAGCATGTTTTTTATCGCGCCGGTATATTGCGTTAAACCATGGGTTTTCAGTTTGGGCACTGAAACCACAAAATCCACCGTTCGCAGTGACCTGGCAATACGGAACTTATCTAAAACTTCATAATCTTTATTGTAAACGTCAATATACTCATCTTTATCAAAATTAACAATCTTCGCACCGGTATCCTCTGCGATTTCATTGATGCGGGTAATTCGAAACGCGTTAAATGTAGAAGCGTTCTTTACGCTGCCAGAGGAATCTCCAATAAAAACGTCACAACCAAAATCCTTTTGAAATATTCTAACAAGAGCCCTTATCACGATGGGATGCGTATTTACAGCCCTTTCCGGTGGTTGAGAAGAGGAAAGGAGATTAAGTTTTAAAAGCACCTTCATGCCAGGTCTAATCATCTTGTCAATGCCATTGAGCAAGCTTAAAGACTTATGAATGGAATGATAAACCTTTTCTAAGTCATAATCGCTACATTTAACGATCGATACGGTTGGCATAAAATAACCTCTTCTAAATGTATCAAGAAAACCTGTTTAAATAACAAAAACTGCGCGCTGGAAACCAGTAACGTACTCATTGACAGCAAAGCCATAAACCAATCCCCCGTTAAATTGAGTGATTACATTAGACCTAAAGGGGTGCTAGGAGGGTACGAATAAAAAATTGTTAAAAAGAATAATTTCTCACGTTACAGTTAACAATATAGCAAAGGAAAAGAATATTACAACAAAATACTCAAAAGAATTTATTCATAGCCTCTGCCCTTGCCATATCCTTTTTGTATGCTTCTATCTCAGTTAAAGTATTTCTGAAAAATTTATCTTTAAGCTTTAAAAATGGCCGCCTCAAATACTGCCGATAATAATAGGCGAGAGGATAATTTTTAATAAAGGCCGGAGTCGTGCAAATATAATTTGCGTATTTCCTGTTGTATTTCCATCTGAGAAACTGGATGTCTTCCGGTCCTAAATAATTTGTTTTGATATTTGCCCAAAAGCAATTGTACCGGCTATAATCATGGATATTTGTCACCAGTCCGGCATTCAACAATTCATCGCGCATGCCTGTTTTGGGATAAGGAGTAAGTATCTGATCTGCAAAGAAGTCTATTTGCAGATCTACAAAAAATTCATAATTCCTGGCAATATCCTCTTCCTTATCATTCGGGTTCCCGATAATCATACCACCGACAATCATGATGTTCTGATCATGTAATCGCTTAACTGCGAGTTTTGTTTTTTCAATAATATTTCCTTTCTTCATGAGTCGTAAATTTTCTTCTGAGACGTTTTCGATGCCAAGGAAGACGATACGGAAGCCAGCCCGGGCCATCTTTTCCGCAAGGGTATCGGAGGACGCAATGCCTGAACTGCTTGCCTGGATAATATACCGAACATCATCATGTCCGGCCTCGACAATCGCATCACAGAGAGAATCAAATCCTTTGATGTCTAAAGTAAAGTTATCATCCGAAAAGATTATAAAGTTTGCTCCCTGCTGCTTGGCGTTAGAGATGTCCGCGAGTATCCTTTCCACGCTAAATCTTCGGAATGTCTTACCATACATCTTGTCCATACTGCAAAAATTACAAGGCATAACGCATCCGCGGGAAGATTCTACGATATCCAGGGTAAAGCCGTAATATTGATATCCCTTCCATATTCGTTTGGAGCGATCCGGTATTTTGATCTTCGACAGGTCTTCCAAAGGACGTGGGGGGTTGTGAGTAAAACCATTGCAATTACGATAGGAAACGCCCGGAACGCTATTAACAGATCTCTCACCGTTTATAGCCTTTAATAATTCATCAAAACACAAATCTCCTTCTCCGCGAACGAGAAAGTCAAAGGGGGCAGACTCATCGCTTTTGCTTATTTCATCGTACATAAGCGTGACGTGATACCCGCCCAGGATAATTTTAATATCTTTATTGAGATTTTTTATAAGACTCGCTATCCTTCGGGCAGTTGAAAATTGAAAACTCATGGCCGTCAGCCCAACCACATCCGGACGATATTTTGCAATCAGGTCTTTAACGGTTTCAGTAATATGTTCCCTCCGGAGAATAAGATCTGCTATAAAAACGTTATGACCCTCGATATTGCCCGCAATCGATGAGATTGCAAGGTTTGGTGACTTCCACCGCTTTGCATTGAAATGAGGAGCACAATCGGGCATGGACATTAAAAGTATGTTCATATCTTTTTCTTTTTCGCAGATAATTATTCAAACAAATTCTTCCTGTTGTTTATCACGAAACAAACCGGAGGCTTTTTCTTGTTACATTTTATCAGTATTTTCAAGTCATTCAAGGAAATTCAATCCTTGCTTTTTTGGTAACTCAAGTGGCTTTAAGTAAATAAATAAAATTTAGGGTCATCGTGTAGTCGTGTGGGTAAAAGAGAGTGCAAATTAGTATAAGATGGCTTTAGATAAAGGGAGAAGAGCTTTTAAAAGGGTCATAAAATCTGTATGATTACCCTATGGGAAAAAAGAG
>WBZR01000977.1_pt1 | contig 39855 bp, 34 predicted proteins | sample 5204231 | NCBI WGS metagenome assembly WBZR01 (sample SAMN12412403, study PRJNA552823) | activated sludge metagenome | isolation source: activated sludge from anammox sidestream of wastewater treatment plant... | place: USA: Virginia | collected 2017-08 | reverse complement strand
GACCGTGAGGGAGGGCTTGCGAATCAAGCCCTCCCTCACGGTCGGGCTACTGCCACAGGGTCGCATCCAAGCGCAAACCGCTATAAGTGAAAGCCGGTTGATGGAAACCGGAGCGCGTGTGGTAAAGTTCGACTCGGAGTTAATCCATGAATGGACTGATAATTTTATAAAAGGACCGAGCGAGGCATGATCTCCAGAACTGCTCTTTTATATCTCTCACAAAAGCACGAGCTGAAAGGCTTCTTTTCAAAATTCCCCGGCTTCAAACAAGTCACACGCCGCTTCATCGCCGGCGAAAACATTGACGACGCGATCACAGCCATTCTCGAACTCAATCGCGCTGGAGTCACCGCAACCTTCGATCACCTGGGTGAAAGCACACAGTCGCGCGCAGAAGCCGAAGCCGACGTGCGCGAATACCTGCGCGTGCTCGACCGCATCGAAGCCACCGGAGCCAATTCCAACGTCTCGGTCAAGCTGACGCAATTGGGCCTGGACATTGACGAAGATTATTGTTTGCAGAACACGCGCCGAATCGTCGAAGCCGCCAAACGCCACGACAACTTTGTGCGGATTGACATGGAAGATTCGTCAAAGACCGACGCGACGTTGAGAATCTTCAAACAGCTTTACGGCGAATACGGCAATGTCGGCATCGTCCTGCAAGCCTATCTTTACCGCACTGAAAAAGACGTTGATGACGTTTTGGCGATGGGCGCGCGCATCCGTTTGTGCAAGGGCGCTTACCAGGAGCCGGCGGAAGTCGCTTTCCCCGAAAAGAGCGATGTGGACGCGAACTTCGTCAAGCTGATGCGGAAGTTGCTCAAGAGCGGCATTTATCACGGCATTGCGACGCACCACGAAGCGATGATCGCGGCGACGAAGGAATTCGCCGCTGCCGAAGGCATTTCTAAAGACGCGTTTGAATTCCAGATGCTTTACGGGGTTCGGCGCGAGGGGATGTTAAGCCTGGCGCGCGAAGGCTATCGGGTGCGGACTTACGTTCCCTACGGCGAATACTGGTATCCGTATTTCATGCGCAGGCTGGCTGAGCGCCCGGCAAACATTTGGTTCGTGGTGAAAAATTTGTTCAAAGGATAAACGGCCTCTTTCGCCATATGCCATATTTCATATGAAATATGGCATATGGCGAAAGAAATATGACAAGGTTATAGCTTCAGCTTCTCCAAATCCCTAAGCACATCTTCAGGCTTCCAGTCATTTCCGCGGTAAACTTTGAAGACTTTGCCGTCGGGCGCGATGATCGCGGTGCGCAGCCCGTGAATGATTTGATCTTTCTCGGCCCAATAGTTCAACCCGAAAAACTTTGCGACGTTTTTGACCTGTTCCGGGCTGCCCGAAGCGAACTCCCAATGCTTGAACGCGTTCTTATCCGAACCGATGTATCGCTGGCCGTATTCGCGCAACACTTTCGGCTTGTCGTATTCGGGGTCAACGCTGATGCTGAGCAGATGCGTCTTGTCGCGCAGCGCGGGCTTGTTCTGCAACTCGCGCTCGAGCGTCACGAAATTCTGAGTCATCAGCGGGCAATAATCGGGCAGCGGGCAGCGGGTGTAAATGAAGGTCAGGATCAACGCCTTCCCGCGATACTCCTTGAAGTTGATCTTCTTGCCGTCCTGATTGACCAGCGTGAAATCAGGCGTCTCCGTTCCCGGAGCCGGCTCGACGCCGCTCTCTTCGGCTTTGCCGACCAGATTCTGATCGGTGACGTTGGAAACGACGGGGTTTTCCAGCCACGAGCGGCCCTGATCAACCACCAGCGTGGCTTGAATCTGCGCGCCGGGTTTCAATTCCGGGTAGACCCAATCGTCGAGCAGTGTGAACGGCATGGTCATCGCCTCCATGTAACCCGGAATCTCTTCGTGAGCGATGGTCACTTTGTGGTTGGCCTGATCGGCTGAAACGACTTTGCCTTTGACTTCGTAACGTTGAGCCGCGCCCGACGCTTCGGGGGCCTTGGGCTTGGAACTGCAAGCCGCGACGATCAGGCAAAATATCAATGCAAAGCAGAGTAACAAATTATTTTTCATTCTACGTATCTTTCTCCCAGCGTTAAGGTACTTTGTCTCCCAGCGTTAAGGTACTTTGTTGAATCCCATTCCGACTTGTATGAAGTGATCATCTTCGGTCATCACGTCGGTGATTCCCAATTCGCTCATGACGACCATCGAGGTGAAATCGGTGAATGAGATGCGCGGCTTGTCGGCGTATTTGCGGCGCAACTCGACAGCCTTCTCGAATCTCTGTTGAGACACCCATTCAAGACGCAACTCACCATCTTTTACGCTTTGTTCGATGAAAGTAAGAAATCTGTTGGCCGAATCGAAAGGGAGGCGCTTGAAGCTAAGAGATATTGTTTCATCAAGCACGTAATCGCTGGTATAGATGCGCCCGTTCTTTTGCAGAAAATATTGATAAAACCGCTTAACCTTGCGATAGTGATCTGCGCGTTTATTGCTCAATTCAATCCATCCCCAGGTATCAATAAAAAGCCTCACAGCGGGTCTTCTCCGTATAACTCCTCATCAATACTTTTAGGCGGCGGGTCATAACTGACGCAGCCGACCAGCGCGAGGAGCGGATTATCAACATGTTGTCGCTCCTGCGCTTTGATCTCGCCACCCTTCTTGGTTACTGATGGCGCAGGTCTTTCTACACCGGTTGCTTCGCTTCCAGCCATCAAATCAGTCAGGAAATCCCGCACCAGGGGAGCTAAATCATCCGGCAGATCAATGATGTCCCGCACCAATTGTAGTCTTAGAGCTTCTGAGTTGATCATTGCGGCCTCCTTGAAACGCCATCATTCTACATCATTTGTCTTCTGAACTTCACGCCTCATCCAGTGGCGCAAGTTTCCCGCCCGGCAGCACGCGAAATTTCACTCCGCGCCACTCAATCTTATTGCCGAAAAAACTAACAACCCAGATGCAGAACGTGATCAGATCCCGCAGCGGCACGAGCCAGAAATAACGCGCCAGCGTGAAATCTTTCAATCCCCATACGCCTACGGTGAACACAGGCAGAAGGCGGATCAGCATTGTCGCGGCGAACAACTGCAACGCGAAGCTTGAAAAATCCCAGGCGAACAGAGCCGCGAGCGCCGTCGCCACGCCATAAGTCAGAATCAACCCACGGTAGCCCCAGGGCCGCGAGATGCGCGTCGAACGTCCCCATCGCAATTGATGTTTCAACATCGCCGCCAGCGTGTCGGGGCCTGAAACGTGCTCGACCACGCAATCCGACAGGACGATTTCGTAACCTTCCTTAGCCGCGTAATTGCCGAGCAGAAAATCATCAGCCAGATAATCGGCCAGAGCAGGGAAGCCGCCGATGCGTTCGAGCAGATCACGCCGCATCACGATGGTCGAGCCGAGCGCGAACGCGATGCCTTCAAGCGCGCGCGACGAACAGACTTCGGGGCCGAAGGTTGACGAGATGCCGATGTTTTCAAGCAGTCCGGCGAACGTTGTCGCATTTGTTCCGCGATACAGGCACGTCACCATACCGACGCGCTGTTGCAGCAGCGGCGCGATGACGCGGCGCAGGTAATCCGTCTCGACGCGGATGTCGCTGTCCACGACCAGCAACACGCCGTGCTTCGCTTTCGCATACATGTTTTGCAGGTTGGAGACCTTGGCGTTGTAACCGATTTCATCGGGCGAAATCACAAGCTCGATGTCGCGTTCGGGGAAATCGGCGATCAACCGGCGGATGATCGGAACGATCGGATCGCTCTCTTCGCGGACGCCGAAGATGATCTGATATTCGGGATAATCCTGGCGGCAGAAGCTGGCGAAGTTTTCATAAGCCTCGGCGTCGGCGCCGCGAACGGGTTTGAAGATCGTTGCGGGCGGAGTGAAGCTCAACCCCAGCGCGCGCTGCCTGCGCCGATCAGCGAACCACAACAGCCCGGCCACGAATGCGATCAGGTAATAGACCATCGCGGCGACGACGCAGATCAGCAGCGCGGCGCGCAGCGAGAATAAAGCCCAGAAAGCGACCGGCGATTGCGCCTGATTGATCAGCTCAGCGGGCGCGATCAGCGAGTAGAGATGATTCGACCACGCGATGGAATGCTCCCTGAAAATCGTTTCAAGGCGGCTGTCGAACGAGATGAGCGCGACTCCGAACGCGACGAGCAGCGTCCCGCTCCATCTCGCTTTCGATATTCGCTCTTTCAAAAAGAACCGCGCGCCGATGGTGTTGGTGATGTAGCTGACGGCGGTCAGCGGCACGACGAAGCTGAGGTCGGCGTAACTGAGCAGGCTGATGAACGAGAAGAACGAGACCGCCATGCAAGCGACGCCGCCGAACAGGTAATGATTGCGGATCATCCGATTGACCGCGCCGATAAGCGCGCGCGGCCGGAACGAAACATCGCCGACCTGCTGCATTCCTTTAGCCGAAAGTATCTCGCCGAGCGAACTGCCCGCGATCAAGCTGCACAGGAGCAGAAACGTCTTCATGCCGCGCCGTCTCCTGCCGCTGGCCTCGTCGTTCGTTGCTCGGTGCGGGAAACGACAGCTACGCCGATGCAGATGATTGTCGTGCCGATCCAGCGCGCTGGCGAGACGTGTTCGCCGAGCAGTCGCCACGACATGAACGCGTTCAAAACGTAACCGAACGCCGTCACCGGCAGCACGAAGCTCAAATCAGCCCACGACAGCGCGGTCAGATAAAGTCCGAAGAAGACGCACAGGATGATGATGCCAAGCCAGATGAGTGGATTGGTGAAAACCTGCACGCCGATCTGAAACAACTCAGCCGGATCGAGCGTGTTGACCTCGCCCACCGATTTCATTCCTTTGGTCAAACAGACATCGCCCAGAGTCTGCGCGCAGATTGCTATGAACAATACGATCAAAGTTTTCATAAAAGCGTTTCGTAAGTAGCCAGTCTGAATCCCGCCTTCTCAATCGCCGCGCGAATGCGCGGGCTGAGCATCGCTGTCAATTCGCGTCCGCCGCCGGGATTCTCGCGCTTCGCCGCTTCGTCAGCGTCGAAAGCGAGCGGGTGCGCGTAAATCTCGCCGCTCGCGTCGTCAAGTCTCTCGATCAAGCCGAGCAGATAATCTTCGTTCATGTCGCCCGATTGCAGCAGGCCGTAGACTTTTTGCGGTTGAACGAACCCTCGCCCTTGCAGGCGTCGCTCGCACCAGCGTCCGAGCAGGTTGAAGACCGTTCCCCAAACCAGTTTGATCGGCAGATTCCTTCGGTCGAGTTTCAAACTCAGCTTCATCTCGCCCTTCACCACACGCACGCGCTTCACGCCGAACTCTTCGCACAGATTGATCAGTTCATCGAAGATCACCGGATGCTGGTGCAGGTGCGTGTGGCCGTCAACGTGCGAGAAGCGTAGGCCCGTCGCCGCGAACCGCTCGAACTGCGCGCGCATCTCGCGGCGAAGCTCACGGCGCGCCGCCTGGCTGAAATAGTATTGAATGCCGGCGCGGAAAGAACTGTTCGTGAAATCGCCTTGACGGTCGGTGATGTGGGGGATCTCGGAATGCGGCAGCGCGGCGCGGCCAAGAACCAGAACCAGATGAAGACCGACCGCGAGTTTTGGGTTCGCGCGCGCCAACTCGACAGCCTGACCGGCGGCGCGTTCGTTGACCATCAGGCTGCAACTGGTCAGGACGCCTTCGCGATGCGCCCGGATGATGGCGCGGTTGACCGCTTCGGAATAGCCGAAGTCGTCGCCGTTGATGATCAGTGGAATTCGATTGTGTGATCGGGCGAGGTTGGGATTCATTCGTTCGTTAATTTACACGCCGTCATTGTTCGCCTGTTCGATGCCTTGCAATTTGCGAACGTCAATCGTCGAGAGGCTGTCATTCGCGGACTGCTGCAATCGCCTCGATCTCGATCTGGAATCCGTAGTGCAAATCCTTCACCGGCACGACGGCTCGCGCTGGCCGATGCTCGCCCATCACGCGCGCGTAAACTTCATTGACTTTGCCCCAGAGCGAAATATCCGAGATGTAGACCGTCATCTTCAGCACACGGTCGAGATCGCTGCCCGCCGCCCGCAAGATCGCGCGGACGTTGTTGAGCGTCTGCTCGGCCTGCTCTTCAATCGAGCCGAGTTTTTTCTCGCCGGTTGCAGGATCAATCGGCAACTGTCCCGCGACGTAAATCAGGCCGTTGTGGACGATGGCTTGCGAGTAATGCCCGCCAGGTTGCGGCGCGTCGGGCGTCAAAACAGGTTTAATTTCCATACGAGTTGTGAGTTTGCCGGATTGAGATTCGAATCCGAAGAGTAAATGAGGGGAGACGCGAATGCAAAAGCCTCGTCCTCGTGACGCTCTTCTTGGCGCGGGGTTCAGGCTGGGCTAAGATCACCGCCTGCTTAAATCTTGGTTAGTCCCTCACGCTCTATCGAATGACGGAAACAGGAAACCCGGACTCGCAATGGCCCTAAAGAAATCCGAACTCTACTCATCACTCTGGTCAAGCTGCGACGAATTGCGCGGCGGCATGGACGCCAGCCAGTACAAGGATTACGTCCTCGCGCTGCTCTTCATCAAATACGTCAGCGACAAATACGCTGGCGCGCCGTTCGCGCCGATCACCATCCCCGAAGGCGCGAGCTTCAAGGACATGGTCGCGCTCAAAGGCAAGTCCGACATCGGCGACCAGATCAACAAGAAGATCATCGCGCCGCTGGCCAACGCCAACAAACTCTCCGAAATGCCCGACTTCAACGACGCCGCGAAGCTCGGCGGCGGCAAAGAGATGGTTGACCGGCTCACCAACCTGATCGCCATCTTTGAAAATCCGGCGCTCGATTTCTCGAAGAACCGCGCCGATGGCGATGACATTCTGGGCGACGCCTACGAATACCTGATGCAGCATTTCGCCGTCGAGAGCGGCAAGAGCAAAGGGCAGTTTTACACGCCCGCCGAAGTCAGTCGCGTCATCGGATGGCGAAACCTGCGCAACTCCCGGTTGCCTTCGTTGACGAATCCGATGGCGCGTGCGCGATGAACCTGCGGGGCTCCGATCATCCGCGCGGTCGTTTGCTGCGTATTGATTGGGGAAATCCGCGTCCGTTATATCAAATTTGAGTTTGTATTGAGGAAGGAGGAGGGGCGGAAGAGGGCTTTCAATCCGCCGCCCCAATGAAGATTTGGAAATGAAACATCATAAATTGATTGCTCTTGTGTTGACGCTTTTGCTACCCACGCCCGCGCCGCTGATCAAAGCGCAGAGCGCGCCACGACGGCCGAGTAAGACTCCGACGCTGATCAGCTCCGGCGGCTTGCCGGGCGCGGCGGCGAACGACGAATCATATCTCACCGCTGACTCGCCGCGTTCGGCGCTGAGCGATGACGGGCGATTCGTGGTGTTTCAAAGCGAAGCCAATGATGTGGCCTCGGATGCGCGCGACAGCAACTTTGCGCAAGATGTCTTTGCGCATGATCGGGCGCAAGGCAAGACTATTGCGGTCAGCGTCAACCGCGACGGGACAGCCACCGGCAATGCGCCATCCCTGGCGCCGCGCATAAGCGCCAACGGTCGTTTCGTCGCGTTCGAGAGTTTCGCCAGCGACTTGATCGCAGGCGATGACAACGGCGCGAAAGACATCTTCATTCGCGACCTGCAAACCGGCGCGACGCGGCTGGTGACGGCCAATTCGGTAGGCCAGCCAAGCCGGGGCGGCGCGCTGTTCGTTTACCTTTACGGAATCAGCGCCGATGGCCGTTACGCGCTCTTCACCACCGAGGCGCAGGATTTGGTCGAGAACGACAAGAACGATTCAGCCGATCTCTTCGTCCGCGATCTGGTGGCCGGCAAGACCATCCTGATCAGCGTCAACACCAGCGGAATGGCCAGCGGCAATCGCACGTCGCTGACCAGCGGCGGCTTTTTCAATTTCACGCCGGCGATCAGCGCAGACGGCCGCTTCGTAGTCTTCGCCAGCTACGCGAACGATCTGGTCGAAAACGACCGCGTTTGCTTAGGCCGTTGCGACGGAACGAACGGGCTGGAAGATGTTTTCGTGCGCGACCTGCAGAACGACACGACGACGATGGTCAGCGTCAATCTCAAAGGCGACAACGGCGGCGCTCAAGGCTCGCATCAGCCGTCAATGAGCGCCGATGGTCGCTTCATCGCGTTCAGGAGTTTCGCCACGGATCTGGTCACGAATGATCGCACGGAACAGGCCGACATCTTCGTGCGTGATATGCAAACCGGCATGACGACGATGGCGAGCGTCAATCTGGCGGGGAACAACGGCGGAACCAGCGGCGGCTCCGGCGTCAATGCGCACAACGCGATCATCAGCCCCGATGGCCGTTACGTCGCGTTCAGCAGCACGGCGGTTGATCTGGCGACTAACAAAACCAGCGGATTGCGCATGGACGTCTTCGTCCGCGATCTGGAAAAAGGCGAGACCGTGTTGGCCAGCGCCACGATGGACGGCGTGGGAGGCCCAGGCGCGTTTTCGTCCATCGCGGCGGACTTCAGCGCGGACGGACGCTTACTGGTCTTCCGCAGCGCGGCGCCCGACCTCGTCTTCAACGATTTCAACCATTCGGACGACATCTTCGCGCGAGATTTGCGGATGGGAAAGACTATGCTTGTCAGCCGGAATAGGCTTGGAGCCAGCGCCACAGGCCGTTCGCTGACAACGGACATCAGCGCCGACGGGCGCGTCATCGCTTTCGACAGCGACGCGCCTGACATCGCCGCAACCGACGCCAACAATCTTTTCGACGTCTTCGTTGTCACGACGCCTGGGCAATCGCCATCGCGCGTTAGCTTCTGACCAACAGGACGGAAGGCGTCAGATCGTAATCGCCTCGACCTTCGGCGCGACCGCCGATTTCGGAATCAGCGCAGGCCAGTAAGCCACGACCTCTTCGACTTTCGGGCGACCGCCGCCAACTCCGGTCACCGTCGGCGGCCCCGCCAGAGCCAGCGGCGCAATCTCTTTCGTGAACCGCTCGACCGCCGCTTTGTCTTTCGACCGCACGCCGACGCGCAGCATCACTTCGGCGATATTCGGCGAAGGCTCGCCGCCGAGTCCTTCGTGTGTGGCGTTGACGCCGATGAACTGCGAGAGAACTTCGTCGAACTTCAGGCCGAGGACATCCAGCCGCTTTCGCAGCATCGCATCCGCCGCTTTGGCTTTCGCGTAAGCGTCCGGCCACGCGTAGATCAACCCGCCAGCGGCTTTGAATCCGTCGGCGAAGCTGATCGAGACTTTGTACATATCGGTCGCGGGCTTGCCGCTGATGCCCGAAACGCGGACGCGGTTTTCGCCCGCCTGTTCCAGCCTGATCGTCGTGAAATCGGCGACGCCGTCCGGCGTGATGTAATTTTTCGGATCGCCCATCTCGTACATCAACTGCTCAGTGACGCCGGCGACACTGACGCGCCCGCCCGTGCCCGCGTGCTTCGTCACGACGAACGATCCGTCCGCATTGGCTTCGACAATCGGATAGCCGATGTCCCAAAAATCCGGGATCGTTTGCCAATCAACCTGGCAATTGCCGCCCGTAGTTTGCGCGCCGCATTCGATGATGTGGCCGGCGATTGTGCCTGCCGCGATCTTGTTCCAATCGTCCAAACTCCAGCCGAATTCGTGAATCATCGGGCCGAGCGTCAAGCCGGTGTCGGTGCAGCGCCCGGTGATGATGATCTGCGCGCCCTGTTTCAAAGCTTCGGCAATCGGAGCCGCGCCGAAATAGACGTTTGCGCTCTGCACGCGATCACGAATCGTCGAGAGCGGCTCGCCCGTGTCCATGTTTTTCAACTCGACGCCTTGCGCGATGAAATCGTCGAGCCTGTCCATAATGTCATCGCCCGCGACGACGCCGACTTTGACCTTGCCCGCAAGTCCGAGCTTCTTGACGACTTCGGCCAGAGCTGCGACGCAGGCTTGCGGATTGACGCCACCCGCGTTGGCCACGATCTTGATGTTGTTGTCGAGGCATTTCGGCAGCGCGCGTCCGACGACATACAGAAAATCGCGCGCGTAACCGGCGTTCGGGTCGCGCGACTTCTGCTTTTGCATAATGGACATCGTGATCTCGGCCAGATAATCGAGCGTCAAATAATCAATCGGGCCGCGCTCGACCAGTTGAATCGGCGCGTCGAGCCAATCGCCCCAGAAGCCTTGCCCGTTTGCGATGCGAATAGTTTTCATTTCTTTCACCCTTCTTTCGTTGCGCGTTGGCGGTACCACGCCTCAATTTCATCTACACCGAAACGGTCAGATTCGATGGCGAGCGATAACTCAATAATCTCTTGATCCGAGTAAGAAAGCCGCCATCCGTTGATGGCGAGAAATGATTCAGCAATAGCCGTAGCCGTGCGCTTGTTGCCGCCAATCCAGGGATGATTCTTGATCAGACCAAAGCAGAGAGTTGCGGCTTGGCGAAAGATGTCAGCGTTTTCATAAACTGCGGCATGTCGCGGCCTGACGAGAGCGGATTCGATCAGGCTGCGTTCAAAGACGCCATAACGAATTTCGCCGCAGCGATCCATCGTCGCGAAATGCACTAACAACACATCGAGAAAGGTCAGGTAGTTTGTGCTTTCAGTCGCCAAGTCGCTTCAATTCCTCGAACGCTACTTTGTTTTTGTCGAGAATTTCGTCAATTATCGCTTTAAAGTCCGGTGAAGGCGGCGGGAGCATTTCGACCCATAGCGCCCCGGATTTCGCGTAGATGCCGATGAAAGTGTTATCAGCGACTCCAACCGCCGCCGCCATCTCCGGCGGCATCTCGATGAACCAGCCAGGCTCGCGGTTTCGCGCCTCATCGGTCTGCGTCGCAAGGTTCATCATTGCGGTCACGCTTCCCGGTTGCGCGAAAAGTGTGACCATCGAGCCTTCGGTCACTCCGAAGGCGTCAGCGATCTCTTTCGGCATTCCGATGACCCAGCCGTTGTTGATTCGCGCTGGCGTCACTGATGACAGAACTTCTGCTTGCGATGTCATAATCAATCTCCTTCTTAACCCGCGACAATTTTGAGCCGAGGCTATTTTACCTCTGACAATCGCCGCGGACTACGCTGCGGCAAAGATCGCCGGTCGCCTCTTCGCCCACGGCCTCGCGGCTTCCAGTTCGTAAGCCAGTTGCAACAACGTCGCCTCGCCTCCGCGCCACGCGGCGAACTGGCTGCCGATGGGCAATCCGCCGCGCGTCCAGTAGAGCGGAACCGACATCGCCGGAGTCCCGCAGGCGTTGTGCAGCGGCGTGTAAGCCACTTCGTCAAGCACGCGCGCAAGCAGCGTGTCGAAGTTCATTCGCGGATCGTGATAGCCCAGCTTGTACGGCGGAATGCGCAGCACGGGCGAGAGGATCACGTCATAATCTTTGAAAAAACTCTCCATCGCCGCAGCCGCCGCGCCGAAAGCCTTGTGCGCGCGGCTGACGGCGTTGAACAATCCGCGCTTTTTGCCAAGCTCGATCAGACCGATTGTCCACGGCTCCAACACGTCTTCGCGCTTCACGTCTTTGCCGAGCATCTTCTCGATTTCGGATTCAAGCCCGATGGTTCCCGCCGCCCAGTAGCCCAGAAAAGCTTCGGTCACTTCATCGCCGTTGATCGGCAGCTTCGTTTCGACGACGGTGTGTTTGAGCGATTGGCAGAGCTTCGCCGAAGCGCGGATCGCCCGCTCGACTTCGGGGTCGGGCTTCTTGCCGTTCACGCCTTCCAGAATCAGCGCAATCTTCAAACGCTTCGTTGACGGGCCGGAGACGAAGCCGACCGGCGGCAGTTTGTCATTGCTCTTGTTTTCGACGATGTTCAAAAACGCCGCCGTGTCGCGCACGGAGCGGCTGACGCAAAGGTCGTTGGCGATGGCGACGACATCGTTGGCCATTCCGCCGGAGGTGAACGGCGTCAATTCGCGTTTGCGCGTCGGCTTCAAACCAAACACGCCGCACTGGCAGGCCGGGATGCGAATCGAGCCTCCGCCGTCGTTGGCGTGCGCCAGCGGAACAATGCCCGCAGCCACAGCCGCCGCCGAACCGCCGCTCGAACCGCCGGTGGTGTAAGCCGGATTCCAGGGATTGTGCGCCGCGCCGTGCAGCGTCGGCTCGGTCGTCTCGATCAGACCAAATTCCGGCGCGTTGGTGACGCCAGCGACGATGAAACCGGCTTTCTCCATCGCATCGGTGAAAGGCGAATTCGTTTTGTGCAGCCTGCCGTGTTTGGCGATGGCGTTCGCGTAAAGCCGCGAGCCGAAATCAATGTCGGCGTCTTTGTACTCGACTATGTTTTTGAGCAGTATCGGAACACCGGCGAAAGCGTCATCGGCGAAATTTTGCTTCGCCCGCACTCGCGCCTTCTCGACATCGAAGTTTCTGGTCAGCACGATGTTGAGCTTCGGATTGACACGCTCGATGCGCTTGATCGTGTCTTCAACCAGTTCAAGCGGCGTGATCTGCTTCTTCCTGATCAACTCCGACAACCCCATCGCGTCATAACCGGCCAGCGAGGACAGGCGCGGCTCTGCGTGAGCGATGAAAGCGTTATTGACGCTCAACAACGAACTGCCAGCGGCGGCGATGGCAAGCGACGCGCTATGTTTGAGGAACTCTCTTCGTGTGTGACTCATTGTTTCTCCTTCGTGTGTTTATCGAACCGCTTCACGCGGTCTTGAGGCCCGCGACGTTTTCCAATCCCATCTCTTTGATCAACATCTCGCGCAGCGCGAACTTCTGCACCTTGCCGCTGGCCGTCAGCGGAAACGATTCGACGAAGCGGAAGAACTTCGGCGTTTTGTGACGGCTGATTCCGGCCTTGCAATACTGCCGGATTTCTTCTTCGCTCAACTCTTCGCCGGATTTCACGCGGATCAAAGCGCAGACCTCTTCGCCCATGAATTCATCGGGGATGCCGACGACCTGCGCCTCGGCGATCTTCGGGTAGCGCATCAGGAAGGCTTCGATCTCCGCCGGGTAAATGTTTTCGCCGCCGCGAATGATCATGTCCTTCACGCGTCCGACGATGTTGATGTAACCGTCCGCGCGCATCACGGCCAGATCGCCCGTGCGCAGCCAGCCCTCGTCGTCAATCGTCTCGGCGGTCTTTTCGGGCATGTTGTAATAGCCGCGCATATTCGAGAAGCCCTTCGACCACAGCTCGCCCGACTGGCCGAAACCGCAGGTCTCGCCGGTCGCCGGATTGGCGATCTTGATCGAGGTGTGCGGAATCGGCAGGCCGACCGTCGCGGCCTTCAACTCGAAGCTGTCGGTGTAAAACGATTGCGTCACCGCGCCGCAGGTCTCGGTCATCCCGAAGACAATTGAACAATCGGCGCCGATCTTCTCTTTGATCTGCTCCATCAACACAACCGGAACGGGCGTCGCGCCGGTGAAAATATTGCGTACCGACGAAAGGTCGAATTCGCCGAAGCGCGGATGGTTGAGCATCGCCACCAGCATCGCCGGCACGGCGAAGGTGAACGTGCCTCGCTCCCGCGCGAACAGTTCAAGGTGTTTGAGCGGATCGAAGGTGATGAGCGGAATCAGCGTGCAGCCGAGATAGATGCTATAGATCGTGGCGCCGAGTGAGCCTGCGATGTGGAAGAGCGGCATCGCCGTGACGTAACGCTCGGTCTCGCGCAGATTGCCCCGCGCGCAGGCGACGTGAGATTGGTTGATCAGGTTGTGATGAGTCAGCATCACGCCTTTCGGGAATCCGGTCGTGCCGCTCGTGTATTGCATCATCGCCACATCGTGCGTCGAAACTGCGGTCTGGCGCGCCTTCAATTCTTCATCCGAAACATTTTCGCCCATCGCCACGACCTGCGAATAAAGCAGCGTTCCCGGACTGGGATCGCCGTTGATCAAGACCACTCGCTTCAATCGCGGCAGCGCGGCGCATCGCAAAGTTTGATTGACCGGATCGGCGATCTCCGCCAACTCCGGCGCCGCGGCGTAGACCGATTCCAGATAGTTGTTGCCGCGATGCTCAGGAATCAGAAACAGCGCGGCGATGTCGCCCTGCCGCAGAGCGTATTCAATCTCGTCCTTGCGATAATTCGTGTTGATCGTGACCAGCGTCGCGCCGAGCTTGGCCAGCGCCAGTTGCAGAAAAATCCATTCGGGCACATTCGTCGCCCAGACCGCTACGTGATCGCCCTTTTCGACGCCGAGCGCGATTAGTCCCTTCGCCAGTTGATTCACCGTGTCGCGATACTGGCCGTAACTCAGCCGCAGATCGAGGCCGATCTCAGGATAGTTGAAGACGAGAGCTTCCTTATCGGGCATTTCATCTGCCCGCTGATCGAGCAAATCGCCGACGGTCAGATCAATCAGATCAATGCCGAAACCTTCAGCCTCCCAGTGCGCAAGATCGCCCTTGATCGCCATAGCTGATGCTCCTTGTCGCCTCGTTTTAGCCACAGAGCGCACAGAGAACACGGAGGGGGATTGAATCCTCTGTGATCTCTGTGCGCTCTGTGGCTGGTTCAACGGCAAAGCGTATGGTATTCCCGATTTGGGATCATTCCTGTCGCCGACGCCATTCGATTGGTGAAGTTGTACATCGCCGCAATCTCGATCACGTCCCACACTTCTTCCTGCGTCAAACCGAAGCTCTGCAAATGTTCGATGTCTTGCTGCAAACAATCGGTCGGAGTTTTGGTCAGCTTCACCGCGAAATCCAGAACGGCCTCCATCTTCGCGTCCAGCCCCGCGCGTTTGTAATCGAGCGTGATGCGGTCGGCCTTGATCGGGTCGCCCAACGCTTCGCGCAAAGCCGCGCCGTGCGCGACCAGGCAATACAGACAACCGTTGGCCATCGAGACCGCGACGGCGATCATCTCGCGCTCGGCGGCGTTTAAATTTCCAGTCGGTTCGTGAAGCTGCTTGTAATGCGCGAACCACGCGCTCAACCGCTCAGGCCGAAAACTGTAAACGCGAAAGACGTTCGGCGTGAAACCGATTTTCTCTTCGGCTTTGCCGAACAGCTTGCGCAGATTTTCGGGCAATTGGTCTTCGCTTGGAACCGGAAACCAACTGATCTTCTCTTCGTTTGCTTGTTGGGTCATTGCTTCATTCTCCTGCGTCGAATGAGCCGTGCCGTCCGGCGCCGCTCGCAAATCGGGCCGCGCCTTCCGCTGCTCCGGCTTGTAATGATTTCAAGCCGCGATTGAACTCGTTCGCCATCGCGTCAGTCAAGCTCAAATCGCCTTGCTCGTAAGCCGACATCCGGTCTTCGCGCATGCAGACTTGGGGAAACGCGGCGATCTCGCGCGCCAACTTCTCGGCCTCTTCGCGCGCCCGGCCTTTCGCGACGACTCGATTGACCAATCCGATGCTGAGCGCCTCATCGGATTTCACCGGCCTGCCGGTCAGAATCAAATCCAGCGCTCGGCTCAGCCCGATCAGTCGCGGCAATCTGACCGTCCCGCCGTCAATCAGCGGCACGCCCCAGCGACGGCAAAACACGCCCATCACAGCGTCCTCTTCGGCCACGCGCAGATCGCACCAGAGCGCAAGCTCCAACCCGCCCGCCACCGCGTAGCCCGAAATCGCCGCGATTACCGGCTTCGACAACAGCAACCACGAAGGTCCCATCGGCCCGTCGCCTTCGGGATCAACGCGGTTGCCTCGGCCTTCGGCGAAAGCTTTCAAATCGGCGCCTGCGCAAAACGTTCCGTTCTCGCCGTAAAGCACGCCGACCAGCGCCTGATCGTCGGCTTCAAATTCGCGGAAGGCGTCGGCCAGAGTCTGCGCGGTCGCGCGATCAACGGCGTTGCGGACTTCGGGCCGATTCAGGATGACGGTAGTAATCGGCCCGTTCTTCTCAACAATGATTGACATAACTTCTCCTCGATCACGATCCGCCGCCGATCATCTTGTCGAACCATTCGACGTTCGTCTGCATGACTTTCAGCAGCATCTTCGGTTCGGTCGGGCCGTGCGCCTGTCGCGGCATCACCAGCATGCGCACGGGCACGCCCTGCTGCTTCAGCGCGTTGTACAACTCGTAGCCTTGCGAAATCGGCACGCGCAAATCGCCTTCGCAATGCTGGATGAGCGACGGCGTCGAGGCGCCCTTGATGTTGAACATCGCCGAATGCTGGCGGTAAACATCCAGGTTGTCCCAGAACTGCGCGCCCATGTAATCGGGGATGAAGCCGGGAATGTCCGCCGTGCCGGTGAAGCTCATCAGGTTCGTGACGGCGGCCCCGATTGACGCGGCTTTGAAGCGTTTGGTCTGCGTGATCACCCACGAAGTCATGAATCCGCCGTAGCTCCATCCCATCACGCCCAGCCGATTCGGATCGGCCACGCCCATCCCGACGACGTGATCAACTCCGGCCATCAGGTCGCGGTAATCGCCTCCGCCCCAATCTTTGTAATTCGCGTAGCGAAATTTTTTGCCGTAACCAGACGAGCCGCGCGGATTGCCGCGCAGCACCGCGTAGCCGCGCGCGTTGAAGACCGCTGTCGGATAGAGGCCGGGGCCGGCGGCGAAACTCTGCGTGAAGACCCCGGTAGGGCCGCCGTGAATGACAAGCAGCAGCGGGACGCGCTCGCCCGCGCGATAATTGACCGGATAATTCAGGATGCCTTCGATTTCCATTCCGTCGCTGCTCTTCCATCGCACGACTTCCATCTTGCCGAGCGGATGTTTGGGCAGATCGGCGTTGGCGGCGCTGACTTTCGCCGGAGCGAAGCTGTCCGCGCGCGTGACATAAGCTTCACCGGCGGCGTCGTTGTTTTGCATCGTCATTCCGAACATCGTGCGCGCGCGGTTCAGATTGATCCCGCTGTAAACGGCGCGGCCTTTCTCGATGTCCGTGATCGCGCCGGTCTCGACGTTGATCGCGGAGATGGCCGTCGTCGTGCCGCGAGTCTCATTGAAGTAGATGCGTTTGCCGTCAGCCGCCCATCCGATCAGGTTCGGCTGTTCATCGAAAGTCAGCGGCAGAGGCTTCGGCGCGCCTCCGCCCGATGGGATCAGATGAATCCTGTTTTGAAACGCCCAACTCGGCGGCGCGTCGCTGATGGCGAGCGCGATCCATTTGCCGTCGGGCGAATAAGCCGGCTGCGATTCGGCTGCCGCAGTCGCCGCCAACGCTTTGATCTCGCCGCTCGCCACGTCAACGACTGAGACGTTCGCGCTCACCCAGTCGTCGGCCTTCGGCGCCTTGGTGTGCATGAAGACGATTGATTTGCCATCCGGCGACCAATCGAACCCGCCGCCGCCGAGTCCCGATCCGACTGTGAAACTGCCTTTGGTCAATTGTCGCGGTTCGCGTTTGCCTGCGCCGTCTTTCGCAACAGAGACAACGTAGAGGTGATTCATCTTGACGTTCTCGTCAATCCATCGCGAATCGTCCTTACCTTTGTTGTTTTTCTCTTCGTCGGCGGATGGCGGATCGGCCATCGTGAAAGCGATCCATTTGCCGTCGGGCGACCACGCGAATCCGCCGACGCCGCTTTTCACGTCAGTGATCATCTCGGCCTCGCCGCCCGCAGAGCGCATCACGTAAAGATTGTTCTTGCCCGAACGCGATGATGTGAATGCGATCCAGCGACCATCGGGCGACCAGTCCGGATTGCCTGAAGGCTTTTCGCCGAAGGTCATCTGATAAGCGTCGCTGCCGTCGGCGTTCGCCATCCAGATTTGGGTCAGATATTCGCTCTTTTCAGCCGTCATCACCGATTCGTTGACGGTGTAAAGAACGCGCCTGCCGTCGGGCGAAACCTTCACGCCACCGACGGCTTTGACTTTCATTGAAAGCTCAGGCGTCCATTGAGATGGTTGGGCGGATGGTTGATTCGCCGTTGCGATTCGCGCTCCGGAACTCAGAGCCGAAACGGCGAGAGCGATTGCCAGAATGAAGCTCAGAATTGTTCGTCGTGACATAAAGCCTCCTTTGTGGGTGATGTGCTTTTTGTGTTCTGCTTTGTGCTTTTTGTGTTCCGTCTCAATCCTTATCCAGACCATCAACGGAATTGAGGCGGCTTGCGATTAGACTTTTTCCCACTGCCGTGATTTGGCGGAGCGTTCAATCGCGTCGAGCACGCGCTGGTTTCTGACGCCGTCCTCGAAATTCGGCGTCGGGTTTTTGCGAGTGGCGACGGCCTGGAGCAGATCGCTAATCGTGTGCGTGAACGTGTGTTCGTAGCCGATGATGTGTCCCGGCGGCCACCACGCGCCGACGAAAGGATGTTTCGCGTCCGTGACCAGAATGGTTTTGAAGCCGCTGTTCGGCCCTTCCTCTTTGTAAACCTCCAGTTCGTTCATCCGTTCCAGGTCGAAAGCGATGCTGCCTTTGCTGCCGTTGATCTCGAAACGGTTGTAATTCTTGCGTCCAGTGGCGAAGCGCGAGCCTTCGATTGAACCGACGGCGCCGTTGCGGAATTTGACGAGCGAGAGCGCGGCGTCGTCTACGTCAACCTTGCCCATCTGTCTTTTGTTGCCGGGCATCGGGCGTTCTTTGATGAACGTCTTGAGCAGGCCTGAGACTTCGGTGATCTCGCCGATCAGATAACGCGACAGGTCAATCGAATGCGACGCGATGTCGCCCAGCGCGCCCGAACCCGCGACCGCTTTTTGCAATCGCCAGACGCGCGGGAACATCGGATCAACGATCCAGTCCTGAAGATACGTCCCGCGATAATGATAGATGTCGCCGATCTCGCCCGCCTCGATCATCTGCTTGGCAAGCGTGACGGCGGGGATGCGGCGGTAGTTGTGGCAGATCATGTGAATGACGCGATTTTTCTTCACTGCTTCAAGCATCTGCTCGGCGTCTTTGAGCGTGTTGGCCAGCGGCTTTTCGCAGAAGACGGTTTTCTTCGCTTCAGCGGCGGCGATGGCTTGCGGCTTGTGCGCGTCGCCGGGCGAACAGATGTCAATCAGGTCAATGTCGTCGCGCTCCATCAACCGCCGCCAATCAGTCTCGGTCTCTTCCCAGCCGAGCGCGCTGGCCGCCTTCTTGACAGCGTTTTTGTTGCGCCCGCAGATGACTTTCATCACCGGCTCGACGGGTAGGTCGAAGAAATGCGAAACCTGCCGCCAGGCGTTGCTGTGCGCGCGGCCCATGAATTGATAGCCGATCATGGCTACGTTGATCTTCTTTTTCATAGATTTATTCAGATTGTCCGAATCGCTGCAATACAGGGATCACCGCAGAGGCGCAGAGAACGCAGAGACTACGCAGAGAAAATACCAGGAGGCTCCTTTTTTCTCTCTGCGAAGCCTCCGCGTTCTCTGCGTCTCCGCGGTGAATTTGTATTTCGCCTTCACCACCCAATCTGCAACGTGAATCGGAAAGTTCTCCCTTCGTTTAGTGTGTTGGTAATTGCGCCGAAGTTCTGATTTGCCAGCTCGAAGCCCGGCTCGGCGAATTGCGGAGTGTTGAAGAAATTGATTGATTCGGCGCGGAACGTCAGGCGCAGATCGTGTTTGAAACCCCACGAACGCTGAAGCGCCGCGTTGACGTTGTGGATCGGGCCTTTGCGAAAGACGTTGCGTCCGAGCGAGCCGCGTCCACCGAGCGAGGCGATTTCCTGCGGTTGAATGAATCTGAACGCTGCTTTCGGCAGCGTCTGTTTCGACGTGTCTGGGTCGGCGATGGTCCGGCCCAGGATCGAAGGATCGAGCAGAATGGGGCGGTCGCCGCCGTTGCCATCAACATTGCCGAATCCAGGGCCGTCCGAACCAGTCGAGATGTTGAACGGAATGCCGGTCTTGATCAGCGCGACAGCCGAAAAATTCCAGCCGCCGGCAATGGCCGTCACGAAGCGGTTGAACCTGGGCGCGCGGATTGCGTAGCTCGCGCGCAGCAAAAACGCGTGCGTCTGATCGAAATCGCTGGGGCCTTTCATGTCGCGATGAGTCTCGAATTCGGTTTGGCTGCGGCCCTTGCGCGAATCGCCCTCGTTCGCGGTGTTGGTGTAGCTGCTGCCGAGGTCAATCGCCTTGCTGAACCAGTACGAAGCGTCAACCGTCAGTCCTTTCAGCCGGGGCCAGTTCGGCGCCGTGAGCGTAACCCGCGCCGCGTCGAAGTAACCGCGCGATCCGTTCACGATCAGCCGCAGGTCCGAAGTCTCCGGGTTCAGGCGCCGCTGGTCAATTGTGGCGGTAGTGATCTCCCGCCAATCGGCCACCGGGCGCGCGCGATTGAGGTACCACATCGAAAACAGTTTGTGCGAGCGGCTGCCGACGTAGCCGAACTGCAAACGCACGGAGCTGTTCCACTCCGGCTCCCAGCTCAGGTTGTATTGATGCGAATAAGGCGTCGCCAGTTCAGGATCGAGAGCGTAAATCGTCGGCTTGCCGGCCTTGCCCTCGAACGGATTGAGCAGGCTCTGCGGCGCGTTGACGGCGATTTTGTAATTGCGCGGCGGGCTGAATCTGATTTGTTGATAGGTGACGAAGAAGACTTCGCCGAAATGCAAACCGTAAGCTCCGCGCACGACTCCGAACTTTTTCGCCAGCCGGTAGGCGAATCCGAAATTGGGCGCGAGGTTGTTCCAGTCGCTGTCGTACGGAATCGAGTTGAGGTTGTTGACCTCGACGGGTTTTGTGACCGGCTGCCAGCGCAAACCGTAATGCAGATTCAAACGCGGATTGACACGCCATTTGTCGCCTGCGTAAAACTGCGACTCCCACGAGCGGAAGCCACGATGCGTGTCGCCGATTGAACGAATGGTCAGCGTGGGCCTGCCCAGCCGCAGGTTCGTGATCCCGCTGGCGCCGAAATCGTTGCCGAACGAAAAATAGCCGCGATGAACGTCGGTCTCTCTGCCGTTGATTTGGCGGCGCGTGAGGCCGAAGCCCGCGGTCAATTCGTGAGCGCCTTCAGTCCGGCGAATCTGAGCGGCTGCGCGAATCTGATTTTGCGCGCGGTCAATTGGGATGGCTCCGTCAGGGCCGAGACTGGTCAGGCCCGAAGGCGAGACATACGGGCCGACCGCGTTCTCATCGGGCCGCAGCAGCGTGGTCAAACGGTCGTAGCTGATCGAGAAGTTCGTGATCGTCTTCGCGTTCCAACTCCGCGTCCAGACGATGCGGGCCAGATGCGATTTCGTGTCGGTGTCGGGATTCTGACCGGCCACGAGTTGAAAAGCCTCGACGCTCTGCGAAGTGAACTGGTATTGCAGCGCGACAGTGTCTTTGCCGCCGAAGCTTTGATCCAGACGAATGTTCGCCTGGTTGTTGTCAATTGATTGCGGCGCGTTGGTGTTCAGCGCCCGCTCGTTGATTTCAGTGCGGTTCGGCAATTCCGCCGGATATGCCGCTAAAAATTTAGCCACGATGGCGCGCGTCGCCGGATCGTTGGTCAGCGGCGTTCGTTCATCCGGCTTCGGCACGAGCACGTTGCCATTGACGCTGCCGCGAATCTTCTGCTGCGCGGTTTCGACAAAAAGTTTCGCGCCGCGCCACGCGCCGATGCCGAAATTGAAGCCGTAATCGTTCTCGCGCGCCGGTTTGACTTCGCCGACTTGAAAAAACGATCGCGCGCTGGTCACGCTGTTGAGGTGTGTTTCGTACAGCCTGCCGTGAAAGCCCTGCTTGAGCGAACTCGGAATCGTGATCGTCGCTTTCGGCGCGTTGCCGAATTCGGAGCCGAAATAACCGCTCGCCGGATTGAATTCGCGTACGATGGTGGCTGTGGTTCCGAGGCGGACGTTGAGTTCCTTCAGCGCGTTGTTGTCCACGAGGTTGAACTGGACGTTTTCGTTGCGGCGGCTTTCGCCCGATGCGGCGTCGGTCTTGCCGAGCAGGTTGAGTTCGACGCGCTTGTTCGTGTCCGCCGGTTTCGATTCGCTCTCCGGTTGTTTTTCAGCGGCGGGCGGTTGCGGCTTCTCCTGCGCCGAAACGGTGGAAAACGGCAGCGCGGCGACGAAGCACAAGAGTGCGAGCAGATGCTTTTTCATTATGATCCGGTTTATGGTTGATAATCTTGACAAGGAATACAGCGGCGCTTACTGTCCCCGAAAATTCCAACGCTGTCAATTATTCGAGGCCGCAACGAAGGCGTCAGGACAAAATGCAACCGATCAAATCTCTTGTTGATAAAAATTCGGAATCCTATCGCGCCAACTACGCCGCCAATCTGGCCAGCGTCGCGCGACTGAAAGAGGAATTGAAGAAGTCCACGGTCGGCGGCGGCGAACAGTACGTCAAACGCCATCTGGCTCGCGGCAAGTTGTTGCCGCGCGAACGCGTCGAGATGCTGCTCGACGAAGGTTCGTACTTCCTGGAAATCGCGCCGCTTGCCGGTCACGGGATGGAGAACGAATTCGTCGGCGCGGGCGTGGTCGGCGGCGTCGGGCTTGTTTCAGGCCGCCAGTGTTTGATCATCGCCAACGAAGCGACGGTCAAAGGCGGCGCGGTCAGCGAAATCGGCCAACGCAAAAATGCGCGGCTCGCTGAAATCGCCGCGATGAATCATCTAGCCACGATCACGCTGGTCGAATCCGCCGGAGCCGATCTGCCCGTTCAACATAAAATCTTCGTGCCCGGCGGCGCGGGCTTCAAAGAGATCACGCGCCGCTCGAAGGCGCGAATACCGAGCATCTCAGTCGTCTTCGGCAACTCGACGGCGGGCGGCGCTTATCTGCCCGGAATGTCCGATTACGTCGTGATGGTGAAGAATCAGGCGAAAGTCTTTCTGGGCGGCCCGCCGCTGGTCAAGATGGCCACAGGCGAAGTCGTTGACGAAGAATCATTGGGCGGCGCCGAGATGCATTCAAAAATTTCCGGCCTGTCGGATTACCTCGCCGAAGATGAACTCGATGGATTGCGCATCGCGCGTGAGATCGTCGCGCACCTCGAACCCAAATCACCACTTCCTCGCGTGAAGACGGAAGAGCCGCTTTATCCAGCCGACGAATTGCTCGGCATCGCGTCCGCCGACATTCGCGTTCCATTCGATGTCAAAGAAGTGATCGCGCGGATCGTTGACGGCTCGAAGTTCGAGGAGTTCAAAGCGCGATACGGGACGACGCTGGTCACCGGTTGGGCGCGCGTTCACGGCTTTCTGGTCGGCGTTCTGGGCAACAACGGCGTGTTGATTTCAGAATCCGCCGAGAAGGGCGCGCAGTTCATTCACCTCTGCAATCAACAAAACATCCCGCTGCTCTTCCTGCAAAACATCACGGGCTTCATGGTCGGGCGCAGTTACGAAGAGCAGGGAATCATCCGCAGCGGCGCGAAGCTGATCAACGCGGTCTCGAATTCGACCGTGCCCGCCGTCACGCTGATGATCGGCGGCAGTTACGGCGCGGGCAATTACGCGATGAGCGGGCGAGCTTACGATCCGCGCTTCGTCTTCACGTGGCCGAACCACCGCATCGCCGTGATGGGCGGGCAACAACTGGCCGGCGTGATGGACATCATCAAACGCGAAGCGGCGGCTCGCGCAGGCGTTGAGATTGATGAAGTGAAACAAGCGATGGCGAAGAAAATGTTGGAGGATCAAATCGAACGAGAGTCTGACGTTTATTTTGCGACGGCGCGATTGTGGGACGACGGGATCATTGATCCGCGCGAGACGCGAACTGTGCTGGCGATTGCATTGTCGGCGGCGTATCAACGGCCGGTCGAAGGGACGATGGCCTGGGGCGTATTTCGCCATTAAAGGACTGGTTATGACAGTGTGAAAAAGTGTCACAGCTTCGGCTGCCTCTCGTTGCAAAGGGCACATACGCTATATGCGAAACGCAAAACTTGGAAAGCCCCAAATAATGGAGGGAGAGAATGCGAGCAAAAGAGTTAATCATCAGACTGGTCACACTCATACCCACGGCCTTCTTGTCTTCCGCCTGTTTCGCGCTAAACCATCTCAATCTGCCCAAGCCGCAGGATCGCAGCCACTTTGCGAGCGCCATGCTCGCGCCTGATCGCAAGACGGGAGTCTTCGTCTTTAAGCGCGAGATTTACCGCCCGGGCGTGGATGGCTCCATCTTTACTGACTATGTTCCAGGTAAGTATCTCAAAGAAGTTTACTTTCTTGGCGTTTACGACCTGGAGACTGGGAAAATCAAAATCTTAAACCAGCAAAAGAACAAGGGATGGAAGCCAGGAACCTGGGGATACGCAATCTACGATGTTTGTCAGGATCGGGCGTTGATCACCGAGTGCGGCGACAGGGAAGCGACCAGCGGCAAGTGCAATCACCTGACTCATTACTGGCTTGATCTGAAGACCGGGAAGCTGGCGCCTTTTCCCATCAAAAACGAGATTGAGCGGAGAGGATTGGAGTTCATTCCTTATTCTTTGTACCTGCTCGACGCCGAGGGAACTTTCCTTATCCGAATTCCCGACAAGGGACCAAATAAAAGCGGCGCAGAAACTCTCTGGTTGCGAAGCTCCGCGGCCGAATACGAGGTAATCGCGAACAACGCGGCTTATTACGGGTTTCAAAACACGCAAATCTATTTTCATTCCGCCGACCGCAAGTGGAGTATTTATAGCATTGAGCAAAGACGTATTGTCTGGTCGAGCAATGATCTCAGGAGCGACTCGAACTGGCCTTTGCAACGAAGTAAGGGATTATGTGGGGAGCCGAATAAAGAGACTATGCTGACCGTAACCATGTCTTCTCCCCATTTGCAGCTCGGAAGGATGGTCAATCGGGGCTGGATGTTGTATGAAATCAATATAGACACCAGCGTTTTCAAATGACTGACCCGACACAACGCTTTTCCAACCGGGTCGAAGATTACATCAAATACCGCCCCGGTTATCCGAGTGACGTGATCGAAACGCTGCGCGACGAATGCGGGCTTGTCGCCGATTCGGTCGTCGCCGATGTCGGTTCGGGCACTGGCATTTTGACCGAGATGTTTTTGCGCAACGGCAACGTGGTTTACGGCGCCGAGCCGAACCGCGAGATGCGCGAGGCCGCCGAGCGATTGTTGAAAGCCTATCCGCGTTTTCGCAGCGTCACGGCGCGGGCCGAAGAGACGACGCTGGACAACGCGAGCGTGGATTTCGTCACGGCGGGGCAGGCCTTTCACTGGTTTGATCGGGAGAAGGCGAAAGAGGAATTCGCTCGTATCCTGAAACCGGGCGGCTGGGTCGCGTTGATCTGGAATGAGCGCGTGACGACTACGACGCCTTTCCTCATCGCATACGAACAATTGCTCAAAGACTATTCGACCGATTACGAGCAGGTTGATCACCGGCGAATTGACGCTGATGTGATTCGCGTTTTCTTCGGCTCCGACGATTTCAGGCTGAAACAGTTCGAGAACATTCAGGTCTTCGATTACGAAGGTTTGAAAGGCAGATTGCTTTCGTCTTCGTATGCGCCTCAGGCGGGGCATCCGAATTACGAGCCGATGCTGGCGGAACTTCAGAAGATTTTCCAGGCGCATCAACGCAAAGGCTTTGTGGATTTCGAGTACGTGACTTTGATGTATTACGGGCAATTTGACTGAAGTCGAATGTCGCGGCTGTGCTAAGATTTCCTTCGACACGGAGGTGAATTTATGGACAAGACCACAATTCTGGAAATTCCCGAAGAAGAAGCGCCGAAGCTGGAAAAAGCCATTGAGGAAGCTATTCGTCAACTGCGGGAACTGAACGACGAGTACGAAGCTCGCCGCCCGCGCATCGCCGCTCTCAGTTCCGAAACAGATACTTTGCTGGAACAAATCAAAAACAATCTGGCTTATGTGGAAGAATATCTCCGAACTCCTCTCCCTGATCTTCACGTTCAGTGAGAAGTTCAAACACCACGACAAACGGATAGAAGACGCCGAGCGGCAGATCAACGAATTGACCCGGCAGGTAGCGCAATTGACTGTTGATCTGGCGCAATTGGTTGAGCGCGATAAGGCCAGGGAACTGCTTTTCAAACAAGCGTTGGAGATTGAAAGGCTCAAGCTGGAAAACGAAAGACTAAAAACAGAACGAGCGCTCCCGCCCGCAAAAGATAGCCAGTCGTAACAAATCCTTCAGACGACTGACCAATGAGTGAAAAATCCTTTCGCAAAATTCTGATCGCCAATCGCGGCGAGATCGCGCTCCGCGTGATGCGGACATGCCGCGCAATGGGCATTGAGACGGTGGCCGTCTATTCCGACGCCGACGCTGACGCGCCTCACGTCCGATTCGCCGATGAAGCCGTTCATCTCGGCGCGGCTCCGGCCAGAGAATCTTATCTACGAATCGAGAAGATCATCGAAGCGGCCAGGCTGACCGGCGCAGATGCGATTCATCCCGGCTACGGGTTCTTGTCCGAAAACGCCGAATTCGCTGAAAGCTGCGCGGCGGCTGGTGTTGTCTTCATCGGCCCTCAACCATCGGCGATTCGCGCGATGGGATTGAAGAGCGCCGCGCGCAAACTGGCCGCTGAAGCCGGCGCGCCTGTCGTGCCCGGCTACGATGGCGAGGATCAGAGCGTCGAGACGTTGCGCGCGCAGATGATCAAAATCGGCTTTCCGGTTTTGATCAAAGCCTCGGCGGGCGGCGGCGGCAAAGGCATGCGTGTTGTTCGAGCCGAAAGTGAAATTGGCGAGGCTATTGAATCGGCGAGGCGCGAAGCCGAAAAGGCTTTCGGCGATGGATCGTTGCTGCTCGAAAAATACGTTGAGGGGGCGCGGCACATCGAGATTCAAATCCTCGGCGATGCGTGCGGCAATCTGGTTCACCTGTTCGAGCGCGATTGTTCGCTGCAACGTCGTCATCAGAAGATCGTCGAGGAGAGTCCTTCGCCTGCGGTCAACGACGAATTACGGCGGCGGATGGGCGAGGCTGCGATCAGGATTGGGCGCGCGATTGGTTACACGAACGCGGGCACGGTCGAATTTATTCTGGCGCCTTCCGGAGAATTTTATTTCATCGAAGTCAACACGCGGTTGCAGGTGGAACATCCCGTGACCGAGATGATCACCGGACTCGATCTGGTCAGGCTGCAAATCGAAATCGCCGAAGGCAAGCCGCTGCCGTTCGCTCAGGATGATTTGAAAACGACGGGACACGCGATTGAGGCGCGGCTTTACGCCGAAGACCCGGCGAACGATTTTCTGCCTTCGACGGGAAAGATTCACGAGTTGTGCCCGCCTGATTTGGTCGAGGGATTGCGGATTGACGCGGGAGTCGAGCGCGGGATGGAGGTCGGGATTCATTACGACCCGATGCTGGCCAAGCTGATCGCGCGCGGCGAGACGCGCGACGAGGCGATTCGCAAACTGGTTTACGCGCTGCGCCATCTCTCGATCCAGGGCTTGCGGACGAACCGCGAGTTTCTGATTCGTTTGCTCGAACATCAGGATTACAAAGAGGGCAGGACGCACACGGGCTTCATCGCCGCACATCTCGATGAGTTGATAGCCGGCGATGACGGACAACTTAATCGAGATACGCTCATCGCCGCCACGTTGTATCTGCAAAAGCAGTGGCAAGCGTCGAATGGCTTGCTGGCCGAATTGCCGCCGAGTTACCGCAACAATCCTTACCGCGATCCATCAATTAAATTAGAGATTGGGGCTGAGGGGGCCGAAATCTCGTGGCGGCAAACAGGCGGTGACGTTTTCAGGATGACGGTTTTTGATTCAACTGTAGTGGCGCAAGTGCTATGCTGCGCCTCCGACCTCATCCGAATCGCAATTGACGGCGTTCAACGATCATTCAAGATCACCGAAATCGGCTCCGAGCTTTACATTCATTCGACGCTCGGCTCGTCCGTCGTCAGAAGGACGCCACGACATCCGATCCATCAGGCGGCGTCGGATCAAGGCTCGGCCAATTCGCCGATGCCGGGTCAGGCGCTCAAGATTCTGGTCGAAGTCGGACAGCGGGTGTCAGCGGGCGATCCGCTGATCATTCTCGAAGCGATGAAGATGGAGCACACGATGCGCGCGGCGGTAGACGGAGTAGTCGAATCAATTCTGGTCAGCGTCGGCGAGGTCGTTGGGCCGGGACAGCTTTTAGTACAAATCACATCGGAATAACCCCTGGGCGCCCAGGGAGATTGGGAGGAGATTATGTCATCAGCAATCGCGGCAGTTGCGGAACAACAAATCTATCCTTATTTCACCGAAGAGCACGCGATGTTACGCGAGACCGTGAAGCAGTTTTGCCTGAAAGAGATTGCGCCGCACGCCGAAGAATGGGATGAAGAGGGAATCTTCCCGCGCGAGCTTTTCAAGAAGGCGGGGGAACTCGGTCTGTTCGGCATCCGCATTGATCCGAAGTGGGGCGGCAGCGGCCTTGATTGGTGGGCGACCGCCGCGTATCTCGAAGGCTTGTCGTACGCCAACAACGGCGGCGTAGGAATGGCGTTAATGGTGCAATCGGACATTACGTTGCCTGCGCTCGAAGAGCTTGGAACCGACGAGCAGAAGGAAGAGTTTTTGAAGCCGGCGGTCGCGGGCGATTGGATCGCTGCGCTGGGTATCAGCGAGCCGGGTGGCGGATCGGACGTGGCGAACCTGAAAACACGCGCGCGGATTGACGGCGATGATTTCGTGATTTCGGGTCAGAAGCTGTGGATCACCAACGGCACGCGCGCCGATTTCATCATCCTCGCGGTTCGCACCGGCGATGAAGGGCATCGAGGGATTTCGATGGTCTTGTTTCCGACCAAAACAAAGGGCTTCGGCGTCGGCAAGAAGCTCAAGAAGATCGGCAATCTTTCGTCGGACACCGCGGAGTTGTTTTTCGACAACTGCCGCATCCCGCGACGCTACCTGCTCGGCGAATTGAACCGGGGTTTTTATTACACGATGATCAATTTCCAGGGCGAGCGTTTGGCCGCAGCGCTCGGCGCGGTTTACAAGATGGAGCGCGCGCTGGAATACGCGATCAATTACGGGAAGGAGCGGCAGGCCTTCGGTCAGCCCATCGGCTCGTTTCAGGTCTGGCGGCACCGCTTCGCCGAACACATGACCAGCATCGAAGCGGCGAAATGGCTCTGTTATCGAGCGCTCGACCTGATGAATCGCAAAGAGAAATGTGTGCGCGAGATCACGATGGCGAAGCTGTTTTGCAGCGAACTGGATCAGCGCGTGATGTACGATTGCATGCAGATCATGGGCGGATTCGCCTACACGACCGAATATCCAATCGGTCGAGCGTGGCGCGACGCCCGGTTGAACACCATCGGCGCGGGCGCGTCGGAGATTATGAAAGAGATCATCGCCAAAGACGCGAAGCTGTAATTTGGTGACTGGTGGTTGGTGGTTGGTGGTCGGTTGCGGAACTTGTCCGAACCAGCCACCAGCCACCAGCCACCAACCACCAACAGCCAACCACAACCAGCGCCCCAGAAAACCAACCAGCAATGAAAGAATGGCTGCCAGCCGGGACAAAAATCGCGCATTTCCGGGTTTCGTCGCGCCTCGGCGCTAGCGGTATCGGTGAAGTTTATCTGGCGCAGGATATTTCTTCCGGCCACTCAGTGGCTTTAAAACTCCTGCCGGACGTTCTCATCAGCGACCATCGTGTCCGTCAGCGATTCACTCAGATTTACTCGCTGGTCGCGCAACTGCGCCATCCGAACTTCTGCACGGTATACGAAAGCGGAATCACCGACTCCGGCCGTCCCTTCGTGGTGATGGAATATTTCTATGGCCACTCGTTTGACCTGTTCGGCTTCGGGATTCAGTTGCCGATCCAGCAGATCGTCTTTCTTGTCGTTCAGATAGCCGAAGCGCTCGACAGTGTGCACACGCGGGGATGGTTCCACCTTGCGATCAAACCGGCCAATCTGATGATCGTGTCGAAGCAGGCAAAGATACTGGATTTCGGATTCGGCGCGGCGTTCCCTCTGTCGCTTTCCGAAGTCGTTCCCGAACCGATGAGAGTCACCCTGAGCGACGCGCGGTATTTAAGCCCCGAACAGATCATAGGTGAAAGGCCGGATCAGCGGGCGGACGTGTTCAGTCTCGCTGCGGTGTTGTACGAATTGCTGGCGGGGCGCCCGCCGTTTGAAGGTTCTACGGTAGACGAAGTGATCGCGGCGGTCACACTGGCCGAACCGGAGATGGTCACAGAGTACAGAGATGACGCGCCGCCTGAATTGAACCCCATCCTGACGAAGGCGCTGGCCAAAAACATCAACGCGCGTTATCAAACTATGGGGGAGTTTGCTCTGGACTTGCGAAATCTGGCTGCGCAACAACAGGGATGGCCGCCGTTGCCGCCTCCCGATGTGACCAGATTCGTACAAAATTCGGGTCAGCAAAATGGGCATCGGGCGGATGGGCGAGGCGCAGGTAAAATGTCGGAGGGCAAAGGAGACAAGCAATTTACGACATCCCTGATTAATGATCTGAAGCAGTTGTTCAGTGGCCGGCTCAAGGACAAATAGTAAGGAAGGCGCGAAGGGCAGGTTCGCGGCAATCGCCTGGGGGAGCACGCTGGAAGCGTGCGCTCCCAGGACAGCACGCCGGAAGCGTGCGCTCCCAGGAACGAAAGGCGATTTATGTTACAGCCGGGCGCTCAGGCCCCATCATTTTCTTTGCCTCAGCTCGATGAAGGCTCCCGACAGTTCCAGCAAGGCAAACCGGCGTTGTTGATTTTCTTCGAGACCGATTGCCCGACCTGCCGTTTGACGATTCCTTACATCAACCGGCTGGCGCAGCTTGCCGGCGCCAAAGCCGATGTCATCGGAATCTCGCAGGACGCAGAAGCTCCGACCAGAGAGTTGGTGGAGCAGGCTCCGATCAGGTTTCCCGTTTTGCTGGATGGCGATTTGAGCGTGTCGCGCGAGTACGATCCGCAAGCCGTGCCGACATTGTTTCTGGTTGACGGCGCCGGAAAGATCGCGCGAACGTCGGTCGCATTCGACAAGGCTGATTTGAACGCGATTGCGGCGGAGATGCTCGGCGAGCCGTACGAGCTTGCAGGCAAACACGACGGCGCGCCGCAAACCAGGCCCGGCTGCGTTTCGCGCCATCTTGAGCCGCGGGCCGATGGCGAGTTGGCTTCATCCGTGAATCTTTACGCCGAGCGCGGGGCGCGGGCTTCGCGTATCGAACTCAGCGATGACGTTGATCCCTGCGAATTTTGTTACCAGGCGGGCTTCGCCGACCCGCTGCCTGTTATCCCGCCGACGGTCGAGCGAGTCGAACGAATGCTTGCCGCAACGACTCTTCCGCCTGACCGAATCGTCGCGCGCGTGCCGCCGAATTACGGAATGGCGACCGTCGAAAAGATCGCGGCCAACGCGGTGATGGCCGGATGCGAGCCTGAGATGATGCGCGCGCTCGTCCCGCTGATCCGTGCGGCGTGCGACGAACGGTTCAACATTCACGGCGTTCAGGCGACGACGCATTTTGCGGCGCCGCTTATTGTCGTCAACGGCCCCGTTCGCCGCGAACTCGGGTTCGCCTGCGGCAGCAACGTCTTCAGCAATGTGGCGCGGGCGAACTCGACGCTCGGACGCGCGTTTCAACTGATCCTGGCCAACATCGGCGGCGCGCGCCCCGGCGAATTGGACATGTCCACGCTCGGCAATCCGGGCAAGTTTTCCTACTGCATCGCCGAAAACGAGGAAGAAAATCCCTGGCCGCCGCTCCACACCGAATTCGGTTTCGATCGCGGCCAGAGCGCGGTGTCGCTCTTCGCCGCCGAACCGCCGCACGGCGTCAGCGAACACAACGCGCGCGATGGCCGTACGATTCTGAGAGCGATCAGCCGCGCGCTGGCGACGGTCTTCTCTTATCGTTTCTGTTTCGGCTGGGAGGCGATGGTTGTGTTATGTCCCGAACACGTGAAGACGCTCAGCCGCAGCGGCTTCACCAAAGATTCGATCCGCGAATTTCTGTTCGAGAACACGGGCATTCCGGTCAGGGAATACGAAACGGACGGCGGCGAGGGCACGCAATTCACGCAACTTTACCAGCGCGCGACGATCAACGGCGAGGAGTGCTATCGCAAATTCGCGCGGCCCGATCAGATCAGGATCGTCGTCGCGGGCGGAACCGCCGGAAAGTTTTCCGCCGTCATCGGCAGTTGGGCGACGGGGCCGCGCGGCAGCCAGATGGTCAGCTATCCAATTGATTGAAGCCTGGGAGCGCGCGCTTCCAGCGTGCGCTCCCAGGAGGAGAAAAGATGAAAACGATTCTAGTCAATCCGCTCGATGAAACTCCGCGCGCGACGGGTATTCCTGCGCCGCGCCTCGATGCGCTCGCGGGCAAAACAATCGGCCTGCTCGACATCAGCAAGTGGGGCGGGAGTTTCTTTCTCGATCAGCTTGAACAGCGGTTGAAAGACCGTTACGGCGTCGAACAGATCGTCCGCGTGATGAAGCCGACGTTCACCAAACCCGCGCCGGACGCGGTGATTGATCAACTCGTGAACGCCGAATGCGCGGCGGTGATCGAGGCTCTGGCTGATTGAGGGTCATGCACGACGTGCAGTTTGCACGACACGATCAGACTCGAAAGCCTGGGCGTCGCGGCGGTTCCTGTCGCCACGCGCGAATTTATGACTGCGGCGCGCGCTCAGGCCGGAGCGCTGGGCCGCGCCGATTTCGACGCGGTTTATGTCGAGCATCCGATTCAGGATCAGACGCCGCGGGAAATCGCGGCGAAAGCCGAAGCGGTCGTTGACGAGATAGTCGCGCGGCTGACCACGAAGCGTTGACCTTTTTGCAGGAGGATCCCCCCATGAAAACCATAGACTATGTGAATCTCTCGTTAGCGGAAGTCTTCGACGAGGCCGAAGCGATTGCCGTCGATGCGAAGACGCTCTTCGGCCACCTGAGCGCGCAGCAACTCAACTGGAAGCCGGGCGCCAGCGAGTGGAGCGTCGCGCAATGCCTTGAGCATCTGATCGCAGCCAACAGCGCGTTCCATCCGCAGTTCGACCGCATCATCGCGGGCGAAAATAAGCCTACGTTGTGGGAGCGGGCGCCGGTTCTGCCCGGCCTTTTCGGGAAGTTGCTGGTCAAATCGCAGGAGCCGAAATCGCATCAGAAATTCAAAGCGCCGACCCTCGCCCAGCCGTCGTCGAGCGCGGTTGATCCGCAGGTCGTTGATCGGTTTGTCGGGAATCACCGCGAGACTACGGCTAAGCTGCGTGCGATGGAGCGGCTCGATCCGGCGAAGATCATCGTCACGTCCCCATTTGTGAAGATGATTATTTACAGCGCGCTCGATGCGGCCCGCCTTGTCGTCACGCACGAGCGACGACACTTCGCGCAGGCGCAGCGAGTGATGGAGACCGAAGGGTTTCCGGCTTAGGGATCAGCGCAGTTCGCTGCGCTGACGCTTGATTGGAGAATCGAGGGAGCATGCAAGAACCGATTGAAGCCGCCGCGGTTGAGACTGCGGCTGAACAGGATAAGTCTGCGGGTTTCTGGGCGACATTGCGCGAAGCCGTGCGCGGTAGCGAACAGGATTTCACCCAAGGCGGTATAGGCCGCGCGATCTTTCTGTTGTCCGTGCCGATGGTGCTGGAAATGTTGATGGAATCGCTCTTCGGCATCGTCAACGTTTACTGGGTGGCGCATCTGGGCCTGGAGCAGGCTGCGGCGGTAGGCATTACCGAATCGCTGCTGACCATCGTCTTCGCCGTCGCGATCGGATTGAGCATGGGAACGACCGCGATGGTTGCGCGGCGCATCGGGGAGAAAGACCCGGAAGGCGCGGCCCGCGCCGCCGAGCAGTCAATCCTGATGGGCGTTTTGATCTCGATTCCCATCGGAGCCATCGGCGCGTTCTTCAGCAAGCAGTTGTTCCACGTGATGAACGCCGAAGCGGGCGTGAGCGCGGCGGGCAGTGGTTACATGACGGTCATCATCGGCATGAATGTGGTGATCATGCTGCTGTTTTTGATCAACGCGATTTTTCGCGGCGCGGGCGACGCCGCGATTGCGATGCGCGCGTTGTGGGTCGGTAACGCGATCAACCTGGTTCTCGATCCGTGTTTGATCTTCGGTTGGGGGCCGTTCCCCGAACTGGGCGTGACGGGTTCGGCCATCGCCACGACCATCGGGCGCGGCTGCGCGGTAATCTATCAGTTCACACGATTGTTCGGCGGCCACAGCCGCGTGCCAGTCAGATTCAACCGAATGCTACCGGATTTCGGTTTGATGAAACACCTGATGAGCATCTCGCTCGGCGGAATGTTCCAGTTTCTGGTGGCGACGGCGGCGTGGATGGGCTTGATGAGTATTGTCGGATTGTTCGGAGCGGCGGCGCAGGCCGGTTATACCATCGCCATCCGCATCATCGTCGTTGCGATCCTGCCGTCGTGGGGGATGAGCAACGCCGCCGCGACGCTGGTCGGACAAAATCTGGGGGCGCAAAAGCCGGAACGCGCCGAAAAATCGGCGTGGCTGGCCGGACACGCCAACGCGGTCTTTCTGGCCGGAGTCGCCATCGTTTTCGTCATCTTTCCCGAACTCCTGATCCGCATCTTCACCAACGATCAGACCGTGATCCCGTACGGTGTGGACGCGCTGCGCTACATCAGCTACGGCTACGTTTTTTACGGCTACGGGATGGTGATGGCGGCGGCCTTCAACGGCGCGGGCGACACCTGGACGCCGACGGTCATGAATCTGGTCTGTTTCTGGCTGATCCAGATTCCGCTGGCATACACCCTGTCGAGATGGACTGGTCTGGGAACGACAGGCGTCTTCCTGGCGATCACGATTGCCGAATCGGCGCTGGCCGTGGTTGCTATGCTCGTGTTCAGGCGGGGAAGATGGAAGGCGCAGAAAGTGTGAGCCGCTAGAAAAGGCGACTCGAATAGATCGCCAGCCGCGATTGTTGACGTTTGAATCTATTTTCCTCCGCCCGGATGATAGCTGCGTTCGAGATTCGCCTTGATCTCTTTCAAGGTGAACCGCACGTCCTTGAATTTGCCCTGCGCGTAAAGCTCGGCCTGATCAGTGTAATGCGGCGATTTCGGGTCGGCGCTCTGGCCGAAGACCAGCACGGATTGAGCGCGCGGCTGTTTGGCGAATTCGACCACGCTGACGAACGTGTTGCCTGACACGCCGTAACGCCGCTTCTGGCCTTTTTCCGCGCGGACGTTGTAGGTGAAAACGATGCCCGCAGCGCCGGGGCCACCCGCCACCGGCCAGCTTTGGCGCTCATCGCTGAACGGTTCGTCGCCGCTGGTGTGGACGCGCTGCAAGCGGTTGATCTCGCCCCACGCGACGCGCCACGTTCCGAATTTCTTCTCCAGATCGCCCACCACAGCTTCGAGCGCGCGCATCCACGCCTGTTGATCCTGGCTCTTGCCGTCGCGGTTGGCGCGTTCACTGGTTAGTAGAAACAGAGTCGTCGCCGCGGAATCAATCTTCGCCACGCGATCCCAATGCGACAACTCTCTGATCGCCGGGAGCAATTTCTCAAACAATGCCTTGTCTTCTTCCTGCAATTCAAACCACGCGGCGATCGTTCGCGTGATGACCGGCGCGGCTTCGTTGACCGTCGTGTCGGTTGCGGCGCGCGTCCATTCGTCGAATGTGAACTTCTCTTTTTCGATCAGGATGCGACGGGAGCTTTTGGCGCGCGGCGTGTCCTCTTCCGGCGCGAGGTAAGCAGGGAAGTCTTCCTTGCGCGGATTGCCATCGAGCGTCGTCAGAAACGGCGTCGAGTTGCAGTTCTGCAGAAAACCTGACTTCGGATTGAGCAGATGCGGCAATCCATTCAGCGCGTGATAGCCCTGCCACTCTGTCTCGACATCGGCGCCGTCAACCGGCTTCGTCCAGTCGAACTTTGTCGAACGTTTCGGAATGGCGTTGCCGTGAACGTAAAAGATATTGCCTGCGCGGTCGGCGTAAAGAGTGTTCGATCCCGTGAGCGCGAGGCGCGACAGCGCGGCTTTGAATTCGGCGAGGTTGCGGGCGCGATTCATGGCGAATCGCTGCTGCGACTCGCCGCCTTCTTCGATCTTCGCCACGCGAGCCGCGACCTGCTTGCCGTCGCGCGAGCCGATGATGGGGCCGTGATGAGTTTTGCGAAAACGATAGCGCCGCGTCTCAATCCCGTTTGCAGTTTTGACTTTTACCTCGTCGGTCCACTCGACAGCCGTGCGATAGCCGGAGCCGTAACGATAGGCGAGCGGGTTCTTCGGATCGTCGAATGTTTCCAGATATGCGTCGGCAGTGTCGGCGTAGTTGTTCGTGTGGCTCCAGCCCAGATTTTGTGTAAAGCCGGAGCGGATGTACGGTGTGCCCAGAATGGCGAAGCCGTAAACGTTCAACCCTTCGTCGCTGCGCAGGTGCGCCTCATAACGCTGGCCTCCGCCGAAGAAGCCGACGTGCGGGTTGATGAAGAGCATCGCATTGCCTGTGGCGCTCTTCGACGGCGAGATCGCCCACATATTCGACCCTTCGAGCGGTTCATCTTTCGATTCGTCAAACCATGATTGCAACGCCGTCAGATCGAGACCGGAGCTTCCATTTTCAGTTTGCGCCGGATTCGCCACGCCAGTTGGATCGAGCGAGCCGATGCGGATTTCATTTTGCCTCAGACCAATTCTGCCGAGGCCGCCGATACGGCCCATCCGATTCACGGCCAGGATGCTCCAGGGCTCGAAGCGCGTGATCAATCGCGGCTTGATTTGCGGATTATGCGCGACGAAGTAGTTCAACCCGGCGGCGAACGCGTCGCACAACGCCTTCATACGCTCTGGCAGGCGCCGATATTCGGCCCTCGACAATTTCTCGATCTCGAAGGCCCGGTAGACCAAATCGCTGGCCAATCCTCTTTCGCCGTCAACTTCGGCGGCGCGTCCGATGGAGCGGATGAGATCGGTTTCGAGTTGCCAGAAATTGTCTTCGCATTGCGCATACATCAGCCCAAAGACGACGCTTGCGTCGGTTTTGCCAAAGACGTGCGGCACGCCGAAGCTGTCGCGGTAGATCGTCACCGAGCGGGCGAGTCTTTCGGCGTTCGGATCGCGAGCAGTCTGGCGGCCTCCTTGCAGCGCTGTCGGCTGGTTGGATTGCGCGCTTGCATTTCCCCACGCCGGGGCAGAGAAGAGCAGCGCGCACAGCAGAGCGCGAATAAAGACGGGCTTTGAGCAAGGTCGGGAAAAAAATCTCGGCATAAAATCACATCTCCATTTACGGCTGTTTCTCTTTCTGCTTTCCAACAAGGGTGATCAGACCGTCGGCCAACGACCCCCGCCAGCAGAGTATGTCGTGCCCGCCGTTGTATTCGGAGTAGGTGACCGGATATCCCCTGGCCACGAGAACGTCGTGCAGGCGGCGATTCTCCAGTACCATGTTGATCGGAATCCCCTGCTCCAGCATTCCCACCTCCATGAAGAAACGCAGCGGCAGCCTGGGCGATTTCGCGAATTGCCGCGTCAGCCAGCCGCTGTCCGCAAACACATTTCTCTCGAAGAGGTCTGCGCTCTCATTCCATCCGTCGAAGTACCAGAACGAGCCGGATTGCGAAAGCACATTGCCGAAGACTTCCGGGTGGCGCAGCCCGCAATAAGCCGCGGCGAGGCCGCCCAGACTGAAACCGCTGACGACGGTCTGAGCGGGATCGGCGCTGACGTTGAAATTGCCGCGCGCCCACGCGACCAACTCCTTCGCCAGAAAATCGGCGAATGGCGCGGAGCAGGCCAGGTCGCGGCTGCGCGTCGTCTGGCTGTTAACCATCACGGCCACCATCGGTGGAATCTTCCCCTTGGCGATCAGGTTGTCGAGGATCGTAGGCAGCGGAACCGCGAATGGAACGGCCTCGCCGTCGAAGAAGACCAGTAACCCATAAGGCTTGCCCTTCGGGTCGTACCCCGGCGGGGTGTAAACCCGGAACGCGCGGTCTTCCTTCAGAATCTCGCTCTTGATCTTTTGGAGCTTGATTTCGCCCTGGGGCGCGTCCGCCAGCCGGGTTATCCAGGGTTGTGGCGGCGCGGCGGGCAACTCGACTATGGTTGATTTCGGAGGGGAAGGGAACGTCCGCGGGTTGAACGGATCGCGACGCAACTGCGTCAGGAGCTTCATCATCGCGCCCTTGTCCCCCGGCGCGGGTTTGGTGAAGTTGATGATGAATGTGTATGTGAACCGCGCGTCATTGGGCAGACGCTCGGTGCGATACCAGAGGTCTGTATCCAACAACCGCGCGAGCGGCTTCATGAAATCATCACCCGATGGCAACCCGCCCATCATATCAACCCGTTTGGCTTCGTTGTCGCCGCGCCAGATGAAGGTCACCCACATACGCTTCTTGTCGTCTGTGACTGGCTCGACGAGCGGCGCCTTGTCTTTAAATTCCAGCCAAAATGCGTCGAGCGCGGCGCGGTTTCCGGCTTTGATCTCTTTCGACAAGGCGGCCAGGCGCGGGCTGTCGAACTTTTCTTCAGTCGCTGTGGCGTTGTTCTTCGCGTCCGGCGCGGCCGCGGGCTGTGCGGCGGCGCACACCAACGACAGGATCGTGATGGCGAGGGCCAACAAACAGTGGCGAAGCATAGTTTCTCCTTTGGGATTTATTGACGCGTCACATCAGCTCGAATCAATCCAATTTCATCGCGTCCAGCTTGAGCAACGTGTGCAGCAGCGCGTTTGTTCCGTTCGTGATGTCTTCGGGTTTTGAAAATTCGCGCGGGCTGTGGCTGATGCCGTCAACGCTCGGTATGAAAATCATCCCGACAGGACCGAGATGCGCCATCTCCTGCGCGTCGTGGCCCGCGCCGCTCGGCATGAATTTTGTCGTGAAGCCGAGTTGTTTCGCCGCTTCGTCAATCGCGCGGCGGACACGAACGTCGGTCGGCGCAGGCGGCGTCTCGTTCGTCTGCTTGAACTCGAACTTCGTTCCTGTGGCGCGTTCGATCTGGCGGACTTCTTCCTGAATCTTCTCGAACATCATTTTGGGTTTGGCTGGATCGAGATCGCGCAGTTCCAGACTGGTTGTGACTTTGCCAGGGATGACGTTGTACGCGCCGGGGAAGGCTTGAATCCTGCCGACTGTGCCGACTTGACGGCCCGGCACGCTTGTCACCACGCGGTTGACGGCCTCGATGTATTTGGCCGCAGCGAGCAGCGCGTTGCGTCGTTGATTCATCGGCGTCGTGCCGGCGTGATTGGCGAAGCCTTCAATCGTCACGTCCCACCAGTTGATGCCGACGATGCCCTCGACCACGCCGATGTCAATCTTTTCGGCGTGCAGAATCCCGCCCTGCTCGATGTGCAGTTCGACGTAAGCCGCGATGTCGCCGGGCTTGCGAACGACGCTGGCGAGTTTGTCCGGATCGCCGCCGATGAATTTGATGCCATCGCGGATGGTCTTTTTGCTGTTCGTGACCAGGTTGAGTTCTTTCTCGGTCAGACCTTTGGCGATGGCGTGGCTGCCGATGGTTCCGCCCTCTTCGTTTTGAAAGATGATCACTTCCAGCGGGTGTCTGAGCGCGGCGTTGTTTTCGGCCAGCGTTTCGGCGACTTCAATCGCGCCCATCGAACCGACATCGCCGTCGTATTTACCGCCTTCGGGAACGGAGTCAATGTGCGAGCCGATGATCAAAGGCTTCAAGCTCGGATCGCCGCTCGCGCGTCGCCCGACGATGTTGCCCGCCGCGTCAATGCTCACGTCCAGCTTCGCCTCGCGCATCAACTTCATCGCGTATTCGCGACCTTTCAAATCGGCTTCAGAGTAGGCCAGGCGATGCGTCCCGCCTTCGGGCGTTTTGCCGAACTGCGCCAACTCGGCGAGATGCGTGTTGACTCGCTGGCCGTTGATGCGGAGCCTTGATTGCGATTGCGGCAGCGCGAAGGCTCCCGCCGCGCATAACAGATTCAGGTTGAACTCTCGACGATTCATCTAAGCCATCATCCCCCATATCGTTTTCAATCACGTCTGCAACCGCCGGTACGGTACAGGGAGCGGTAGCGACCTGGCGCCCCCAGAAGCAGCTACTTGGAGGGCGCCAGGCCGCTACCGCTCCCTGTACCGTACCGGCGCGCTCCCTCTCGAAATTC
>WBZR01000974.1_pt1 | contig 40018 bp, 31 predicted proteins | sample 5204231 | NCBI WGS metagenome assembly WBZR01 (sample SAMN12412403, study PRJNA552823) | activated sludge metagenome | isolation source: activated sludge from anammox sidestream of wastewater treatment plant... | place: USA: Virginia | collected 2017-08 | reverse complement strand
TATGTTGTATCGCTCGACGCACCGCCGCTGTCGTGCGGGCGCTCCCGTGTAATATCTGTCCCATAATTCCTCCTGTGTCGGTAGCAAATCATACAATACACCATCACAATGCGGGACCAAACAGCTAGGCTGATGGATTGACTTCACGATAGGCTCGTGCCATTGCTCCATACATGCAACCTACTTCAACGATGTTGCAAGCTTTGGATGGAATTAAATTCATTAGGTCAGTATTTACAATGTTGTGTGCAGGTGTTTGTTTCATAATTAGTTTCTCGCTCTGCATGTTAAAAGCACAATGACATTATGTTGTCGATTGTCGGCAATATAACGATTAAGTTTTGTTATTTGATTTCTTACCAGAGTTTTACAAAAGAACCAGGTTGGTATTGACACCCACAGGCCTGGGCAAGCATCACACCCCGTTCGTAGGAAAAGCGTTTATCGCTTGTCGGTTGGAAGAATTCGATGAAATCCAGGCTGCGTTTGCCCAGCACAAAACCACCAATCAGCGGCAAGTTGATGGAATACATTTTCGGAATCAAGGCCATCATCGAGGTGGCTGGAATACCGATCAGGTGTTCTTCCAGATCACCCTGTTGCATGGTGTCCTGAGGGTAAAACCATAAGGGGGTGCTAATGAACAGAAAGGCATCATCCCCCATGTGGGTGAGCAGGGTTCGCAACAGCCATTTCGCCGTATCGGCAGTCAAATATTCGATGACATCGAGAAGACAGATGATTTGATAGGAGCGCAGCCAGTCTGAAGGTAAATCCTGTGCCAGCCCGTGCCAGATATTCCGGTAAATCTTTTTTTCAAACAGATCGATGTTGTGGCAATTAGCCTCGAATCTGTCGATACCATCTACTGACCAATGTGCAGTGGCGGGATTGCCTTTGATAAGCTCACCCAGTTTTCCCTGGCCAAAACCTATATCGAGAATGGTAGTTTCTCGTGCATTGTTCTCAAGAATATTGAAAATAAGATTTTTAGGTGCGGCTGAATCTCCTAGTGGCTGTGCCTGGAAGACCTTGGAAAGGGCTGTGACAGAGTAATCTTGTACAACTGGGAAAATGTGGTTATTTATTGCAATATTTATTTCGCCAATTTTTTCCTTGGTCTGTTTGAGAAAACGCAATGACATCCCGTCATTTTCTTCATTTCTGTCCAGATGACAAAAGAATTCATCGGCACGTTTTACACCTGCTTGTAAATCTGCAGCTCCCATATTCTGCTTGATTTCGTAAAAAAACTGTCTGCTTTGTACAACGTAATGATTAATCCGGAATGTGTTGTAGCTTGGAGTTAGGTCACGCATCCAGCCATGAGTAATCTGACGCATATTTTCATCGTATGTCCCTCGTTCAGTATCAAAAATATGTGATTTATTAGTTGAAACTTTTTCGCCTCCACGAACAATGGATTTAACGTGCCTGTTGTCGAGCAATTCATTGTCGCTATGATATGGGTAATTTTCCAGAAGTAATCCGTCAGGGTCTCTATCATGCCCATTACTTCCATAACACTTCCAAAATACTCCAATGGCGGAAAGATTACGTGATTCATATGCTTCCAACGCTTCGCGCATGGTTGCGGCTTGTGTTGGAAATAGGAACTCATCTCCGTCAATGAATGCCATCCAGTCAACAGTATTTCCAAAACTATTCCATGCGTGCTGGTAGGCAATTATCTGAGGGTAATCATCCATCTCAAGAACGAAAACCTCGATTGGGTAATATTTGCTGATTTTCAGCAATGTTTCCTTCATGCCATCGTCTGTCTTATGGCAATAAATATAAAATTGATTGAAACCTACAGAAAGATGAAATGCGAGCCACTCAACAATGTATTTATTTCTATTTCGTTGAATAGAGGCAATAGCAATTTTTTTAGCTGAAAAAGACATGCTTACCTCTCCTTTTCAATCATTTAGTAATGGTTAAGTAATTTGATGTGGTCTAACTTGTACAGGTGATGTATCAGGAAGCATTCAGGAAAGATAGAAGCTGAATGGAGAAACCCCACTGATAAGTGGTTAACCTCATCTGTATTTTTTATGAATAACCAAACAATTTTTGGAATGGGGTAATAGAGATTTCCTGAAAAATTGTTAAACCAGCCAATCGTAATCAGCTCTGGTTTCAGAAGGAATAGCGAGGCGAGACAAAGGGGTGAATGGGAAAATTGCCTCGCAGGTATAAGCACAATCAGACAACAACCTTTGAATTTTGTCAGCGGCTTCATTTTCTGCCGGTAAGGTAAAAGCCAATACCGGTTTATGTTTTATTAAGAGATACTGGATACGCTCTAGCACTGTTTCAACTGCGGCACCATCATTGATGCAGATTAATTTGATTTCATGAGCAATATCTTCGTGAATGTGGATGTCGCCTATAAATAGTTCAGCTGTATTAATTTCATTGATGGCAAATAGCTTTTTGATCCGGTTTTTTGCTGATTCATCTGGTACAAACACAAAACTGCGCTCGAAATGGGAAGCAAGTCTTGCTGTGGCAGCACCATCGCCGGGTGCTGCATCAATGAAGACGCCGTGTCCATGGTGCATCAGTACAAGAAGGCGAGCAAGATGCAATGCGGATTCATCAAATGGCCATGGAATCAATGGTTCGTGTGACCCATTCAGTGTTTCGCTCTGCGAGTTATGCAAAATTAATGGAACAGAAATCGGTTCGAGGCGAGGTAGCAAGGCTTCATTTTCAATCAAGAATGTTGCGATGCTGCCATCGTCACGACCACAAAGCAGCCGATAGCCGTTTTCCAAAGGCTGGGCGCCTAATGGAAAAACAACACTTCCTGCAAAATTCCAGCCAAATTGATGAGCACCCGTATTGTAAGGTGCTACCAGGAGAGGAGAGTGCGTAATCAGCCTTGGTGTAAACGGTGCCTTAGCATCAAAAATACAAGCCCCGACAAAATAGAGTTTACGGCTTCCTACTCTGGCGGATGAATGATAAAAAGTGATTAGCAGATTTTCTCCAAAAACAGAGGGGGCAGGCACAGGGACCGTTCCTCCTCGTATTTGCCCCCATGCCCATTCAAGATTAGGCCCTTGGTAGGCATTCTCAAAATTGCGCTGATTGCTGGAAGCATTGACGTTCAAGGTCAATACTGTCCACGGGGCATGTGAATAGATTATTCCAATTTGTTCAGATGAAAGAGGAAAGGGAACCCAGTTCTTCTCCCAATTTTCATGAGCTGTGCCTGTGCTTGGTTTTTGTAATGGGTTTTTGGGTAATTGCAGAATTTGGTGAATGTGCAAAAAGGCTGGAGCATCAGTTTCATTAACCAAACACTCTGCGATGCACATGGATGCGCCACTAAAATGCCCATCTTCGGAATGCTCAATTACACAATAAAAAATAAATACCCGAGATCCCACTACGATAGCCCGAGGATCTTCGCCACGAGCAAGCAATAAATGAGGAGTTCCGATAGGACGAAGGCAATCATCAAGTTCGACTGTCCAAATCGTCCCCATACCCGGAACAGGAGGATAATTGTCTCGCCGGATCACACCAAGCCAGCGTCCGGAAGGCAACTGAATGCAGCTCGGGTTAAACTCAATCCATTTTCCTGCATCAAGTGGAGGCCAAGTTTCAAAATTACTCTGGTAATTGAGAGGCATCCACTGATTTACTGCTGGTTCTATTCCATTTCTGACCAAATTACCGTTTCTTGAGATGTTTTTTTTTATCTCAACTGACTCAGTATTTTGCGGTTGTAGTACTTTTTTATATCGATCAGTAGATTCATAAGCGCCGAAATCAGCACGGTGGCCAACCTGATCGATAAAGTGGTCAATCATTAAATAATATCGAGGCGGATTGTAAAGTGCCTCTGAAGAGGAGTCTGAGACAAACCGATTGGCCGTCAGGTCATTTCTTACGAAGAAGGCATTGGCGCCGGTAATATTTGTTCCTACCAGGGTGTATCCCATGGTGCGAGCAAGTTCATCAAAAGCGCTAAGGCTTGCTCCCATATAATCTGTTCCCTGCCACCTGTAATTCGGGTCGAATACGGGGCACCTGATAACGCCAGCCGGAAATTTGGCGTTATATTCAATACAGATTACCTTTGGCTTCAACTCAAGCGACTGCAGCAAATAGAAATCCATTCCATCAACATCAATAGAAAGAAAATCCAGTTCGTCGGCTTTGCCAGCAATTCTGCTTAAACCTTCTGTGAGAAGCCGATTTATATTTTCCGGCTTTGCGTATTCGTTTTGAATATGGAGTTGTCCACTTGTAAGCAGTTGCTGGAATTTTTCATTGATTGCCGGAATTTGTGTTTCATCTGCTTCAACCCAAGTCCCGCGCCATCCTTGATGAATCAGGAACAGACTGTTGCATTCCAAGCCATCCTGTACTCCGATTTCACAGAAGATACCAGTTCTTATGCCTACTCTTTTAAAGATTTCAGCCAGAATGCCATCTTCGTCATTCTGACTGTACACCTTGAATCCAAAGGGTTCGAGTCTTAATGGATCTGCACGCAACGGAGCCAGAATGCGCTCAATCTCCTGTCTGGCGAGGTAACCAGCATTTCTCTTGATAGAATGATTCGTGATTACCAGTTGTTGGAACAGGAGATTGAATAGCTGAATTGTGGATTGGCCGACCATGTGATTATCTTTTTTGATGGAGCAGGTTGGTTACGCAAATCTTTGGTGTTATCTGGTGCGAAGCATTTGAATTCCACCATCGGATTGAACAAAGAAATCAATGTGCCGGTGGTGGTTTGGATGTTGTGCAATGACTTCATCAAACATTTCGAAACATTGATAGCCAAGCCATTGGAGGTGGCTCATCAATTCAGTCCTTTGCTTTTGGAACCATTCATCACGCCAGGCTTCCAGAATAAGTGGCGGAAAGTTGCTTGCTTCAAGTAATCCTGCTCCTCCCTTGAGGACACGTAGCTCAAAGCCTTCGACATCGATTTTGATTAGATCCGCAAGTTTGGGGAAAGAAATGGAATCCAGCTTTTTCATTGTTACCTGCTCCGCTATGCGGTTCTGATCCAGAGCGACAGCAGAAACTTTATTCCGAATATCCTGATCAAGGGAAAAACCACCAATATTCTCTGATGATTGATAATCGATCATCGGAATTTTAATGAATCCGTCATCCTCCCCGATTGCCAGATGGAAAGCATGGACATTATCAAGGCGGTTAAGAATCAGGTTGCCGCAAAGCTGGTAATAAACCAGCCGTTGTGCTTCAAACGCATACACAGAACCATTCATTTGCTGCAATTCCTGAGCAATTGAAACCGCATAAGCTCCCAGGTTGGCACCGATATCAATGACCAATGGTGACTCAATGCCGTCATAGAACATGCGGCTTATTAAAATTAATGGTTCAGCCCATGCACCCCTGGCATAAATAGTTCTGGATATAGCGTCTTGAGTAGAAAAAAGCAGGTATTCGGCGGTATTTCCTTTGACCAAATTGACTCTAGGTAACATGTTTCACCTGTTAATTGATTGTATGCCTGCTAATGTAATCGACAGAACAGCAAATACTAACGAAGATTAGTCAGCGTAACTCCTCCCTTTTCCTACTATTGGTGTACTGAATTTTTACGAGCAGGAAGTTTGTCGCTCCAAGACTTCAATGCTGCATAAGGACTTCCTTCTTAACTTGCAACCAAGTCTTTTTGGCTGATAGAAGTGGGCGTTCCGGTCGCTGTTTCATATAGCCCATTCTTTAATTGATGGTCATGCAGTAATTCAAGTGCTTTTCTTGCCTGAACAAAATCAGGCCGTTGCTGAAGTACGGATTGGAAAGCTTGTCTGGCTCCAGCAAAATTACCACTGTCTTTGAGCAGTACACCCAGATTGAACTGGGCTATCCATTTATCCCCTGAATGGGTGTGCTCAAGCCATTGGCGGTAAAGCTGAATCGCGCCTTCGATATTGCCTTGTTCCTGTAGCTGTTCAGCTTGGATGGCAACATCAGTAATTTTTTTAAGCTTCTGCTGCTTTGAAGTTGAGGGAAATGCTGTGGTTTGGGTGATTTGTATTTGCTGATTAAGGTTGGTTACGAGCGCGGTGTATTGCTGTTCCAGATTACGGGTAAAGTGCAGCGAATCGAACAGTGGGCCGCTTTCTTTGGCCAGTGCCAGTTTCTGGCGCATGGTTTTACGCGCTTTGGTATCTGCAGCCAAGGCTACCGCTTTATCTTCATAAGTTTGCAGATCATGAGTGATGAGTTCGGGCAACTCGGCGGCAGTCAGCAGTGCACCCGCCATGCGGGAAGCGAAGGAGCGTCCGCTCATGGTCAGCACCGGCAGGCCCATCCATAGCGCATCATTGGCGGTGGTGCCGGCATTGAAGGGGAAGGTGTCGAGGAACAGGTCAGCCACCAGGTAGCGCGCCAGATAATCGGCTGGCGTGGTGCGTTCGGCGAATACCAGTCGTTTCGGGTCAATGCCCTGTGCTTTGGCCTGTTTTTGCAGGTTTTCCCTAGACCAGGGGTTGTCCGCCAGCAGCCACAGCACGCTGTTGGGAACGCGGCGCAGAATGTTCATCCAGGTGGTGAACACTTCCAGCGTGTATTTGTGGTTGTTGTTGAAGGAGCAGAACACAAACTTGCGCGCGGGCAGACCGCAATCCTTGCGGCTGGGGGCGGGGCTGTGTTCGCGCTTGCGGTCGCTAACCTGATAGACATCCGGCATGTAGAGCGGCTTTTCGCTGTAGAAGCGGGCATATTCTTCGGGAATCAGGTAGCGGTCGGCGATGACATAATCAATTCCCGGCAAACCCGTAGTGGCCGGCAGGCCCAGATAGGTGATTTGCACAGGTGCCGGGCGCAATGCCAGCATGCGGGTTTTGGCGCCGCTGGTCTGGCCTTGCAGATCGATGAGAATATCAATTTCGTGCTGGCGGATGAGTTGAGCAACTTCGTCATCACTCTTGCCGTGCACGGGAATGTAATGATCTACGGCAGAAAGAATGCGCTGGCGCAAGATTGAACCATCATTCGGCGACCAGCAGAAAGCATAGGTTTCAAAGCGGTTTTTGTCGTGGTGCTCAAACAGCTCGACCGTGAGCATGGCAACCGGGTGAGTACAAAAATCGCTGGAGCAATAGGCAACTCGAATCTTGTCGTGGCGGTAACCATTGGCAGGGGATAGCCGAGGCAGATCAGCCGGAATCTTGCGGCGGCTGTAGTTCAGGGCAGCGGTGAGCTGGGCTTCCGGGTCATCTGATACGTTCAGCATGGCAAGCGCCGAGGTGTGTTCACGCAATGCCGCTTCTGTGACCTTGCCCACCGGCGCGTAAACCGGCCATTGGCATTGTTTCTGGCGCTGAAAAATCAGGTGGTGGATAGCATCCGGTTGATCCGGGTCAAGCTGCAGGCTTTTTTCCAGCGCCTGAGTGGCTGCCTGATATTGCCGCCGGGTTTCCTGCAGGCGCCCGATGTTGTTGAGCGCCATGGTCAGGTTTTTTATCTGCTCTGCCTGGTTTGGCCCGGTGTTTTGATCAGCTTCCGGTGTGATGGCATTCTCAACAACTGCCTGCCATTGTTCAATGGCGGCTTCTGCATTGCCCTGGCGTTCAAACGCCAGTCCAAGATTGATATGAGCCTGGGGAAAAGCCGGGCTAAGTGCTAGTGCCTTCTGGAAAGCTTCAATCGAATCAGTCAGGTTATTTTCAGCAAAAAGAATAACGCCGAGATTGAACCAGGCAACGCTGTTGAAAGCGCCTGCATTACGCTGCAGCCAGGTGCGGTAGAGCGCAGCGCACAGCGCGGGGTGTGAATTTAATGTTTCAGCGTAAGTGACGAGATCCGTAAAGGAAACCTGGCCCTGCCAGGTGCGTTCGATCCAGCTGGTGTAATCAGATAGGGAATGAGTTGGCACGTTTGGCTCCTGATAAAAAGCAGTAACAGTTATGTCCTGCAATCTATCAGTTAGGTGATCCTGCAAAAGTGCCGATTAGTCCGACAATTTCAGGCTATTTGTAAGAAGATCCGCCTCAAGCCATTTATAAAAAACCCACGGTATCTGTTCAATACCGTGGGCGGTTGTGCTACTGCGTCATGCCGGAAAGGTCATGCACGCGAATTGGTGAGAATCAAGCGAGCTGATCCGTGGTGAAACCCCAGCCACTGAGTTGTGTTGTTGTGTAAGCAGTCTTCAGTGCTGTGATCTGGCTTGTGGTAACTTTATCCTTGTTATCAAGTGCCTGAATTGCAGCAGTCGTCAGGCCCTTAATAGCTGTATCAGTGATTTTCACCATATCAGCGGTTTCCAGTCCTTTGATGTTGGTTGCTGTCAAGCCAGCGACCTGGGCAGAGGTGAGTTTTTCTGCCTGAGCTGTTGTGAAGGCCGCAACCTGAGCAGCGCTGAGAGCACCGATGCTGGAAGCGCTCAAGCCAGCGATGGCGTCAGTGCTGAGTTTCTCCAGATCAGCAATTTCCAGCCCTTTGATGTTGGTAGCAGTCAAGCCAGCGACCTGGGCAGAGGTGAGTTTTTCTGCCTGGGCTGTCGTGAAGGCCTTGACCTGAGCATCGCTAAATGCGCTGATATGGCTTGAACTCAAGTTGGCGATAGCACCAGTGGAGATTCCCCCAACAGCTGTTGCTTGTAGCCCTTTGATGGCAGCGGTGCTGATTTTTTCAAGATCTGCAGCTTCCAGTCCTTTGATGTTGGCTGTTGTCAAGCCAGCGACCTGGGCGTAGGAAAATGCTGCCGCCTGTGCTGTTGTGAAAGCGGTAACCTGACCACTGGTTAGCGCCCCAATTTGTGTGGCGCTCAGGCCCTTGATGGCATTTGTGCCGAGTTGGGCCAGATCTTCAGTTTCTATGGCTTTGATCTGATCAGCAGAAAATGCCTTGAGCTGTTTGTCCGTGAGTGCACTGGCCTGGCCGGTAGTAAGCGCAACAATATTATCAGTGCTTATGCCTTTGATCTGCTTGTCAGTGAGAACAGCGATATCCTCGGTATCAAGAACAGCAATTTGACCGCTAGTCATCGCTTTTAACTGATCAGCAGTGAGTCCTTTCACCTGTGTTGAGGTGAGCGCCTGGACATTGGCAGTGCTCAAACCAGCGACCTGGGCTGTGCTGAAGCCTGCAACCTGCTTGGCGGTGAAGCTTTGAATCTGAATGGTGCTCAGCCCATTAAGCTGTGCGGTGGAAAATGCCTGAATCTGTTTGGCGCTGAGTGCCTGCAGCTGGCTGGAGCCGAATGTTGCCAGATCTGCAGTTTCTATAGCTCCGATCTGGCCGGAAGAAAATGCCTTGAGCTGTTTGTCCGTGAGTGCACTGGCCTGGCCGGTAGTAAGCGCAACAATATTATCAGTGCTCATGCCTTTAATCTGCTTGGCAGTCATGGCAGCAACATCTTCGGTATCAATGGCCTGGATCTGGGCGCTACTCATCGCCACCAGCTGGTAAGCGGTTAATCCTTTAACCTGATCTGCTGTGAGCGCCTTGACGTTGGCCGTACTCAGGCTGGCAACCTGAGCTGTACTGAAACCCGCAACCTGTTTGGCGGTGAAACCCTGGAGCTGATCGGTACTCAGCTTATCAAGCTGAAGGGTAGAAAATGCCTGAACCTGTTTGGCACTGAGTGCTTGCAACTGGCTGGAGCTGAGTTTTGCCAGATCTGCAGTTTCTATAGCTCCGATCTGGCCGGAAGAAAATGCCTTGAGCTGTTTATCAGACAGCGCACTGATCTGACTGGTGGTGAGATCGGCAATATTACTGGTGCTCATGCCCTTGATCTGCTTGGCAGTCATGGCAGCAACATCTTCGACATCAATAGCCGCGATCTGGGCGCCACTCATCGCCTGTAGCTGGCTGGCAGTTAATCCTTTAACTTGGTCAGATGTAAGTGCTTTGACGTTAGCCGTGCTCAGGTTTTTGATCTGGTCGACACTAAAAGCAGCAACTTGTTTGGCGGTAAAGCTCTGAATCTTTTCCTCACTCAGCGCGTTAAGCTGAGCAGTGGTAAGTGCCTGAATCTGCTTGGCAGACATCGCAGCAATATCTTCGGCATCCATTGCGGCGATATTGGTGTTGGTCATGCTATTCAGCTGGGCAGTAGTGAGCCCCTTGGTTTGCGCCGAGGTAAGTGCCTTGATTTGCTCGGTGGACATGCCATAGGTAAATTCATTCGGATCAAATGCTCCGATCTGTTTGCCGCTCAGGGTAACCAGATCGCCCACCTCAATAGCTTTGATCTGTGAAGAAGTCATGGCATTGAGCTGCTTGGCAGAAAATACTTTTAATTGCTCGTCACTTAGATCTTTTACCTGTTCAGTGGTGAGCGTTTTTATATCTTGAGCGCTAATGCCCTTTATTTCCTTTGTTGTCCAGCTGGAAACTGCTGTGGTAGGTATTCCTCCAATGCTTGCCATGATTATTTTCTCCATGATTGGCCCTTTGATTCGATCGAGGGCGGTAGATCTAAAATATGCTCGGTATTACGGGCATTACACTAGCCTTTATGGCGTTATTTCTCTTTACGGCATAGCGTCTTGTTACATTTAGAGAATCCTGAAGAAGACTTTCTGATTCTGGTAAGAGATCTGGGTTTTACCTGTCGGGCCTACCAATGAAGTAGATGGCCCTTGCCGATGCCGTGCATGGGGGGATGAGTGCGAAGGCAGAAGCGTAAGCCTGTCAGGCGAACGTATCGATGAGGCTGGAACGTCTGGTTACCTGTAAGGCTGGTGTTTGTGGACTGGTGGAGCCGTAGGGGGAATGATCACCGGCTGCCGGGCGGCGGAAGGGACTGCCTTGTCTGTTTTCTGCCTGCTGCCCGGGTGTATCTGCACTGACTGAGGTATCAGCCAGCGTAATTCCGTTTTCTGCCATGATCTCACGCAATCTTGGCAGATTGGCTTCGATGGCTTCGCGGACTGCGGGGTGGTGTGAAACGAATTGAGCCGTAAGTCGCTGATCATCGGATAACTGCAGTGAAATTTCTATCGGGCCGAGATGGGCCGGATGCAGTTTCAGTTCTGCCGCTTGCATCCGCTGTGTCGCCAGCCAGGTGATTTTACGGCCGAATTCTTCCGGCCAGTCCGGCTGGCCAAATTCTGCGGCAATAGCTGGCGCATCATTCGCTGTGGTATCAGCAGCAGTATCAGTCAGTGGCGTGCTGTTGGTATGTGCGGCTACAGGTGTTACCGGGACAGATGTCATCGAAGGCGGCAAGGATTTGCCGCTATCGGCAAAATTTGCCGCATCGATTGCCTGATTAAAGCTGTTCACAGGAGCGGGAAACGGGGTACTTGTACTGATATTTCCGGCCGGGAATTCAGCGGGGAGAGGAGCAGCGTGAGCCTGGCCAGTTGTCTGGAGTGGATCGGCAGTGTGTCGGCCGGGGTCCGATGGCAGATTTGGCGGCGTTGCAGATGCCGGTCCGCCTGCGGGGAAGGTAACGGGCTCATCCGCCACCGGCTGGCCGGTATTCGGCAACACGGTTGCCGCCAGCATGGATAACAGTTCTTCCGCCGGGGTGTCTGGTGCATCCAGTGCATCCAGTGCATCCAGTGCATCTGGTGCGGGCTGAGATGGAGCAGGCTGGGGTGGATTGGCCGGCGCAGCCATCATCCCGGCTATGAGTGCATCGATTGATATCGGTGCCGGATTTTCGGTGTCGTCTTCAATGGCCTGATCGCTTTTCATCATACTGATCAGGATGCTGCCAAATGCCTGTTCGATTGGTTGCTGCCCGGGAACAATGGGGCTGGCAACGCCCGGTAAAAGCGTTGCTGCGAGGTCGCTGGTTACGACAGGCAGACCCATATCTGGAAGGGCGGGCAGATTCGGCATGGTAGTCCTCGAAGAAGATTTGTTGTATGGCAAATATCAAGCAATTATCATGCCACTAATCTGCATTCTTTTGCTGTTTGCTGAAGTTGTGCGCCGTATGTTCATCCAGCTGACGCTGTTCCTGTTTCTGTAAGCGTGCCTGGTGATGAAGCTCGGCGCGCTGCGACAGGGTGTCATAGGATTTCAGCTTTTGACGGTGAGCGTGATATTGCGTGCTTCCTGCTTCCGTATGCTGTTGCGTCATCGTGACGAGTCTTTGCTGTGACTGAATGGCAGTATCGAGCTTGCAGATGAATGCCTTGAAATTTCGCCATTCAACCGGACTGATGCCACTCCCGGCGGATTCCATGAATTGCGACTGGTAATTTTCGCGATATTCGACTAACAGTTGTAGGGTTTTCTCAGCTTCCTGTTGCTTGAGATTCAGCTTGCCCAGATTGATGGCAGCATCATCCGTTTGTTTGCGGGCATGATCGAGCAGCAGTTTGAGTGAATGGGAGGTAGCCATCTTTTGCGCTTACTGTTTTACAGTTGTAACGCCGAGAGCTTTTCCATACTTTCGACATAGCTTTCCTGCTCGAACATGCCTTGCTGCAGAAATGATTCGAGTACCGGGTAAAGTTCGATGGCTCGATCCAGTTGCGGATCACTGCCGCTTGCGTATGCCCCCACGCTGATCAGGTCATGGCTGCGCTGATAACGGGAGTACAGGGCCTTGAAGCGCTGCGCCTGACCAAGCTGTTCACGTGTTACCAGGCTGGCCATCACGCGGCTGATCGAGGCCTCAATGTCGATTGCCGGATAGTGACCCGCCTCGGCCAGGCGTCGTGACAGTACGATATGGCCATCGAGAATGGCGCGTGCATTATCGGCAATCGGATCATTGGGATCATCATTCTCGGTCAGCACGGTATAGAAGGCAGTGATCGATCCGCTTCCCCGCCGGCCGTTACCCGCACGCTCTACCAGCTGGGGCAGGCGGGCGAATACGGAGGGGGGGTAGCCCTTGGTGGCAGGCGGTTCGCCAATGGCGAGTGAAATCTCCCGCTGCGCCATGGCAACGCGGGTGAGGGAATCCATGATCAGCAGCACATGCTTGCCTTCATCCCGGAAATATTCGGCAATGGCAGTAGCATAGGCGGCGCCGTGCAAACGCATCAGTGGTGAAGTATCGGCAGGGGCGGCAACGACAACCGAGCGTGCCAGACCTTCCTCGCCCAGAATGGTTTCGATGAATTCCTGAACTTCGCGACCCCGTTCACCGATCAGCGCCACCACGATGATATCTGCACTGGTGTAACGTGCCATCATTCCGAGCAAGACACTTTTACCTACACCGCTGCCGGCAAATAATCCCATACGCTGGCCACGCCCCACACTCAGCAATGTATTGATCGCACGCACGCCGACATCCAGCGTTTTTTCAATGGGTGCCCGTTCCAGCGGATTGAACGGACGGCTGTAAAGCGGCACGCTATTTCCGCAATGGAGCGGGCCATAGCGGTCGAGCGGATCGCCGGCTCCATTCAGAACGCGCCCGAGCAGCTCCGGGCCGACGCTGATATGTTTTGTCCGGTCGGCCGCACGGCGTCGCGGATGCTGCAGGGTTCCGATGCGGGGTACTGCGCCGGTATATTCGGTAGGGACGACTTTTGCACCGGGCGTCAGTCCATAAATATCGCCAGACGGCATCAGAAAAAGCCGCTCTCCGGAAAAGCCAACCACTTCTGCCGTGACACTGTTCCCGTTCGGGAGAAAAACGATACAGCTGGTACCTACTGCCAGCTTGAGGCCGACGGCTTCCATCACCAGCCCGGCAACACGGGTAAGTGTGCCGCTGACGAGAAAGGAATTCGCAGGCTCGATCAATCGCTGGCAGTTCTGGAGGAAATCACGCCAGAGCGGGGTGTGGACTGATCCGGTGGTATCCACGTGGTCGTGGTATCCGTCTGGTATTGTCATACCAGCCAGGGCTGCTCCTGGCCGAGGACAGCCAGAGTACGCTGCCAGCGGGTGGCCAGCGTTGCATCCACTTCACAGCCGCCGGATTCGATCCGGCAGCCACCGGGCTCGATCTGTGTATCTTCGTGTATATGCCACTTGGGATGGGTCGGATGATTTTCCAGATGATCTCGTATTCGCGCGGCATCATCGGGATGCAGGGTCAGCCGGATCGGCTGCGAGACAGCAGGCAGTTGACGCAATGCCTCTTCGACGACCGGAAGGATCAGTTCAGGTTTGATTTCCAGCGCATGGCTGGTGATTTTTCTGGCCAGATCGATGGCGAGTGTCAGCAAATCCTGTGCCATGGTCTGATCGATTTGTTTCAATTCCTGTTCCAGAGTACTGGTAAGCGATTGCAAATGCTTGACTTCTACCAGGGCGGCATGTTTTGCCTGTTGCATGCCTTCCTGGTAACCCGCCGTTTTGCCTTCTTCACGGGCTTGCTGGTAGATTTGCTCGATCTGTTCGGCGGTAGGTAAAACGATGGCTTCGTGTGCTGTGGTTTTTGCCCCGGCTGCTACCTGATTTTCAGGCTGATCTGCTGATCTGGCAGTATGGGGTGTTTTTTCCGGAGATTCAGTTTTCTGCCGGGATTTAAGCGGATCGAGCGAGCCAAATTCCCATTTCTGCCAGGAAGAGAGTTCTTTCTTTGGAATGACGTAAGCTGCTTCCATATCCGTTGTTTCCTTATACGAGTTGACGAGGTGCCTGATGAAAGATGATTACGGGCTTTGATTCCATTTCTAAATCAGAACTAACTTTGTCGGCTTCGCCTGGCCGTATTATTTATACTGTCTGCGGCTCGCCTTCGTGTCATTTTTGATTTGGGAATGGAATGATATGGTCGGGTGGCCAGATCGGACAGCGCCGATCAGACGAAACCGTCTCCTTCTTTTCCACCCAGTGCGATACGACCATCATCGGCAAGCTGTCGCAAAGTCTTGAGGATTTTCTTCTGTTCGGTTTCTACCTCGGAAACACGAACGGGCCCTTTGCTTTCGAGATCCTCACGTAGCGTTTCGGCAGCACGTTGTGACATGTTCTTGAAGATCTTGGTGCGTAATTCTTCCTTGGCACCCTTGAGTGCGGTGATGAGTGCATCGGACTGGATTTCTCTCAGCAGAAGCTGGATGCCCTGGTCATCGACATGCAACAGATCATCGAAGACAAACATTTCATCCATGATTTTCTGTGCAATTTCCTCGTCATACTGGTTGAAATTCTCGATGATGTTGCTTTCCAGTGCGGTCGGCATGAAATTCAGAATCTCTGCCGTGGTGCGAATACCGCCCATGCGCGGCTTCTTGATGCTGTCGGTGCCCGACAGCAATTTGCTCAGCACACCGTTCAGTTCGCGCAGTGCCGTCGGCTGAACGCTGTCCAGTGTGGCGATACGCAGCAGAACATCATTTCTCAGTCGTTCGGTAAACAGTGCCAGGATAGCGCTGGATTGATCGCGTTCCAGATGCACCAGGATAGTGGCAATGATCTGCGGATGCTCGTTCTTGATCAGTTCGGCAGCAGAAGCAGCATCCATCCATTTCAGGCTTTCTATCCCGCTGGTGTCATCTCCCTGGCTGATGCGATCCATCAGCCCCGCTGCTTTTTCCTCTCCCAGTGCTTTGGTCAGCACTGTGCGCAGGTAGTCGAGTGCTCCCTGTCCCAGTGAGGTTTTGCCATTCGCAAGATGACAAAACTCTTCCAGTACGCTTTCGATGGTTTCCTGCTTGATATCGTTGAGGGCGGCCATGGCCTCACTCAGTTTCTGAACTTCCTTGGGGCCGAGATGGCGAAACACCCGGGAAGCTTCTTCTTCCCCCAGCGACATCAACAAAATTGCACTTTTAAAAATCCCTTCATCGCTCATTGCCTGACACCCATCCTTTTACAACGTTGGCTACGATAGCCGGTTCAGTGACAGCCAGTAATCTGGCTTTTTCCAGATTTTCTTCCAGCGTCACCACCCTGACAGTACTCACCTCGGCTTCGCTGTGTTCCAATCCATTCTTGACAGCTAATGCCGGAACGGGTGGCGGTGGTGGAGGAGGCAGCAAATTCCTGAGAAACGGCCGGAAGATCTTTTGCAGGAAGAACAGTACGATTGCCGCGATCAGCAGTTGCTTGCCAATGTCTTTGGCAAGCAGGACGGTATCCGGATCTTTCCAGGGTGGCAGTTCTTCCAGTGAATCTCCCTTCAGGTTGAACTGGCTGTTGGTAACCGTCAGCGTATCGCCGCGTGTTTCATCGAAACCGATGGTCTGTTTCACCAGGGCGGTGATTTTCTCGATCTCTTCCCCGGAAAGTGGTTCATTGGCCGGATTGCCTTCAGTATCCAGCTTCGTCCGGTAATTGATGACCACTGCCGCTGAAAGCCGGTTGATGCGGCCTGTCGCCTGGCGGGTATGTGAAATGGTTTTATCCACTTCATAGTTGGTCGTTGATTCCTTACGCGTATCGGTCGGAGTCGTCTTGGCGGCTGTTTCCGAACTCTGTTTGGCTTCTATCGGTGCCTCGGCCGGAGCAGGAGGACGATTCGACAGCGCACCCGGCACTCCTCCTTCCGGCTGGGAAATGGAAACCGACTCGGATTGCTGCTGGCTGCGAACTGCAGCTGCTTCTGCCGGATTGTTGTTGGGTTTGTAGATTTCTTCGGCACGTTCGATGCGGGAAAAATCGACGTCTGCGGTCACTTGCGCATGTACGTTATCTTCACCGGTGATGGGTGTCAGAATGGCCTCGATGCGCCGGACGAAATTCTGCTCCATATCCTGCACATACTTGAGCTGGCCGGGGTCGAGTCCGGTTTCCGCCTGGTTGTCTTTCTGGCCACTCAACAGATTACCTTGCTGATCGACAACGGTAACGTTTTTGACCGGCATATCGGGAATACTGCTGGAAATCAGATGAACGATTGCGCTGACCTGTTCGGTGCTCAGCATCCGTCCGGGATGCAGGTTCAGCAGCACGGAAACTCTTGGTTGCGGACGCTCCCGGGTGAATACGCTCGGCTTGGCAATCGCCAGGTGCACGCGTGCCCCCTGAACGGCTGACAGGGATTGAATCGAACGGGAGAGTTCACCTTCCAGGGCGCGCTGATAATTGACTTGTTCCAGAAACTGGCTGGAGCCGAATTTCTGGTTTTCCAGAATCTCGAAACCGGACAGATTGCCTTTGGGCAGCCCTTGCCCTGCCAGACGCAGGCGGACTTCATGCACCTGACTGGCCGGAATCAGAATCGAGCCGCCACTTTCGCTGAACTGGTACGGAACATTCATCTTCTGCAGGGCTTCGATGATCGCTCCCCCTTCCTGATCCGACAAGCTGGCATAAAGAACCCGGTAATCCGGCGACTGGCTCCATAGCCATGTACCGGCGATCAGGGCAATGACGGCGGCGGCTGCCACCATCAGACCCAGTTTCTTCTGGGTGGGCAGTTGTTTGATTTTATCCAGTTGACTGAATGTCTTTTTTTCTTCCTGGATTTCTTCCTGGACGGTTGCCATAACGATCACCTCCTGCCTTGTTCTTTGAGATTTACGAAGCCTGACGGATATCTGAGCCCGTTCTGGTTTGTCATTTGGATATGTGTTGCGGTTTGATGAATACCGGCATTATCGGGATATTCTCTGGGCCTGAATCTCTGAAAAGAGAACATTTGCTCGTGTTATTTCATCGATGATCGGTGTAGCGCGTGGTGCTAAGCTGTGCAGCGTCGAAATCGGGAGATTTTCTCCATGAAAACAGAGGTAGGCGTTACACCGGTGGCCGATCATGAACAGCTCCGGCAGGCCTTTGCCGTATTCAGTCAGGCATCCAGCCAGCTTTCCGGGATCTATCGTGAATTGCAGCAGCAGGTTTTCCGCCTGACGGAAGAACTGGCGCTGGCCAATGGAGAGCTGCAGCGCGAGCTGGCTGCCAAGGAAGCGTTGTCGCAGCAGCTCGGGCAATTGCTGACGGCACTGCCTGGTGGTGTTGTGGTGCTGGATCACCAGAACAGTATCAGCCGGGTCAACCCGGCAGCGATTCGTTTACTGGGAGAGCCATTACTGGGGATGACGTGGCAGCAGATCGTACAGGAACGCTTACAGCCGACAGGTGTGGCCGGTGAATGGCATGCGGGAAAGGAAGATCTCGCTCTATTCTGTCCGCGCAGACTGTATATCGAGAGCAGTGTTTCGGAAATGACCGGGGAGTGCATTCTGCTGCTCCACGACATGACAGAAGCCTATGCACTGCGCGAACAGAATCGCCGTAACCAGCGGCTTGCGGCAATGGGCGAAATGGCTGCCGGCCTGGCACACCAGCTGCGCACGCCGTTATCCACTGCATTGCTGTATGCCGGGCATTTGAGCGGTGAAGCACTCGATCCTCAGGAAAGAAAAAGATTTGCCGTTAAAGCGATTGAGCGGCTCCACCATCTGGAGCATCTGATCCGTAACATGCTGCAGTTCGTGAAAGGTGAACCGGTGCCGGCAGGGCGGGTGAAACTGTCTGTACTGCTACGCAAAATGCAGCGGGTGATGGCACCCCAGATGCAGCAGCGTAATTTGCGGTTTGTTGTTCAGGATAACAGCAGGGGAGTCAGTCTGAATGTGGATCGTGCGGCGCTGAGCAATGCCGTGGCGAATCTGCTCGATAATGCCGTGCAGGTTTCTCCTGTCGGCAGCCTCGTCACACTGACTTGTGAAACGACGGAAGATGAAGCCAGGCTGATCGTCAGTGACGAGGGCCCGGGAATCGATCCCACCCTGCGTGAGCGGGTGTTTGAGCCGTTCTTCACGACGCGAACGGAGGGAACCGGGTTGGGGCTGGCGATCGTGCATAACCTGATCCAGTCGATGCGAGGTGAAATCCGGATCGATTCGGTACCCGGTACCGGTACCCGGTTTACGATCAGCCTGCCGAGAATGGCAAAAGAGTTTGAGAATGTACCTGATTTGCGAATAAGGCTGAAGCAGCCGAAAAATGAGGACAGATAAGAAATGCGGAATTTGCCTGTATTGATAGTAGAAGATGATCCGGATCTGCTGGAGGCATTGTGCGCAACGCTCAAGCTGGACGGATACACCACCCTGGCTGCCAGCAGTGGCGAGCAGGCGATCGATCTGCTGCGGACTCATCCGGCAGGGCTGGTCATCAGTGATGTGCAGATGCGCCCGATGGATGGTTATACATTGCTGCAGGCTATCAAGCGGAGTCATCCCTGGATTCCGGTCGTATTGATGACCGCTTATGGCGAAGTGGACAAGGCCGTGGCTGCGATGCGTTCCGGCGCCAGTGATTACCTGCTCAAGCCGTTTGATCCGCACAGTCTGCTGGCGCATGTCAGGCATTATCTGCTGACTGTCAGTGATGAGGATGAATCGGAAATCGTTGCTGAAGACCCTCGCACCCTGACATTGTTGTCTCTTGCGAAGAAGGTGGCTGCAACCAGCGCCACGGTGATGCTGACGGGCGAGAGCGGTAGTGGCAAGGAAGTACTGGCCCGATTCATTCATCGCCATTCACCGCGTGCATCTCGACCGTTTGTTGCCATCAATTGTGCTGCCATCCCTGAAAATCTGCTGGAATCGACGCTGTTCGGATACGAAAAAGGATCGTTTACCGGGGCATCTCAGGCGCAGGCAGGAAAATTCGAGCAGGCCAACGGGGGAACTTTGCTGCTGGATGAAATTTCGGAAATGCCGCTCGGTCTTCAGGCAAAACTGCTGCGTGTCCTGCAGGAACGTGAGGTGGAGCGGATAGGCGGGAGTAAACCCGTCAAGCTGGATATACGCCTGATTGCGACTTCCAATCGGGATATGCCGGCGTATGTGCAGGAAGGCCGCTTTCGGGAAGATTTGTACTATCGCCTCAATGTTTTTCCTCTGGAAATTTTGCCGCTGCGTGAACGTTTGCAGGATATCGTGCCGCTGGCACAACGCATTCTGGATCGATCTGCCCCGCGCTGTGTGCTGGCGCAATCAGCCATACGCAGTCTGGAACGGTACACCTGGCCGGGAAATGTACGGGAGCTGGAAAATGTGATTCAGCGTGCCATGATTCTGGCAGCAGGCTCGATCGAGGCTGAACACCTGAATCTGCCGGGATCCTCTGCCAGAGATACCTTCCGGGGAGAAGCACAGAGGGAAGGTGATTCACCGCTACGCGATATCAAATCACTCGAACGGGATCATATTCTGCAAACGCTGGCGGCGGTGAATGGCTCACGTAAGCTGGCGGTGCAGAAACTCGGTATCTCCGAGCGCACCTTGCGTTACAAACTGCAGCAATACCGGCTTGCCCGGTGTTGATCGATTTTATAAATGAGTATTTCGGTAAAAACCGTTACAGGCGGTTCGAATTTTCCGAGGCATATCAACATGACAGGCGCGGGGTGAGTGAAGATGCGCCACAGTGATTCAGCCGTACGGCAGGTTTTCCGAAGTAACCAGATACTGGAGAAAGAAATATGAACGTTACATCAGGCATGGATCAGATTCTGGCGCAGCTCAAGGCCACTTCGGATCTGGCAGCGGGTGGCAGTAAACCTTCTGCAACCGTTTCCACGGTTTCACAGGCAGATTTCGGCCAACTGCTCAAGTCTGCGGTCGATCAGGTCAATACTGTTCAGCAGACTGCCAGTCAGCTGAGTCGGGAATTCGTGGGTGGCAATCAGGATGTCGAACTGCACGATGTCATGATTTCTCTGCAGAAGGCGAATGTTTCCTTTCAGTCCATGATTCAGGTACGCAACCGACTGGTAACAGCGTATCAGGAGATCATGAACATGCAAGTGTAGCGTCGGGCCGATAAAAAATAGCGAGGAAATCATGGCCATACTTCGGAAAAATCCAGAATTGGCAGCGCCTTCATCCGTATCGCGGGATACGAATGAATCCGACTACATCGTGCATTCTCTGACTGAAGTATGTTTTTTCCTCAATGGAATCATGCAGGAAAAATCACTGATTTCACTGCATCTCGCCCGCAACAGCCACTCTGCGATTCTCTCATCCATTCTGGCTGTCGATTTGCAAAAGAAGTTACTGGTACTGGATTACGGGATCAATGAAACACTCAATCAAATGGCACTCAAGAGCGGGATGTTGCGTTGTGTCACCAGCCATAACCGCATCAGGATCGAATTCGATTGCAACAACCTGCAGCACATCCGGTTTGAGGGTCGCAATGCATTCAGTGCAGATCTCCCGACATCGCTGAAACGTCTGCAGCGGCGCAATTTTTATCGGATCGCAACGCCCGTGGCAAACCCTGCAACTTGTGTCATTCCACCATTGAGACAACATGAGGAAGTTTTTCTTACGCTCAATCTGCTGGATATCAGCCGCGGTGGCATGGCGCTGATCGATCGGCCGGATACCGATGCGCCGCTGGAAGCTGGTATGACGCTGGAGCACTGCCGGATTGAATTACCGGAATTCGACACGATTGAAACTACCGTCCGGATCGTGAGCATCAGTATGGCCATTCTTTCCAATGGCAACACCTGCTCGCGCATCGGTTGTGAATTTGTAAATTTGTCTGAGAAATCAGGGACGCTGATACAACGTTACATTATCTGGCTCGAACAACAGGCCAGAAAATTCGATACGAAATCACACTTCTGACATCGTTACAGATCACATTAAAAAATCTGATGTCATCATTACTCCTGCCCTTCGTGTCATTTTTGATTTGGGAATGGAATTACAAGCCATACATGCACTATTAGCCGCGAGCTGCATGGCAGTGTGTGATCCGGTAACACTGTCACTGAGAAGGATCGGGTGAGTCGGCGGGCATCGCCAGATCGTTTTCCAGCCGATAGAGCCAGGCCAGCAACTCTGCTACGGCGATATACAGTTCCGGTGGAATGTGATCATCCAGATCGACCTGCATCAGCAGTGCCACCAGTTCTGCCGATTCATGCACATACACGCCGGCTTCCTGAGCGCGGCGAATGATTTCTTCAGCAATCAGTCCCCGGCCCTTGGCAACCACCTGGGGAGCAGTCATGCCGCTGTGATAGGCGAGTGCTACTGCTCCGGGAATCGGAGTATGTTCTGGTGGGGCGGGTGAATCAGTCGGTTCGCCCTGATTCTCTTGCCCGGTTGGCTCAGGTCGCTTCATGTTGCTGAATGTCCATCGCACGAATCGTCAGCCCGGTCGTTTGCATGGCGCTTGCCAGCGTAATCTGTTCTTTCCTGAGCTGTCGTGTAATTTCATCGGAATCGGCATCCAGCCGGATTCGCATACCCTGTGGTTCGATCATGATAGTGGCAGTGATTTTTCCCAGATTTGGCAGTTGCAGGTGAATCCGGGTCTGCCAGCGACCTGATTTCCCGGTTTTTTCATTGTCGGCCTGTTCTTTCCCCTGATCATCCGGATATTCGGTGATATCCCATTCCATGGTCTGTCCTGGCCAGATTTCTCCCCGCCACTGGATGGTTCCGGTTTCCAGGGTATGCAGTTGCTGTTGTATCAGTGACACTGCCTGGGATGCGACTGGTGAAGCCGTGGCTGAATCAGTAATCGTTGTGGATACGGTTGCCGGTGCGGGCAGTTTGCCTTGCGGTTCCTGCCGGAGTTGTTGCAGCGAACGGTTGCCGCTGAGCCATTGCACCAGATGAGCTTCGTAGAATAACCCGCTGGCTGACAGTGCTTGCTGCAGTTGAGCGGGCAACTGAATTCTTTCTCTACCGGTAGCGGGTGGTATCGGCAACAGCGGGGCTGCTTCGTTCGCAGTTTTCATGGCAGGTGGGGCAGGCTGGCTCAGCAACTGTGCGATGAGTCTGCCGGCCGGACTGAGTGTTGTCGGGTTATTGCCACCTTGAGTACCGCTGTGCAGCAAGAATTTCAGCCGGGGAGACTGCTCGATCAACGTTAATTCCAGAATATTTCCAGGGTTTGCCGAAGCGGGCATGCGCATTTGCAGCCATCTGCCGGCGACATTGACGAGGGAATGGCCGTTCGTCAGCCGTTCACCGATCTGTGCCCTATATTTCTGGCCCAGAATAAAGGCAGGTGTATCCGATTGTGTGGCATCCGGTACCGGGGTAACTGCACTGACCGGCCGAGTTTGTGAAATTGCATCAGTTGGGGTGGCAGACACAATAACTGCAGAATTGACCGGATTTGAAATCATGGTATCACCTTGATGTAACTGGTTTCGATATCGGACTCGACGGACAGTCCGTGTCAATCATAACCCGGCCTTATCTGGTTGCGTATGATTTCACTCAATTTTTCTGTCATTGCGAAATTACTGTTGCAGGCCCTGCAAGGGCTTATTTTTTCCAATCCAGTGGAAACATATATTCATTTTGAATAATCAGATTTTCTTTTCCAGTATCAGGTATTATGGTATTTGTCTGTTTTTTCAATATGATGGTCTATCAATCCGTTCGAGTTACCAAGTGTGTGATAAGACGATTTACTGGTTGCTGCCGGTGTATGCGCTTTTCCTGCTGATAGGTTCCGATGGTGTCAGAGCCGAGGATTGGCTATACACGATTCGTTCAGGGGATAATCTCTGGAACGTGGCAGAACGTCATCTGGTCAGCATGAAATATGTGCCGCGTCTGCAGCAGCTCAACCGCATCCATGATCCGCATCATATTCCGCCAGGCAAGGTAATCCGGATTCCGGTCGAATGGGCGACCCGCCGGCCGGGGGATGCTGAGATCGTTGATTGTTACGGGACGGCAACCCTCAGACGTACTGCCAGTGCTGAGATTTTACCGATTACGGAAAAATTGCGTGTGGCAATCGGGGATGAAATCAGTACCGGGCCGGATTCCCAGGTTACACTCGAATTCAGGGATCGATCCCGGCTGCGAGTGGAAAGTGAAAGTAAAATCCGCCTGAAACAGGCCGAGGTACTGGGGCAGGATGGGGTGGTGATGACAGAAGTCGAGCTGGAGTCCGGCCGCACGGTAAATATCGCTCCGCATGGATCGGAGCCTGCCACCCGATTCAGAATACGGACGCCTGCTGCCGTGAGTTCAGTGCGGGGTACCCGTTTTCGTGTAGGGGCGGATAAACAGGATGGCACTACCCGCAGCGAAGTTCTGGAGGGGCTGCTGGAGGTGAGTGCACAGGGACGGAATGTGCAGGTACGAGAGGGGTATGGCACGGTTACGCGGCCGGACCAGTCACCCGTCAGCCCGGTTGAATTATTGCCCGGACCGGATTTTTCCGCGACACCGGATTTGTACGAGAGGGTACCTCTGATCATTTCTCTGAAACCTCTGGCAGGTGCACGTTCGTATCGGGTGCAGATTGCCCTGGATCCTGAGTTCAGGCAGATTTCGACTGATCTGGTCGCGATGAATCTGCCACTGCGCGGTCGTGAACTGGCCGATGGCGATTACTGGCTGCGGGTACGCGGGCAGGATGTGTCGGGACTGGAAGGCAAGGATGGTGTCAAGAAAATCAGGGTACATGCTCGTCCGGAACCGCCATTCATCATGTCACCTCAATCGGGTGCAAGAGTCGGGGATAATCGACCGGTTTTTGAGTGGGCTACCCGGCCGGATATCAAACGTTGTCTGATCGAAGTAGATCGTACAGCTGATTTCAGAGAATCAAGAAAATATGAATCTGATTCTCCAGAAGGATATTTCATGTTGTCGGAACCATTGACACCGGGCGAATACTGGTGGCGGATAGCTGCTGAATCCGAGATCATTGGGGTGGGGCCTTACAGTGATTCGGTATCTTTCAAAGTACCGGTACCGGGTCCGGAACTGGATTCGGTCGAGATCGAGCGTGAAGAAATCAGATTTGCCTGGTCTGCAGGAGAGACAGGGGAACAGTTCCAGTTCCAGATGGCGCGTGATTCAGGATTCGATAACATCATCAGTGATGTCCTGGTCAGTGAACCGAGAGTCGTCATCCCCAATCCTGGTGGTGGCCGTTATTACCTGCGTATCAAACCGATCAGAGCCAATGGTGAAGAAGGGGTATTCGGGCCAGTACAGTCATTCGAGATTCCGTATCGTTTTCCTTTCTTTCTGCCGTTTCTAGGGTTTATGTAATGGCGGGGTGGGGTATACGCAGTATTACCGGTACCTCTAAACTTCGTGCCGCAATGTTGCTGGTGGTCGTCGGGCTGCTGTCGGTGTCGGGCTGGCTGCAGCGTCTCGATTGGCTGGTTTATGATGAAATCATCAGCCGTCAGTCTTTTCAGCCGGATAGCGATATCGTCATTGTGGCAATCGACGAAGAAAGCCTGCGAACCATTGGTAAATGGCCCTGGTCGCGCGAGCTGCATGCCGGGTTGATCGATCGCCTGAGTCAGATTGGCTCGAATGTGGTAGCACTTGATTTGTTGTTGTCTGAACCCGATGTTGATCATCCGGAAGCCGATAAGCGTCTCAAGACGGCAATTTTTACGCATGGTAATGTCGTGTTGCCGGTTGCACCGGCGCAGAATGCTTCCGGTGACAGATTCTCTCTCATCCAGCCGCTTGCATCGTTACAACGTCGTGCCACGCTTGGTCACGTGGATGTCGAGCTGGATCGGGACGGCGTGGCACGCAGGACTTTTCTGTACGCCGGTATCGATATTCCTGCATTTCCGGCGCTGGGTCTGGCGCTGGCGGATAAAGGCAGTCTGCCGAATCGTATGCGTCTGCTGAGCCGGATGCCCGAGGCAGATAAAACAATCGTGAATACCGGGAATAGCTGGGTGCGTTCGCGTGAAATCATGGTGCCTTTCGCCGGGCCGCCGGGTACTTATCCCCGGATTTCTTATGCCAGATTACTCAATGATGATGATCTGCTGGATGACTTGCGGGGAAAAATCATCATCGTTGGTATGACGGCCACTGGTTTGCAGCAGGGTTTTCTGACACCCGTTTCACTTACCCGGCATAACTATATGAGCGGTGTCGAGTGGCACGCCAGTGTGGTTGACATGCTGCGTAACGGGCGTTCGATTTATCCTGTTCCCGAAATGGTTGCTATCGCGGTGACGGTATTATGGGTGCTGGCGGTATTGCTCGTCGTCAATATCGTACCGGGGCGATTCAGGAGTCTCGTGCTTCTGGTGTTACTCGCAGCAGGTATTGGACTGGTGACGATGCTGCTCGGTGTATTTCATATCTGGCTGCCGCCGGGGGTAGCCCTGATCGGGACACTGGCTGTGTATCCGTTACAGAGTTGGCAACGTATCAATGAGTTCATACAATCGCAATTCATCACCGGATCCTGTCTGCAGGCTGTGTTCGATTCAGTGCAGGAGGGCGTGATTACAGTCGATGCAAAGGGCAACATTCTCTATCTCAATCAGGAGAGTGAACGAATTCTGGGTGCGAGATCGGAACAGCTGATCGGGAAGCCGCTGGAGCAGCTGATCGGGGTGTGTCTGATTCCTGATAAACAGGATAGAGATGTGAATGGCTCTGGATCTGCTGATACACGTCCGGATTCCCGGATACAGCATTGTGTCCTCACGCTGCCTTCCGGGGACAGGCATACCATTCGCGTGACACATCGGGCGCTGTATGACAGGTGGCGTATTCCGGCGGGTGCCGTGGTAACGATTTCGGATATTTCCGATACGCTGGAGATGAAGCAGCAAATTGCCCGCCAGGCCAATTACGATGTACTGACGATGCTGCCCAGCCGGAATTTTCTGCTTTCCCGTTTTGGTGAACTGGCTGTTTCTGCTCGGCAGCATGGCGCGGCACTGATTGTCTGTCTGGTGTCAGTCGATAATTTCAGTAAGATCAACGATGCTTTCGGTTATCACTCCGGAGATGCTTTGTTGAAAATGATCGCCGACCGGTTGCTTAAACTGGTTTGCAGTGAAGATTTGATTGCCCGCTGGAGCGGGGATGAGTTTATGCTGGTGGTGGACAGGCCAGTGCGGGAAGGCCAGGAACTGCAGTTTGCCAGGAAAGTCCAGGAAACCATCAATCGTAGATTTGAGATCAACGGACAGGAGGTTTTCATCTCGGCGAGCATTGGTATCAGGATATCTTCCCAGCCTGACCAGGTGGATGAAAAGAGTGAAATTTTTCTGGATGAAGCGGTTTCTGCCATGCGGCGTGTCAAACGGCAGGGAGGAAATGGTTTCCAGTTTTATGCTTCGGGGCAGATGAATGCCTGGACGCGTGAGCAGCTCGAATTCGAAAGGGATTTCCGGCTGGCGATCGAGAATCAGGATAAGGCTCTGCATGTTCTGTTCCAGCCCATTGTCGATGTTCAGCAAAAGCGAGTTGTCCACAATGAAGTATTGGTACGCTGGGCTCATCCCACACGTGGATTGTTGTCTCCGGGTGATTTCATTCCGCTTGCCGAACGAGTCGGATTGATCGGACAACTGGGAGATCTGGTGTTGTGGATTTCCTGCAGGATCGCTGCTGATCTGGCAAAGGTAGGGCAGGCAGTCGATATTTCCGTCAATGTGGCTTCACGGCAGTTGCTGCATCCGGATTTTCTGCAGAAGGTGGCTGGTGTGCTGGAACGTACCGGTTTGCCGGCCGGGCGGCTGATGCTGGAAATTACCGAGAGCGCCGTTATCAGTGATTTACCGCGTGCAGCAGAAGCACTGGTGCGCTTGAAGGCATTGGGAGTTGCCATTGCTCTGGATGATTTTGGTACGGGTTATTCTTCACTGAGCCTGCTGCGTGAGTTGCCGCTGGATATTCTGAAAATCGATAAGTCCTTCATCCAAGGCATCGAACAGGACCACCCCGGTGATGAGAAGTTTGATTTTGCAATTGCCCGGGCGATCATCGCGCTGGGTGATAATCTCGGGCTGGGAGTGATTGCAGAAGGTGTGGAAACCGAGAAACACATGGAATTTCTGCGCAAACATCACTGCTATCTGCAACAGGGCTATTATTTCAGCCGCCCGCTATCGACCACCCAGCTGATGCAGTTTATGGGAAGACCGGATTTGATCCGGGTCTGAAGGGGCGGATCGGCCGGGAGGTCGGCACTGTTCATCTTTTACCGGGTATCCGACTTGAAAATACCGAAGACATGCTTATATTACTGCCAGCATTCATAGAATGTGAACAATCATCGAAGCGGGTATTTTTTAATGATTGAAAATATTCAGACAGAGTGTTTTGGTCGGGTGAGTCACCCTGTGTTGGGTGACAGCCCATTTTGTAAATGTTTGTGATTTATGTGGAGGCTATTATGGCAATTACGCGATATGAACCATGGGGATTACTGACACAATTACAACGGGAACTGGAGCGGGCTCGGGATGATATGGCGACCGAGGGAGCTTCAGCAATTGCTGAATGGGCACCGGCAGTCGATATCAAGGAGGAAAGCGATAAGTTTATTGTGCATGCTGACTTACCCGGAGTGAAACCTGAAGCAATCGATGTGACGACAGAAAACGGAGTGCTCACGATCAAAGGTGAAAAGCAGACCGAAGCGAGAACCGAGAAAGAAGGGTATAAACGGGTTGAGCGAACCCATGGTTCTTTTTACCGCCGCTTCAGTCTGCCGGATACTGCCGACCTGGGTGCGATCTCGGCTGTTACCAAAGATGGGGTGCTGGTTGTCACCATCCCCAAGCGGGAAGCAGTTCAACCCAAAAAAGTCAGTGTCACCGCACAATAAAATGGATGACAAACGGGGCTTCCGGGCCCCGTTTGTACGATGGCTGCTGCGTTTACTCCATTCAGCGTGAGCAGATCTGAAACAATCTCAAGTTACAGGAAGTCAGGTAGAATAGCTTTACCAGTGGCCGTTGGCCGTGAATGCCTGGCAGTTTCAGGTGGCTGGGATTTCAGTACCTGATTCAGGATCGCAAAAGGTAGACAAACCAGTCTGGCTTTAGCGAATTTTTATAGAGGAAATTTTAATGAACTTTAAATACTACATCGTTTGTATTCTGGGTCTTAGTACCGCTTTGATCGGTTGCAGCGGACCTCCGGAAGTAAGCGCAGAGAATTGTGCAGGAAGAGGAATGGAAAGAGCATTGGATTTTTACAAGAATAATGAAGCCGAACGGCAGGCATTTATTGATAAGTGCAATGCTTTACCCAAATAAATACAGGTAATACACTTCTTGCTGAAGATTCAGGCTCGGTTTACAGGGTTCTTCTGTAGTGCCATCAGGCCTGAATCGTCAAGTCTGGATTGGCAATGGATTGCAGGAGCTAAAAAGTACAAGCCAGAGTCTTTTCCAGAGTTTCTTTATAATTGAATCGTACGTTTTTCCAGGTTTGTCTAAGCCTTATTCCGTCAGGCGTTTTTTGAGCACTGAGTTGACCTGAGCGGGATTGGCCTTCCCTTTTGAAGTTTTCATTACCTGCCCAACCAGGGAATTGAATGCTTTTTCTTTCCCGGCACGGTAATCGGCCACCTGTTGTGGGTTCGCGGCAAGTACATCATCAACCCATTTCTCAATTTCACTATCATCTGAGATCTGTCTGAGGTTTTTTGCATCGATGATCGTGTCTGCGCTGTCACCGTTACTTTGCCACATGCTGTCGAACACATCCTTGGCTATTTTTCCTGATATGGTGCCGTCAGTAATGCGTAGCAGCAATCCGGCCAGTTGTTCGGGGCTGATCGGGCTCCGGGCGATTTCGAGTCCTTCCTTATTCAACCTCGCGCTGACTTCACCCATGATCCAGTTAGCGCAGAGTTTGCTTTGCCCGGGAAGAACGCTGACCATTTGCTCAAAATAATCTGCGAGCTCACGTGCTGCAGTCAGTATATTTGCATCATAGGTCTGCAGGCCGAAGTCCTGAATATAACGATTACACTTGTCCTTCGGCAACTCCGGCAGTTTTTCCCTGATCTGATCTATCCATTCCTGGGGAATGATTACTGGCAGTAAATCTGGATCCGGGAAATAGCGGTAATCATGCGCATCTTCTTTACTGCGCATGGTGCGGGTTTCATCCCGATCCGCGTCATACAGGCGGGTTTCCTGGGTGATGCTGCCACCGCTTTCCAGAATGTCGATTTGTCTTGCCACTTCGTAATCGATGGCTCGTTCGAGAAAACGGAATGAATTGAGGTTTTTTATTTCACAGCGCGTTCCGAGTGTTTCCGAGCCCGCAGGCCGTACTGAAACATTGGCATCACAGCGGAATGATCCTTCCTGCATATTGCCGTCGCATATACCGATCCAGCGTACCAGTGAGTGCAGCACTTTTGCGTATGCTACGGCTTCGGCACTACTGCGCATATCCGGTTCCGAGACGATTTCCAGCAGCCCTGTTCCGGCACGGTTCAGGTCGATCCCTGTCATCCCGTGAAATTCTTCGTGCGTCGATTTTCCGGCATCTTCTTCCAGATGGGCGCGAGTCAGGCGTATGGTTTTTTCCTGATCTCCTGTCTGAATGGCGACATGTCCGCCTTCAACGATCGGGTGTTCCAGCTGACTGATCTGGTAGCCTTTGGGTAAATCGGGATAAAAGTAGTTTTTCCGTGCGAAAACAGAGGGTGAGTTGATAGTTGCATCGATTGCCAGGCCAAACCGGATGGCATATTCGATTGCTTGCCGGTTTAATACCGGCAATACTCCGGGAAGGGCGATATCCACGGCACAGGCTTGTGAATTCGGCTCGGCGCCGTATGCTACCGATGCACCGGAAAAAATTTTGGATCGGGTTGATAACTGTGCGTGTATCTCAAGGCCGATGACAGTTTCCCATTGCATGATCAGCTAATCCTTTTGCTTTTAATCGTTTGCTGTTAGAAAACAGGGACGTATCTCAGTTACTGGTTTCCGGTGGAGTGAGTTCGTGCCAGTTTGTTACCTGCTGGTAGCGGTGGGCGACATTCAGCATTTGTGCTTCCCTGAAATAGTTTCCGATGATATGTAAACCTACCGGCCTGTTTTTACTGCCGAATCCGGCCGGTATCGACATACCCGGCAATCCTGCCAGGCTGGCGGTACTGGTATAGATGTCGGACAGGTACATCTGGATGGGGTCATCGCATTTCTCGCCAATATTGAATGCCACGGTAGGTGTAGTCGGCCCCATGATCAGGTCGCACTGTTCAAAAGCTTTCCTGAAATCCTCGGCAATCAGGCGGCGTAATTTCTGAGCCTGAAGGTAGTAGGCGTCATAATAGCCGTGGGATAATACATAAGTACCAATGAGAATGCGGCGCTTCACTTCTTCACCGAATCCTTCTGCCCGGGTTTTGGTATATAAATCTTCCAGACTGCTGTATTGTGCGGTGCGATAGCCATATCGCACGCCATCGAAACGCGACAGATTGCTGGATGCTTCAGCAGGTGCGAGCACATAGTAAACCGGGACGGCAAGCTTGCTGTTCGGCAGGGAAACCTCGACAAATGTTGCACCCAGTTTGCGATACTCTGCCAGAGCGGCTTCAATCACGTTGGAAACATCGCTGCTCATGCCTTCCGCAAAAAATTCCTTCGGCAGACCGATGCGCAACCCGTTCACCGGTTTTTCCAGATCTTGCGTATAGTTTTCTTCTGCTCGTTGCAGACTGGTTGAATCACGCTCATCAAATCCGACCATGGTATTCAACAACAAGGCCAGGTCTTCAGCAGATTTGGCCATGGGTCCGCCCTGGTCCAGGCTGGAGGCAAATGCGATCATGCCGTAGCGGGAAACCAGGCCATAAGTGGGTTTGATTCCACTGATTCCGCATAATGCAGCCGGTTGACGAATGGAGCCCCCCGTATCAGAACCAGTTGCCGCTGGCGCCAGTCTGGCTGCTACTGCGCAGGCTGAGCCGCCCGAGCTGCCACCCGGTACGGCCAATCTGTCCCAGGGATTTTTTACCGGACCATAATAGGATGTCTCGTTACTTGATCCCATGGCGAACTCATCCATATTGGTTTTACCCAGATTCACCATGCCTGCCTGATCGAATCGTTCCACCACGGTGGCATCATAGGGTGAAACAAAATTTGAGAGCATTTTTGATCCGCAGGTGGTCAGCCATCCCCTGGCGCAGAAAATATCTTTTTGTGCAATGGGTATTCCGGTGAGAGGAGTCGATCGTCCTGCAGCAATCATCTTGTCGGCAACGTTGGCCTGATCCAGACTTTTTTCCTCATCGATAGTGATAAAGGCATTCAGATCAGGATTAAGCGCTTTGATGCGGGATAAAAACTCACTGGTGAGTTCGGTGCTGGATATTTTCTTTTCTGAGAGCAACAAGGAAAGCTGCCTGAGGCTGGCATTTAACATGTGTCAGTGCAGTGGAATATATTGGAAATAGACGGGCAAAAATGCGGATTTTACAGTCTGCGTTATTCGATTACTTTGGGAACCAGGTAGTATCCATCCTCGACCTGAGGAGCAACTGATTGAAACAGAGTACGCTGATCGGATTCAGTGACAATATCTTCACGCAACCTTTGTACCATATCCTGAGAATGGCTCATTGGCTTGATTCCCTGCGTATCAACTGCCCGCATTTGTTCGATCAGATCAAATATTCCGGATAACCGGACCAGATTCTGCTGAGCATCCGTTTCGCTGATTTCAATGCGGGCAAGCTTTGCAACACGTTTGATATCGTTCAGTGACAAGGTCATATTTTGAAGCTTTCTATTTATACCAAGACAGCTAATAGAGTATCATGCACACCTGTTAAACGTATATTTTTATGTGTCTGTGGCGCTTGTTCCAAGGCCAGACTTACAAAATTCCTGCTGAGCAATAAACATACCGGACCTGTCATACTGGAATCGTCATGCTTAACTTCCTGAACAACAATTTTCTGGGTAACTATTTTTCGACGGACATGGCGGTTGATCTTGGCACAGCCAATACACTGATCTACGTTCGTGGCCATGGTATCGTGCTGAATGAACCTTCGGTAGTTGCTATACGTCATGAAGGTGGCCCGGGCGGCAAACGCATGATTCAGCAGGTAGGGCTGGCAGCAAAACAAATGCTGGGCCGGACCCCGGGAAACATTACGGCAATCCGGCCGATGAAGGACGGTGTCATTGCTGACTTTACTGTGACCGAACAGATGCTCAAGCAATTCATCAGAAAAGCTCATCCTCCTCGTTTGTTTTCTGCAAATCCGCGAATTGTCATTTCGGTGCCCTGTGGTTCGACGCAGGTGGAGCGGCGTGCTATCCGAGAGGCTGCTTACGGAGCGGGCGCACGCAAAGTCGAATTGATCGAGGAACCCATGGCTGCTGCGCTGGGGGCTGATTTACCTGTCGAAACGCCAACCGGCTGTATGGTAGTCGATATTGGGGGGGGTACGACCGAAGTCGCCGTGATTTCACTGGGCGGGGTTGTCTACTCCAATTCGGTGCGAGTGGGGGGGGACAGATTCGATGAGGCAATCATCAATTACATTCGCCGTAATTACGGAATTATGATCGGTGAAGTCACGGCAGAAATCATCAAATCAGAAATCGGTTCTGCTTATCCAGGTTCGGAGGTCCGTGAAATAGAGGTGAAAGGGCGTAATCTGGCCGAGGGTATTCCGCGCAGTTTCACGATTTCCAGTAATGAAATTCTGGAGGCATTGGCTGAACCGCTGAACAGTATTGTCAGTGCGGTTAAAACCGCTTTGGAGCAAACGCCTCCTGAACTTGGTTCCGATATTGCGGAAATGGGGATGGTAATGACGGGGGGCGGTGCATTGCTGCACGATATCGATCGTCTGCTGATGGAGGAGACAGGATTGTCCGTCATTATTGCCGATGACCCACTTACCTGTGTTGTGCGGGGTGCGGGAATCGCTCTGGAGAGTATTGATCATTCAGTTGGGATTTTTGCCAGAGACTATTGATACCTCTTCGAGGTAAGCGTGCCTGGTTACAGATATGCTTATCTTCTTTTACGATAAAAGTTTTTTATAGCGTGAGTTATTGGATACTTCGAATCTGATGCCGCTACTGCAATCTGCTCGTATCAGGTTGAAAAACATTCCTTTGCAAACCTTGATGACCGATTTGCCGAAATGGTGAGTTTGGTGAAACAGGTTGATCGTTTCGAGTTCCAGTTCTTTTTCAGCAATGTTACCGCGTGGCGTTTGTATCTCGGGAGCTTTGGTATACTGATGTACTATATGCCATTTATTTAAGCTTCCTGGTTGTCGGCGATCCTGTTTACAGGCATCAGGCCCAGTTTATCGATTTGGGTACAGGAACAAATGCTGAGAGGCTACATGCACACTCCCCCGCAGTTCTTCAAGGTAGGTCCGAGCCCGCTGACACGGATGTTTTTCTTTGTATTGTTATCTGTCTTCATAATGATCGCTGATTCCCGATCAGATTTTATTGCTGAAGCAAGGCGTGTGATTGGGGTCGCTATTTCTCCGTTGCAGAAACTGGCGTATCTGCCTTTTTCCCTGCAGGAGAAGGTGGATCAGTATATTTCGGACTTCAAGCTCATCGAGGAGATTGATCATCTCAGGCGTGAATACCTGACCAGCCGGCATGATTTCTTCCGGTTACAGGCATTGGCGAGTGAGAATGAGCATTTGCGCGCACTGCTTGGGGCTGCCAGGCAAACAGAAATTCAGACAGTTCTGGCGGAGATACTTTATACACCGCGTGATCCTTTCAGTCGTAAGATAACATTGGGTAAAGGAAGCTCGAATGGGGTCAAACCGGGGCAGGTCGTTATCGACGATCTCGGTGTGATCGGCCAGGTAACACGGGTTTTTCCCTGGACATCAGAAGTGACGTTGATCACAGATAAGAATCACATGGTTCCTGTGCAGATCGATCGTAATGGTTTGAGAACGGTGATCTCCGGGGCTGGCAAAAACAGTGAACTGGAGCTGCGTTTTTTATCGATCAATACAGATATCCGGGAAGGTGATTTGTTGGCCACCTCGGGGATCGGTGGTGTTTACCCGCCTGGTCTGCCTGTGGGGCGGGTGGCTCATATCGAATATGATCGTTCACATAAGTTTGCGCGTATCATATGTGTCCCCGTAGCGGGTGTGGATCGTCACAGGCAGGTGCTCATCCTGATCGGCTCTGTGCCCACTCCGGAAATTTCAGATAACCCTGAATCCTATGCGCCCCAGAAAAACCGGCAAACCAAGAATCACGGAACATGATTACGTTGCCCAGGAATTTTCTCTTCCTGCAAGAAGATCGCTGGTTTATCTGAATCTGATAATGGCAGTGTTAGTCAACCTGATGCCATTTGATAAGGTGATACTGGTTTTGCGCCCGGATTTCGTGGCTTTGACACTGCTTTACTGGAATATTCACCAGCCGCAGCAGGCAGGTATGGGTATTGCTTTCTTGTGCGGGCTGGTAATGGATGTCGTCGATACCAGTATTATGGGACAGCACGCAATTGCTTATTGTCTAATGACATTTTTTGCCCTGATTTTGCATCGGCGCTTGCGGCTGTTCAGTGCTTTCCGGCAGATTCCTGCCGTTTTATGGATACTGTTACTCGGTCAGGCGATGATATTCCTGACTGGAATTCTGGCGGGTACTTATATTCCCGAATGGTATTTTTTTCTTGGCAGTGTAACTGGAGCACTATGCTGGCCCCTGTTCGTATTTTTGTTGGGGAGTTTTCGAAAACAGCGAATCGAACCTGATGAAATATGAACAATACCGTAGAACTGCGTGACCATACACGAGAGATTCGGCTTTTTCGTATCAGACTGGCTATCTGTGCAGTCATCGTCGTCATTTTGTTCGGTTTGTTATTTAGCCGTTTTTTCTATCTGCAAGTATCACAGGGTGAACACTATACGACACTTGCAGAAGCAAATCGTATTACTATTCAGCCACTGACGCCTAACCGGGGGCTGATATTTGATCGCAACGGAGAAATTCTGGCTCAGAATTACACGGCCTACACTCTGGAAATAGTTCCCGATCAGGTTAAAAATCTCGAGTCAGCTATTGATGAGCTGGCAACTGTAGTCGAAATCACACCCGAAGATCGCAGGCGCTTCAACAAGATGAAGCGGGAAAGTACGCGATTTAAGAGTCTGCCCATACGTTCCCGCCTGACAGACATCGAAGTGGCCCGGTTTGCGGAAAATCAATATCGTTTTCCCGGAATGGATATCAAGGCACATCCACTCAGACATTACCCGAGGGGAGAGTTGGTTTCTCATGTGATTGGCTATATTGGCCGTATCAATGATAAGGATCTGGAACAGTTTGAAGCTGACAAACGGCTCAAGAATTATCGTGGTTCTACGCACACCGGGCGTATTGGTATCGAGAAGAGCTATGAAAATGCTTTACATGGGCAGACGGGTTTTGAACAGGTTGAGACGGATGCCGTTGGCCGCCCTGTACGTACCTTATCCCGAGTTGCGCCGGTTGCCGGGAACGATCTTACACTTTCTCTCGATATTGGCCTGCAGCAGGCAGCCGTACAGGCCTTTGGGGATTATCGCGGTGCTCTGGTTGCACTGGATCCATCCAATGGGGAAATCCTTGCTTTTGTCAGCAAACCGGGTTTTGATCCCAATCTGTTCGTTGATGGCATCGATCATGCCAACTGGCGTTTGCTCAATGAATCCATTGACAGACCGTTGAACAACCGCGCATTGCGCGGTGTGTACCCTCCCGGTTCCACTTTCAAGCCATTTATGGCACTGGCCGGACTGGAGCTGGGTAAACGTTCTATTCGTTACGCATTCAATGATCCAGGCTTCTTCAGTTTGCCCGGTAGCTCGCACCGTTTTCGTGACTGGAAACCCGGAGGGCATGGCTGGGTTGATTTGCGTAAATCTCTGGTGATTTCATGTGATACCTATTACTACATGCTTGCCCATGATCTGGGTATTACCAATATTCATAATTTCATCGGACAATTTGGTTTTGGCAGGGAGATCGGTATCGATATTCCTGGAGAAGTCCGTGGACTGTTGCCTTCGCCGGAATGGAAGAAGAAGCGATTCAAACAGAACTGGTTGCCGGGCGATACGATTTCGGTGGGTATCGGTCAGGGATTCAATTTATCCACTCCATTTCAGCTGACCTTTGCAATGATGCTGCTAGCCAATGATGGCAGGGCTTACAAGCCTCATTTCGTTAAACAGCAGGTAGATCACAACAAACATCTTGTTGAGGATAATTTTGTAGAAGAAATGTACCGGCTCAATTTGAAGCAGGAGTACCTGGATTATGTCAAACAGGCGCTAACAGATGTGACACGCCCTGGTGGTACGGCTTCCCGGGCGGGTGCCAATGCAGCCTACACTTTTGCTGGCAAAACCGGTACTTCCCAGGTAATCAATATCAAACAAGGGGAGCGTTACAATGCCAGCAGAATCAATGAGCGGCATCGCGATCATGCCTTGTTTACAGCTTTCGCGCCTGCTGAAGATCCGAAAATCGTTCTGACGGTGTTGGTTGAGAACGGTGGTTCAGGTGGATCAACCGCAGCACCCATTGCACGTAAGGTACTGGATTATTTTTTTCTGGGCAAAATGCCTGAACCGGCAGAAAAGGCGGGATAAAGAATATATACCACTCTCGCAGCGATTCGATTTCGGCAATGGAGAAAGCAATTTCATGATTGCCGTAAATTTTGCTGATTAGCTGTGAATTTCAGGATTCTGGTCACAATATGATCACTCTGGATATCAAAAAGATATGGTACTACTTCACTCGCTATATCGATAATTTTCTGCTTGCCGGAATTTTTCTGCTCATGCTGACCGGATTAATCGTGCTGTATAGTGCTACCGGCGGGAATCTTACCCGGGTAATCAGCCAACTGATTAACATGATTGTTGCATTTGTGGTGATGTGGACGGTAGCCAATATTCCGCTCCAGAGGATTATGCGGCTCGCTTTTCCAATTTATGTAATGGGTATCATTCTGCTGGTTGCCGTAGCGTTGTTTGGCGAGGTGCAGAATGGAGCGCGTCGCTGGTTGAATCTTGGGTTTATTAATATTCAGCCCTCGGAACTGCTCAAAATTGCAGCACCACTCATGATGTCGTGGTATTTCGACAAGGCTCACATCACATTGCGCTGGCGTGATTATGTTGTGGCAGTGCTGATTTTACTGTTGCCAGTTTTATTGATTGCGCGCCAACCTGATCTGGGCACTGCCCTACTTATCTTGATCAGTGGTTTTTATGTGATTTTTCTGGCGGGCTTATCGTGGCGGATTATAGTCGGTCTGGCAGTTGCGGTAGCGGTGAGTCTGCCTTTACTCTGGACTTTCGGTATGCACGATTATCAGCGTAAACGGGTCATGACCATGCTTGATCCTTCACAAGATGCTTTGGGTGCCGGTTATCATACGATACAATCCAGCATTGCTATTGGGTCAGGAGGAATCTCAGGTAAAGGGTGGCTGAAAGGCACCCAATCCCAGCTTGACTTTCTGCCCGAACCCAGTACAGATTTCATCTTTTCAGTATTTTCGGAAGAATTCGGGCTGATTGGTAACAGTTTGTTACTGTCGCTTTACCTGATAGTAATCGGACGTTGCCTGGTGATTACGGCAAGAGCGCCAACACGGTTTACAAGGCTGGTTGCCGGATCGATTACCTTAACTTTTTTCACTTACGTGTTCGTCAATATGGGTATGGTAAGTGGTATTTTGCCCGTTGTTGGAATACCACTGCCGCTCATCAGTTACGGTGGGACTTCCATGGTTACTATATTGCTGGGATTTGGAATTCTCATGAGCATTCATACCCATCCAAAACTTGTTAAAACGTAAAAATATGAAAATAAATTTTGATTTCTGTTTTGCAATCACGCATAAAAATACGCTGTTTGTTCTTCTTGCTGTCATGGTGGTGCTCATAGTTTCTGCCTGCAGCAACACTCCGCGATTGGGTCAATCATCCACACATTCACATACCAGAGCGGGAGGGGGGTATTATCTTGATGATGGCCCGGAACAGAATCCTCCTTCAAACCTTGATTCTGTTCCTGATGCAGTTCCTCGTATCGAACCCCTGAAAACTACTACGATGCGTCCCTATGTTGCGTTGGGTAAAACCTACACACCCATGACTGCGCTCAAGCCTTATAAGGCTCGTGGTCACGCTTCATGGTACGGTAAGCGCTATCATGGTAAACGTACAGCCTCCGGAGAAATTTATGATATGTATTCCATGACTGCGGCTCACCCGACCTTGCCTATACCAAGTTATGTGCGTGTTACAAATTTGCAGAATGGAAACTCTGCGGTCGTTCGTATCAATGACAGAGGTCCATTTCTGGAAAATCGTCTCATTGATCTATCTTATGTGGCGGCCTATAAACTTGGTGTCCTGGCAAACGGTAGTGCTCGGGTAGAGGTTGAAAGTATCATTCCCGGCCGTTTCGGCAGTGCTGATCCTCCTGCTATGACACGGAAACAGACGAGTGGGGAGCCAAAAGTAGCTTCCAGTGGGGATAATGGGAAATTTTATTTGCAGCTTGCTGCATTCGGATCGGCACATAATGCGCAGTCTTATCTGATGCAACTAAAGTCAGAGTTTCCTTCGATTACTCAGCAAACTCATATCAATCAGGCAAATGGACTGCATAAGATATTCGTAGGGCCGTTTCATGACTTGGAGGCTGCTAATCGAACAGCAAATATCATTACTACAGCCGGATCTCCAGAACCGATATTGGTGCGACATACTTACTGATATTAGCAATCTGTCAGGCTTGTTGAGGGCTGAGTCATTTTTGATTTCAAGCCCGGAGTCTGAGTTGAGAAAAGGCAACGCAAGTGGGTTTGATTGCAAATTCCATGTCTTTAATCTCATTATTCCTGTTGCTACAGATGCGGTACGGTTATGTGCCCCAGATTATGTGAGACAGATCAACAGTCTCCATACTCCGGTGGTTTGTGCGATTCTTAAGGTGAACTGACGAAAATTTGGAAAATGTGGATTTGGTGGCCTGCTTGCGCCGTAGTGTCTGGATGCTCTCATGAACGGCGCAGCTTTCCTGGCTTGTGTGGGAACTCAGCTCTGTCCTGCCCTCAAGTCAGGTGATATCGTCGTCTGCAACAATTGGGCAGCTACAAGGTCGCCGGCGTTCGATCAAGGACAAAGGCGCAAAAATCCTTTATCTACCGCCCTATTCTTCTGACTTCAATCCCATTGAGCAGGCCTTTTCCAAAATCAAGATCCTCCTGCGTAAAGCTGTTGAACGATCCTTTGATGCCTCTAGAATACCGCAGCTACTTCGCCAACTCCGGGTATGTATCTCTAAGTAACCTGAGTTCGGGATAAGAAAAGAGGAAGTGAGCGCCCGCCTTTTTGCGTAAGATTATGTTTCCAAAAACAAATCAATCGCATTCAGGAGGCGCTCATGGACAGT
>WBZR01000973.1_pt1 | contig 40062 bp, 34 predicted proteins | sample 5204231 | NCBI WGS metagenome assembly WBZR01 (sample SAMN12412403, study PRJNA552823) | activated sludge metagenome | isolation source: activated sludge from anammox sidestream of wastewater treatment plant... | place: USA: Virginia | collected 2017-08 | reverse complement strand
GGGAAATGAGTAAGAAATACTTATTTCTGCCAGAATCCAGCATCAAATTTTAAGAAACGATTTTAGCAAGCGCAAAATCACCCTCATTCTTTTCAAAAAAAGGGCGTTTTCGTTCAGACACTAAATAGCTTCTATGACAAAGCCAAAGTTGCTCTTGATCGATGATGATAAAACTGCACTCGATGGGTTAGTGAAGATATTGGCACGTGATGGGTATCCGGTTTCCGGCGCCCTTTCCGGCTACGAAGCCTTGAATCTCCTTTCCAAAAAAAATTTCGATATCATCGTGACGGATATGAAGCTGCCAGGGATGGGAGGGTTATCTCTGATTCACGAATTGCGGAAAAAGGAAGAGCCGGCGGCAATCGTGGTGATTACTGCTTATAGTTCTGTAAAAACCGCTGTGGAAGCAATAAAATGTGGTGCAGACGATTACCTGACAAAACCGATAAACATTGAGGAATTGGAGCTGGTGTTGGAAAAGTTGTGGGAACGACAGCGGTTAATTGCACAAAACCGATTGTTAAAGGAGAAATTGAAGGATAAGTATAAATCTTCAGAACTTGTTGGAAGTACTCCACAAATGCATCGTGTATTTAAGATGATCGAAGATGTTGCTCCAAGTACAGCCTCAATCCTGATCTTAGGAGAAACGGGGACGGGCAAGGAACTTATTGCCAATGCTATTCATTATCAAAGCGACAGGGCGAGTATGCCTTTTGTTGCCTTGCATTGTGCTGCCTTATCGGAAGGTGTGCTGGAAAGCGAACTCTTTGGTCATGAAAAAGGGGCTTTCACGGGCGCCGTGCAATTGAGAAAAGGAAGATTTGAAATGGCGGATGGGGGTACGCTCTTCCTGGACGAGGTGGGTGAGATGAGTCTCAAGGTGCAGGTTAAGTTACTTCGTGTCCTGGAAAAAGGCGAATTTGAGCGCGTCGGTGGAGAAAAGACCATAAAGGTGGATGTGCGACTGATTGCAGCAACCAATCGGGACCTTGAAAAAGAGGTTGCCGAAGGAAGATTCCGGGAAGATTTATTTTATCGTTTGAATGTCATAACCATCCATTTGCCGCCATTGCGTGAAAGGAAGGAAGACATCCTCATTCTTTCAAATTTTTTCGCTATTAAATATGCAAAGAAATACAAAAAAGAAATAAAAGGTTTTGTCCCTGAGGCGATGGATATGCTCTGTGCATATCAGTGGCCTGGGAATGTGAGGGAACTGGAAAATGTTGTCGAAAGAGCTATCGTACTCTGCAAAAAAAATATAATTGGTGTTGACCAACTGCCCAAGAATATTGTCCCCAACAGGGAGGATATAGCAATGATTAAGATCCCTTTGGGTGTCTCATTAGAAGAGGCTGAAAAAGAGGTCATCCAGAAGACGCTTCTTATGACACATGGCAGCAAAAAAGAGGCTGCTAAAATACTGGGAATATCCAGCAGAAAGATTGAGTATAAAGTAAAAGAATGGGGTTGAAAGCGAAAATTTTTCAAGTCTTTTTATCCACCACACCCATAATTCCGCAAATTTTTCGTTTTAAACACATCTCCGGCAATCAATCTTTTTCTTGTAATCCTGTCATCTAAAAACACAAACAATTCTATTGTTCTCCCGAATAACTATTTATGACTTTTAAATAATTGTCTGCTTTTGATTGGCATCGTGTTTGTTTTTGTCAATAAGCAACGACAAATTTATTGCAAGGATGGATGCCGTATAAAATGAGTGTTTTAATCCGAAATGACAATACCGGATATTTTACCAGAAAGGAGGCTGGAACATAGTCGGTCTAAATTTTGAAGTTTAAGCGCCACATGACTTCATTGCATTTTTGTTTGAAGTAATGTGGTGGAAACAACGTGATAATTTTAGTTTACAGCAGTGTCAGTTTTTTGAAGGAGGAGAAATAGTATGTCAATAATGTCGAATGCTTATATGAAGATGTTTCCGATGGAAGCAGAAAAGAAGTTGCCATCGGGTAAACGCAATCTTGTTTTGGAAGTCCCTGAATTTAATAAGGCTTGGAATCTTTACAGGGACACGAGTCTGGACATAATGAAGCGTTACGAATATATGGCCCAGTGTCTGGACTTCACCGATAAGGATACAGAGGCTATTAAAGAATCAAAAGAGATCATAGCTGCTAATCTTAAGGCAATCCTTGATCACATTTATTATGAAAAGTTAATAAACGACCCATGGTTATCGAGATGGTTCAGAGATGATAGCGGGAAAATAGCAAAAGAATATGTTGATATCCGCAGGGCGAGGCAACAGAGATTTCTGCTCAAAATACTGGAGTGTAAATGGGATGAGGAGTTCTGGAATTTTGTCCGCTGGGTTGGCGCTGTACATGTGCCGATCTTTGGCTTCGAAGACCTTTATATTCCGATGCGGCTGAACCTTGCGCTTTGGGGTTATATACACCAGTACTTGTTTAATCTCTTTGCACGGGAATTAAAGAACGACCCAGAAAAGCTGCGCAGAATTACAACTGCCTGGACAAAGCTCTGCTGGCTGATTATGGATATTTATCACATCGATTATGTCGGTATCTGGATGTAATGTATTAAAGAGTTCATTTTAGGTGTGGTTTTTTGAGTAGACAAATGTTTATCCCCCCACGTTTAGCATGACTTAGTGGGGGGAAAAGCATTTTAATACGAAAGTGAGTAAAATAATATGCCAGAAGTATGGTTTGAGGGTGACTGTATAAAGTGTGGAATGTGTGCTGAAGAAGCGCCGACAGTTTTTGTTTTTGTGGAAAATGTTGGTCCAGAGATAAGGGCAGATGCTGATATTGCCTCACATGGTGAGGACGTAAAGAGAGCGGCGGAGTATTGTCCTACAGGGTGTATAAAATACAAATTGTAACATATCCCGAAAGAGACATATCGCGAAAAAGCACGGAATGGACTCCGTCTATGCAAATAGAATTTCACCAGAGGTCGTCTTGTACACCGTCCGTGTCACAGAGAATAATTTTGAATCTTTTTCACTTTTTGTTTCCTATCAATTTCGATGACAAAACCAAGGTTGCTTCTGGTAGATGATGATAAAAATACACTTGATGGACTGGTAAAGATATTGTCGCGTGATGGATTTCCTGTCTCTGGCGTTCAGTCAGGTTATGAAGCTTTAGACCTCCTCTCGGAAAAAAAATATGATGTCGTTTTAACGGATATAAAAATGCCGGGGATGGGGGGCTTGTCGCTGATACATGAAGTTCGGAAAAGAAAAACGCCAGTAGCAATTGTGGTGATTACAGCATACAGTTCAGAAAAAACGGCTGAAGAAGTTACCAGATGCGGGGCTGACTATTTCCTGAAAAAACCGGTAAATATTGAAGAATTAGAACTGATATTAGAGAGACTATGGGAAAGGCAACAGCCCATTTCATAAAATCCTTTACGAAAAGAAAACTAACAAACATATTTCATCAGTTCATTAAGGATGAACAAAGAAATGAGAGAGTCTGAAAAGGAGAGAGTAGTATTCAGTATTAATTCTATCCACTGATTTGTGCTTATGAGTTAAACGTATTATCTGGTGTAATTTTTTAGAGAAAGGGGAAAGGAATGAAGGCATTCAGAAAGTTAGGGGGATTAACAACCGCAGCTTTGTTTATGGGCATTACAACCTACGCCGCAATACCAAGTGTTTCTGCGGAAGAAACAAAACAAGCCACCGACTGGAATCTCCATGATGAGGAAGAAATGGATTTGTTGAATGTGACAAACGGTGATATCCTGGGAGAGCGCGGGAAAGATGGTGTATGGGAGTTTCATCTCTATACCACGGATGGTTATCAGGAAATGGCCAATGGTGAATTGGTGTGGGTCTTCGGTTATACGCATGCCAAGGATAGCTTTAGAAATGTAGGAGAAGTAACGACAAAAGAACAACTGGAAGAATTGCTGGAGCCTGTAAAAGTACCCAGCGACCCAATCCACCTTTTTGTTGGGGAAAGAGCGCGGATTACCTTACATAATTCAGGCATGCATTATGCTGCCGAACATTCGGGGATTAATCATGTGGCTCATACAATTCACTTTCATGGCTTGGATTTAACTCCTGCCGTCGACGGTGTGCCTTCCCTGCCGGCCGATCCTGTGCTGGAACACAAATCGTTTACCTACGAATTAACTCCACAATATGAAGGTTCTTTTATGGGGCATTGCCATGTGGATAGCTTTAATCATATCCTGGCGGGGATGTATTTTCCCATCATTATACACCATGACAGGTCAAAGACGGCTTATGGGTACAAGTATGATCGTGATTATACGCTGTTTTTCAGTGAATTGTCGTCCACGGCAAATGAGCAATTACAGGAGTCAGGCGTAGTTCACGGTATACAAGACTGGAAGGCCGATTATTTTCTGATTAATGGCAGAACGTTTACCGACAATCTGTTTAATCCCCATTCCGTGATAAATGACCCGCGTTCAAGGATTGTTGCTTATGAGGATGAAACGGTACTGTTGCGCCTGATGGCGATTGGCGCCGATCACATCTTTGCACTCCATCCCCATGGTTATCATATGGAAGTTATTGCGCTGGACGGAAGGAAATTAAAGAGCAGTTATGAAAAGGACACCCTGTGTATTGCAAGTGGTGAGAGAATTGATGTGCTGGTAAGGATCCCTCGTTTTGCCAGTCAAAGGAAGTGTTTGTCCTGCAATCTGGGCGCTGGTATAACCATCATGCATGATCACAATCTTCGTGGAATGGTCTCAACGGGTAAGTATCCGATGGGCGCTTTGACGATCTTTGATGTGAGACCCAGGGCAAAGGTTGTAAAACCTGATGAACCGCTGGTAAAAGAAGGTAAGCCGTATAATCCCTTAGAACATTAATTGCAATAGGTAAAATTCTTATAACCTCCCGTGGGGCTTACCTCGCGGGAGGTTTCTTTTTTAAAAGTATTATTTCCGGAGAAGGGGGACAAAGCGAACGGGAATAACTGACTCTTTTACAACCTTCGAGAATGCATCCTTAGTAATCAGCATCAGGTCCTGCACTGCATAGGCGTCACCTACCGGAATAACCATGCGACCGCCCGGTTTAAGTTGATCAATGAGGGGCTGGGGGATATATTTCGCTGCGGCAGTGACAATAATCTCATCAAAAGGTGCATGCTCCGGCCACCCCTTGTAACCATCGCCAATCTTTGCTTCCACATTATTGTAACCCAATGATTTTAATCGCACCTGTGCTTCCTTGCCCAATTCATCCATAACCTCGATCGTGTAGACCTGTTTTACCAGCCTGGCAAGGATGGCAGCTTGATATCCCGAGCCGGTTCCCACTTCTAAAACAACATCACCGCTTTTTACCTTTAATAATTCCGTCATAAGGGCGACGATATAGGGCTGCGAGATGGTTTGTCCGAAACCGATAGGGACGGGTTGGTCTGAATAGCTGTAATACCAGTTTTCTTCGGGAATAAACAGGTGCCGGGGCACAGCCTCCATGGCCGCCACAACCCTTTTATCCTTAATCCCCCGGTATGCAATCTGCTCTTCCGCCATACGCTTCCTCTGGCTTGTAAAAGCATCTTCATCCATTACTGAGTTTACACCGTCCATGGCTGAAATCCTATTTTTATTGCACGCCACCAGGATGGCACAGGAGATTACAAGAATCGTACAGGAGGTAATAAAAACAGCGCTGATTCTTTTCATCGATTCCCTTTCAAAATCAGACACCTGCCACGGAACACCTGACTCAAAACAAAATCTAACTATAATTGTGCTTAGCACGATCTGCATCGGTCTTTTCAGAAGGCCAGTAATAAGCATCCGGGGTGGGGCGGACGCCGAAGATGGCCGTGCCGATGCGCACCATATTTGCGCCTTCCTCGATCGCAATTTGATAATCACCCGACATACCCATGGACAGGTATTTCATATTTACCCGATCGATGCCTTCTTTGATAATAGTGCCATAGATCTCCTTTAGCACCTTAAAACACTTACGGATTTTCACCTCGTCTTTGGTAAAGAGACCAATCGTCATGAGCCCTTGTATCTTTAATGTGCCGTATCTGGCGGTCTGTTTGACCAGCGAAATCGCCTCCTCCGGTGCAACGCCGTATTTGCTCTCTTCCTGAGAGGTGTTGACCTGGATCAAAATATCCAGGGAACGGCCTTCGTGCTGGAGCCGTTGGTCAAGTTTCTCCGCCAGATGTAAACGATCCACGGAATGGATCATGTCTGCGAATTTCAGTACGTCCTTGACCTTGTTGGTCTGCAGGTGTCCGATAAAATGCCATTCAGCACCCTCGTTTTTCAGCGCTTCGTATTTTTTCAGCGCCTCCTGCACTTTATTTTCTCCAATGATGTGTCCACCGGCCTGAATGGCTTCGCGTACCCGTTCCGGATCTACGGTCTTGGTGGCCATAACCAGGGTGATATCCTCCGGCCTTTTGCCTGCTTTTATGGCGGTATTAGCAATGTTTTGTCTTACACGTTCCAGATTTTCTTTAATTGACATATCTTCTCCAGAAAGTTGTTGCGTTTGCTGTTTAAAACAGGTACTTTGTCCCTGTATAATAAAGTAAGAATGGTATTTAATCAAGAACTCACGAAAAAATCGGTTAGAATTTGAGGATTTTAAGCGGAAAGGGATTATGAGAAACATCCCATGTAACAGCATCCCACGTACAAGGCTAAGATGTATATCCAGTTCCCCTTGTCTCATCGGGGTTTTGTTTTTATTCAGTGCAGTATTGATTCTTGAACAGCTTGCATACGGTGCATTTACACTCGACGGAGAAAACCCGGGCTTTTTACGTATAAAAAGCCACATTCAAAGAATATCTTATGAAGGCGAGATAGCGGGTGGTCGAAACCAGGTAACCGTTCTCCGGTGCTCTGACCACACGACATGGAATGGATTATATGCTCAAAATATGCAACCCGGCGACTACTATCTTCAAACTCCCGACACCAACAGCCAATACGCTCCTGCCGCGACGACGGATCGTGCCTCAAATGTTACCTCTGGTTCGGCTACATTGCAGGGAACGGTGAATGCTCGTGGATTCTCAACAGACGCATGGTTTCAGTACCGTGTTGTCGGCGGGCAATCCAAAAGCACATTTTCAACAAAAACGGTAATTGGGTCGAGCGATACTGAAGTGAGTATCAGGATTATTGAGCTGCTTCCAGGCGCAACATATTATTACAGGCTTGTGGCAAGGAATGATTACGGCACCACGTACGGAAGCGAATTATCGTTTACCACAGTTGATAAGTCCTCGCAGATTAGCTCTGATATAACCCCGCCCGCGGGTTCTGTAAACATCAACGGTGGTGCCTCTTGCACTAACTCTTTGACCGTTACGGTAAATCTTTCTGCCACAGATGATACCGGCGTTACGGGTTATTATCTTTCTGCAAATGCCGTCCCGCCTTCCCGATATACTACCGGCTGGACCTCAACGATACCATTTCTCAACTACAAAGAAGATGTTTCCTATACTCTAAGTGACGGCGATGGGCGAAATACGGTGTATGCCTGGTTTAGGGATGCCTCCGGAAACATATCAGATGCTGCCAGTGCTTCTATAATTGTGGATACAACGCCTCCCGCAATCACTATTGTCAGTCCCACTTCCGATCAAACCTATACGACTACAAACGGCACGATAAACATCAGCGGGAATGCCTCAGACGATATAAATGAAATAAGCAACATAACGTGGAAAAACAGCAAGGGGCGCAGGGAGGCGGACAGACATACGATCGATTGGATTATTCCCAATATAAATCTATCAAGGGGGGATAATGTGATAACGATAAGGGCATCTGACAGTGTTGGCAATGCGGAAACCGCAACAATAATAATAACTTATACCGGCGCCAACAACCCTCCGTCAGTAATAACGGGACTTGCAACGAATATAACAACTGACCTGGCAACCCTGACTGGGGCAGTAAATGCAATGGGATTGCCAACAACGGTGTGGTTCCAATATGGCACGGACACTGAACATTACAGCGGCGCATCACCCATACAAGGAATAGGCGACGGTGTGAACGATACGCCGGTAAGTAACCGAATAAGCGGATTGCAGGCAGGAACGACGTACTATTACCGGCTTGTCGCACAAAATAGCATTGACACTGTTTCCGGAGATGAAATGACGTTTCGTACCTTGCCGCCAAAGGGTAAAATTTCCGGAAGTGTAATGTCTTCTGAGAAAGGGAGGCCCATTGAGTCAGTGAGATTACGGCTTAAAGGAACAAAGGCAAGGAAAAAATCATTCATGATAACGCTCTCTGACGCAAACGGATTTTTCATATTTAAAGATTTAGATGCAGACAAGTATGATATTTCCGTAATAAAAACCGGTTTTAAGAGCGCCAATCAGCGGATAGAGCTTGGAGAAGGTGAGGGAAAAAAGATTGAAATCAAACTGGAAAGGACAGAAGGAGGCAATGATCAACCAAAAGATGTTAAAAATGATCAACAGGAGGCAAACTAAACCATACGTAACAATTGATCTCTTTGAAAAAACCGTACAGTTGCGTGTAATCCGCAAAAAAATAAAAGACGTAGCGCGGGTGGTTTATCGTTCGACTAAGACCTCGGAGTGAGTCTTCGGCGTGAGCTTTAGACGAACGCTCGGTCGAACGCTCACGATGAAGACTCCCGCCAAATACCTTCACAAACATAGGGTAAGGGGGGGATATGCCGTTAATCTCTGCATCTTCAACGGGTGCAAACAAGATCGACCCTATGTCTTATTTCAAATGCTTCTTTCCCCACTCGTCATACCTCTTTCTCATTTGATTGATATGACTTGGTATATGTTCTTCATATACCCTCAACCAGTCGCCCAGGGTAACGGTTTCACTCTCCATAGGGCCTGCCGAGCTTGACCAAACCGGCTCTGGCAACGATTTTATAAGTTTGTATGACGCCAGACGAAGCATCCTGAATAATTCCAAAGCATCCTCAGTGCTTTGTTCCTGGTAGCGGAATGCCGCAGACCATTTGTCCTGATCATACGCTACAACAGCCGTCCCGGGTTCGGCAATCAATTTTCTGCACTTGACATATGCGTTCGCCTCGCTGTCGGCAATATGGATGATAATTTCGTGGATGCTCCAGCGGTCGGGCGAAGGTTTGAATGTCCACATCTCTTTCGGAAACTGTTTTAAAGCCTCAGTAAGCTGGATGTATCCCTTGCCGTACGATTCGACCCTTTGCATGCGTTCTTCATTTGTCATGATAAGTCTCCGTAAGTTATTTTATTAAATTGCTTATTTAGTTAGCTTCGAAAATACAATACTGAGAGATGAAACGTAAGCAGTTACCAACCTGTCAAAGAGCAGGTTTTCAGATCAGCGACGGTTGAATCGATAGCAAAACTCATCAAGATAGGCTTGTAAATGCTTCTTATCTACACCATGAAAAGTGCCTCGTAGAAAAGTCTTCGCATTAGAGACCAAGATATGCGCCCACTTCAAAACAGTATGTGCTTTCCGCCCTTTTACAATCTCTTTGTGATGTTCGTATCCCTCTTTCTTCACGGCAGTGTAGCTCGTAAGACCATCCGTCTTAATTGTTTGGCCTTCTCCTTCGACAATCTCAGGACATGTTTTACGTCTGCCTTGACAACCTCCTTGATGGTGCCGCCCCATCTATTCTGTTCACTACCTTCATCCTGGCGTAACCGACTCCTCCTTTTCCCGTGGATGTCTCTACAATAACTGGCGTTTTGGAACTGCCACTTCCCCGTTTATCTCCACCTTCTCTTGTGCCACCAAAGAAGGCATCATCTATTTCTATTACTCTGTGAGTTTGTATTTTTCATCTCCCTTCGTATCTTTTGAAGCATCGTCCATGCTACCCAGTAACTTACTTCGATCTTCTTAGACAGGACAAGGGTAGAAATCCCTCTTTTGTTGGTACTCATAAGAAAAATCGTCCAAAACCATTTCAAAAGAGAAGTTCTTGTCCCATGCATTACTGTTCCCACTGCCATACTTACCTGATACCCGCATCCCGCACACGGGTAAAGATGCTGTTTTGGCAAGTCATAATGCTCTCTTCCTTTACAACGGGGACAGGTAAAGCCATCGGGGTCAACGAAGCTCAACGAGTCTCTTCCGACAATCTGCTTCTGATTGAAATCTCTCCTGGAATTTTATAAGGTCTACCTCTTGATAATTCTTCTGCATAACTCCCTCCTTCACATTGCTTTGAATGTTTTATTGCCACTCTTGAATTATATGAGATTTCGGAGAGAACTCGAGAAGCAATATATACTATTGAATAGAAACAATATATCAGTGACTACATATTTATCAACAAAATAACGCTAACCTACCATATATCCTATGCTTGTGAATTTTGGTCGGGGTGAACATCCGTTGAAGAAGCTGTTTTGCTGGGGTGAGGAAGAAGAAAGAGCGGACGAACCTGCGCGCTTGCGGCAAATGGTGGATTGGGGGCTGGTGCCAGCCGCAGACCACGTGCATTCGGCCCTGCGCGACCTTGCCAACGAGTACTGGACATCCGCCTTGCCGCATTTGCTAAAGGATTTCCAGCAACTGCTGCGCGATGCGTTGGACTTGTTGCACGAGCTGGGTGAGGCCGACGGGCGCAGCGACCGATCTCACTGGGATATACCGTCCATTACTCCGCACTGGCAGACCCGGGGTTTTCGTGGCTGGGCGAGCCTGATCGAATTGCTGCACGATGCGTGACTGGTGCTTCGCGGCAACGACAGTGCTCGCGCGACGCGGATTGCCCAAGCTTGGTTCGAGTTGCCGCATCCCACCTTCAAGTGCCTAGCCCTGTTTGCAGCCAGCCAAGATGACCGCGTCCCTCCCGAAAAGCGGGCGGGCTGGCTGCTAGCCGATGGCGCGATGGCTGTGGTCAACGGATACTGGGCAGGAGGTGTTCAGACTGTTTGTTCTGCAGGGGCGGCAATTGGAAGGGGCCGCTCATGAACGTCTGGAGTCCGCCATCTTGGCCTGCCCGCCGCGCAAGAGGTACCGGGATGATCTGGAACCGGAGCGGTGGCAAGACTTGGTGGCTCGCTCCGTCTGGCTGCATCTGGCCAAACTGAATACATCGGGCCTCGCTCTGGGAGCATCTGCAAGCGGCACGCTTGGCGAAACGGTCCAATGCCTATCCGCAATGGCGGTTGGCAGCCAACGAGCGTGACGAGTTCTCCCACTGGATGAGCGGCACCGGCGATCCAGATTATGAAGAAAGCCGTGATGTCAACAGTGCACCTCGAAAGCGGCATGAGCTCGTTCAATGGCTGACAAAGCCGCCGCCCGATCGGCGACCGTTCTACGAAGATATGTGGCGCGAAGTTTGCCGCCCCCGTTTTTTCTCTCAGCCTGTACGCGCTATGCGATCAGGCGCAGGATGGCGTATGGCCCACTAACCGATGGAACGAAGCCCTGCAAACCTGGAGCGAAGAAGGCGTGGTATTGCGGTCCTGGCGATACGCCGCGCCTTTGGCTCAGACCATGTCCGATGCCGTCCTTCAGGAGATTGCCCAAGGTGTGACGTGGTGGATCGAAACAGTTTCGGAGTCGATAAACCTGTACGAGAAGATTCTGCTGAACCTGTGTCGCCGAGGTTTGTCTCTGCTACTCGAAGCAGGCACCGGCATGACTCGCAATGGGGAACCGATTGACCAGCCTGTTGCCGAGGCAATAAATCATCCAATCGGGCATGTCACGCAGGCGCTGATCAACCTCTGGTTCAAACGCAATCCGAACGGCGGCGATCAGCTTCCAGTCGACATCAAACCCTTCTTCACCGAAATCTGCGATGTGCAGGTGGACCGGTTCCGCCATGGCTGTGTGCTGCTTGGTTCGCGACAGATAACACTTTTCCGCGTGGATCGAATCTGGATAGAGCAAAGGTTCAGTTGGAACAATCCCGGCGAAGCGAAAGCGGTGTGGGAAGGTTTCTTTTGGTCGCTACGCTTGTACCAGCCCTTGCTGATTGTGTTCAAACCGCAGTTCCTCGAGAGCGCAAACCACTACGCAGACCTAGGCGAACACCGCCAGCAGTTTGCAGCTTTCTTGACTTATGTAGCACTCGGACCGACCGGGGGCTACACCGCCGATGAGTTCCGATCCGCGATTGGATCCCCATTTGCTCATTGACTCCACATTAAAAAAATGTTACGATTCCGCAGCTTCTTGCCACTCAATTGACCGAAATATGCTGGGAATAGGTGTAAAATATGATTGTGAACCAGATGGTTACAGGGAGAGGCAAACTGAATTGTCTTGGCCACACATTACATGCGGTTTATTTGTTTCTTAAAGTTATTCGAGGTTATCAAAGGGAGATAATAAGTGGATAATGGAATAGCCTACGCTATAATAAGACGTGCTGTTGCTGATAATGCTTTTTTGCAGGCCCTTACAAATAACCCGGATGATGTTATTAAGAAAGAAGGGATCACCAGCTCGAAAGAAATATCAGAATTAAAGCAACTCTTGTTTACTTTATTTGGGGATTCGCAGCGGAATGTAACGTTGCATATGTTTCTTGCAAATCAGCTCAAATCAACTTCAGAAATAGCAGATGCCTTTAAAACTGGTCTAAAGAAGACGGTTGAGCAAATTGAAACCGGTTTTCGTTTGACGATGATTATGTATATGGTGGCTTTCTATATGGGTATCGGCTTGATTGTTTCTGCAATTGCCATAGCCGTCGTTATGGATAAAACATTCCTGCCGATAATTTTTGGGACGTTTGGTGTTGTTGATATTGTAGGATTTTTTGTAAAAAAACCATCGCAACGTCTTCAGGGCAGCAGGGCCGACCTTGCTCAACTTCAGGCGGTCTATTTTAACTGGTTTGTTGACGTTTACAACTGGAATAGCTATCTCAGCACGTTAGGGCAAACAAAGGATCTCGATTATGAAAAGGTAAAACAAATTTCAACAACGCTCCTGGAAAACACCGATAAGACAATGTCGCTCGTTGAAAAATACTGTGAATTCGAGAAAAATACATCGTATGCGGGCAATGGGTAAAAAAACTAAAAATAGAATTTTCTGTGTGCAACCAAAGGATGTCTTATTTTATCAGACAACAATATCCGGTGTCTTCAGAGTCCATTGCCGTTGCCTCTTCTGATGACACACCTTGTTGCGCCAATGTCAAGGCGTACTGGCGTTAAACGTATCGTTTTATAACTCCGGAAATATTCAAGTTCGTAAAAACCCGTGCACCGTTCATCTCCAGCCTTGCAAAGCGTGTACAAGCGAAACAAATCACCAGAAATTCACTCCATCTTTATCAATAATTCATGGTTAATTCTGGGAATTCTGCCGAATTCTTACCGTGATGCCATTTGAAAAGTTTTAATCACCAAATAGTGGCATCGAATCCCCAAATAGTGTTTGACTTATCCAATAATTTTGATTACATTGTGGAAAATTTATTCCTTACTTTTAAGAAATATACGTATTCTATTACGGCGGGGAAGATTCAAGATATTTTGGATAGCTTTGCAGTTAGAATAGAAGGACTTACGAAGGTATACAGTGATTTCTGGCGGCGTAAAAGCACCTCGGCCTTAACGAATCTTAATCTAACCATTGAACGGGGAGAGATATTTGGATTACTCGGACCCAATGGCTCAGGTAAGACTACCACCGTAAAGTTATTGCTTGGCCTGCTCTTTCCCACCAGCGGCAATTCCTGGTTGCTGGGATATCCTTCAAGCGACATAAAGGCGAAAAGCAAGATCGGTTTTTTACCGGAGGAATCATATTTATATAAATTCCTCAATGCTGAAGAAATTCTGGATTTTTATGCAAGGCTCTTTGACATTCCGAAAGAAGAAAGAAAAAGACGGATTGATACACTAATCCGTGATGTGGGGTTAGATTACGTGCGCAAACGCCCCCTCAGTCAATATTCGAAAGGTATGTTGCGCAGGATTGGACTGGCTCAGGCCATTATAAACGATCCGGAGCTGGTGATCCTGGATGAACCCACAAGCGGTCTTGACCCTATCGGCAGCCGCGAGATGAAAGACCTTATTCTGGAATTTAAAAAACAGGGGAAGACCGTTATTCTCAGCTCACACCTGTTGGCCGATGTGCAGGATATTTGTGACCGTATTGCCATCCTTAACAGGGGGGTTTTACAGGTCGTGGGAAGTGTGAGTGAATTGCTTTCGCAAAAGGATGTTATAGAGTTTATGGTAAGGAATCTTTCCGAGGGTGACATACATGCGGTGGAGGCCTTTATTAAAAGTAGGAATGGCGATGTTGTATCTATCAATCATCCCTCCTCCACCCTGGAAGAGTTGTTTATAAATATCATTCAACATCGCAAATAGGCGTCTCTTTTCCCAGAACATCATGATACTGACCATTGCAGGCCATACCTTGCAGGAGGCAATCCGGAAGAAAACGCTCCATGTTCTGATCGGACTGGGCATTCTTATTATGATTCTTTTGCCCGTTATCCTAACGGCAGACGATCCTGAAGCCAAGGTAAAGATGGTGTTGGCGACGTTTTTTCAGGTGGTAGTGCTTCTCTGTATCGTAGGAGTTATTCTCCTTTCTGCCGCATCGTTGCCTCATGAAATTGAAGATAGATCGATTTACGGGATTTTATCAAAACCGGTGTCAAGGCTGAAAGTTATTGCGGGCAAAATAGTGGGTTTTGCCCTGTTATCGGCCTTTCTCTTGGCAGCTTTGAGCCTGTTAAACATAGCAATTATTCATCGGATTGTATCAAAATTACCGGAAGAATATAAAGGCATATTAAAGGCGCGGAAGGAGTTTCAGCCATCACAGTTTTCTATTCAGGGCAAAGTGCACCATATACGTGAAGGGTTTGCATGGATTGAGGGCGGAAGGAGTGGGGTTGCTTCGTGGAATTTTTCCAACGTATGCAAAAAATCAGAAGACTCGTTTGCCTATGAAGCAGAATTTAATCTAAAGACAGAGAGCATCCGGGAGTTTGCCGATACAATACCGTTAGTTGTAAGGATAGAAGACTCTATTTCGTGCCGAGGCAATACGGAAGTTTTATCTCTTAATGTAGATAAACCGTTAACAATAAAAATAGACCAGGAAAGAGTTCGGGAAGATAGCGTTATCACTATTACTGCTTTTCCTTTACATAGTACAGACTATATCGGCATAACACAAACGGGTGTCAAGGTGTTTTCTCTACAGAAAGGGTTTGTGTCTAATTATGCAAAGGCAATCATTATAACCTTTTTGAAGTTTTTGCTAATAATCACCATTGCGGTGATGGGGTCGACCTATCTATCCGTACTTGTTAGTATGATCTCTGCCCTGGTTGTTTTCCTGTGTGGGCATATATTGGAATTTATTAAAGATTTTACCTTGCTGGCACAACACCACGACGTGCATGAACACGCCTTGCCATCTGTGCTCAAAAAACCTAATATCCTGTTGATCTATCTGGATTACTTTATAAAAAAGCCTTTGGAATGGATTTCATTTATTTTGCCGGATTTTAAGCGGTTTGACATTTTGAAATTTCTCCTGAAAGGCATAAATATCCCTTTGGAAACCGTTGGCATTTGTTTGGGGTATACCGTCATATATGCAGGTATTTGCCTCTTGATATCCACTATCATATTTAAAAAGAGAGAGTTTCTTTAAACGGTGGTGCAGCGAAAGAGAACGCTTTTTTTGGTGGTATTATTGTGCGCTATATTTTTTGTTAACGCAGGTATTACTTCCCTCCGTGGGACAGCGGCAACCTCTGTATTTCGCTATAACCCAACGGAAAGTATTCCGCTGCTTTTAATGGGAGGACTTCGGGGAATTGCAGTGGATTTTCTCTGGGCAAGGGCAATTGCGCGGAATGAAGAAAAGAAATATTATGAATTATTAACGATCAATAACCTTATTGCTAAATTACAGCCTAACTTTCCTGCAGTATGGATTTTTCAGGCATGGAATATGGCATATAATATTGCTCATGAATGGGACGCGCCACAAAACAAATGGAAATGGATACATAACGGGTTAAACTTTGCAAAAAAAGGAGCTATGAAAAACCCCGATAGCGGAGATCTGTTTTTTGAGCTGGGGTATATGTATTTACATCTCTTTGATGAACGTTTTTTTAAACATGCAGCTTATTTTAGGGAACAATTACAGAAAGAAGATGGAGAAGACAATTATGAGGCTTCTCTATATTGGTTAAGACGGTCACTTTTAAATGATCCTAAATTGCACAACATTCTGGCGATAGAAAGAACCGTTTGTCATGTCTTATGGTATGCAGCACTCTGCGCGGAAAAAGGAGGGGATACTGAAAAGGCGCTTAAGTATGCGGATTTAGCCATAAACGAATGGGATACTTATCGGAGGAATCATCCGGAAGATACTTCTGCTAATGTAAGCGAATTTATCAGTATGCTGGAAAAGAAAAAGGAGTTTTTGCAAGGTCTTTCAAAGGAAGACGGATGGTAGAAGATTGAATGTAATAGGTTCGGTTCATGATTAAATAATGCTAGAAAACAGAAAGGAGAAAGGTTTAATTCGATGGACAGTTTTTTGAGTAAATGCAGATCTATTTTTAAGAATAGTCGTGTCAGTGTCGTGATGATACTTTTGATGTTGACGACCCTGATCCTTGGAGTATCACGGTCCGGATTATTTTCTCACAATGCCCAGGCGCAGACTGCGCTAAAGACTGGCGGGGAAAAACCTGTGTTTGAACTCGGGGAATCCACACAGAAAGAAAGGCCTCTGTTTGAACTGGAAGCTCCGATGCTGAAGGTAACAGGAGAGACCTCGCATACGATACCCAAATTATGGTGGATTGCGCCGATTGGCGCACTGTGCGCGCTTTTTTATGCGCGAAAATTTTATAAAGAAGTCATGCGAGCGCCTGAAGGTAACGAAAAAATGATCTCGATAGCGGGTCACGTCAGGGAAGGTGCCTATGCCTATCTGAAACAACAATACAAAGTCGTGAGTATGTTCTTTGTCGGCGCCTTTTTCGTGCTTCTCCTGATCTCCTTTGTGTTACAGGCACAATCCAGAGTAGTTCCTTTTGCATTCATCACCAGTGGCTTTTTATCAGGTCTCGCCGGTTTTCTGGGAATGAAGACCGCCACCAGCGCAAGTTCCAGGACTGCGGAAGGTGCAAGAAAATCCCTGAACCAGGGACTTCAGGTTGCATTCAGAAGCGGTGCGGTTATGGGGCTGATTGTGGTCGGCACGGGGCTTTTGGATATTTCATTATGGTTTTTCGTATTCCGTAAATTCACCAACATCTCATTGCTTGACATGGCCATGATGCTGCCGTGTTTTGGTATTGGTGCCAGCTCTCAAGCTCTGTTCGCAAGGGTAGGCGGCGGGATATTCACAAAGGCAGCCGATGTTGGGGCTGATTTGGTGGGTAAGGTAGAGGCAGGGATTCCCGAAGATGATCCAAGAAATCCTGCTACTATTGCAGATAACGTTGGAGACAACGTCGGTGATGTGGCAGGTATGGGTGCAGACCTGTATGAATCGTATTATAATTCCATGCTGGCCTGTGCGGCGTTGGGTGTAACTGCCGGTCTTGGCATTGCCGGTATGGTTGTCCCCATGATTTTATCGGGGATAGGTATCCTCCTTTCAATTATTGGCATTTATGCCGTCAAAACGAAAGAAGAGGCAACACAAAAAGAACTCCTGAATGCGCTGGGAAAAGGGATCAACCTCAGTTCAATCCTGATCTTGATCATCTCAGCCGTGGTCATCAAAGTTATGCTGCCACAAAACTTTGGTGTCTGGGGTTCGATCGTAACGGGGTTGATAGCGGGTGTTATTATCGGCAAGGGCACAGAATACTATACCTCTTCAAATTACCCACCGACACAGGGTATTGCCGGACAGGCAAAGACGGGCCCAGCAACGGTGATTATTGATGGTATCGCAACGGGCATGATGTCTACGATCATCCCTGTCATTACTATTTCTGCTGCAATCTTATTAAGCTATGCCTTTGCGGGCGGCTTCTCAAACATTTCATTAGGGCTTTACGGAATTGCTATTGCAGCGGTTGGCATGCTTTCTACGTTGGGCTTAACCTTGGCAACGGATGCATACGGGCCTATTGCTGATAATGCCGGCGGTAATGCCGAAATGAGCGGTCTTGAACATTACGTCAGGGAAAGAACCGATGCGCTTGATGCATTGGGAAACACCACAGCAGCAACCGGAAAGGGTTTTGCTATTGGTTCCGCTGCACTCACGGCCATGGCGCTGATTGCCTCCTTTGTTGAACAAATAAAGGTTGGTCTGGAAAGATCGGGGGTCACCGTCATTCAAATTGCCGGTACATCCAAGGATCTGGCCAGTGCGAAATTGTCGGATCTTATGGATTATCTGGATATTACCCTGATTAATCCAAAGGTGCTGATTGGCTTGTTTATAGGCGGCCTGTCTTCATTTGTCTTCAGCGCTATGACGATGAAGGCTGTGGGCCGTGCTGCCGGGAGCATGGTAGAAGAAGTCAGAAGGCAATTCAGAGAAATTGCAGGGATTATGGAGGGAACGGGAAAACCTGATTATGCAGCATGTGTAGCGATCAGTACCAGAGGCGCACAGCGGGAAATGTTCGTTCCTGCACTCCTTGCCCTGCTGGTACCCATTGTTTCCGGTTTGATCCTGGGCGTTCCTGGAGTTGTAGGGCTTTTGGCAGGCAGCTTGACCGTGGGGTTCTTGCTGGCAGTCTTCATGGCCAATGCAGGCGGGGCCTGGGACAATGCAAAAAAGTACATTGAAAGCGGGGTTCTTGGCGGAAAGGGATCCCCCGCGCACAAGGCGGCTGTTGTTGGCGATACGGTAGGAGACCCTTTCAAAGACACATCAGGCCCATCTTTGAATATCTTGCTGAAACTTATGTCAATCGTATCGGTTGTCTTTGCCGGAATTATCATTAAATTTTCACCAAAAATTGGCGCCTTTTTGCATCTTCACTAAACAGAGAAAAAAAGAAAACCGCCAGGCAATTGCAGGGGCGAACGTCCGTTCGCCCCTGTGTGTGTGGCAGTGGTTAAGGTTTGAAAACACCTTTAAAATGGGAGGTAGTTATGCCTGATAACATGACGGAAAGGGATGACAGAATATGTCCTAATATGAATTGTCAATTCGACAATCACGCAAAAGGGGCTAATTTCTGCATCCTGTGCGGTACGCTTTTGTATCATAGATGTGAAAATTGTCTCGATGTAAACCCACGATACGCGAGGTTTTGTTACTATTGTGGAAGTAGTCTATCAGAAGTAAAATCACATGTACCTTATGAGGCAGATTTTGGCGAAAATTTTGGCACAAAGCAGCGATAGATTTTCAGGAGGAACAGAAACGATAGATTCAAGAGAAATCGCCATTCTATGTGCAAAAATTGCCGACAATAAGAAGGCCGAAGATATTCTTATATTTGATGTGCATGGTTTAACGTTTATTGCAGATTTCTTCGTTATCTGCAGCGGCTACAACAAACGGCAATTGCAGAGTATCGCCAGTGAGATAGAACTAAGACTGGGTAGTTATGGTATTCGCTGGGTAGGCATTGAGGGGTACACGGATGCACGTTGGATACTTATGGACTATGGGGATGTGGTCGTGCATCTTTTTGACAAAGATACACGCCATTTCTATGATTTGGAACTCTTGTGGGGTGATGCACGAAAGCAGACGTGGGAAAAGTAATTTTTAAAATGACGGATATTTAGAATAACTATTCTTTTGAGAACGCACAGGGCTTGTTAGACCTGAAATACCAAGCTTTTGTGCCCTTTTAATATTTTTGATCCTCCGGCTTTTCTCGCGACGTCTTTTTTCCGAAGGTTTTTCGAAATAGGCGATACGCTTTGATTGATTAATGATACCTTCTTTATCACACATCTTCTTGAACCTTCTTAATGCTTCTCGTATATTTTCAGCCGATGTTATTAGTATCTTTGCCATAAATAGACCGTAAATCCTTTCTGTAAATTGTTATGTGATACTGATATCCGTTATTAAGTCTCCAAAATTTCAAAAAATCACTTTAAATTATTTCTTCTTAAATGTCAAGTGAAAATTTCACTTTAATATGCCTATAAAAGAAGCCATATCCAAGTTAGTAAATAAAAAAAACCTGAGTATTGAAGAAAGTCTGGCTGTTATGACGCAAATTATGGAAGGCAATGCCACTGATGCGCAGATTGCCTCTTTTATTACCGCCTTGCGTATGAAGGGAGAAACTGTTGAGGAAATTGCCGGATGTACTATTGCCATGCGAAAAAAGGCCGTCAAAATAAAGACAGGAGATAATATTGTGGTCGATACCTGCGGCACAGGGGGAGATGCCAAAAACACGTTCAACATCTCTACTGCGGCAGCCTTTGTCGTTGCAGGCGCTGGTCTGAAGGTAGCAAAGCACGGTAATAGAGGATCCTCCAATCAGTGCGGAAGTGCGGATGTGCTGAAACGGTTGGGCGTCAATATTGAAGCAGATGCCCGGATTGTAGAAAACTGCATTGCAATGGCTAATATCGGATTCCTCTTTGCCCCCCTGTTGCATCAGGCTATGAAATACGCCATCAGCCCCAGGAAAGAAATTGGAATTCGCACGATATTCAATATCATCGGCCCATTGGCGAATCCTGCCGGTGCTACCCATCGTATACTCGGCGTATACAACGAGCACATGACCCTCATTATGGCAGAGGCGTTGAAGATGCTTGGAGACCGGCATGCCTTTGTTGTGCATGGATTGGACGGTTTGGATGAAATCACCGTAACGGACAAAACCAAAGTTTGCGAACTCGTTGGGAATGAGATAAAAAGTTATTATTTAGATCCTGAAGACTTTGGTATTATACGGGTAAGGCTTTCTGATTTGACCATAAATACCCCCGGCGAAAGTGTTGTGGCAATCAGAGAGGTACTGGATGGCACTCGCGGCCCTAAGAGAGACGTGGTGCTTTTGAACGCTGCAGCGGCAATCATCGCCGGCGGGCTGGCAGAAGATTTCCAGGAAGGGCTGGGAATCGCCGCACAATCTATCGACTCAGGTAATGCAAAAAACACGCTCAAGAAATTAATGGAGATCAGTTGGCAATCTCCATAAAAAGTATTGCATAATAGAATAGATTTTGTGTAAAATACATACACAATGCTTTACACTTTATCAACAATTAATTGCTCATCATTGCTTGAGAAGACTAACAGGTTGCTAAAATTTGCAGGAATAACCACTTTGTCTTTTGGTGCTTTCTTTGCGCCATTGTTGTAGCTCTGGAAGTAATTCTCCTATCCGCATGGGCACAAAACAGTTTAAATAAGATGTAATCAGACACCGGCCTCTTAATCCCCTCTGTCTCCTTTTCTGCTTCTTGGTGTATCCGAAGAATACAATGTCTGCCTTGGGACATCCATAGGTATCCAATTCTTTACGAACCTGAGCAGTCTAATGCTGTTTACAGAACGTATCTTTATTCTGCCTCTAAGAAACAGGAATCAAAGAGGGATAAAAGTAAAATACACTGGTGTGTCTGCACTAAGGATACGAAAGGACTCTATTTAATCATCGGGAATATCGAAAAAGGTAGATTCATAAATGAAATCCAAAACATCATTAGTTCAATGGTTTAAAACTCTGATCATAGGGAGCGCGCGCAGCCCTCACGATAGTACAATATTTCACAAACTATCACTGATAGTGTTTTTTGCCTGGGTTGGATTGGGGGCTGATGGTCTCTCGTCTTCCTGTTATGGCCCTGAGGAAGCCTTTCGGGCATTGCAGGGACATTCTTACCTGGGCCTATTTGTGGCTTTGGGCACTGTACTGACCATCTTTGTAATCAGTGCAAGTTACTCGCAAATGGTCGAGCTTTTTCCATCGGGTGGTGGTGGGTATCTCGTTGCCAGCAAATTGCTCTCTCCAATTATTGGTACGTTGTCAGGCTGTGCGCTCATCGTCGACTATGTACTTACGATTGCAGTTTCTATTGCGAGCGGTACCGATGCCGTTTTCAGCTTTCTTCCGGCAAAATGGTATTCATTCAAACTGGAGTTTGCACTTATTGGTGTTGTAATCCTTACCCTGTTGAATCTGCGAGGAGTGAAGGAAGCAGTACTTCCCCTGGTGCCCATCTTCATGATTTTTGTCATCACCCATGCATTTATAATTGGATATGCACCTATTACGCACTTAATGAGTGTTCAAGACGTAATAAAGGAAACAATGGTAGATGTTCATAATACGCATTCCGAGATCGGGCTTGCCGGTATGCTCCTGTTGATACTCCGGTCTTATAGTATGGGTGCTGGGACTTATACAGGAATAGAGGCTGTCAATAACTCTGTCCCAATACTCCGGGAACCAAGGGTGAGGACTGCCAAGCGCACCTTGTTCTATATGGCTATTTCATTAGCAGTGATTGTGATGGGGCTGATGTTTGCCTATGTTCTGTACAGGGTTGAACCACAATCCGGGAAAACCCTGAATGCTGTTCTTATTGAACGTGTTACAGAGGACTGGGGTGGTAATTCAGGGAAGGTGTTTTTGATTATAGCGCTCGTTTCCGAGGCAACAATACTTTTTGTGGGTGCCCAAACCGGCTTTTTTGGTGGCCCAAAGGTTATCGCAAATATGGCAACCGATCGGTGGTTTCCAACCCGGTTCGCAATGCTCAGCGATCGTCTGGTGGCCAAAAACGGGATTCTGCTCATGGGTATTGCAGCACTCCTCATGGTGCTTTTCACGCATGGGTCCATTCAAATCCTTATCGTGCTCTACAGCATTAACGTCTTTATTACCTTTGTCCTTTCTCAACTGGGAATGGTGCGCCATTGGTGGATCACCCGTTCAGGAGTTAAATACCGATGGTGGAAGCTTTTTATCAACGGCGTGGGATTGGTTCTGACCGGATTTATCCTTATTTCAATGACGGTAGTCAAGTTCCACGAAGGAGGTTGGATCACCTTAGTTGTTACCGGCTCATTGGTTGTTATTGCGGTTGTTATAAAGGAACATTACAATAAAACCGCTCGTCTTCTTTCTAAGCTGGATAATCTCGTTCTGGTGGCCGATTCTTCCGGCTCAAAGCCCTCCCTCGATAAAGTGCAGGATCTGAAGTCGCATCAGGAGTTTGACCCGACGGCCAAGACGGCGGTCTTACTCGTGAGCGGCTTCAACGGACGGGAACTTCATACACTCTTCAGTATCTTCCGCATATTTGAAAAGACGTTTAAAAATTTTGTCTTTGTTGAGATTGGAGTGATTGATGCTGGAAATTTCAAAGGGTCAGAAGAGCTCGAGAACCTCAAGGCTGAGATAAAAAGCGACCTGAACCGTTATATAGACTTCATGCAGCGGAACGGTTACTATGCTGAGGGCTTGTATTCGATTGGTGTCGATGTTGTTGACGAGATTGTTCAGGTTACCCTGAGGATTTTGGAGCGGTTCTCCAGTCCCGTTTTCTTCGGGGGGCAGCTCATTTTCCCAAACGATTCTTTTCTCTCACGATTACTTCATAACTACACAGTTTTTGCTGTGCAGAGACGGTTGTATTCTAAAGGGATCCCTGTTGTTATAATGCCTATCCGGGTATAGAAAGTTTTCACCCCATTTACAGGAATATTCCATGAAGCTTTCCGACTTCCTGGGCAATAAGGCCATCGCCACAAACCTCAGGGCAAGGGACAAGAACGGGGCATTAAGAGAGATAGTGGATATCCTCCACAAGTCCGGAAGGATCAAAAACACGGACGCAGTTTTGAATGTCCTTTTGGGGCATGAAACAAGCGACGCCCCGGACATTGGACAGGGAGTTGTTTTCTCTCATGTAAGTATAGACAGACGAAAAGGGACTGTTGCCTTGTTCGTTATTTATCTTGCCGCCACAAAGGTAGTATAGAATAGGAAATACCTTCAGGCAAATTCCTTGTAGCATAGATTGAGACGGTGAAAACTTATCATGGAAAAATCAAAACGAAGCAAAACGAAATGGTTCCGTAGTAACAAACAATCTTTTCCAAAAAAATTCGAATTGTTTTGTGTTAATTGAGGAATTATTTCTGTATACTTAGAAAAGTATTTAAAGTAGCATTGCATAAGAGTTGCCAATTGAGGAGAAGAGTGGCTATTTGCAGGTCATTCACCAATCATCTTGGACTGACTCATGCTGGAGGTCAAACCCCATTTCAATTGTTTCCTGCCTACATTTTCAATAATCTGGTCAGGCAGCATTAATGCGATGCGCGGTGTCCAAGGTAGGCACTGACAAACAGAGTTTGACGTTCAACTGAACGTTTACGACGAAGTCTGTACCACCATAAAACCAGCTTGATTAAAGTGGAAATCACCATGCAACTATATTAAGCGTCTTAAATAAATATACGTTAATACCCACATTATCAAAGGGAAATGAGATGGATTATGTATACTTATATTTTCATCTTTCACTATAAATTGTGATGTTTTTATTAGAGAGCCATTTGTTGGTATGAGACTTGGCTCGTATTTTAACCAGAAGGAGTATCTGTGAATTTTGAATCATTTAATTTCCATCCGTATATCGCGGCTGGAGTGAAGGCGCTGGGTTACATTGCACCCACGCCTATCCAACGTCAAGCAATACCTTTAATTCTTCAAGGACAGGACATCATGGCCCTGGCTCAGACCGGAACCGGCAAAACTGCCGCTTTTGTGTTGCCGATTTTGCAGCGACTGCTGCAAGGACCACGCGGTCGTGTCCGTGCCTTGATAATCGCGCCTACGCGTGAATTGGCAGAGCAAATACACGAAACTATAGGTGGGCTGGGCCAACAAACAAGGTTGCGCAGTATAACCATTTATGGTGGCGTGAACATGAATCCGCAAGTTAGAAAACTGCGTGATGGAGCCGAAATTGCTGTGGCCTGTCCTGGTCGCTTGCTTGATCACATCCGCCAGGGCACAATTGATTTGTCACATCTGGAAGTGCTCGTGCTCGACGAAGCAGACCGGATGTTTGACATGGGTTTTTTGCCTGATATCCGGAAGATTTTGAAGCGCTTGCCGGCACAACGGCAGACACTGTTTTTCTCTGCCACTATGCCCGATGACATCCGGCATTTGGCACACGATATCTTGCGCAATCCGGCCACGGTGCAAATAAACCATACCATGCCGTTAACCACAATATCGCACGCATTGTATCCGGTTGAGCATCATCTTAAAACTGCACTGCTGATGGCACTCTTGAATCACGCCGATACGGAGTCAGTGCTGGTTTTTACACGTACGAAGCACCGTGCCAAGCGAGTTGCCCGGCAATTGGAAAAAGCGGGCTACAGTTCAACATCGCTGCAAGGTAACCTGTCTCAGGGGCAGCGGCAGGCGGCGCTTGATGGTTTTCGTAACGGCTCGTACAAGATTCTGGTAGCGACTGACATCGCCGCTCGTGGCATCGATGTTTCCCGGATTTCACATGTTATTAACTATGACATGCCCGACACCGTTGACGCCTACACGCATCGCATTGGCCGCACAGGTCGTGCTGCCAAAACAGGCGATGCTTTTACCCTCTTTACCCGCGAAGATGCACAAATGGCGCGCTCCATCGAGAGCATACTCGGTGAGAAGTTGGAGCGGCGTACACTGCAAGGCTTCGATTATACCGCGGCTTCTTCCGGCACAGAACATCCGCGACATCAGCCGCAACACCATCGCAAACAAACGAAAGCGAAGCAGGGTAATGCGCAACGGTCTGCAACTTCAAGACCCGGCACTCAAAAGGCGATAATTTCAGGAGTAGCGAAGCAACGTTCCCCGCACGCTACGCACATGACTGGCTCAGCACGCAGGTCCCGCTACTCACGTTGCTCACATTGATAATCAGTACGTTAAATGGAATGAGGACGTTTTTGTGTTCGTAGCGTAGAATCAAGTCCCATGTACATCAAGTTAATCATGTAGAGACAAGGCAACTGCCTTGTCTCTACATCAACTCTTTCGTCGTATCGTAAGTCGTGTATGAACGGGAACCATCCGAAGGCAGATAAATCAAGGAGAAGCAGGTGGAAAAAGGAGTAAAAAAGTGTTGAATATTTGAAGCAGGAGAGTTAAACTTGCGGCGAAAAATGAGTGTTTCACTATGGGCGAACCGGGAAAGAGAGCGAATATTCGATACGTTACCAAAAGACAAAAGGACATTGGATAGGATATGAGAAAGAGACCTGTACTAAGTTAATCGAAGTACCTGAGAAGGGCAAGAAGAATCAGGCGGAACAGGTTGAGGAGTCAAGGAAAACGTTTCAGAATCTCAGGCATAAACATTCAGCGATGGAATTGGATATCAATCGCCTGGAGCATAACGGGTTGGATAGGTGTCTGGACAAGGGGCTGGATGCATTTAAGAGGTATTGTGCACTGGGCGTGTTGGCTGTGGAATTTACACAAGCTGGGGGGACGGTCATTCGACAAACTCATGATAGCTTCAGAAGAAGGCGCGAAAGAGGCACGGGAAGCTGCGAAAGGTGGCTTAAAAAACTGGAAAAACAGCACAACAGAGAGACAGTATACCCACAGGGGCAAAAAGGATAGGAAAAACGAGAAAAATGGGGAAAAGAACCGCACTTTTGCCAAAAGTCTAGCAGCAAATTTTAAGAAAAGATTTTAACGAGTGCGAAATCGCCCTGATCCTTTTCAAAAAAGGATGTTTTCGTTCAGACACTACTTACCTATTTACAGGAAAATGCCATGAAACTTTCCGACTTCCTGGACAATAAGGCCATCACCACAAGCCTCAGGGCAAGGGACAAGAACGGGGCATTAAGAGAGATAGTGGATATCCTCCACAAGTCCGGAAGGATCAAATACCCGGACGCAGCTTTGAATGCCCTTTTGGAACATGAAACAGGTAATACCACGTGCATTGACCAGGGAGTTGCTTTCCCTCATGCAAGTATCAGCGGGCTGAAAGTGCCCGTTGCCTTGCTCGCCATTTCACAACGGGGTGTCGATTTCAAGGCAAAGGATGGGAACCCCATCCATCTTCTCTTCCTCTTTTTAACCCCTGTGCAAGAAACAACACTCCATTTACAGATCCTTTCGAAAGCAACAGCAACCTTTACGGACAGGGTTTTTTATTATTCACTCCGAAATGCAAAGACGCCTCAGATTGCCTTAAGCCTCCTCCTCCATCGTGAAAAAGGCGGGAAAGAGGTCTTCTTTCCGCATTCAATAGACGAAATATACAAGGAACTTGAAACAGGCCCTTTGGGATTATCTGAAGATGAGGCAAAAAAGAGACTTGAGAAATATGGGCGAAATGTTCTCAAAGAGTTAAAAGGTAAGCCACTCTTTCTGAGATTTATGGATAATTTGTACAATCTCCTTGCCATTCTCTTGTGGATCGGCGGAGCCCTTGCCTTTGTAACGGAGATGCCTGAATTGGGATGGGCCATATTTGCTGTAATTTTCATTAATGCCTCTTTTAGTTTCTGGCAGGAATATAAGGCAGAGAAAGCCCTGGAGGCTTTAAAAAAATTACTTCCCAAGAAGGCAATGGTTTTGAGGAATGGTAAGAAGAGAGAAATCTCCGCAGAGGAGCTTGTCCCTGGCGACATCATTATCCTTGAAGAAGGGAATAATATCTCAGTAGATGCCAGGCTGATAGAAGCCTTCAATATGAGGGTTGACAATTCGGCTCTTACTGGAGAATCACAGCCAATATACAAGACATCAGAGACGGTATCGGATGGGAGAGAGTTTCTGTGGACTGAGATCCCTAACCTGGTATTTGCCGGGGCCACGGTAACATCAGGAACAGGCAGGGCAACGGTCATTGCAACGGGGATGCAAACTGAAATCGGCCGGATTGCTTCTCTGACCCAAGAACTCAAAGGGGAGAAGAGTCCGCTCCAGCGGGAGCTGGAAAAAGTAACAAAGATCGTTACGGTTCTTTCATTAGCGATGGGTGTTGGCTTCTTTTTTATCGGCACGTACATAGGGAAATTGGGCATGGCTCACGCATTTATTTTTGCTATCGGTATTATCGTAGCCAATGTCCCTGAAGGATTGCTTCCTTTGGTATCCTTGTCGTTGTCCATGTCTGTGCAACGGATGGCAGGGAGAAATGTCCTCATAAAGAAGCTTTCCTCGGTAGAAACCCTTGGATGTACTACCGTAATCTGCACGGACAAGACGGGCACTCTTACAACTAACGAAATTAGCGTGACGAAGATTTTTGTTAACGGCAAGATTCTAAATGTCAGCGGCGCTAGATACGAACCTGTTGGAAGTTTCTATTTTAGAGGGATGAGCCTTTCCCGGTGGGAGATGATGGAAAACGGAATGGACAACCTTTTTGATGCGTGTGTGCTTTGTAATAATGCGAGTATTATCCCTCCACAAACGGATAAAGACAGATGGGGTATAATAGGAGATCCTACCGAAGCAGCCATGCTTGTTCTGGCGGCTAAAGGCGGGGTGGATATTGAGGAGAGGAGGAATGCCTTGACAAGGATTGGCCAGCTTCCCTTCGAGGCGGTGAGAAAGAGAATGACATCCATTAATCTGATCGATGGAAAGACTCACGCCTATGTGAAGGGATCTTCCCGTGAGGTGTTGGATCTCTGTACACACATGCTGAACAATGGGAAAGTGGAATCTTTAATTGATTCTACGCGGGAGACGATCTTATTGAAAAATGATGCGATGGCGAAGGACGGCTTGCGTGTATTGAGTGTTGCATACAGGCTGCTCGATTTTTCAGAAGGTTTTACTATAGAGAACACAGAAAGAGACCTTATATTTTTGGGTCTGATAGGGATGATGGACCCGCCAAGGCCCGAGGTGACAGAGGCCATAGCGTTATGTCACAGGGCGGGAATAAGGGTGGTTATGATTACCGGGGATTATGGGCTTACAGCCCTTTCGATAGCCAGGAAGATTAGGCTTACAGAAACCGATAATCCAACAGTCGTTGACGGGAATGCACTTGCCGAAATGGATGATGATCAAATCAGGAAGTTATTAACGGAGAAAGAGGTAATTTTTGCCAGGGTATCGCCAGAACACAAGATGAAGATAGTAACGGCCTTTAAGCATATGGGAGAAATCGTGGCAGTAACGGGTGACGGGGTGAATGACGCACCGGCGTTAAAAAAGGCAGACATAGGGGTTGCTATGGGAATAAGGGGATCAGACGCGGCGAAAGAGGCGGCGTCCATGATCCTGACGAATGACAATTTCGCTTCAATCGTGGCTGCTATTGAGGAAGGAAGGGCGGTCTATGCTAATATAAAAAAGTTTGTAACCTATATATTTACCAGTAACATCCCCGAAATAATCCCCTTTGTAGCGTTTGTCCTCTTCAAGATACCTCTTCCCCTCACGGTCATGCAAATGCTAGCCGTTGATCTGGGCACCGATATGGTTCCTGCACTGGGACTAGGTGCAGAACCGCCTGAACCTGGGATCATGGACAAACCGCCGAGATCGAGAAACAAAAGGCTTTTAGATCTTCCCTTGCTTCTCAGGGCCTACTGTTTTCTCGGCCCTATGGAAGCTGCGGCTTGTATGGCGGGATTCTTTTTTATCTATTTCCAACATGGCTGGAAACCTGGAATGGAAATGCCTGATTCCGGAATAGTTTACATCAAAGCCACCACCATGTCCCTTGCTGGGATAGTGGCAACTCAGATCGGGAACGTCTTTACATGCCGGACCGAAAGAGAGTCGATCTTCAAGGTTGGCTTCTTTCGTAACAAACTGGTGTTGTGGGGAATCGCATCCGAGCTCGCAATTATCACAACCCTTATCTATACGCCATTTTTACAAAAGATATTCGGCCTCGCTCCCCTGGAGTTAAAGGATTGGGGTTTCCTGTTTGTCTTCACCCCGGCCATCTTCTTACTATCGGAAAGCAAAAAGTGGATAGCGAGAAAGTGGCAAAGATAAATTCTGAAATATTCAACAGGGCAGTGTACTATGTTGCACGCAGGAGCACTCATGAATAGATACGCTGCAATTTTTTGTTCACACAGCATCTATGAAAAGTTAGAGCGTTGAAATGGTCAATAAAGCAATAACAAAAGGTTTGGTAATATTTTCGGTGTTTACAGTTCTGGCTATTGTTGTTTTACTCGTTTTGACTGTTAACGCAGAAACCCTCAAAACACGGAGGTCTATTGATTACCAATTTATTGCACTTTCGGTGATTCTCGTGTGTTTGTCTCTCTGTTTTGACGTACTCTGAATACAGGTATTAACAAAAACAGCGAGTCATACAAGCGTGCCATTTCTTTACGGTATAAAAATTGTGTTGTCATATATTTTTTTCTAACATTACGCCCTCTTCCGCCGGCGGAGAACCTCTCCTTATCTATCAAATAAGCCAGAGAGGATCAACACTTGGAGAGGCAACGGCAAGCACGTTTTTGCGCATAATCATTCCGATGCTGTTTTTTGCATCGGAAGGTCGGTTATTATCTATTTTGACCGTGAGGTCTTGGCAAATGCCAGTCTTGAGGCGGCATTTGATTATGTGATTGTTTTCCTGATAGCAACGGTGATCTTTTTTGCTTATATTTTTTATGCCCCTCAGTCTTCCAAAATATTTATAGATTCTATGTTCAATTATTTTGGAAAGGTTTTAAAAATAATTAAATTTTCCGGATTCAGGGAAAGAATTTTCAAGGCAATCGATGATTTCAATTGTGGAATCAGATTGCTTTTTCGTGTTAAAAAGAAGTCTCTTTTTTTAGGTTAGCACATTCATCCTCTAAACCATGAAGATGGCCTGCCTTGTCTATGTATTTCAAACACCCAACATGAGTATACAAGATTCTCGGCGGAATACTAGCAACGATATCGCTGTTGTTCATAAAGCGATACGTATTTTTATCTAACCCTTACTTTAAAAAACGGTCCTTAAAACCGCTGTCTCCAACGCGAGGAGAACCGAAAGTGTAAACCCCCTTCACATTATCAAGACCTTCTCTAACGGCTTTATCTGCGGCAAGTGTAGCAAGTGCCGCGCCCATACTATGACCGGTAATCCAAAGTGGCCGCTTAGCGCTGCCGTTATTCGTAATGCTTTTAAGATAACTCTTGACTTTATCCCAAACCAAGAAAAATCCGTCATGAAAGCCCTGGTGAATCAAACCACCAGCGCCGTCATCCACAGGAATAAACTTGAAATTGGTCGCCCAGTCCATTACTGACCCTAAAAAATTATCGAGTTCCGTCCCTCGAAAAACAAGCATCATTAATTTATCGTTGTGCGCTACAAAGCATTGGGTACTCTTCTTTTCAAATGTCCGTACAATGAAACCGGCATTCGTGAGACCGGCAGCCTTAAACGTTTCACTTATAAATACCTTATCTGCGTAAGCGAGTAATGCTGCTTCTGCAAGCCACCAGGCATTGACCAACTCAAAATTACCGGCATTATCCTTAAAGGGGTAATTCTGCCAGTTTTCAAAATATTTGTATTTCTTGTTCGGTGGGCTAACCCGACCTTCGCAATTCGAGGGGTAGGCAAACCGCTAAGCCAGGAAAATCAAGGGGTCATGTAAAAAGGTCGGCACTACAGACCGACCTATCCTGATGCATAAATCTTGGGCGGAGGTTGTTCAGGAAGCGTCAATCCCAATTGTGCCAAAAGGAGAACAACATCCTTTTCCGGCTGTGTATAGCGGCTCATGACAATGTAGCGGCCATCCGTTGTCGGCAAATGAACGTCAATCATTTGAATGCCCGATAGTTTTTCCAAAATTGCTTCAGACGTCAACCCTGCGGCTCGCCCCCGCGCAAGATTTCGCAGCGTCGTGTGGAGACAGAATGCCAAAAAGGAGACAAAAATATGGGCTTCTATCCTCCTTTCCACTTGGTGCCATATGGGGCGGATGGAAAGCGATCCCTTTAAATCCTTGAATGCCTGTTCAATCCGCGTCAACAGCAAATAATTTTCCCACACGGTTTCTGGTGTGGTGGCTTGCATGTTGGAACGAAGCAAATAACGCCCCTCGCGCCGATACGCCTGCCTCAGGCGTTCCCGATCCAAACTGAACCGGAACGTATTTTCATTGACCGGCTCCTGCGGTTTGGGAATGGAAATATTGACCAATCTGAAGTCTCGTCCGGCTTCTTTCTTTAACGCGCCAATATGCATGAGCAGATCATCGCGCGTGAGGACCTTTCGATTGCGAAGTTCGCGCAAACCCGCCCACAAACGTCTGAGTCTGCGCCGACGCATGGAACGTTCCCTGGCCACCCGGTCCTGGCTTTCCACGTAAACGTAAAACTCCGACTCTTGCTGAAGAATTTTCACACGGACGCTTTCCCGCGCCTGCATCCACGTCTGTTCAAGCAACGGTTTTTCTACCCGCGTCAAATGCCCCTGTCGGAGTACCAACCAAATAATCAATCCCCCGCTCACGCATCTTTTCCAACACCTCCTCCGCCCGGAATACCTCTGTCCATGAGCCAGGTGCGCCGAAATTTCCCATACCGCTTTTCTATCCGATCCAAAAATTCCCCCAGGGTTGCCGTGTCCCTGGTATTTCCAGGAGATACTTCGTAAGCGACGGGAAACCCTTCCGGCGTCAATACCAACGCCACTACCACCTGCACACAATCCGAACGTTTGTCACGACTGTACCCAAAACGTTTTTTACTCACAGCATCCGCCGCCGGCGGTTTACTCCCGAAATACGTACTCGTCAAATCATACAGCAGCACGTCATACTTCGCGCCAAACAGCCTGCCCCATTGCCCTTTTAAAAAACCAAACAGCTCGTCGCGGTGATCAGGCAGCAAATCCAAACAACGATACGGCTTATCCTTCTGTGCCAGCGAATCATCTTCCCCCAACAAATCTCCCATTGCGCTCCGCACATACCACTCACGGTGAAAACGAAATTCGCTTCCCGGATCGATCAGCCGGTAACAGACAAGCGCCTTCAGCATATTCAGCCAGCTTGTCCCCTTCCGGCTTGATGGCAGACGACTCCTCCAGAAGATATCCAGTTCCAACATATCCCACCAATATAATCCCAACCAACTTGCTCCCTATTGCCGGGGACAGCGCAATTCTATTTTGTCCAACCCCACCTGGACGGTCTCACAATCCGGTATGGGCAAGGCTTCACGGTCGTCCGGAAATAATGCCGCTTGTCTTGCTGTGGGCTTTTCACCCGCGACCGCCTCTATCGTCCGAACCCACCCCGCTCGCTGGTTGTCATTGAGTTCTCCCAGGTAGAGCACTTGTCGCTGTACCACTCTGCCTCCGCTGATCCGGCGGTTCTCTACTACGCTCCAATACCGGTGGGTTTTCCCGTCTTTTGTCCGTGTCTTTTCTCGTAAAAACATGCGGACATTTTCTCACGCCACCGTGAAGTCGTCAAGAGGGTAGGTCGGCACTACAAGCCGTTTTTGAAATCGACCCCAGTAAAATCAATGGTTTCCAGGAGACAAATGCCCAAAAATGACCTTTTTTGGGTGCGAATTGCGAAAGTCGGGTTAGTGTGTTAGTGTGGGTAAGATGCAATATAGTCACGTCTATGTCAAACAAAAAGTGAAAATTTTTTAATGAGCAATCATTTTCATTAACTTTTTGTGCCACTAAGACACAAGGGCACAATGAAAAAAATTGTTGTTACCTCCCCCCTTGTCCCCCTCAACGAGGGGGATATAACTTTGAATTTCCTTAGTATGGACACAACTCTCTAAAATAAAAGGCAATCGGAAGGGTTCAGAAAGGCCAAAAGAAATCCAGAATGTAAAATTTATTGCCTATGGTATTAAAAGTAGTATAATTTAGTTTTGTAGGAATTTTTATTTTATTTATGCAGGTTATACGATGTATGATATTGAGAATCCCCTTAGATGTCGCCGAAGGCCCCCTTTATTAATAGGGACTTAGACGGAACAACTTGAGAAAAGCATCTCTGCCAAAATGAGTGAAGTATAAAAATTGAGTTACAAAAGAGTAAAGATCATTCGAGCATTAAAAGAATACGGATTTGAATTTCTGAGGGAGGGAAGTAATCATAGCATTTTTACTAATGGAAAATTTAATATTCCAATTGGCAGACACAAAGAAATTGACCGCGACACGACAAAGCTCATTGCTAAAGAAATAGGAATTAAATGGGATATCTTTAAACAAAAAATCACTTAATTTAAAGGGAAATTCATATGAATACACTAACAGTTGAAATTTGGAAAGGTGAAAAATTCCATATTGCCCAATGTGTTGAGCATTCTAATTGTTTTACACAAGGAAGAACCATTGAAGAAACTATCCATAATATAAAAGAGGTCATAGAACTTATTCTTAATATTAAACATCCAAAATTAAATATCATTTTAAAAGACTCATTAGTAAATGCCCTTTAGTGAATTCCATTTTTTAGAGAAAAATCAACCTTTTTTAAAAAGGAAGATGCATTAGAATATACCTTAACAATAAAATCTCATGCCTAAACTTCCGCATTATAATACAGGAGATTCCGAACGAAGCGAGGAATCTTGAGATTTCTCCTCACGGTCGAAACAAGGATTTCTCAGTCGCGCTGCTCCTTCGGAAAGACAACTTTTTTTTCGTTGACTATAATACCAGAAAGGTTGTTCAGCCCTCTGCAAACTCAGGGCGGGTCTTAGGGATTATAATTTGAATACTTCACAAAACACCGACATATATGCCACAAACCGGTTTCAGATGGTGCAGTATCAGCTTGTAAGCCGTGGTATTCACGACGAGCGGGTGATAAAGGCGATGTCGGAAGTGCCCAGACACCTGTTTATGCCAGAATTATACCGGCATGCTGCGTATGAGGATTGTCCTCTGCCCATCGGAGAGGGACAGACCATATCACAACCCTATATGGTAGCCATCATGACGCAATGTCTCGAATTAAAAGGGAAAGAGAGGGTGTTGGAAATAGGGACTGGTTCAGGATACCAGGCTGCAATATTGAGTAGGCTGGCAAGCCATGTTTATACAATCGAACGGCATGCAGTGCTTGCAGCAAGGGCAAAAATCATTTTAAAACAAATGGGATATGATAATATAAGCGTAATAACAGGAGATGGAAGCCTGGGGTTACCAGAAAAGGCACCTTTCCATGGAATCATTGTCACCGCCTATGCACCTCATGTCCCGGTGAGTTTAATAGATCAGCTAGAAATCGGCGGAAGATTGGTAATCCCTATTGGAAATCCCTACAATCAGATATTACACCAGATGGTAAAGCTGGAAGAAGGAGTAAGAGACAGTGATATCCTGGAGTGCGCCTTTGTCCCTTTAATTGGTGAAGAAGGTTGGAAAGCGGGTTGATCATACCTAATGCGATGCCGCCGTAGTAACCAAAATGACGCGGTATGCAGAAAGTAGTTGGCAACAAAAAAAGTTTTTATCGAGGAATCAAATTTGAAAGAAGATAACGGTGCCTAGAGATATCCCTGTTGGCAATGGTTCATTATTGGTTGTATTTGATGCGGACTACACCATCCGGGATTTCTATTATCCACGGGTAGGAAAGGAGAACCACGCTCTTGGGAATCCGAGCAGATTCGGTGTGTGGACCAGTGAAGGGTATTCGTGGGTCAATGCGCGGGATTGGAAACTTGCCCTGGGATATTTAAAAGAAACCCTTGTAACCAATGTACGGGCAGTTCATGAAAATCTTGGTCTCCAGTTAACCTGCAATGATGTTGTTGATTTTGAGAAGAACATTTATATGCGCAAGGTGACCGTTCGGAATCTCAAAAATAGAGAAAGAGAAGTTCGGCTTTTTTTTCATCAGGACCTGAGCGTAATGGAGAATGAGATTGGCGACACGGTATTTTATGACGCTAAGCTGAATTGTCTCATCCACTATAAAGGTCCCCGTTATTTCTTAATAAACTGCTCTGCAGGCGACGTATGGGGCGTTAGAGAATATGCAACGGGGATCAAGAGGCATCGGGGCGCCGAGGGGACGTGGCGGGATGCAGAAGACGGGATACTGGGTGGAAATCCCATAGCCCAGGGCTCTGTTGATTCGACAATTGGCATTTCATTAATACTTCCACCTCTTGGAGAATCTGTGGTTTATTATTGGATTGCAGCCGGCAAGAATTACGGTGAGGTTGATGCCCTGAATGACATCCTTTTAAGCGAAAAACCACAAACTATAATTGACGGGACGGCGAGTTATTGGCGCCACTGGGTAAACAAAGAAGAATTTAATTTTGGAGATTTACCCTCGGATGTGGTTGACCTTTTCAAGAGAAGCCTGCTGATCATTATGACGCAGATTGACAACGGCGGGGCTATTATTGCCGCAAACGACTCGGATATCCGGCAGTATGCAAAGGATACTTACAGTTATATGTGGCCGAGAGACGGTGCGCTGGTATCTTATGCACTGATGAAGGCAGGGTATACAACTACGTGCAGGAATTTTTTTAATTTTTGCACAGATGCAATCACCCCGTACAATTTCTGTGCAAGTGTTATGGTGGAGGATGGTTTTTTATTGCATAAATACAATCCCGATGGTTCCTTCGGTAGTTCATGGCACCCATGGGTGATGGGAGAAGAGATTCATGTGCCAATCCAGGAAGACGAAACAGCCCTGATTCTTTGGACGATAGGTCAATATTACGATATGTACAGAAAGATGGATGTGATACGCCCTCTCTTTCATTCTTTTATCGAGAAGGCAGCAGACTTTCTTGTGAGTTATCGGGACGAACAAACGGGATTGCCTCTTCCATCATACGACCTGTGGGAGGAAAGGCGCGGTATTTTATCCTTTACGACAGCTACCGTATACGGCGGACTGATGGCTGCTGCAAATATTTCTGAGATATTTTATCATACTGAAAAAGCCACATTATACCGTCAGACTGCTGCACAAATAAAGAAGGCAATTGATAAATACCTATATAGTGAGGAGCATGGGCGGTTTTTGCGTATGATCTACCCGAAGGCAGACGGAGGATATGAAATTGATGCAACAATTGATGCCAGCCTGTATGGTATGTTCGCCTTTGGTGTATATGATACCAGCGATATCAAGGTGCAAAATACCATGAAAGCAATCGAAGATGCCTTATGGGTCAAGACGAAAGTAGGAGGCATTGCACGCTATGAACGTGATTTCTACCAGCGGGTCGGGAATGATGACACGATTCCGGGTAATCCCTGGATAATCTGCACCATGTGGTTAGCGCAATACTATGTATCAATAGCAAAGTCTGTCGAAGACCTTGAGCGGGTAGTGAACTATTTACGATGGACCGTATCCCGCGCATTGCCTTCCGGCGTACTGGCAGAGCAGATAAATCCATTTACCGGCGAACCTGTTTCTGTATCACCATTGACATGGAGCCACGCCACGGTGGTACAGACGGTAATGAATTACCTTGAAAAGTTACAGGAATTACATACCTGCGACCAGTGCGGGCGGTCGATATTCCGTTATGATCGGGCAGGCCGCCAGCAGATAAAAAAACATTCCCAGGCACATCCAGGAGAAATTTCAGAGCCGGAACACACCCAGTACCTTGATTCCGTTGATTTAAAAAGAGGCAATGATCTCGTTCATATTGGTGTGGACCAACAGCGGTGTGTGGGCTGTGGTATCTGTGCTAAGAACTCGAATGGTGTTATGGATGTGGTCGATGACAAGGCAAAGATTGTCGCCGGAAAGGTATCCGGATGGGATATCCAGCCGGGATTTGAAAATTATTGCCCATTAGGGGCTATCAAGATGGAAAGGAAATAAAGGGAAGTAACGACACAACAATCAGAGGTATTGAGGCAGTGAAGATAAAGGTCAAGGAGTCGATGTGGTTTATATCGTTACAGCTTTCTGAAACTATAGTGGAGATTTACGAGAAACTTCTGTTCCCGACTGTCTTCTGACAATCAACCAAGTCTTTTTTCTCCCACGCATGATATTTTCCCCCTGTTTTTGTGATATTCATAATTTATTTTGCACGATTTCATTCAGACAATCTCCAAAGACAGATAATGCAATATCTGCGTCATCTTTCGAAAGAATCAAAGGTGGGCAGAAGCGAATGGCGCTGCGCCCGCAATTTAACAGCAAAAGTCCTTTTGAAAAAGCCTTCCGGATAATGCTATCCCGCTCTTCTGATGCATATACCTTTGTCTCTTTGTCTTTCACAATTTCAATGGCAATCATGAGCCCCAGCCCCCTGACGTCTCCGATGATCGGATACGTGCGTTCCCATTTTTTTAATTCTTGCATCATATAAGCACCTTGTTTGGCCGCATTATCTATAAGGCCGCCCTCAAGGAGATTGATAGTGGCAAGCGCCGCCTGACAACTGATGGGATTGCCTCCAAAGGTACTTGCATGACTACCCGGCTGCCAGTCCATGATATCTTCGCGAGCAACCGTGGCAGATAAGGGAAGTCCTGACGCGATACCCTTTGCAACGGTAATGATATCCGGGACTATGCTAAAGTGTTCAGAAGCAAACATTTTTCCGGTGCGCCCCATCCCCGATTGTACCTCATCGGCGACATAGAGGATGTCAAAATCGCGCGTCAGTTGATAGAGTGCCTTGTGAAATTCCTTTGGTGGCACAACATATCCACCCTCTCCCTGGATAATTTCTACAAAAATCGCTGCTACCTCTTCGGGCGGTACCTTTGTTTTGAAGAGCTCCTCACGTATCCATGTAACACAGGCCATATTGCATTTGTCCGGTGTCAGTCCGTAATGGCACCGGTAACAATAGGCATACGGAATATGGATAACATCGGGAATGAGAGGGAGAAAATATTTTCGTTGGTTCAATTTGCTGTTGGTCAGGGAAAGTGCTCCCATGGTCCTTCCGTGAAAGGCATTATAAAAGGCGATGACGATTGGACGTCTTGTGTGATAACGAGCCAATTTAAATGCCGCCTCCACAGATTCGGCGCCAGAATTCCCGAAGAAAGCTTTTTTTGTGTGAGGGCCGGGGCTGATTGCAGAGAGTTTTTCGGCCAATTCAATATGGAGGGGATTATAAAAATCTGCGCTGGACATGTGGATCAGGTCGTTTGCCTGACGGGAGATCGAAGAGATGATCTGGTCATGGTTGTGTCCGGTGCTACAAACGGCAACGCCTGCGGTAAAATCGAGAAAGGTGTTGTTGTCGACGTCCGTAACAACCATGCCCTTTGCACTCTTTACTACCAACGGATAACTTTTCGTAGAGGATGGCGAGACAAACTTTTTTTCCTTTTCCAGGTATTGAATTGCGTTGGGGCCGGGAAGTTTTGTGCGGATACAGGGATAATTTTTTGTTGTCATACGAGAGACCTCTTAAAATGGTAGTTAGTTTTTCTTTTGGCAATAATATTTATACACCAAATCAGCAAATGCCTCCAGCGCATACGGCCCTTTCCCAAGATCTGAAAGGCATCTTCTGAATGCACGGAAGTTTTTAAAATTTTCTGACAGATACCGGGCGACAAATGTTTCGGCGGATATAAAGTTGAACTCCGGACCTTTATCATCGGGACTTAGGTAAATTTTATAAGCCACACTGTCCGTAATCATTTTTAAGTTGACGTCCCGTACGGTTGAAATTATATTCTTAACGATGTCAAAACTCAAAAGCTGCTTATCCTGGTGATAATTATACACCCTATCAGCAAACTGATTAAGTGATTTCATCCCCTTGCCAAGTTGTGATAAGTGAGTTTTGAATAAATTCAGATCTTTAAAGTTTTCAGATACGTACTGGGCAACAGCTTCTGCAGCAGCAAGAAAATTTGGCTCCGGCCCGATATTTTCCAGGCTTTCGTATATTTTATACGCAACGATATCGGCAATAGTTTTCAGAGAAATATCTTCTTTGCTGTAGATTTTACTTTTTATCACCTCTTTATCGATAGGCATTTTCCATTTCTCCATTAGCTTAAAAGATGAAATACTTTTATTTGGACTCAGCGTTGTCCGGTTAAGTATTTGCGAAGTAAATACTCAACAAAATTTTTTTGTATGGAGGCAATTTTTTGCTTGACTTTTTGAAATAAATTCCCATGGCAAAATTTTTATAACACTTTAATTATA